>Ga0208990_1000145_pt1 | contig 13430 bp, 17 predicted proteins | sample MedBloCARef_M3_FD_187854 | JGI IMG/M metagenome (GOLD analysis project Ga0208990, IMG submission 187854) | Forest soil microbial communities from El Dorado National Forest, California, USA - Mediterranean Blodgett CA Ref_M3 (SPAdes) (version 2) | ecosystem: Environmental > Terrestrial > Soil >...
TGGTCATCGCCGTCATGCTGCTTGCCGGAGCGCGCGCCTTGCTGAGAGGACTGGGAATATGGACGTGAAACCGCACGACGAGCACATCCAGCGGCTCTACGCGCGCTGGCTCGATGCCGCCACGAAAACCGGTTTTGCCGCCTCGCTGTGCGCTTTTCTGCTTTACGTTTCGGGCTCCCTGCCGCCTTACGTGGCGCCGGAACGCCTGCCCGAGCTGTGGGGCTTGCCGGTGGGACGCTTCCTCGAGCAGACCGGGGCCCCGACAGGGTGGACGTGGGTCGCTCTGATGGATCACGGCGACTACCTGAGCCTCGCCGCAGTCGCGCTCTTCGGTCTCATTACGCCGGTCTGTTACCTGCGCATCGTGGCGCCTCTTTTGCGGCACGGCGAGCGGCTGCAGGCCGCGCTTGCCATCGCGCAGATCGCGGTGCTGGCGGCCGCGGTCTCCGGGCTGTTCGCCGGCGGCTAGCGGCGCGTGCTAGACTTTTTTTGCTGCAAACCCATCACACAAAGAGGGGAGAACAATGGGTGCCATCTTTCAATCCTTGGGACGTACCATCACTGCGGGCGTCGTTGTCCTGATCGTCCTGCTTGGCGTCGCCGCCGCCATCACCGGTACCTGGGTTCGCGTTGCGGACCACAGCTGGTGGCAGTTCGCCTTGCGCTGGCTGCACGTGACCGCAGGCGTGATGTGGATCGGGATTCTCTGGTACTTCAACTTCGTGCAGACCCCGTCGATGCCGAAGATTCCCGACGAGCAGAAACCGGCCATCAGCAAGGTGATCGCACCGGCCGCGCTGTTCTGGTTCCGCTGGGCGGCGATGGCGACGATCATCCTGGGCCTCATTCTGGCCTGGATGAACGGCTACGTAGGGCCGGCGCTGATGCTGCAAAAGAGCTTCCTCGCCATCGGCCTCGGCATGTGGCTCGGCATCATCATGTGGTTCAACGTCTGGTTCATCATCTGGCCTAATCAGAAGAAGGCCCTCGGCATGGTTCAGGTGGCCCCGGAAGAGAAGGCCAAGGCGGCGCGCGTGGCGATGCTTACTTCGCGCTTCAACACCATGCTCTCTCTCCCGATGCTGTATTTCATGGTGGCGCAGTCGCACGGCGGCCTGTAGCCAAGCAGGGCAAATGCCACCACGACTGTGGCAGGTGTGGTGGCTGTACGGGATTCCAGTGGCCCTGGTAGCGGCTGCCATGTTTGCGATCGCGGATAACGCCCGCGAGGCCGGCCAGGCATACTGGGGCGATCTACTCGACGTGGCCCGGCTCGCCGTCTACTGGTTCTGGTTCCGGCTGGTCTGGAAGTACTCGCGCAACGTCGGGCTGCGCGTCTGGACGCTCATGGCTCGCGCCGGCGCCGTGGCCGGGCTGGTCGCGATGGCATTGTCCTAGCGGGGCCGCTCCAGCCCGCCCAGCCTGACTCCAGGCTTGATGCCGCGCTGCGCGAACCAGCCGCGGTTCATCTCCAGCGCGTAACGCGCGGGTTGCGCCGCGCAGTGAGACTGCTCGCTGTGCGGCCGCATATCGGCAATGTTGATGATCGCGCCCTGCTCGTCGAGAAACGCCACCGAGAGCGGAATCAGCGTGTTCTTCATCCACATGCAGTGGATTGCCGCCTCGTCGAACACGAACAGCATGCCGTCGTTCTGGCCGAGGGATTTGCGGTGCATCAACCCCTGGGCACGGGTGGAGAAATCCGCCGCCACCTCAGCGCGGATGAGGTGCATGCCGGCCTTAAGCTGAACCGCGGGTAGCGGTTGCGCCCACGCCGGAACTGCGATCAGCATCAGGGCAAGAAGGCGGCGCACGGGAAATAAAAAAGGCAGGGACAAGCCCTGCCTTTCCGGTAATCGAAGCAGGTTACTTCTTGTCCATCTTGTCCGTCTTCTTGCCTTCGCCCTTCTTCTTCTTCTCCGTCTTGCCTTTCTTCTTGTCCGACTTCTTGTCCATCTTCTTCTCCATCTTGTCCATCTTCTTGTCTTGCGCGACGGCACTCGGCGCCGCGAAGGCGGAAGCGGTCACGGCCGCAAACATCGCGGCGACGATCAGGGAAAGCAGCTTGCTCATTTCGTTCTCCTGGTTGGTTTTCGAAAACGGGTGAACGCGACGAGTCGAGCGCTACCCGGAGCCAGTAACGCACAACCGGAAGCGCGCGTTGACCGCCGCCGCGCATTCCTTTGCAGGAGTGAGCTAAATCATTGTTTCTTAAAGACTGTGGCCGCAGTATAATGGCGCCCCTTATGGCCTACCAACACATCAAGATCCCTGCGGGCGGTGGAAAGATCCAGGTGAACAAGGATTTTTCGCTCTCGGTGCCTGACCAGCCGATCATTCCCTACATCGAGGGCGACGGCACCGGCGTCGACATCACTCCGGTGATGCTGAAAGTCGTCGATGCGGCGGTGAAGAAGGCCTACGGCGGCAAGCGCAGGATCGTCTGGATGGAGATGTTCGCCGGCGAGAAGTCGTGCAGGGTGTACGGCGAGAACGTCTGGCTGCCGGACGAAACCCTGCAGGCCGCGAAGGAGTTCGTGGTATCGATCAAGGGGCCGCTCACCACGCCGGTCGGCGGCGGCATCCGCTCGATCAACGTCGCGCTGCGCCAGGAGCTGGACCTCTACGTCTGCCTGCGGCCGGTGCGCTGGTTCAAGGGCGTGCCTTCGCCGGTGAAGGAACCGGACAAGGTCAACATGGTGATCTTCCGCGAGAACGCCGAGGACATCTATGCCGGCATCGAATGGCCGGCGAAGTCGCCCGAAGCGAGGAAGGTGATCGATTTCCTCGTCCGCGAGATGAAGGTGAAGAAGATCCGCTTCCCCGAGTCGTCGGCGATCGGCATCAAGCCGGTCTCCATCGAGGGCTCGGAGCGCCTCATCCGCAAGGCGTACCAGTACGCCATCGACAACCGGCGCAAGTCGGTGACGCTGGTCCACAAGGGCAATATCCAGAAGTTCACCGAGGGCGGGTTCCGCGACTGGGGATATCAGCTCGCGCAGCGCGAGTTCGCGGCCAAGCCGCTCGACGGCGGTCCTTGGCACAGCTTCAAGAATCCCAAAACCGGGCAGGACATCGTGATCAAGGACGTGATTACCGACGCATTCCTGCAGCAGATCCTTCTGCGGCCGGCGGAATACGACGTAATCGCAACGTTGAACCTCAACGGCGACTACATCTCGGACGCCCTGGCGGCTGAAGTCGGCGGCATCGGCATCGCCCCCGGGGCCAACATGAGCGACACGGTTGCGATGTTCGAGGCCACCCACGGCACCGCGCCGAAATACGCCGGCAAGGACTACGTCAACCCAGGGTCCGAGATCCTTTCGGCAGAAATGATGCTGCGCCACATCGGCTGGGCCGAGGCCGCGGACGCCATCCTCCGGTCAATCGAAAAGACCATCTCGGAGAAGATCGTCACCTATGACTTTGCCCGGCTGATGCAAGGGGCGAAGCAGGTGTCTTGCTCAGGCTTCGGCCAGGCAATGATAGAAAGGATGTAGAAGCAAAAAAGGCCGCCCGAAAGGCGGCCTCCTTGTTAAGCCGGCTTCCCCTTAGACCTTCTGGATGTTGGAGGCCTGTTTCCCCTTGGGCCCCTGCACCACGTCGAAGCTGACTTTCTGGCCTTCCTTGAGGGTCTTGAAGCCCGCCATGTTGATGGCGGAAAAATGCGCGAACAAGTCCTCGCTGCCGTCATCCGGCGTGATGAAACCGTAGCCTTTCGCGTCGTTGAACCACTTCACGGTGCCTGTTGCCATGCTCTCTCCCTGTCTTGTTGATTGAGCTACCGGGCGTTTACCCGAGCCATGCCTGGAACTCCACGACCCCGCCGCCCTACGGCGAAACAGACAGCCTGAATCCAAACACAGGCGCCCTTTTACGCGCCCCGCCGGGCTGCGTCAAGGGCCGTGCCGGAAGTGTCGCGTGTGCGCCAACGTCGTGAAAAAGCACCGCATTCTGCGCAGAATGCTCCCATCGTCGCATTGCATGACCCCCCCACATTGATTAGGATAGACCGCAGGCAGCGACTGAAACTGAGGCAGCAACGGAGCGGGAACGGGCGAGCACGGATATTGTCCGACTTCGGAGGGCACGGGCGCGTAGCAAGGCGGCATGGCGCAGTTTAAGGACGACACCATACTGGAGGCACAGCGCAGCAAGCTGAAGCCTCCGCCGATGTTCAAGGTCATGCTGCTGAATGATGACTACACGCCGATGGAGTTCGTAGTAGTGGTGCTGCAGAAGTTCTTCGGCATGACGCGGGAGCGGGCTACCCAGGTCATGCTGAAGGTGCATCGGGAAGGCATTGGAGTCTGTGGGGTCTATCCCCACGACGTCGCGGCCACCAAGGTGCAGCAAGTAGCGGCATACTCCCGAAAGCACCAGCACCCGCTACAGTGTGTAATGGAAGAGACGTAACGGCAGGAAGAGACGTAACGGCAGAAGGAAGCGCAAGGAAATGATTGCCCAGGAGCTCGAAGTCAGCCTGCACATGGCGTTCGTCGAGGCGCGCCAGAAGCGCCACGAATTCATCACCGTCGAACACCTGCTCCTAGCGCTGCTGGACAACCCGACCGCCGCCGAGGTGCTGCGCGCCTGCGGCGCCAACATGGACGAGCTGCGCAAGAACCTGACGCAGCACATCGCCGAGCAGACGCCGCGGATCGGCGCCGACCGCGAGGTCGACACCCAGCCGACGCTGGGCTTCCAGCGCGTGATCCAGCGCGCCATCCTGCACGTCCAGTCCTCGGGCAAGAAAGAGGTCACCGGAGCGAACGTCCTGGTCGCCATCTTCGGCGAGAAGGACTCGCACGCGGTGTATTTCCTCCAGCAGCAGGGCATCGCGCGGCTCGACGTCGTCAACTACATTTCGCACGGCATCACCAAGACGCCGCAGGCCCATCAGGGCAAGGGCGAGCAGGACGCCGACCAGGAAGGCCAGGCCGAGACCTCGAACAGCCCGCTCGACAACTACACGCAGAACCTGAACGCGCTGGCGCTCGCTGGCAAGATCGATCCGCTGATCGGCCGCGACACGGAACTCGAGCGCGTGGTGCAGACGCTGTGCCGCCGGCGCAAGAACAACCCGTTGCTGGTCGGCGAGGCCGGCGTCGGCAAGACCGCCATCGCCGAGGGCCTCGCGCGGCGCATCGTCGAGGGCAGCGTGCCGGACCTGCTCGCCAAGTGCACCGTGTACGCGCTCGACATGGGAGCGCTGCTGGCCGGCACGAAATATCGCGGCGACTTCGAGCAGCGGCTGAAGGCGGTGCTGAAGCAGCTCGTCGACAACCCCAACGCGATCCTGTTCATCGACGAGATCCACACGGTGATCGGCGCCGGCGCGGCCTCGGGCGGCACGCTGGATGCGTCCAATCTGCTCAAGCCGGTGCTTTCCACCGGCCAGCTGAAGTGCATCGGCGCGACGACTTACAACGAGTACCGCGGCGTGTTTGAGAAAGACCACGCCCTGTCACGCCGCTTCCAGAAGATCGACGTCGTGGAGCCGTCGGTCGACGAGACGGTGGAGATCCTGAAGGGCCTGAAGACCCGCTTCGAGGCCCACCATAGCGTCAAGTACACCGCCAACGCGCTGACGACCGCCGCCGAGCTGTCGGCGCGCTACATCAACGACCGTCACTTGCCCGACAAGGCAATCGATGTCATCGACGAAGCCGGCGCGGCGCAGCGCATTGCGCCCAAGGCGAAGCAGAAGAAGATCATCGGCAAGTCCGAGATCGAGGAGATCATCGCCAAGATCGCGCGCATCCCGCCGAGAAGCGTTTCGACCGACGACCGCAGCACGCTCGCCAACCTCGACCGCGACCTCAAGGCCGTGGTGTTCGGCCAGGACCAGGCGATCGACGCCCTGGCCTCGGCGATCAAGATGGCACGCTCGGGCCTGGGCAACCCGCAAAAGCCGATCGGCAACTTCCTGTTCTCGGGACCCACCGGCGTCGGCAAGACGGAAGTGGCGCGGCAGCTCGCGTACTGCATGGGCATCGAGCTGATCCGCTTCGACATGTCCGAGTACATGGAGCGGCACGCGGTGTCGCGCCTCATCGGCGCGCCGCCGGGATACGTCGGCTTCGAGCAGGGCGGCCTGCTCACCGAGGCGGTCACCAAGAAGCCGTACTCGATATTGCTGCTCGACGAAATCGAGAAGGCGCACCCGGACATCTTCAACGTGCTGCTGCAGGTGATGGACCACGGCACGCTGACCGACAACAACGGCCGGAAGGCGGACTTCCGCAACGTGTGTATCGTCATGACCACCAACGCGGGCGCCGAGTCGCTGGCGAAGACCCAGATGGGATTCACACCCTCGGTGCAGCCAGGCGACGAGATGGAGGCGATCAAGCGGATGTTCACCCCCGAGTTCCGCAACCGCCTGGACGCAATCATCTCGTTCCGTGCGCTCAACCACGAAATCATCATGCGAGTGGTCGACAAGTTCCTCATGCAGCTCGACGAGCAGCTTGCCGAGAAGAAGGTCGAAGCGCAGTTCACCCAGAGCCTGAAGGAGCACCTGGCGAAGAAGGGCTTCGATCCGCTGATGGGTGCGCGGCCCATGGCGCGGCTCATCCAGGACACGATCCGGCGAGCGCTGGCCGACGAGTTGCTTTTCGGGCGGCTCCAGCACGGCGGCAGGGTAAGCATCGATGTCGGCGACGACGAGAAGATCAAGCTGAAGTTCGAGGAAGAAACGGCTTCGGTCGCCTGACCCCTTGATTTTGGGGTTGCTCTTTGGGAGGAGCCCAAATGATTCCTAGAATCGCACTTGGGGCGGTGCTTGCATTGACCGCGTTCACCGTCGACGCGCAGGACGACGCGGTCGCGCGCAGCCTGGCTGCCACCTGCGCCAACTGTCACGGCACCGATGGGCGCAGCGTGACCAGGGAGGTGCCCGCGCTCGCCGGGCAGCCGAAGGAGTTCCTGGTGTCGCAGATGAAGGCCTTCCAAGAGGGCAAGCGCCCCGCCACCGTAATGCACCAGATCGCCAAGGGCTATACCGACGCGCAGATCGACTTGCTCGCCGGGTACCTCTCGGCGCAGAAGAAATGAGGCGCCCATGGACCGCAGAGATTTCCTGAAGCTCGCCGGCGCAGTGTCGCTCGCCGGCTGCGCGGGCACGGCATCGTCGAAGGGCCGCGTCGTCGTCATCGGCGGGGGCTACGGCGGCGCCACCGCTGCCAAGTACATCCGGCTGTGGGACCCCTCGATCGAGGTGGTGATGGTCGAGCGCGAGAACGTCTTTACTTCCTGCCCGATCTCGAACCTCGTGCTGGGCGGGTACCGGAGCATGGACGATATCCGCCGCGGCTACGACGGCCTGCGCACGCATGGCGTGCAGATCGTGAACGACGAAGCTACGGCCGTCGACGCCGCGAAAAAAGTGGTGCGGCTGCAGCGCGGCGGCGATCTGACGTACGACCGGCTCATCGTGTCGCCCGGAGTGGATTTCCTCTTCGGCGAAGTCGAGGGCTACGCCGACGCGATGAACTCCGGGCGCGTTCTCCACGCCTGGAAAGCCGGGTCGCAGACCGTAGAGCTGCGCAAGCAGCTGGTCGCGATGAAGGACGGCGGCGTCTACGTGCTATCGGTACCGACCGCGCCGTACCGCTGTCCGCCGGGTCCGTACGAGCGCACCTGCCAGGTAGCGAGCTACTTCAAGCAGGCAAAGCCGCGTTCGAAGGTGCTGGTGCTCGACGCCAATCCGGACGTGATGTCCAAAGGTCCGCTGTTCAAGCGCGCGTGGGAGGATCTCTACAAGGGGATCGTCGAGTATCGCCCCGGACAGAAGGCCGTCGGCATCGATGCCGGGGGCATGGCAGTGAAGCTGGAGTTCGACAGCGTCCGCGGCGACATCCTCAACGTCGTCCCGCCGCACCGCGCCGGCGACATCGCCGTGAAAGCGGGCCTGATCACGCACAACAACCGCTGGTGCGACGTCGACTGGCGCACGCTCGAGTCCAAGGCGGTCAAGGGCGTGCACGTGCTCGGCGACTCGACGCTGTCGGCCTCCGCCATGCCGAAATCCGGGCACATGGCCAACCAGCACGCGAAGGTGTGCGCGGACGCAGTGGTCGCGCTCCTCAATGGCCGCGAGCCCAATCCCAGCCCGGTGATGAACAACACCTGCTACAGCTTCGTGTCGGACAAGGAAGTGATCCATGTCGCGTCGGTCCACCAATGGGACGCCGGTCAGGGCACGCTGCTCCCGGTGAAGGGCGCAGGCGGCGTCTCCAGCGGCCGCTCCGAGCTCGAGGGTCAGTACGCCTGGTCCTGGGCCCAGAACATCTGGGCCGACATGCTGAGCTAGCGCCCGGTGCTGCCGAAGCCGCCCGCGCCGCGCGAGCTGGCGGCGAACTCCTCGACCACTTCGAACTCGACCTGGACCACCGGGACCACGACCAGTTGGGCGATGCGGTCGAGCGGCTGGACGGTGAACGCGCTTTTGCCGCGGTTCCACACCGAGACCAGCACTTCGCCCTGATAGTCTGAATCGATCAAGCCGACCAGGTTGCCGAGCACGATGCCGTGCTTCGAGCCGAGACCGGACCGCGGCAGGACCACCGCTGCATAGCCAGGATCGCCGAGATGAATCGCGATTCCCGTGCGCACCAGGTGGCTATCCCCGGCATGCAGCATGAGTGGCGCATCGATGCAGGCGCGCAGGTCCAGGCCGGCCGCTCCGGCCGTCGCGTAATGCGGCAGCATGCCGCGAATCCTCTCGTCGAGGATCTTGACCTCGAGCCTCCTCATTTCTTCTGTGGCAGCATGCCGGCGACGTGCTCGACGAGCTTGCGCGCCAGCTCGAGCTTCGCACCCGTACCGAGCGGATGCTCGCCGCGATCGTCGTACAGGACGATCGAGTTCGTATCGGCCCCGAGGGCGTCCTGCGCCAAATTAGCGGCCAGCAAGGGGAGGTTCTTCTTGGCCCGCTTCTCCTTCGCATGCTGGGCCAGCTTCTCGCTCTCGGCGGCGAAGCCGACGCAGAACGGGCCGTTTTTCATTCCCGCGACGTAGGCGAGGATGTCGGGATTCTCCGCCAGCTCGAGGGTCACGGCGCGGCCGTTCGCCTTCTTGATCTTCTGCGTCGAGGGGTTCTTCACCTTGTAATCGGCCACGGCCGCCACGGAGATGAACACGTCGCTCGACGGCGCGCGTTTCTTGACCGCTTCGAACATCTCCTGCGCCGTGCGCACGTCTATCCGCGCCACCCCAGCAGGTGTTGCCAGCGACACCGGGCCACTCACCAGAGTGACTTCGGCGCCGGCTTCCTGGGCGGCGCGCGCCACCGCGTAGCCCATTTTCCCCGAGCTCGCGTTGGTCAGCACCCGGACCGGGTCTACAGGCTCCTCGGTCGGACCCGCCGTCACGAGCACGCGCTTGCCCGTAAGCCGCTTGGGAGCAAAGAAGCCCTCGATCTCGGCTGCGATCTGCGCCGGCTCGAGCATTCGGCCGTAACCGGTTTCGCCGCACGCCTGGTCGCCTGCCACCGGGCCCTCGACCAGCACGCCGTCGTCGCGCAGCACCCCTAGGTTGCGTTGCGTCGCCGCGTTCTGCCACATCTCGACGTTCATTGCCGGCGCGAGCATCAGCGGGCAGCGTCTGGCGACGCAAAGGGTGGAAAGCAGGTCATCGGCAAGGCCATGCGCCACTTTCGCCATGAAGTCAGCGCTCGCAGGCGCCACCACGATCAGTTCGCGGTCACGGGACAGCTCTATGTGACCCATGGCGTCGGGCACGCGTTGGTCCCACAGGTCGCTCCAGACCGGTTGATTGGATAGCGCCTGGAAGGTCACGGGGGTCACAAAGCGCGTCGCGGCCTCGGTCATCGCTACGCGAACGTCGGCGCCCGCGCGGACCAGCAGGCGCACGAGCGCAGCCGCCTTGTAGGCGGCGATTCCGCCGGTGATGCCGAGCAGGATGCGCTTGCCTTTCAACATGTCATCGGGCGCGTGCCGGCCGCGTTATCAGGGAAGCCGATTCTAAGGGAAACCCCTGGGTATGGCGATTTCGGACTGGCCCGTCGCCGAACGGCCGCGCGAGCGGCTGCTCGCCAAGGGCGCCGCAATATTGAGCGATGCGGAGCTCCTTGCCGTGCTGCTGCGTACCGGCCTGCGCGGCAAAAGCGCGGTGGAGCTCGCTCGGGAGCTTCTTCAGCAGTTCGACGGACTCAGGGGGTTATTCAGCGCAGGGGACGAGCTCGCGAAGGTGAAAGGCCTCGGGGATGCCAAGCGCGCGCAATTCGCCGCCGCGATTGAGCTCGCCCGCCGCTCGATTGAAGAGAAGCTCCAATCAGCGGCGGCCCTTAGCTCTCCCGGGGCAGTGCGCGACTACTTGCGGCTTGCCCTGGGAGGGAAGCTGCACGAGGTCTTCGTATGCATCTGGCTTGATGCGCAGCACCGCGTCATCAAATTCGACGAGCAGTTCCGCGGCACCCTGACGCAGACCAGCGTCTATCCGCGGGAAATTGTGAAGGCGGCGCTCGCTGCCAACGCCGCCGCCGTGATCTTCGCTCACAACCATCCGTCCGGCGCCGCGCAGCCGAGCCAGGCGGACGAGCTGCTAACCCGTAACCTCAAGGACGCTTTGGCGCTCGTGGACGTGAAGGTGCTCGACCACTTCATCATCGCCGGCAACCACGCTCTGTCCTTCGCTGAGAGGGGATTGTTGTAGTAGAATCCGCGCCTTTGCCGTTCCGGAGAATCCGATGTCCCGCGTCTGTCAAGTCACCGGCAAGAAGCCCATGAAGGGCCACCTAGTGTCGCACGCCAATAACAAGACGATCCGCACATTCCAGCCCAACCTGCATTACCGGCGCTTCTGGTTGGAAGCCCAGAACCGCTGGGTCCGCCTGCGAGTATCGACCGCCGGGCTGCGCCGTATCGACAAGCTCGGGGTCGAGGCGGTTCTCGCCGAGATCAAAGCGAAAGCCAAACCCAGAGCATAAAGAGGAACCATGCGCGAAAAAATCAAGCTCGAGTCATCGGCCGGGACCGGTCATTTCTACACAACCACCAAGAACAAGCGCACCACGCCCGACAAGCTGGAGATCAAGAAGTACGATCCAAAGGCCCGGAAACACGTGCTTTACAAGGAAACGAAGCTGAAATAAAAAGCCCGCCGAAGCGGGCTTTTCGTTTGGGGCGCGGGGCCCGGCGCTTACATCTAGGCGTAGGACCGCAGGCGCTGCGAGAAATCCACCAGTGATGCGATGCCGCTAGCTTCGGCGCGATGGCACCAGTCCTGCAATTGCCGTAGCAGTTGCTCTTTGGACGCGCTGGAGCGTTCCCATAGCGCGACCAGCTCGTGGCGCATCGCGACGACCGTTGCGAGTGCGCGAGATTTCTTCAGCACCTCGGCCAACCTCGCGCGCTCGGCACCGGCGAGCGCCTGTCCACGGAGCAGCGCCCGCCGCAGCGAGTGCAGAACCTCTGCGTCGCGCGGCGACCAATGCTTCAGCCGCTCGATCTCTTCAGCATAGGTGCGGCGCACCGACTTGGCATAACGGGATAGCACGTCATACCGGTTGGAGATCACGGCGTGCAGCGTTTCGAGGTCGGCAGCGGGTTTCGGACGCGCGAAACGCGGCTTGGGCGCGAGCTTTTTTACCGTAGCCAGCCCAAGCGCCTGCAAAACACAGATGTACATCCAGCCGACATCGATCTCGTACCACTTCGAAGACAGCTTGGCCGACGAGGCGAAAGCATGATGGTTGTTGTGCAATTCCTCGCCGCCGATGAGGATCCCCCAGGGGACGATGTTGGTGCTGGCGTCGGCGACATCGTAGCTGCGATAGCCAAAGAAGTGGCCGACGCCGTTGATCACGCCCGCTGCCCAGAACGGGATCCACGCGATCTGCGCCAGCCAGATCAGGACACCGGGCACCACTCCGAAGAGCAGCAGGTCTACTGCGAGCATCGCGAACACGCCGAAGACCGAGTACCGGGTGTACAGGTTGCGCTCCATCCAGTCGTCCGGCGTACCGTGTCCGTAGCGCTCCAGCGTTTCCTTGTTGAACGACTCTTTTACATATAGGAGCACGCCAGCCCACAGCACGCGATTGATCCCGTAAATCTGCGGGCTGTGCGGATCCTCGACGGTTTCGCACTTGGCATGGTGCTTGCGATGGATGGCGGCCCATTCCTTGGTGACCATGCCGGTCGTGAGCCACAGCCAGAAGCGGAAGAAGTGCGATATGAGCGGATGCAGCTCGAGCGCGCGATGCGCCTGGCAGCGGTGGAGATAGATCGTTACCGCCGCGATGGTGACGTGCGTCAGTGCGAGCGCGGCCAGCGCGTAACCCCACCAGGAGAGATCCAGCAGACCGGAGAACAGCATCAGTTTGAGTTGCCTTTAATTGAATGATTATGTAGGCGCAGCCATTCTACGCGAATGCGATGCAGAGTCCCAAAAGATATGTAAGTTCTTCTTGCGGAAAGAGGAATTTATTCACATCTACAGCTCTGCATGGAACCGAAAGCTGAAAAAGTCCGCCGGGCCGCGGTCGCGGTTATAGCCCGGGTTCGCGACGCGCTGATATCCGAGGGAGAGGTACGTCTTCTTCACGACCGCCAAGCTGTAGAAGACTTCGAGGATCTGCTCCGTCGCGTAATTCAGACGCCCGTCGCCGAGAAAGAAGCCCAGCCCGCCCGCGGCGAGATAATCGCGATGCGGCCGCGAAAGCCCATTGATGTAAGCCGCGACACCTACGGTGTCTTCGGGACGACCCCATTTGCTCCCTTTAAGGAGCCCACCCGCCGCGAGCGAACGATCAATCTCCGTGAACATGAATGCCTCGGTCTTGCCGTCACTCCAGCCCGCGCGCAGGTACGCGCCGACATCTTGGCTGATCTCGACCTGTGTACTGACCCCGAACCCTTTCTTGAACTCGGCCCGGCGCACCGACGCCACATTCGGCGTAGCCGCCGTGGCTCTGCCCAGAGCGATCGCATCATCATATTCGCCTGCGCTAACGCGATTGCGGAACGCCAGCACGCGCGCGACGGCAGGTTTGCTAGCAAGCTTGTACGGCAATTCGAACTCGGCGACATCGCCATAGCGCCGAACGATGCTGTGTTCCAGGCGCAGCCCATTCGACTCCACCGGCACGAGGAAACGCCCGGCGCGCGCTTGGAAGCGCGGCGTGACGTATTCGGCGGCGACTCCCCACGTGTAGCCGCGCGCATCAGCAGGAAAATCCCACGCGCCGTATGTGAGCGAAGACCAGTTCATGAACTGGGTGCGCGGATCGTGGCTGTATTCCAGCACGTCGAAGATGTCTAACACCGACAGGTTTCCCGCGGTGAGGACAAAGCGTTCGGCTGCGTAGCGCGTCCTCACCTGGTTCAGATCCGACTCCTTCTCCTCGATCTCGCCACCAAGGTTCCAGGTGTGACGCGCGAAAAGCCGCGCCCGGTAGC
>Ga0208990_1000146_pt1 | contig 13412 bp, 8 predicted proteins | sample MedBloCARef_M3_FD_187854 | JGI IMG/M metagenome (GOLD analysis project Ga0208990, IMG submission 187854) | Forest soil microbial communities from El Dorado National Forest, California, USA - Mediterranean Blodgett CA Ref_M3 (SPAdes) (version 2) | ecosystem: Environmental > Terrestrial > Soil >...
GCGCCACCGAGAGATCGTGTTCCAACCGATCTACTTGGCGCTGCGCTTCTGCTTCTCGCAGAGCCGCCTCTACCTGTTTCCGGATCTCGCCTGCGACCATACCGGAAACAAATCCGCCAATGACCAAAGCAATGGCACAGCCGAATACTGCCCTTTGAGGGGAAATGAGGGATGTGCCAGGACTCAATGCGGGTCTCCAGCCCAAGTACGCCGATGCTACGAGGTAGCTGAGGGCCGCCGCCAATCCAGAAAGTCTGCAAAGCCAGGGAGTCAAACGTAAGGTGGAAAGGCGATGAGCAGGAAAAAAGTGAGTCCCGCTGGATTTGCAAGAGGACGATAGATTGGGTCAATCGATCCGCTCGATAGGAATGCAACTGCAAGAGCGGGCAGGCAAGTCTCTAAAATAATGTTGCTGAGCCACACCCAATTTCCACATTCTCGGCCGTTCTGAATAGCACGGTTCACCGCACGCAACAAGAAGCATTCATATCCTAAGAAGGCCGCCAGCAGCCCACATCATAAGCGATGAAGAAACATTCTCATGACCCCCGACCACGAGTGTCCGGAGCACCCGGAGCAAAATTGCTGCACCGGCAACTCCGAGGGCGATACGAATCCGGAGACGCTCACTTTTTAGCTGAGCTTCTCGAAAAGCATTCGATTCAGCGCACACATTAGTCATTGAGCTGTCTGGTGTAGGCGTTGAAAAACGCGATCCAGATCTTCCGGGGCGCGAACATTGTTCATCGTAGGCTATGCAAAGACCGCCCCTCTACATCACTGTAAGTTTTGCCAGATGTGTCGGTCCTTATGGACTCCTAGTCTTGCGGGCGAAAGGCACTCCATAGATGAAGATCTCGTTTTCGCGAAGCGCTGTTCTAGCTGCGATTGCCGTTGTAATTCTCGTGTCAGCACTACCAGGGACGATTCGCAGGATCATACAAAGCGGTGATCTTTACTTATTCACACGGCAATTCTTTTTAGACTTGTGGGCGCGTCTCTCGGGACCAGGGCGCTTGCGGTTCATCGTGCAGCCGACAGTTGCAGTCATCTTGGGATTGCGGGACGGTAAACGAGACTCGCGAACAGGACATCCCCCTTTTCTTTTGGGGTTGGTCCTCCACAGTGCCCACAGGCGCGCTCTGTGGGGAAGTGCAGTCGTATCAGTCCGCGACCTAGTCGCCATCGCCATAATCCTTGATGTGATTTCGCAATTGCTTATTTTCCGTGAGGTTCATCCGGGCGCAGCGTTGTTGTTGGGGCCCATACTGATTGCGGTGCCGTATTCCATATCTAGAGCCCTGAAAAACCGAATTGTCAGCGGCCGTACACAGCAGTTGGAATCCGGCCGAACGCCCTGAATTGCACACGCGTGATACGTCCCGATGAGCCGTAACCGTTGTTAGCTTGTTTGGTGTTGGCTCTGTGCGGCAGTAACCGCGCGTAATAATACTGATTGTTCTATGATTTATTATCGATAATCGTGCTACAGTTTAGGACCTCGCGCTCAGCCTTGTTTGCAGCCCGCTGTTCCACGTTGAGAGAAGAACCATGAAATTGCCCCGCGCGATTCTGGCCGATGATCACACCCTGGTGGCGGAAGCACTGCGCGACTTGATGGCCCTGCGTTTCGACGTGGTCGCCATTGTAGCCGATGGGCATGCGCTCATCTCTTCTGCAACAGCCCTGAAGCCCGACGTCATTGTGGTTGATGTTGCAATGCCTCTGTTGAATGGGCTGGACGCTTGTCGGCAACTGAAACAGAAAATACCTAGCGTCAAGTTCGTTTTTCTGACGATGAACGAAGATCCTGAACTTGCCGTCGAGGCTATGAAGTCGGGCGCATCCGGATACGTGTTGAAGAAATCTGCTGCCTCAGAATTGATCCAAGCCATGGAGTTTGCCCTTCGAGGCAAATCGTATATCACCCCGCAGATTGCCCGAGGGATGCAAGAGTCTTTTATTCGTAACCCTCAGGGCGCGGGCCACGCCAGATCACTAACGGCGCGTCAGCGAGAAGTCGTCCAGCTGTTGGCAGAAGGGAAATCGATGAAGGAGGTGGCAAGCGTTTTGAAGGTTACACCACGGACTGTGGCCTTTCACAAATACCGAATCATGCAGGATCATGGCTTTAAAACAAATGCCGATCTCATCCAATTTGCGATAAAGAACCGGATCGTCGTGGCATAGTTGGAACTCTGACGGAATCGCCCATTACATATAGATCATCACTCTTGTCTGTATAGATTTCAGAGTAGGCACCTTCCAAAAAACCGGAGCGAGAAAAGCCGGGGGCCCCGTGTCCAGGCCCGGCCAAGAAAATCATATCTAAGTCGTACTTTTTGATGGCACGGTTTAAATGTATGTAGATAAACGCCAAGCCAGGATTTGCACGCCGGTGCCCCAGCAGCCGATTCTTGATGTGCTCCACCTTCAGTGGCTCTTTCAGGAGTGGATTGTCTTGTAGGTAGATCATGCCAAGCATCAGGTAGTTACAGGCGCTAGTAAGCATGAGTTTGCGCAATTCTTCGGCACTGAGAGGCGTCCCTGAAATCGTCGATCTCGCGAAGCCATACGCAGAGAGGGACTGGCTCGTTTTCCCGGCAGCTGTCACGGGTGTCATGCCTACACTCCTTTCAGCGCCGACCCGATGACCCGCGCCTTCCGCGACGCATTGCGGCAAATTGCACCTTTCTCCGTCTTCGACCCCTACCCTAGAAGATGTTCTCACCGACCGTGCACTATCAAGAATTACAGGTTTAAATCCGCCTTAGTCTCATGCACCTGACTGGTAGTTTTGCCAGTACTGCCGACAAGGTGAACTGAATACAAGTTGAGTGAGAACGAAAGGTGAATGAAATGTTGAGTTTCGGCCGACGATTGAGATGTCAGCTGACCGCAGTGATATGCTCCGTGCTCCTAATTCCTCATGGACTGGCAGCAGCAGGCTCAGACATAACCGCACAACAAGGTACTGCTCCCGAGGAACAAGCTCCCAAGATCCCGAATGATCAATTGGATTCACTAGTTGCGCCCATCGCTCTTTACCCTGACCCCCTTTTGGCACAGCTTTTAGCCGCCTCTACTTATCCACTGGAGATCATGCAGCTCCAACAATGGCTGGCCAAACACAAGGATCTCAAAGACAAAGCTTTGCAAGACGCGGTCATGAAGCAGCCCTGGGATCCTACGGTTCAGTCATTGGCTGCTCTTCCAGATGTCGTCAAGCGACTTTCAGACGACATCCAGTGGACAACGGACCTCGGAAACGCCGTTCTGGCACAGCAATCCGACGTGATGGATGCCGTACAGCGGATGCGCGCAAAAGCAAAGGACAAAGGGAATTTGAAGTCTAACGACCAGATGACGGTTGAAACTAAGGTGGCCGAAAATAAGCAAGTAATCGTAGTCGAGCAGTCCAAACCTGATGTTGTCTATGTCCCTAGTTACGATCCCACTGTAGTTTACGGGCCTCCCGCGTATCCCTACCCGCCCATCTACTACCCGCCTCCCGGCTACTACGCCGCGGGCATGGCTATCTCCTTCGGCGTGGGGATGATGGTAGGCGCAGCTTGGGGTGGCGGATGGTGTTGCAACAGCGGCTGGGGCGGCAACAATTCGATCAACATCAATAACAACAACACATTCGTGAATAACTCCAATAGACAGAGCAACATTTCAAATCGGAGCGGCAATCGAACAGGCAGCAACAATTGGCAGCACAATTCCCAGCACCGCGGAGGTACTCCTTACTCGAACCGTGCCACAGCGAACAAATATGGTGGGACGACTCGTGGAGATTCCGTTGGCAGCCGGCAGGCCAATGCGCGCCAGAACCAAGGGCAACTGGGAGGCAGGGGCCAGGGGGCGCAGGCGAACACCATGGACCGCGGTGGCCGCCAGCAGTCCGGTGCGGGCAATCGAGGACGCAGTGGCACAAATAGCCCGGGAAATCGTAGCGGGAGTGGCGGAGATCGCATCGGCAATCGCAGCGTTTCCTCAGGTGGCGGGTCGAGGGGAGGAGGAGCTTTTGGTGGCGGCTCCGGTGGATCGAGCGGAGCCAACACAAGAGCAAGCAGTTCGCGCGGCGCATCCAGCATGGGGTCCCGTGGGGGTGGCGGCGGTAGACGGAGGTAGTCCAATCCATCGTTGAGGAAAAGCAAATGAAAAAGAAAACTATCTTGATCGCTTGCAGCGTCTCTGTGGCCTCTATGGTACTCACGCACTCTGCCTCAATTGCCACGCCTGGGCATGCAGGCTTTCAAGCGAGCCAAGCCGCCGAAGGAACCTCTCAGTCCCCGCAGAAAACATTCACTACGCCGAAGGAAGCAGCTGATGCCCTGGTCCAGGCAGCAGCAAGCTTTAATGTGCCATCTCTGAAGGAGATTCTCGGGCCCGATAGCGAAGATCTAGTCTCCTCGCAAGACCCAGTACAAGACAAAAACCGCGTCGCAGCATTTGCGGCGCTGGCTCGGGAAAAGAGCTCGATAGCTGTCAACCCTAAGAATCCTAACCGCGCCGCCTTATTGGTCGGAAACGACGATTGGCCGCTACCCATTCCCATTGTCCAAAAAGAGGGAAAATGGATCTTTGATACGAACACTGGCCGGAGGGAAATTCTGCTACGGCGGATTGGCGCCAACGAACTGGATGTAATTCAAATCTGCCGGGGATACGTCGAGGCGCAAAAACAATATGCTCAGCAGAAGCATGACGGGTCCGAGGTGAACCAGTACGCTCAGCGAATCATCAGTACGTCGGGAAAACAGGATGGTCTTGCCTGGCAGAATGCCGACGGAACCTGGGGAGGTCCTGTTGGCGAGGGAGTCGCCAAAGCATTGGCGCAAGGCTATACAAGTCGCAGTCAACCTTATCACGGGTATTTCTTCAAAATCCTGAAGGGACAAGGCCCGGCGGCACAGCTTGGAGAAATGGACTTTGTTGTGAGTGGCGCTATGATCGGCGGATTTGCTCTTGCTGCTGCGCCGGCAAAATACCGCGTGACTGGCGTTCAGACCTTCATCGTTAGCTACGAAGGCGTTGTTTATCAGAAAGATCTGGGCCCGGATACACTCCGCGTTTTTAACGACATGCAGCTCTACAACCCGGACAAAACGTGGACCCGCACGGATGACAACTGGTGAAAGGCCACGAGTTTAGCCCGGTGTTTTCAAAGGAGAACTCAAGAAATGAAGAAGTCAGGATTACTAATAAGCGCTTTTCTGTTGGTGGCAGCAAGTTCGGCCGTAGCGCAGGACATTCGCTACGACTTCGACAAGGACAAGGACTTTTCGAAGTACAAGACGTACAAGTGGGTAGCCATCAAGGGCGCCGAGCTTCCCGATGAACTAACTCAGAGGGCAATAACAAGCGCCTTTGACGCTCAACTCGGCGGGAAGGGGCTGACGAAAACGGACTCGGACAATGCTGACCTGTATATTGGGTATCAGACAGCTCTCGGTCAGGAGAAGGAGTTCACCTCGTTTAACACAGGCTGGGGCTACGGTCCCGGCTGGGGAGCTGGTTGGTATGGCTATGGCGGTATGACCTCAACTACGACATACGGTTCGACGTCTACCGTATACGTGGGGCAATTGGATTTGAGCATGTACGACCCCGCAGCAAAACAGCTGGTTTGGAGAGGGTCAGCCTCGAAGACACTGGATCCCAAAGCAAAGCCGGAGAAGAAACAGAAAAACATCAACAAAGCTGTCGAGAAACTCCTAAAAAAGTATCCTCCAGAGGCGAAGAAGTAGTGGCGCCTCTACTTTTTGCTTAAGCGGATTGAACTTCGAGGATTAGAAGCTGAATCGCAGGGCCAATTGTCCAACCCGTGCGTTTACAGACGTGCTGCTAATAACGCCGAACGTCGGAGAGGAGAAGTTGGTGTCTGGGTTGGCGAACTGCGGATGGTTGAAAGCGTTGAAGAACTCGGCGCGAAGTTGAAGCGTGCTATTTTCATGTGGCCATACGAGTACCACCGCTTTTGAAACAGCCAGATCTAAATTCGCTTCGCCGGGTCCATCCACGATTCCCGTTCCGCTGTTTCCGAAAGCCGCCCCGATGCCATCGGCGCCGATCACGCGCGGAGTCGTGAAACAAGAAGCGTTGAAATAATTGTTAAGTCTTGACCCGATTGGTCCGGCCGTCACAAGCTGGTTTTTTGGACACTTACCGCTCAGCTCGGCTCGATCCTCGCTGATACCAAAGACGTTGTTCGGATTTGTATTCGCAACGGTAAGGGCACTGCCAGATTGGATGGTGATTACTGTCGCCAGATCCCACCCTCCTAGGACTGAACGTGAGAGTCCGGAAGATGGGCTGGGCAGCGCCCACGTTTGGCTGAACACGAACCGGTGCGTGCGATCGAAACTCGCTCTTCCCCAACGCTGGCTGGGAGAATTCTGGTCCCCGAGTGTGAGTCCGTTACCTGAAGAGGTTGAGTTAATATCGGCACCGTCGGTATCCAGAGTCTTGGAAAAGGTGTAGGAAGCAAGGAATTCAAGACCATGGCTCAAGCGCTTGGTAAGGCTTAACTCAAGTGCGTTGTACCAAGAACTGCCCTCAGATTCCATGATTAGCAGCGAGTCAGTAGGCACTCCAGGAACGGGAACCCGTTCGCCAATATTCGCAATCGTATTTGATGTCTCGCGGCGGATCGGATTACTTGCTGAGGCGCTCAGGGCCTGATTCAAAGAGCGCTGACGCATCAGGTGGGTGCCACGAGTACCCACATATCCTGCTTCTAAAAGCCAATTTGCATGCATCTCTGCCTGAAGATTCAGTGAAAACTGTTGAATCAGGGCAGGACGAAAGCCGGGCGCGACGGCATAAATGGTTGTCGTAGTATTAGGTGAATAGGCGGGGAACAGGGGGAAAGAATCCGGCGTAGGAAATGGTTGGGGAAAGGGAGCTTGAAATGTCGCGTTGGCGTTTGCTGTGCCTGCATTCAACCGAAACAAGCAGAACGGGGCACCAAACACGCTTTGATAAAAGGCTTGTCCAGTGGTTCGCGAATAATAGGTTCCGTATCCTCCTCTGAGTACCAGTGGCATTCTATGTTCCAAGACCTGCCATGCAAAACCGATTCGCGGGGCGAGCGAGTTCTGTCCTTCGCCATAATTCGCAAACGTATTACTCGTATGTATTACTCCCGGCGGAAGATCGCTTGAGAAATTTGAAGCAACGATATACCCGTCGAGACTTCCATCCGGTGGTGGGTTTTTGTCAGCTTTGCTGAAATCGAAGCTGGAGTTCCGACCGAGCCGGTCACCAAATTGACCGAAGCGTTCGTAACGCAGGCCAACGTTAAGGGTCACTGATCTGCTGATCCTGTAGTCGTCTTCTGCGAAGCCCGACCCCTCCCATGCTCTGTACTCGCGATCTGTCAGTCCGAACGCATCGAACGAAGCAAAAACATTGCTGTACGCCGTGCCGTTGCCGGATGCGTTGAGGCCGAGCAAGAAATCTGGCCAGCCGAGAAAGTGCAGGAATGACCCGAGTCCCACGAGATTGACATTGTCTTGATATCTCGTTATTGATCCTCCGAATCGCATGGTTTGAGTCCCGCGAGTAAAACTAAGAATGTCATTAAACACAAAGCTGTTTTGCGTGATTCTTCGTGGAAACCCTGACGCAACACTGATAGAGCCAAGAATGCTCAGGCTGGGCAGTTGGTTGTTTTCGCTCATACCACCCTCTGCCACGCCGACGTCCGACCACTTGAACGGAGTAATCGCTTCAGTACGCGTTCTTGTGCGGACATACGCCACTCGAGCTTGGTTCAGCCAGCTACTGGTTCGCGCGTAAGTGTGTTCCAGAGAAAAAACTCTGAAGCCCGAGTCGCTGGGACTCGGAAAGCCGGGAATGTTACCTGACGCGTTTAGACCGTTGCCGGGGAAGGTGACGGTTTCGCTGTCATTTGAGAGGAAAAGCCGTCCAGCGAATCGGCTCTTTGCTGAAAAATCGTAATCCACGTTGGCTAAGACCTGGCTTTCTGCGAACTGGCAAGGTTCGGTAAAGACAGAAAGGCCCTGCACGGCGAGAGACTTCGAGCGGTCAATGATTTGTGGTGTTGGAATCAAGAAGCTTCCATCGGGAAGCTTGAAGTTCAAAAGGGCCAGGGCAGCAGAATTGATGTTCGAACCGTCTGGATTAACAGCTGTTCCCCCCAACTCGCCCTTCATGCCTCCAAACAGCTTCCCGAGAGCCGTCGCAGATCTGTCATTTGTCAAGGGCGGGGTCAGTAAGGTAGCCGTGCAAGCAGTTCTGGCCTGGCCAGCGGCAAGTCCGTTGATTTGACGCGTCCCTTGATACGAGCCAAAGAAAATGAGTTTTTCCTTCTTAATAGGCCCACCCAACGTGAATCCGAACTGGTTTTGCTTCAGGTCCGGCCGCTGCTGGTGAGTTTCGTTCAGAAAAAACTCGTTGGCGTTTAGCACGTTGTTTCGCAAGAACTCGAAAACGGTACCGTGATACTTGTTGCTGCCGGCCTTCGTGATTACACTGATGTTGGCCCCCGCATAGCGCCCAAAAGCTGCGTCATAGAGACCTGTTTGCACCTTGAATTCTTCGATCGTATCCGGGTTAGGAATCGGAATTCCGCCACTTCCGGCTGAACTGCCTTGCACGTCGCTCACACTAATCCCGTCCAGTTCGAAATTGTTGTCATAGGATCGCGCTCCGTGCACATAGATCCCGTCATTAGATTTGGCGATCTGCGGCAGCGCCGTTTCGCCGAGTCCGAGCTCTCCCGCATTGAAAACCCCCACGACTACTCCGGGAGAAAGTCCCGTGATCTGTGCGAAGTTCCTTGTGACCAACGGGAGGCCGGTCACTGCGCCTTTGCTGACTACTCGGCCTAGGGCTGAGCTCTCGGTCTCAACCATCGGTGCATGCGAAACAACCTCGGCGCGCTCGCTTCGTGTTGCAAGTTGGAGATGAAGTTCGAGGCGAAGTGTTTCAGTTACCGTTACGTGTATGGCTAGAAGTGTGAGTGGTGCGAAAGCGGCTCTTTCTGCACGTACTTGGTATGTGCCCGGCGGCAGCAAAAGGAAACTAAACCTTCCGCCTTCGTCAGAGGTCGCCGACCTGACCACACCGCCACCTTCCTTAGAGAGGCAGACGATTACGTCGGGGAGAACTGCCCCTGAAGAGTCGAGCGTGAGGCCTGTCACAGCGCCTGTTGATACCGTCTGGGCACATAGTCGGTTTGCAAACCCCAAACTAATTGCTAGCATTCCGAGCCGAGCCCACAGACACCACCGTCTTCTCTGACCGGACATGTTTAAGCACCACATTTCTAAGCCCCACAGTCAAACACTGGTGCTGGGTTAACCGCGTGGAGTTAGCTCTCGGTTTGTTACTATAATCTATCCGTCAGATAGAAACTCCGCGGTCGAGTAATTTCACCTGTCAATCTTGACAGGCTGAGACGGAAAGTTAATTAAGGAAACTCTTATCTGCTGGCTCGGCGAAGCCAACTCCCAATCACGGCCCGCAGAACTTTACGGGGATTCTGAGAGTGTTTATGTGCTACGCTCCGTTGCCGATAAGGCCGCAAGTGCCCAAGTCTCCTTATGCCGACCGAAAAGGATTAGGACCCGGGCGACGGTGGCGGTCTGGAGCTTGGCAGGCATCGACAGCCTCCGCAGTCATTCTTCTTTTAGCCTGTTTTCTGTTCCAGGTTAGGGTCAACGCGCAGGTCAAAGGGACTCGGCGAGTCCTTCTCCTTACTGACCTTGGTACTCCCGCATCACCAGGCTTTACAGAGATAGAGACTGCAGTCTTCGCTGGTCTGCAAAAATCCCCATACAAGATTGAATTCTATTCGGACAGCCTGGAAGTCACCTTGCTTCCGGATCATGCTTCAGAACCCGGATTCCGCGAGCAATTCCTACACAAATATTCAGACCACAAACCGGATGTGATCGTTGCAGCAGGGTATGCCTCCCTGAAGTTCATTGCCGGCCTGCACGATCCGTTCTTTGCGGATACCCCGGTGATCTCTTGCGGAATCATAGAAGCCCCCCGGGAGCTACGAAAGCTCGGCCCGGACTTTACCGGTGTTAGGAGTGAACCAAAGCCGGAAGAAACCCTGAACGTAGCTCTGCACCTGCTACCCCAAACCAAGCGCGTGGTGGTCGTGGGCGGCATGGGCGAGTTTGACCGCCAATGGGAGGCTATCGCCAAACAGGTCTTTCGTAATTATGAGACGAAATTGGATTTTACGTATCTCACCGACTTGGCGATGCCTACGCTGCTGGAACAACTGCAGCACCTGCCGAGCAATACGATCGTCTTCCACACTGCAATCAGCCAAGATGCAGCGGGCGAGCGCTTCGTGGATTCAGCTCAGTCTGTACCCTTGGTGCTTGGTGCCGCGAATGCGCCGGTGTTTGTCATGGACGATGTGGATTTCAGGGCGGGCGCTGTGGGTGGCGACCTGGTGAATTGGGCGGACGCTGGTCGTGTCGCAGCGGCCATGGCTTTGCGGATTCTCAATGGCGAGAAACCGCAGGATATCCCCATTGCAATAAGCCAAGACGTTTACATGTTCGATTGGACTGCCATGCAGCGTTGGGGGTTAAAGGAGAGCAAATTGCCACCCGGCAGCGTCGTCGTCAACCGACCTACCAGCCTCTGGCAGCTGTATAAGCGGTATCTCCTTATAAGTATTTTTGTGATCCTCGCGCAGATGCTGGCCATCTTTGCGCTCCTCTGGCAACGGTCGAAGAGAAGACGGGCCGAAGTCGATCTGGCTCGCACCAATGATCGGCTTCGCTTAGCGATGGAGTCAGGCAAATCAGTTGGATGGGAATTTGAGTTTGCGAGTAAACAAAACCGCTGGTTCGGTGATCTACGAACCGTGTTCGGCATTCCCTCAAATACCTTTCACGGGCAGGTTGGGGATTTTTTCCGCTTCGTCCACCCAGAAGATCGCGAACGGGTCTCGAAAGCGCTAGACCAGGCCAGACAAGACCGCGCGCTTTACAGTGAGGAGTTCCGTGTCATTCGGTCGGATGGAGCCACACGATGCGTTGTCTCCAAGGGTGAATTCGAATACGGCCCCAATGGCGAAGCTCGAATAATACGCGGTATGGCCGTAGACATCACTGAGCGCAAGCAGGTGGAGGAAGCGCTTAGGAAGTCAGAAGAAAAGTTCTCGAAGGCTTTTCGCGAAAGCCCTCTTGGTTTCACGATTACCAGTACGAACGATCATCGCTTTATCGAAATCAACGGAACGTTTGAACGCATTACCGGATGGAGCCGTGCTGAGATGATAGGCAGGAGTGCGTTGGATGTCGGAATCTGGATGGATCCCAATCACAGAATCGAATTCATAAAACGGCTCCTAGCGGAAGGCTCGGTGCGAGACCTAGAGGTCTCCTTTCTCACCAGAAACGGCCAGGTCCGTACGGCCCTAACTTCGGCTGAATTGATTGAAATTAATGGAGAGCCCTGTGCTCTTTCGGTGGTGGCCGACATCACTGAGGCTAAAAAATCTGAAGAAGCAAGGCAGGCGTCCGAGAGTCGCTTTAGCCAGTTTTTTTCGACTTTGCCTGCATACTGCTACATGACTTCAGCAACGGGAGAAATCGTCGATGTGAATCCCGCAGCATGCGAGGCCCTCGGTTACAACAAAGAAGCACTTCTGGGCAAACCGTTGTCCGATGTCTATGCCCCCGAGTCAGCCTTAAAGCTCGTTAGTCTGCTTGAGAAGTGGAAGACGACCAACAAGTTATACAACGAGGAAATGCTCGTCCTCACGAAAGAAGGGAAGCAAAGAACAGTCCTTGTCAACGCGGGGGCCGTGAAAGACACCAAAGGCAAAGTGATTTACATAGCTTCTATCCAGGAGGATATCACGGAACGCAGGGAGATCCTGCAGAAGCTGAGGGAGAGCGAAGAACGCTTCCGGTTGGTGGCAAACGCAGCTCCCGTGATGATCTGGATGGCTGGTCCGGACAAACTCTGTACTGATTTCAACCAGCCCTGGCTGAAGTTCACGGGTCGCTCCATTCACGCGGAGCTGGGAAACGGCTGGGCGGAAAATGTTCACCGCGAAGATTTGAGCCTCTGCCTGGAGACTTATACGAACGCCTTTGACCAGCGCGAACCCTTCGAGATGGAGTATCGGCTCCGCCGTCATGACGGAGAGTATCGTTGGGTTCTTGATCTAGGAGTGCCAAGATTTCAACAGGATGGTTCCTTTGCGGGCTACATCGGCTCATGTCTAGACGTCACTGACCGCAAACTGGCTGAAGAGTCGGTGGCCGACATGAGCCGCAAGTTAATCGAAGCCCAAGAGCAGGAACGCACCTGGATCGCTCGAGAGCTTCACGACGACATCAATCAGCGAATTGCCTTGGTCTTGGTCAATCTAGAGCGCTTGCAAGGAGACTCTCAATTTGCGCCTGCCACGACGCAACGCATGATGGAAATCCGAGAACAGCTCTCAAGTCTGGCGAGCGATGTGCAAGCTCTATCGCATCATTTACACTCTTCGAAGCTGGAGTATCTGGGCCTCGCGACAGCAGCCGCGAGTTTCTGCAAAGAGCTATCCGAGGAGCGCACGGTGGAGATTGAGTTTAACTCGGAGGGCGTTCCAAAGCAGCTACCTCGGGAGATCGCCCTTTGCCTTTTCCGCGTTTTGCAAGAAAGCCTCCAGAACGCCGTCAAGCACAGCGGGTCAAAACACTTTGAAGCGCGGATCAAGGGGACACCGAACGAGTTGGAGCTGACTGTGCGTGACTCGGGAGTCGGGTTTGATCCTGACGAGGCAATTAGGGGTCGCGGCCTGGGCCTTACGAGCATGAAGGAACGGCTAAAACTGGTCCATGGCAGACTATCGGTTGAGTCTCGCCTCGCGCAGGGGACTACAATTCGCGCCACAGTGCCCTTCAGTTCCGACGCTATGGCCGCGGGAGCATAGGCCAGCCGAAATGGGCTTTCCCGAAACCTTGCCAATGTGCTGCTTAGGAGCCAATCGGATTCATCAATATGGGACTGGCAGGCCCGAGCTTCCGTATTCAATCCAACTCTCGCTCAGTGCCCTCTCAAAACCTTGCTAATTGGCTTTAAGGCCTGGTGAGCCAGAAAAGAGTGAGGCTCTCCAGCTAGTCTCTCTTCCCTGTAAGAAGAGACAGTTGAACGCTCGAGAGACATACCCCAACCTTCGTCAATAAGGGCTGTTCAGGTGTGGCCAGCAATTTTGCTCTGGTCATCAGACCGCCTGCAGTCTGGAACGCAGGCGACAATTCGATCGTTTCGCGTGAGGAGCACATGATTGCGAGAATCCTAAGAAAAGGCCCAATGATGAATCCAAGATTTGTATATGCGGCGGTAGCTTTGCTTGCCGGAGTCTTAGTCCCAGCCACGGTTTTTGCCCCGTCCGATTCTTCAAATCAAAA
>Ga0208990_1000147_pt1 | contig 13398 bp, 13 predicted proteins | sample MedBloCARef_M3_FD_187854 | JGI IMG/M metagenome (GOLD analysis project Ga0208990, IMG submission 187854) | Forest soil microbial communities from El Dorado National Forest, California, USA - Mediterranean Blodgett CA Ref_M3 (SPAdes) (version 2) | ecosystem: Environmental > Terrestrial > Soil >...
TCGCACGGCTATTGCGTCGATGACAACGCCCGCGCGTTGCTGCTGGCCTGCGCCCTCAATAATCCGGGCGAACAGCGCCTATCGGAAGTTTTGACGGCCCGCTTTGCAGCTTTCGTGCAGCATGCATGGAATCCCGACACTCGGCGATTTCGCAACTTCATGGGCTTCAATCGAACCTGGCTTGAAGACAGCGGTTCCGAAGACAGTCACGGGCGAACTCTTTGGGCCTTGGGCGAGTGCGCGCGCAGAGACGCAAGCCCCTCGCGGCGCCGGTGGGCCGCTGCTTTGTTCGCCGAGGCATTGTCGACCGCGCAGACCTTTCGCTCGCCCCGAGCGTGGGCGTTCACGCTACTGGGTTTGGACGCTTATTGCGCCGTGGCTTCAGATGATCTCCACGCCCAGGAGGTCCGGTATTTTCTTGCCGGCAAGTTGATGTCGATTCTCTCGTCAGTCGAGACGCCGGACTGGGTGTGGTTCGAGGAAGGCCTTGCCTACGACAACGCACGCTTGCCCGAGGCCCTGATGGTGACGGGCATGGCAACGCAAACGCCTGTTTACGTCGATGCCGGATTGAGGTCCCTGCGCTGGCTGATGACACAACAAACGACATCGGCAGGTCATTTCCGGCCGGTCGGCACGGCCGGCTTCGGCGAACAGCGGCAACATCCCCGTGCCTTCGATCAGCAGCCCGTGGAAGCCACGGCGACGATCGCCGCCTGCCTCACAGCGTGGCGAGCGGATGGCGATGCCGAGTGGAAAGCCATCGCAACGCGCGTCTTCGCGTGGTTTCTCGGCAGCAACGACCTGTCCCTGGCGCTGGTCGATCCGCACACCGGCAGTTGCCGCGATGGATTGCACCCTGATCGTGCTAATGAAAATCGCGGGGGCGAGTCGGTTGTGTCCTATCTCCTTAGTCTTGCCGAGATTCGTCAGCTTGCGCGCGTCAATACCGGCCTGACAAAACCCGCAGCGCTTCGTGCCATCGGTTTTTGAATTTGACCATTTTACTCCAGCGAGCCGAGGCACCTTGTCGCAAGCCACCTTCCTGAACCGACAGGCGCTCTATCTGCGCCCCGACCCAGCGCGAGTGATTGTGCGTCCGTTCAAGCCGGCCACAGAACCGCGCGATCTCAACCCGACCGACAAGACACGCGCCAACCATATCGTCGACCGCGTTCTCGCACTCGATTCCGAGGCTGCGGCTAATCAGCTGGCCGATGTGCTTGAGAATTTCCAGGGCCGGCATCGCAACCTGCTGGCGACGTTCGAGTCGCGCGCCGACGAAATGGAAGAGGCTTTGGCGGCTCATGGCACCTTTTCCAAAGTTCAGCGCCAGTTGATCGGCGCCTATTTTCTCAACGAATACTCGTTCGAAGCCTCGGCCTTGTTTAACCCCAGCATCGTGCCGCACCCCGACCAGTCGGACGCGCCAAAAGGTGGCTTGCGCTTCGTTCTCAGTCTCCGTGCCACAGGCGAAGGACATGTGTCGTCACTGACGTTTCGGGCCGGCACAATCGCAGCCGACGGCGGCCTAACCGTTGATCCGACGGCGCGCCTCGCCTCAAGCCCCCGGATTGGCCATCGCGTATCCGGGCCAGACGGCGACCATGTCGAGTTAGTTTTCAAACCTGAGGAAGACCTCAGCGAGCGTGTTATCTTTCCGGTCACCGAATCCCAATCGAACGGCATTGAGGATGCGCGCTTTGTCGAATTCAGCGATGAAGATCGGAAAACCTACTACGCGACCTATACCGCCTACAGCGGGCGGGCGATCCGTTCCGAATTGATCGAGACCAGTGATTTCATGTCGTTCCGGCTGGCGCCCTTAAGGGGTGCTGCGGCACGGAACAAAGGCATGGCGCTATTCCCGCGCAAGATCGACGGCAAATACGCCATGATCGCGCGGCAGGATAATGAGAACCTCTATCTGATCTATTCAGACGACCTGTACACATGGGACGGCGGTCAGGCCGTTCTGAAACCGGAATTTCCCTGGGAGTTCGTTCAGATCGGCAATTGCGGGTCGCCGATTGAACTTGACGAAGGCTGGCTGCTGCTGACGCATGGGGTTGGCCCGGTCCGCAAATACTCTATCGGCGCGGCGCTGCTCGACAAGAACGATCCCTCCAAGGTGCTTGCGCGTTCGCGCGAGCCGTTGTTGCGGCCTGAACCATCCGAGCGCGAAGGATACGTCCCTAACGTCGTCTATACGTGCGGGGCGATGAGGCACAACGACCAGATCATTTTGCCATACGCCGTGTCGGATACGTTCTCTAATTTCGCGACCATCAAGATTTCGACACTGCTGAATGCGATGCAGAGTTGATTCCCTCTCTCCACTAAAGGGCGCGACAACCCGTCCACTCGACTTTGACGTAAGAAGTACAACAAGCTCGCAGCCAACTATCTCGCTTCATCAAGCTCGCGTACATTCGTATCTGGCTACGCTCTTATGAGTCCGCGCCCTAATTTGCCGTGCTGCCGGTTTTGGCCCGCGGCTTCGCCGGAGCTGATGTCTTGGGCGTATCGACGCTGCGCACATTGCCCCACGGATCGGAAGAGGTCTTGGCGTCCGGTATTTTCTTGAGCGATTCCCGGTAGGCCTTGTCCCTCACCGCCTCCTGCTCCTTTTCCTCCGGTGTCTTGGAGCCAAGCTCGGGAATCAAATTGATGTTGGGAGTCTGCATTTGCGCGTAAGCCGGCCCTGTCAGCAACGCGATGACAGCCGCTGCGCTAAAAATTCTCATGGGATGCTCCCTGCATTTTCCGGGCAATATACCACTGCGCAGACCGTGACGCCAAGCGCGCCAGGCTTGCGTGCCAGCGTCTGATCCAGCTTCGCTACATCAAACTTGTCGCTTATCTTTTTGTTTGGGCATGATCTTTTCCGAAAACCGGTTTCCCCTTTTCGGGATCATGCCTAAAAACGGTCCGACTTGCAGGATTTCGGCGATTGCATCCAATCGTCCCAGATCGGACCGCATTTGGTGCAGCCGCTAAGGGCGAGGCCCAGCGCAACCACGCTGAAAATCATTGCCAATCGCCTGAACATGGTCGACCTACTCCCCACCTCCCCATCATACGGCCTCAAGTCAGGCATTTTCAAGCCACGCCAGGCGCGTGTCCTTTTCCGCCAAATGCCCGTTAGAATATGCGCTGGCACCAATGTCGGGGGCGAGGAATCATCGTTCATGCAATACGAACCACGAGCAGAGGACTTCAATATCGAGGAAGCCAGGCGCGTCCTGGGCGATGTGTTCGCGCCGTGGGTGCAGGACCTCGGGCTGTCGATCGGCAGCATCGAATGCGCCCCGCCGCCGGGTGCTTCGGCCGACTGGCAGCCGGGCGCGATCCTGCGGATGGCCTTTTCCGAACGCCTGTGCCGGCACGGCGGCGTCGTCTGCGGACAGGCGCTGATGGCGCTCGCCGACACCTCGATGGTGATCGCTATCCTTGCGGCGAACCGCGGATACCGGCCGATGACGACCGTCGATCAAACCACGCATTTCATGCGCGCCGTCACGTCGTCCGACGTGCTGGCCGATGCGCGGGTAGTTCGCCTCGGGCGCACCATGAGCTTTGGCCGCGTCACCTTGTCGAGTGCCAGCGACAGCAAGCCGGTGGCGATGGTCTCAAGCGCCTTTGCGATGCTGTGAGAGTGGCGCTGGCATTTGCCGACACTCGCAACGCTTCATCCTAAACCAATCATAAATTTGCATGCTTCGATAGAACCGATCTGTGCAATGTTTGGCCGATGTCCGCCTTGGCCCGCATCACAGACTGAGGTCAGACATTGCGTCAGGTTCGAAAGCTGGCCCATTAACTGAGCAGGGCTCACGCGGCGGCGGTCACCTGCTCGTAGGCGTCCAGCACGCGGGTGGAATAGACGAGGGCGGCACCGGCGTTGACGGCTGTCGCGACGCCGAGCGCTTCGGCGATCTCTTCCCGCGAGGCGCCGTGACGCGCCGCGGCTTCGGCATGCACGGTGATACAGCCGTCGCACCGGACGCTGACGGCGACCGCGAGCGAGATCAGCTCGCGGATCTTCGGCCCGAGCAGATTGGTCTTCTGCCCCGCGGCGCTCAGCGCCTGATAGCCCTTGATCGTGTCGGGGCTGAGTTTGGCAATTTCGCCGATCCGGACGGTGAGCTGCTGCCGATAGGTGTTCCAGTCGAGCATGGACATGTGACTTCTCCTGATTGATTTCGGCCTTCCCCCTTGGGAAGGCCCGTTCACAGAAGATAAGGCCGGTGGCGCGCCGCGCCCGGCCGGAGGTCGCGCGGGATATCGACCTTTGAGCCCCGCTCGGCATTGAACAGCAGATGCAGTCCACTCGAACGGGTTGCGATAAAGCGTCCGGCCACAGAATCGGGATTCGAGCGCGTGCCATCAGAAGTCGAGATGATCGCGCCCGCGGCCGGCTTCATGGCGTTGGCTTGGCGCTTCAGCGCATGGACATTGTAGAAGAAGGGTGATCCTGCAACCGTTTTCCGACTATCGGAAGCCCTCCGTATAGCTGTGCCAGAAATTAAAAACCTCCGGCAGGGCATTGCCGGAGGTTTCGGAGGTTAATCATAAAGTAGGTTGCGTCTCCTCTGAGACTAAGAGGCCGTCAAACAATTTGACGGCTACCTGACCGACATAATACATGACTAAGATACCTGAGTAAATAATCTTTTTTCATCAATCTGCACCGATATTGGAATTGCGTTAACGCAGGTGTTTGCAGGTTTCACTAAAAAGAGCCCCCGGCTGTTTCCAGCCAGGGGTTTACTTTCAGACGTTTATCGCCGCGGGGAGATAACGATCAGAAGTTACGCTGAACGCGAACCTTGAGGGCGACGGTATCGTGGTGCTTGAACTCGTAAATCGCCGTTGGCTTTGGAGCAGTCGGGGTGAGCGTGGCGAAACCAGAGAACTTCTGGTTGAGATGGAACCACATAACTTCGGCCGAAATGTCCGCTCATCGGGGAATACCGGAAGTGATCAGCGCGCGGTCAGGACGACGAGATTGACCCACTACGGACATCCGGACGAGGACCGATGAGGCTTGGGCCGACAACAAGCTTTCAGCTTCGGCGGTTTTTTGGAACAAAAACAATCATGGTGGGTTACTTCGGATTCGCTGAAACCAAGGGAGAACGACGATGAAACTTGCGACAATAGCATTGGCTTCTGCGTTCGCACTCTCAAGCACGTTCGCACTTGCAGCCACAAGTCATCATAAGCACAAGTCGGGCGTCAGGACCCACCAAGGTACGGTCGGCATGGGGCGTTCGATGAACAGGACCAACCAAGGTACGGTCGGCATGGGGCGTTCGATGAACGGCCCTGCAGGCGGCTCGAATAACAGAGGCGGCTTGGTTGGCGGCGCCGACCCCGGTACCTACAAGCCCTAAGAGTGGGCGCCGCGTTTCTGCGGGCCATTTTTTATGAGCGCGTCGACCGAAGTAGCGTTGCGCCTTGCGGTGTAGCCTGAATAGAACAAAATCAAGTAACGCCCTGACCAGCGACCCTTTGCCGTCAGTCAAAGCCCTGACGTGCCTACTTGGCGACTGAAGCCTGAGCTGCCGCGATTTTCGCCTTCACGGCATCTAGATTGAAACTCGCGCCCCTTTGCATCGGAGGAAACTCAATCGCCGTCATCGCCAGCTTTTCCACCTGCTGCTGAACAAACACGAAGCGCCAGAATTCGTATTTGAACCAGTCGAAGTATTGTTGCGCGCCGTATTTGGTCCCGCTATCGGGCCAGCCCGTGCGCTCGAAAGGATCGAGGCGAAGGTTAATCAGGTAGGGCACGTCAGGCTTGGTTTTTTCGCCCAGCCAGCCTCCAGGCTGGTCGATGAAACGATACTTGTAGTCGTCGATGCGCACGGCACCTAGCTCGCTTTCGCCGAAATAAAAGATTTCGTGCCGGTTCGACGGGCCTTTGCCGGTGATCATGTCCATCTGGTTATAGCCATCCAGATGACATTTGTAGGTCGTGTCACCGATCTGTTTGCCCTTCTTCAGCTCTTCGACGATGTTCGGGTTACCGGCCGCCGCAAGGAAGGTTGGAAACCAGTCCAGCCCGGAGATGATGCCGTTCTCGACCGTGCCAGCCGGCACCTTGCCCGGCCAGCGGATCATGGCCGGCGCGCGGAAGCCGCCTTCCAGGACCGTGCCCTTGCTCTGTGAGAATGGCGTCTGTCCGCCATCGGGCCAGGTGAAGACCTCGGTGCCGTTGTCGGTGGTGAAGACGACGATGGTGTTGTCATCGACTCCCATGTCCTTGAGCTTTTTCATCACGATACCGACGTCGTCGTCGAGCTGCGCCATGCCCGCCTCATGGATGGTCCAGCCGTTCTTGGAGTTGCGCAGCGCTTCGTATTTGGGCGAGAGGTGGGTGACAATGTGCATGCGCGTCGGATTGAGCCAGAGGAAGAACGGCTTGTTGTCGGCCTTGGCTTTGTCGATGAACTTGAGCGCGAAGTCGCGGATTTCGTCGTCCACAGTTTCCATCCGCTTGGGATAGAGCGTTCCGGCGTCCTCAATCTTCTGTTTGCCGACCTTGCCCCATCGTGGGTCCACGGTGGCGTCATCGACGCTGGTCGCATAACAATGGACCATGTTGCGCGGACCGACGGTGTTCAGCAACTCCTGAGGATAGGCGGGATGGGCCGGATCTTCCATCGCGTCGAGGTGATACAGGTAGCCGAAGAACTCGTCGAACCCGTGCACCGTCGGCAGAAATTCGTTTTTGTCGCCAAGGTGGTTCTTGCCGAACTGGCCGGTGGCGTAGCCCATTCCTTTTAGCGCAGTAGCAATGGTCACGGCCTGCGCAGGCAGGCCGGTGGGTGCGCCGGCTTGGCCGACCGTGGTCATGCCGGTGCGGATCGGCAGTTCGCCGGTGATGAAGTTGGCGCGACCCGCCGTGCAACTCGCCTCGGCGTAGTAATCGGTGAACAGCATGCCTTCAGCGGCGAGCTTGTCGAGGTTGGGCGTCCGGCCGGCCATCATGCCCCGGTGGTAGGCGCCGAGATTCCAGATGCCGATGTCATCACCCATGATGACAACGATGTTCGGCTTTTGCCCAGCCGAGGACGGCGCCGTTGCTGGTTGTTGCGCTTGCGCAGGGCTTGTCAGTCCGATGGCCGAGAGTGCCGAAGCGGCGACGAGAGAACTGCCACTCAACAACAGATCGCGCCGTTTCATTCCGCCGCCCGATTGCGGCGCAACGTCGTGGGAGTCACCAGATGGATGCTTACGACTCATGACCTGCTCCTCTCTGTTGCGATGTATCTAATTCTGTTCGCCTGATGCATCGGAAGGCGACCAAGTGCGGCCTCGCTATCCGGCCGCTGCTATGCACAAACGGACCGAAGCGCGAGCTGATCGACCGACTATGGCCGTGTTTCAAGCCGCCTATCGGTTCTCTTCGAGCCCACCTGCCTTGGAACGAGAAAGCAAAGGCCAATAGAGATGTTGCACTCAGAACTATTCGGGTGTCATCTGATGGTCGCCGCAACGATCCCGAAGGACGGACCTGTCACAAGATCACAGCCGTCCTTAGGCGCGCAGCGAATCGAGACGCGCGTCGCAAGTGGTTCGATCACCGTACCAGATAAGGTCGTCGGCCGCGCGGTTGCCAGAAGTATGCAAATCGGGGATTCGGGCCACAATACGAAATTGTCCCCCAGGCCGTAGCCTGGCACTGCGGGTAGCTTGTGAAATGACACAAGCCCGGGAGGCCGTAGTCTCCACCTTGCAGGCAGTACGGATAATCGTAGGGATCATTTTCTTGAGCGGATGCCGGCAATGCTGTGAACACCATGGCTACAAACGCCGCAGCTCCAATGATCTTGCGCATTTCAATTTCTCCTCTTGATGCCAAATTCGCCAAGAATTCGTAGTGGAACCACGCGCCGAGATTCCAGATGCCGACGCCCATGATGACGACGATGTTCGGCCTTTGCCCGGCCGGTGCGGGCGCCGTTGCTGGTTGTTGCGCTTGCGCAGAGTGCCGAAGCGGCGACGAGAGCACTGCCACTCAACAATAGATCCCGGCGTTTCAAACCTGCGCTGGTTGGCTCCGTGTTGGTCTCTGGAATCTGATCCTTACTCATGACGTGATCCTCTTCCTGGTGATACACCTGAAACCGACATGGCTTGCAGAGGTGTCGATCGGCTCGGCATGACGCGCGGCCGGACGATAGCGGCGACAGTAGTTGGGAGCGCAGAGATGCGAGCCGCCTTTGAGCACCTTGCGCGGAATCCTGGTGTTCGGGTCACGAGCGTCGTAGCTCGCCGCCTCCGGCCCGCCGCGCGGATTGTGCGGAATGCAGCACGCCTTGGGCGCATCAGCCTCGTGCTTCTGCGAATACCAATCGGCCGTCCATTCCCAGACGTTACCGATCATGTCGTAAAGGCCGTAGCCGTTGGCCGGGAATGCAGTGACGGGCGAGGTGCGTTCGAAGCCGTCGGTTGCAAGATTCTGGTGCGGGAAATTGCCCTGCCAGGTGTTCGCCATCTGCTTGCCGCCGGGAAATTGCTCGTCGCCCCAGGCGAATTCCGCGCCGTCCAGTCCGCCGCGAGCGGCGAATTCCCATTCGGCTTCGGTCGGCAATTCCTTGCCGGTCCATTTGGCAAAGGCTTCGACATCCCGATAGGCGACGTGGACGACCGGATGATCATCGAGCCCGCTGATGTTGCTGCGCGGACCGTAAGGACGCCGCCAGTTGGCGCCGAATTTGAATGTCCACCATTCGCCCCAGTAGCGCAGATCTACGGCCTGCTTGGGCGGCGTGAAGACCAGCGAGCCGGCCTTGAGCATATGCGGCATAGCATCCGGATAGTCTTTCGCGTCGGGTACAATTTCGGCGAAGGTGACGTAGCCGGTCGCGTTGACGAATTTGCGGAATTGCCGATTGGTGACCGGCGTCCGGTCCATCCAGAATCCGTCCACGGTAACGTGATGGACCGGCGCCTCCTCCGGATAGTGCCGGTCTGATCCCATGCGATAGGTACCGCCTGGCACGTACAGCATCCCGTCAACTGCTGGATGCTCGAAAGATTGTCCGTAGTCAGACGACGATTTCGTATCAGCGAGATTCATCACGATCTCCGGGCCGCGCATCAAGCGGCTTGCGTTGCTTCATCCATCACACTGCCGAAAAGCTGTTTCGCGCGCTATGCGACTTCGGCAGGAATGTTTTGATCAAGTCGTTTTGATCAGCGAGCGCCGCAGCGTGGACGAGGGCATTTCCCCGAAGACGGTGCGGTAGGTCACGGCGAAGCGCCCCGGCTCCTGGAACTGATAGGTTCGGGCAATCTCTGCGACACTCGCGTTTGCTGGATTGGCACGCCGCAACGCCGAGCGCACCATGTTCAGTCGTCGCAGCAGAAGATACCGGATAGGACTCACGCCCAGGAATTCAGTGCAGCACACCCGCAAGGTTCGCTCTGGCACGCCGATCGCCGAGCAAAGCGCGGGCATGTTCAGCTGTGGGCCACCATGCGTGGTCAACGCATCTTCGAACCGAACCATGATATCGGCGTGGTGCCGCATCCTGTTTAGATCGCTGTTCGCATTGTCGGCCATCAGGCAATTGACAAGCGCGTGAAGCAATTCCTGCTCGAGGGCTCGCGCGACTTCCGGATTCCCGATTAATTGATGTCTCGTTTCGGCGAGACGACAGGCCTTTGAATGAAGCCGCAGCAAGCGCGCTGCGGCGCTCCGCGACGGTCGCAGAACACGGCCGGCAAGCGGTGGAGTTATCTTGGATCCAGTCAGGGCCTTGCCGCAGGCGGCAAGCTGTTCGGGCAGCAATGATATGATGCCCCATTGGCTTTCTCCATTGGTCCGCTGATGCGTTCGCTCACCGCGGCTGTGGAACACAACGTCGCCGAACTGCAATCCAAGTCCGCCATATGTTAAGGGCGGACCCTCGCTTGTTGGAAACGAGACAAACACCTGCGCTGGCGACAAAGAGATAAAGGCAATGCGCGGTAGATTTTCGCAGCCGCGAAGCACATGGAAACGGCGCAAGTGCAACCACGTCAGGCGCGCATCGAAATCGCCGCTGCCGGTGACGATGAGTTTGACAGTCGCGTCTCCAACAGCGGCCTGGTAGTCGTCCGGATTGGCAAACGTGGCTGTGCCGCTCTCCGCCATCCGCTCCATCTCATTCGACACGTAAAGCCATTGCGAACCACAATCGCTAAAACGCGCAGGATGGGGGACCGGCTCCGATTTCACTATGCGACATCGGAAGCTCGCACGTTATTTAGTTCAAGACAGCACCCCACGCTGACCGGCGCGGAGTCCGCTCCGACCGGGCCAGCCCGGAAGGCGATGGGGGCGCACTGCACCATCGACGCTTCGGCCTTCAGCTATGCAGAAACGAGCTCTCCAGCAACGACGGGCTGCTTGGACATATGCCCCCGGTCATCCGCTGGCCGCCGCAACGATTCCGAAGGCGACTCGCCGAACAAGGTTCGATAGCTGACCGAGAAGCGCCCCAACTCCCAGAATCCGTGGTCGGTGACAATTCGCGTGACGGTTGCCGTCGAAGGATCTGCCCGCAAGAGCGCGCGGCGAACGAGGTACATTCTACGTAGGCTGAGATAGCGGATCGGGCCCATTCCGAGATGCTCCTCGCAGGAAACGCGGAGCGTTCGCTCCGTTACGCCGATAGCCGCGCAAATTTCCGTCAGGTACAGGGGCGTGTCGGGTTTCGCTTCCATGAATTCTTCGAACCGCGCGACGATCGCATCGTGGCGGCGACCGCCGGTGGTCATTCCCGAAGACGCACCCTCGGTCAGGCACCTGATCATCAGGTGGACCAGCTCGTGCTCCAGGGCCCGAGCTACCTCGGGAAGCGCTAGAATATCGGGAGTAGCTTTGGCGAGTTGTCCAACCATGTCGTGTAGTTTTACCAGCCGCGACATGAGGTCAGGACTGGGCCGAACGAGATGCTTCAACGGTGGCTCTGAAAATTCATGGCCGGATATCGATCTGCACGCGGCATCAAAATCATTTGTCGTCAGGGACATCGCTCCAAAGCAACAGTCGCCTTGGGTTCGTTGGTGCATCACGTCGTGGTTGCAGATGACGATATCGTGAGGCGAAAGGTCCATTCCGCAGTGTTGCATCACCGGCTGATGTTCTGCGGTGAGGAAGCCAATGACTCTGCGACCGGGCCTTATTTTGCTGGCGTAGACCTCCGGCAACTTTTCGTGGAAGCGCTGCATCCAGAGCTGGTTCAGGTTGATCTGCGTCAACTCAGCGCGGAATTCCCCTCTCGTGGTGGGATAAAGCTCCACGTCCGCGGCACGAATAGCCGCCTGATAAGGAAATGGATCGGTAAAGTTGAGAATTTTGCTCCAAGGCATTCCCGTTCTCCCGGGCTCCCGAAACTGACAATTTGCACCGTCTCGCTGACGAGGTGATGCAATCAGCGATTTATCTTGCTTGTATGTCGCTGATGACCAGCGATGGTTCAAAACCCGTTTTATTCCACGGGCCGGCGCTGCCGAAAACTATGCACAATCGACACGCTAACAATAAGGCATTGTTGAGCGCCGCGGCGTCCAACGCGGTGTCGAGAGGGCCAAAATGCGACTGCCGATCTCTGTCAAAGAACGATTAGATCTTGGACAATAGGCACTTTGCAATCGCAGTGCTTCCGCTTTGTGCGCCTCGTCGAAGGCATTTCGGACCGAATGATGCGCTGGCACAAACGAAAAGGCCCCGGCAGTTTCCTGCCGGGAGTTCTCTTAGAAAGAGTTGTTAGACGATCGGGATCAGAAGTTACGCTGAACGCGAACGTTGAGCGACACGGTGTCCTGGTTCTTGTAGGTCCAAGTCTGGATCGGCTGTGGCGCACCGGGCGTGAAGGTGGCGAAGCCAGAGAAGTTTTGGCGCAGGTGGGTCCACATCGCTTCGGCCGAGAACGTGAGGTTCGTGACCGGAGTCCATCGGGTGATCACACCAATCTGGGAGACGTCGAAGTTCGGATTGCAGGTGTAAGTGACGCCCTGACCCGGAACCGTCACGCCATAAGCCGCGCAATACTCGGCCCTGGCAGCGCCGTCATACCGCACAAAGCCGATGCCGCCGAACAAGCTGCTCGACCAATATGGATCCCAGTTGTGGTTGAACGCACCGCGGAAACCAAAGGCTTCCGTCAGGTGGAGCGAACCATCGCCACCATTCGCGATGGGGAGATACACAGCATCCGTGGTCGAACCGAACCCGATGCTGCGATTGGATCCAAACTGGCCAGGAACACCGCCGAGCATCGCGAAGGACGGCGAAGAACCCGAAGTGGCGATCACGTTCTTGGTGTCACCCTTGGCCCAGCTCGCGTCCATCTTGATGTCGTCGCCCTGACCGGTCGGGATGTTCTTGATCTGCAAGGCAACCATCACCGAACCGCCGACCTTCGACTGGGGATGACCCGAGAGCACAGAGTCGGTCAGAGCAGTCGCACCCGCCAACGGGAGAGCGCCTTGGGCGCTTGCACCCATCAGGTTGTACGACGCATTGACTGAATGCAACGCGCCCGAGACCTGGAACAGACCCCAAGCCTGGTCGACACGGATGTTGCCGACCAGATCGGGCACCACGAAGCCGCCGTAAGCGGACTGACCGCCGCCAATCGGGCTGAGGCCGGCGGCAGTCAACGCACCGGCCGGGGAACCAGCCCCCAGGTTGAACAACGGGGTGCGGTTGAACACGGTCGGATCATCGAGGCCGACGGTGCCGGACACGCCGTTACCGAACTGCGCGCTGTACTGGATGTTGTTCACGCCGGTGACGGTGTCATGGCCGCCGAGGAGGAACGAGGAGTTGTTGCCCGGATAACCATGCCAAGGCGTGGCATAGGCGGACGCCGACTTACCGAAGGTAAAACCCGCGAACTGGATGAACGCGAACTCGACCGCGACAAAGCCGCCGCCCGGGCTACTCAGAATGGCATTGGGCAGGCCACTGAAAGCATTGATGTTCGTGGCGAGAGCGTTGGGGTTCGTCGTACCGAAGTTCTGAAACTGGAAGTCGCCCTGCAGGAAGGTACGAACGACGCCGTATTCAGTTGCGGTACGCGTATCGACGGTGAGCGCCATACGCGAACGGCTGTTTATCAGATCGCGGAAGCGATTGCCTTGGCCGCCGTCACCGTTCCAGAACGGAGCGTCGTAGACACCGCCGTTGAACGTGGTGTCGATGCGCATATAACCACCCAGCTTGAGGCAGGTGTCGGTGCCCGGAATATAGAAAAAACCGGAACCATACAGGGAGCAGATCCTCACGTATTCGACCGGTTTGGCCTTGACGGGAAGATCAGCCGCCTGTGCCCCGCTCATGGCGATAAGACCCGCCGCTGAGCCGAGGATAAGGCTCTTAACCATCTTCAT
>Ga0208990_1000150_pt1 | contig 13364 bp, 10 predicted proteins | sample MedBloCARef_M3_FD_187854 | JGI IMG/M metagenome (GOLD analysis project Ga0208990, IMG submission 187854) | Forest soil microbial communities from El Dorado National Forest, California, USA - Mediterranean Blodgett CA Ref_M3 (SPAdes) (version 2) | ecosystem: Environmental > Terrestrial > Soil >...
TGTTAGTGTTTGTAAGCGAGCCGACGTGCAGCGGAACCTGTTCGGCGCGGAGGCGCGGCCCCTCCTCCCGGCTGGTTATCCCCTGCAACTCCCGCCGCGTTGTAGCTTGCTGCTGCTTGGCTGTTTCAAGATTCGGAAGTTGAAAGAGGATAGGCTCGTCGGCCGAGCGCTTGCTTCAGTACGAGTGGACCTCGGACCTTGTACCTCAGATAAAGGCTAATCGGACTTACTGTTTCCCAGGCCACGCATACAGATAGCCGATGCCACGGATACTACGAATCCTCTCGCCACCATCTGGCTGTGGCCCAAGCTTGCGTCGAAGATTGGTAATGTGAAAATCGATGCTTCGATCGAAGGGGGAAAATTTCCGATCCAGGACACGTTCCACCAGCTTATCTCGTGTGAGCACCTGGCCTGGAAATTCGAAAAACATGTGCAACAGCTCAAATTCTGCCGATGTTAAATTCAAAGACCCGCCGGGTTTCGAGACGATGCGCGCACCTAAATCGAGTTCCAGGTCTCCAAACTTGATTTTTGGAGGCCTAAGCCCGTTCTTGTTGTCGGATTGCCAGCCCGATCTGCGGAGAATGGCGGAGATTCTTGCCGCGAGTTCACGCGGGTTGAACGGCTTCGCCAGGTAGTCGTCGGCGCCGAGCTCCAACCCGAGGATGCGGTCAAACTCTTCGCCCCTGGCGGTCAGCATCAGAACCGGAGTCCGCGCGCGCTGTCGAATGTCCCTGAGAACGCTAAATCCCTTCTTGTCCGGCAACATGACGTCCAGCACGATTAGCTCGAAACTGCCTTCAATTCCCGACTTTGTGCCGGCATCACCCGTATGCGCAAAAGAAACCCGGAAATCCTCCGCCTCGAGGTAGCGCTTCAGGATTTCGCAGAGTTCGCGATCGTCATCCACTATGAGCAGATGCGGCTTGAGCTGCTGCGTCGTCCTACTGGCAGCTTCCCTTGCGTTCGCACTCCATGTGCTCTTATCGTCCATGACGACTCCGACGAATCCCTTCTGAACCAGGACAGGCCTGCCCAAACAAATCCTAACGAAGAAATCGCATTCCCCGACCGTACCAAGCCGCGTTCCTGTCAACAATACGATGCAGCTTAGAGCGGACCGGCTACCTACAATCCGTTCCTCGGTATGACATTCGGCCACTCCACTTCAAAAGGCGCTTGTCCTGTTGCCCCGTCCACGGTCGAAAGGAATGGACGTTTAGTTAGATGCTCATTCGGGGCGCGTCGCGGGGTCCTGAGCTAGCCCTTGTGCCTGTCCTGTCGGCAGTGGTGCATCGAGCAAAGAGTCGCCAGTCAAGTCTTGCCGAGCAGGTTGGAGTTCATCTCCATGGAACATGGAGAAAGGAGCAACGTCTGCATGACCGGTCGACGCCGGTTTGGCATCTAAATCCTGTGCGGCGAGACCCGCGGATGAAGACAAAAAATGGTAGTCGAAAGAAAGATAATGGCGGATGAACGCCCAAACGGGTACGCCATTAAGTCATAACTCTCAGCGCAGGAAAAGTGTTCCCGCATGCACAGTCAGGAAGCGTAGAGCGTCTGTAAGGACTTGTTTGGTCTTGGCTGGAGGCTGCTCGGAAGCCGGGTTGTATTGTATACATCGAATTGAGAGCCGCTGATAAGGAAGGAAGAACTTTTGCCTCTTAATCTTCATGCAAGACTCCTTAAGGTGAAAGCCAGAGTGCCCATGCACCGGCTCTTCCTGAAGATCTTTTTTTGGTATTGGCTAACGGCCTGGGGCATGATCGCTATCGTCCTTCTCGGCAGTCGCCTGACGGGCATGAGACAGGTCTCAGCTCCAAATATGTATGCGACGGTTGCACCTATCCTGGCGGCTGAGGCCGCTAAGACATATGAATCGGGCGGCCCTGAAGCGTTTGCTCGTTTTTCGCAGAGCGATGTTCACGATCACGAACGGCAAATCTTCTTGCTCGACGGATCCTATAAAGATGTGCTGTCGCAGCCGCTATCAGACGACGGTCTTCGACTTGCCCATGCGGCAAAAAACGGCCAACTCGTCGTGCTTCGAGGCCATATCGCAGCCTACAAGTTTGTCTCTTCCACAGGGCATCCCTACATACTGATGCTGTACCTGAAGTCCGATTTCCGCCGGATAGGAGACGCACTGGTGGGCGATGGTCTCCCTTTTAGCATTTCCCTGGTCCTATTGGTCACCTTACTTTGCCTCGCGCTTGCGTATCATATTGCCTCCCCGATCCATAGTATTCAGTCGACGGCTAGAAGAGTCGCGCAAGGAGATCTCAAAGCGCGAGTGCCGTCTTCCGTTTCTCGGCGCTATGACGAGTTAGCAGCTCTCGCAAAAGACTTCGACTCGATGGTTAACCGGCTTGACTCACTGATTCAAACGCAAAAGAACCTTCTGAACTCGGTATCGCATGAACTACGCTCTCCTCTAGCTCGCATTAATCTCTCTCTGGCTCTTTTGAAAAATCGTTTCTCTCCAGATTCCGATGAACTATTTCAGCGTCTGGATCGTGATGTTGAGAGAATCGATCTACTAATGGGGCAGCTTTTGACGCTCTCACGCCTGGAAGCGGGGTTTTCGTCTGCGGAGAGAGAAGACGTGGACTTCGCTCAACTCGTCGAGGAAGTGGCTGCGGACGGCAACTTCGAAGCACAAGCCCTGGGCAAATCCGTCAGTTTTCAGACCACCGGTTCGATCATTCTCCGGAATGCTGATCCTCATGCTCTCAGAAGCGCTTGTGAAAACATTATTCGCAACGCAGTCCGCTTCACACGGCCGGGAAGCGATGTCCAGATCGTTTTGAATGTCGATCGGAACGCTCCAGAACCGCTGGCATTTCTTTCTATCCGGGACCATGGTCCTGGGGTTCCGGAAGGTTCTCTCCAGGCGATATTTCAGCCGTTCTATCGAATAAACGGGGACGGGGAAGTAACGGGAGGGAATGGTCTGGGGCTTGCCATTGCCTCTGAAGCGATCCGTTTGCACCGCGGTACGATACGTGCCGAGAATCTTCGGCCTACGGGCCTCGAAATTATCATCCAGTTGCCCGTCGCATACGACATAGCCTCTCACGGAGATGAACTCTCAAAGCCCGTGCACAGCACCGCGCTATAAGGCTCTCTCGCATCAATCGGCGGAACGACCAACCAGCTCAGTCTGGGTGAACCGATGCGTTGTGTCGTGTCACCGAATATTTTCCGGACAAAGTCCGGATTGGGTACCCTTCAATTCCTTACAAAACGTCCACATATCCTCACCGCACTCCTAGTCTCGTCCAAGTAACCTCTGGCTAAGTTCCTCGAATGCTGGGCGGTCGCTTGCCGGGAAAGCGCCCGAAATTTGATACGAGACGAGGGACACTATGAAACGCAACGTTGTGTTGGTTTTGCTTTCCTATTCAGTCTTGGGCCTCACGGCCATTCCAGTGCGCGCACAAGAGACAAGGTCCGAAGGGAAAACTTTAATTGTAGAGCCCGGCAATGATTTCCGTGCCGCGCTCGAAAAAGGAGTGCGCCTCAAAGCTCCAGGGCAACCCATTACAGCGAGGCTGCTAGAACCGGTCTACGCCGGAGAAGTTCTCGCGATCCCGGCAGGCTCAACCATCAAGGGGCATATTTCTGCAATTAGTACGGCTCCAATGCGCAAGCGTGCGCGAAGGCTCCTAAATGGCGACTTTACCCCGCCTAAGACGGCGCACGTGACGTTCGATCAACTGGTGCTTTCCGATGGAACGATGGTGCCGATTCACAGTGATTCCGCTGTCGGCCTTGGTCGTGTGGCGAATTCGCGATATCTTCCCAAGGCACAGCGTCCTGGAGTCCGGCAAAAGCTCAAGGGCGCTATGGCCCCGCTGAGAGAACCGAATAAGCTGCAGCGATTGGGCGAAGCCGTCGTAACCAGCTTGCCATACCACCCGGAATACATCGATCAAGGAACCGTTTTTGACACCGCCCTGCTCGCACCGGTGACGGTACTCGTACCGGTTCAGCCTAATACGGCGTCTCCGCAAGCGAGCGACTATCTCCACCTTCACCTCTTGACCCCAGTCAACTCAAGTACGTCCACGGCGGGCGCGCAAATCGACGCCGTTGTTTCGCAGCCGTACTACCAGGCGGATCATCAACTGCTCTATCCCGCCGGGACCAGAATCACCGGGACGGTCCAGAAAGCCTCGTCCGCGGGGTGGTTGAAGAGAAACGGAAGCATCTTGTTTGCATTCCGCTCAGTCCAGATGCCGGACGGCACGACGAGAGATATCCTTCCAACTGTCGGAGGCATTCAAGCCGAGCGTTCGGAAGGTTTGGACGTTGGTAAGGAGGGCGAAATTAAAGCTACGACTTCGACTTTCGCACGGCTTCTCGCTCCCGCTTCACTCATAGGCCCATCGAGAGGAGTTGCGGACATGACTACACAGAAGACAGCATGGTCTCGGGCCGGCGAAGGCCGGAAAGGTTTCGGCTTGCTCGGCGCCGGCGCAGCGCAGGCATCTGCAGGCACGGCAATTGGGTTTGGATACTTTGGCGCCGCAAGGAGACTTTGCGATGCATTCATCACTAAAGGTTCAAACGTCGAACTGCCGGTACATACTCCGATTTTCCTGCGCCTGGATTCCAGTGATCCCTCGGTAGCGCTGGCAACGCGATAGCCGCCGGGTGTGTTCTTGCTGCCTCGCGCTTGGCGGATCGAGAAGCGCGAGCCAGCGCCTAAACCTAACGCTTCCGAATGTTGTGTCACCTAGGATCTGGCTTGGCGTTGATGAATCCATTGGCGCCGTCGGATCCGTGGTGGCAAAGTTACTGGTGCAGTGAAGAATAAAATTCGGCAAGTGTTTTACTTTTGGGAGGCTGTGAATGTCCGCTGAATCCTGATATTCTAGTCCTTCCACCAGCCTACCCAGCTTCTACACGTGTCCTCAGAAGGCAACTGAACATGGATGCCGAGAAACTCCGTAGCGGCCGTGACAAACTCACGCGCGTATTCCGCTACCTTGAAGCACTCAACCAGCATCGCAATCCGGCCAAACGGCAGATTCGCGAGCAGCTCTGGAACCTGTGGCTGCACGACCTTCCTGATCATCCGTCCGTCAAGCGAGGCGGGACCAAATCCAGGACATCGAAAGTTGCGGGCGCAGAAAGCCAGAGCGGCGAGACCGCCGGCGCAAGTTTTGTTCTAAAGGTCCAACGGCCGGCGCTGACGCTTCCTCCCACGCCTCCTCCAGAAATTGCGGAGTGGCTGGAGGCGGGCTGGGATGATCCTTCACGCGGGATCTCCGTCCTCGAATCCCGGCCCGAGCCCGAGGAACAAATCGAATCTCGAGTTGCGAGATTCGCCGACAGCGCCGCAAGACCCGCGGCGTTTCAACGCTGGAAGTCCCTCCGCGATGAATGGGCAAAAAATGAAAAGCCCGCTCGTGCTTGCATGAAAATCTTCGAGACGCTTTACGCGCTGTACGGCCGCATCGATCGCGAGGCCGAACGCGTCGAACTTGTCTTGGGAGACGGCATTTTGAGCTGGAGCCGCCCCGAGGGCGGCATCTACCACCCCGTACTTCTTCAGCGCCTTCAACTGCAGTTCAACGCTTCGGTACCCGAATTCACGCTCTCGGAAGCCGACCATCCGTCCGAGCTTTACTCTGCCTTGTTCCAATCGATGACTGACGTGGACGGACGCGCGATCGGACGCTGCCGCGAAGAGTTGGAGCGGGAAGGATTTCATCCTCTGTTCAACGGCACCGCTTCCGAATTCCTGAAACGCCTGGTCGTGCAGCTCTCGCCGCGTGGAGAATTCATCGAGGAAGGTGCACCGGACGGGGAGCAAAGTGATCCTCGCATCGGCCGCGATCCGGTTGTATTTTTGCGTGCCCGTACGCTGGGTTTCGCCGCAGCAATCGAAGGAATCCTTGCGGACCTCCGCACGCGCGAAGACTTGCCCTGGTCTCTTCTAAACATCGTCGGAGAAGAATCCCCAATTCCTGATGCCGGAGAAGCAGAACGCCGGGAGGGCGGCGGTGGCCAGACCGACGCTGACGTGCTTTTGAGCAAGCCCGCAAATCCTGAACAAATACGTATTGCAAGACAGCTGGAAGAACATGGTGGAGTGCTCGTGCAAGGCCCGCCGGGAACAGGAAAGACCCACACCATCGGCAATCTCGTCGGCCATTTGCTGGCGCACGGCAAGAGCGTTCTGGTCACGAGTCACACAACGAAAGCCTTGCGCATGGTGCGGCATCACATCGTGCCTGAACTGCGTCCCCTGTGTGTCAGCGTCCTCGAAAGCGACTTGGACAGCCGTAAACAGTTAGAGAGCGCGGTCGGGTCGATCGCGGAGCGTTTCTCTCGCGCCGACGCCGGCGCGCTTGAGACGGAGGCAAAAAAACTGGAAGCTCAGCGCCTCGATCTCCTCAAAAAGCTGGATGAAATTCGGAATCAGCTCAGCGAAGCTCGCGCGGATGAGTATCGCGACGTCGTTTTAGGCGGAAAATCCTGGGCGCCCGCCGACGCTGCCCGCAAAGCGGCGCAGGAAAAAGACACTTGTAGCTGGATTCCCGGACCTGTCGCTGCCGTAGCCCCTTTGCCGCTTTCGCCAGGTGAACTGGCTGACCTTTACCGCACGAACGCCTCCGTCTCCCGCGAGGACGAAAATGAGCTTTCCGGCCATCTACCGGAGCTCCACGATCTTCCTGGCCCTGAGGAGTTCGACGCTGCCGTAAATGAACAGAATCGTCTTGGCATGGAGGATTTGGACTTTCGCTCCGATCTCTGGCTATCCCAGGCTCCTCAAGGTTCGGCGGACGATCTGCAAACTCTCATCGTCAACTTGGCGCACGCTGTCGAGCCTCTTTCCGGCAAGGACAAATGGAAGCTGGCTGCGGTTTACGCCGGAAAGTACGGCGACGCATACCGCCAGCCCTGGGACCAATTGGTCGGCTTCGTCCGCCGCGTTCATCGTGAAGCCGCAAACACGCAAGAATCATTTGTCAAATTCGGCCCGCAAATCTCTGGCGATTCCTCGCCCGAGGATCAGGAACGCGCTGCAGGCGAAATCCTGAGCCATCTCGAAAATGGCGGCAAACTTGGTTCTTTCACGCTTCTCACGCACAAGTCTTGGAGCCAATTCATAGAGCAAACGAGAGTCAATAACGCGCGCCCTCGCCTTCCCGAGCACTTTCATGCGCTGCGTCAGCTCTCCCGTCTCAAAAGCCTCCGCCGGGATCTTGCCTCGCGCTGGGACCGCCAAGTAGCCCCGCTCGGGACTCCCCATTCAACTGAAATGGGCGAGGAAGTCGAAAAAACACTGATACAGTTCTGCGATTCCATCGAAGACTGCCTCGGCTGGCACGAGCACACATGGCTCCCTCTCCAGCAGCAACTTGAAGATCTCGGCTTCCGCTGGGAGAAATTCCTCGCGGAGCAACCGGCGGTTGTCGGTTCCGACGGCGAGCTGGTTAGGATCGGACTAGCAGTGACCGATTCTCTTTCGCCCATCTTGGACTCGCGCTTCAAGAAGCTGAAATTACTCCAATTGAATGAGGAACTCCGTGATCTGAAAAACCGGCTCAAGCTTGCGGCTCGCCTTGCCAAATCGTCTAAGGTGATCGCTCAGCTCCTCGAAACGGTGAAAGATGAAGATTCGAGCGGGTACCGCAGCGCTTATGAGCGTCTCCTCGAACTCAAAAGCCGTCAGGCCGATCTCGATTTGCGGCGCGCGCTGCTTGCCAAGCTGGAGACCGCCGCACCCGCGTGGGCCGGCGCGATTCGCAATCGCACTGGCGTACACGGCCGGGGAGAACCGCCTCGCGATCCCGCGTCTGCCTGGACCTGGCGCCAGCTCAACGATGAACTCGATCGCCGCGCCGGCGTTTCACTCGAGGCTCTCCAAGTTAAGAGCGAAAAACTCCGCGAGCAGCTTCGCCGCGCCACCGTTGAACTCATCGACAAGCGCGCATGGTCTGCGCAAGCGCGCCGCACCTCGCCTCGCCAGCGTCAAGCGCTCGTTGGCTGGCTCGACACCATTCGCCGCATCGGCAAAGGCCACGGCGTCCGCGTCGCCCTGCTGCGCGCCGAAGCTGCCCGAAAAATGAGCGAGTGCCGCGGCGCCGTTCCAGTTTGGGTCATGCCGCTGTCACGGGTTGTCGAAAATTTTGATCCGCGTACAACTCGCTTTGATGTCGTCATCATCGATGAAGCCAGCCAGAGTGACGTCATGGCCCTCGTCGCGTTGTACTTGGGCAAGACCGTACTCGTCGTCGGAGACCATGAACAGGTCAGTCCCTCTGCCGTCGGCCAGGATCTCGGCATTATCCAGAACCTTATATTCCAATACCTCCCCGGCATTCCCAACGCCGATCTCTACGACGGTCAAATCTCCATCTACGATCTAGCGCGCCAATCCTTCGGCGGCACAACCTGTCTGGTCGAGCATTTCCGCTGCGTACCGGAAATCATTCAGTTCAGCAATATGATTTCCTACGATTGGCGCATCAAACCCCTGCGGGACGCCAGCCGGGTTCAGCTCCGTCCACACACCGTCGCGCATCGCGTTTCCGGCTCCAGCCGCGACGGCAAGATCAATCGTCAAGAGGCTCTCGCGGTGGCCTCGCTGGTCGCTGCCGCTATCGAGCAGCCTGAATATGAGAAAAATGACGCAGGTCAACCGCTCAGTTTTGGCGTCGTCTCTCTGGTGGGCGACGAACAGGCGATTGAAATTGATAATCTCCTTCGCAAGCACATCTCACCAGAGCGATACGAGCTGCGCCGCGTTCTATGCGGGAACGCCGCGCAGTTCCAGGGCGACGAGCGCGACGTCATCTTTATCTCCCTCGTCGACACCGCCCAGCGCGGCCCCCTGTCCCTCCGAGATCAGGAATTGTTCAAACAGCGTTTCAACGTGGCCGCCAGCCGCGCCCGCGACCAGATGTGGATCGTCCATTCTCTCAGCCCCCGTGACGACCTCAAGCCCGACGATCTCCGCCGCCAGCTCATCGAGCACGCGCAAGATCCCAGCCGCCTCATGCGCGCTCTGGAAGAAAAAGAGAAACGAACCCAGTCAACTTTCGAACGTGAGGTCATGAAACGTCTCACGACCGCCGGTTATCAGGTCGCTTCGCAGTGGCGAGTCGGCGCTTTTCGAATCGATCTAGTCGTCGAAGGTGACGATAAGCGTCTCGCCATCGAGTGCGACGGCGACCGCTATCATCCGCTGGAAAGACTGGCCGAGGACATGGAGCGCCAATCCATTCTTGAGCGCATGGGCTGGATCTTCACGCGCATCCGAGCCACAGAGTTTTTACGCAATCCCGATCGCGCTATGAAACCTATTCTTGAAAAACTGGAGCTCCTGCAAATCTTTCCAAAGAGCGCCAAGCCGGCCGGACCCGGTAAGCCGCTGGGATCCACGGATTTAATTGACCGTCTTGTACGCCGCGCCGAAGAGCTGCGCGGCTCCTGGACCGGCCAGGAATCGACCGAATCTCGCCAGCAGACTGCACTAAACTCGGCGGAGCTAGCGGCACTCTCCTGAAATCCGCTTTGACAGGGGTTGCGGAAGAGCAATATTGAATCAGTCTTGTTTATGCTAGAATCCCGCCGTTGAGCCACTACCAAAGAGGGACAATCCAGGGCCACGGCCAGGGAGAATGAACAACCAGACCATAGACCCGATACCGCCACGGCCGTGAAAAGATGGCGACTCCCGCCGCCATCGAATGGAAGCGTCTCTCACCAGAAAGGGGGCTCTCTAAAATGCATCGGTTCCCTATTCCCTCAACGGAAATCACCCAAGTAGGCTATCAGGAAGATTCGGAGACGCTCGAAATCCAGTTTGTTAAGGGCGGGATCTATCAGTTTTTCAATGTTCCTTCAAAGGTGTTTGACGAATTCATGAGCGCCCCCTCCAAAGAGGGATACTATCACTCGAAAATCGGCGAGCGCTTCCCTTGCTCTCGCGTCGCGTGATGGCGATTTGGTTCTGCTAGAGGACTTCCGGAAAGACCGCGAGCGCGGACTTTCCCGGGCATCTAGTGGCTGGCTCAGCTGAGTTTCCGCCGCAGAAATCGGACCTGCGCTGACTTCGTTGGGGTTTATTTCGTCCATTCTCCGCCGAGCAGGGCGCTCGCGGCTCTCACTGAAAATCAGATAGCTTAGCGGTTCTCCAGATCGCGCTTCTTTCCGTAACGAAACGCCAGCCCAACGCCGACGGTCATGAACCCGATCGGCGGGACTACAAGTACGAGAACACCTTTGCTGATAGCCTTCTGGCCGTCCTTGGAGGTCGCGGCGGCGGAACTTCGGCACATCGCGCACCCCTGGCTGAACGCAGGCGCGGCCCACAGAAAGAGCGATAAGACGAGAAGCAAGGAACGAACTTTCATTTCACTCCCAGATAGAGAATGCGAAAAGCGTCCGGAAAGAAAAAGATCGTCATCAAGACCAAACAAGCGACCACCGAACACATTGTAAGCCACTTCATTCTCGATACTTCATATTTTAAATGCATGAAGTAGCCGATGATCAGCGCGGCCTTCACAAACGACAAGCCCAGCAAAATGGTCAACATCTTCACGGGCTGCAAATTCTGGTAGGTCAAATAAACTTCGATAGCGGTCATTGCCAGGAGCGCGCCCCATACCCAGAAGAACAGCGCTTTGCCGTGATGGCGGTGCTCTTCTGCAACGCGTTCCGCAAGAGCTTGCTGAATGGTATCCATATCCCTCCGGCTCCTAGAGAATCTTGGCGGACATCAGATAAACCAAGGGAAAAATGAACATCCAGACGAGGTCCACGAAGTGCCAGTACAGGCCGGCAACTTCCACGTCGGACGAGTCGTATACCTTGGGCTTTAGCCACAGGATGATCGAGCACACGATCGCTGCGATCAAGAGCACGTGCGCACCATAGTGGAATGGACTATAGACCGGCGTTCCCAGCCACGCAACCAGCCAGAGGACCAGCAGGATAGGGATGAATTTGCGGCGCAGCGCCACAACGCCGAGGTAAATCACACCCAGCGTCACGTGGAGCATGTGCATCCCCGTCAGCCCGAAGAAAGTGGCGCCAAACTGCGGCACGGTTTTGGATACGTTCACAAACTCGCTGGCGGCTTCGTGGCCCGGAACCTTGGGGAACATGGGAAGAGTCAAGCCTTCCGCGATCAAATTGCTCCACTCCCGCCCGTGAAGAACGATGAATCCCGTCCCGCATAGCATGGTGGCAAGCAACCACAGGCGCTGTCCTTTGGCATCGCCATGGACGGAAGCCCTGACAGCCAGCACCATCGTCAGGGAACTGGTGAGCAGAAACGCAGTCATGATGGTGGCATTGATGATGCTCTGGGAATGGAACGGCGTGGGCCAGCCTTCTGTCGAAATGCGCCCGTAGCTATAAGCATAGAGCAGCGCGCCAAACGTCAGCGAATCGGAGAGCAGAAACAACCACATCCCGATTTTCTTGGAGTAGGTGCCGAACAGCGACGGCTCATAAGCCGACGGGATGTCGTGCAGCGCGGATTCAGCCATGCGTTCGGCCTCCTGGTCAGAAACGTACGGTTAGCTGGCAAACTCCAGCAAGCACAAAATGTAAATCCACAGCCCGGCCATGAAATGCCAGTACCAGGCGGTCACATCTACGACAATGCTCCGCGTTGCCACGGAGCGGCGCAACAGCGATGCGATGCCTGCGACGAACAAAGCGAGAACACCACCCATCAAGTGAATGGCATGTGTCCCAGTCAGCAGATAAATAAAAGAGCTGCTGGGCGTGGTGGCCACATAGAAACCATTTGCGGCCAGTTGCTTCCAGGCCGCCCACTGTCCGAAAAGAAAAACGAGACCGAGGACGAGAGTCATTGATAGCCAGGGAATCCTCACCTGGTCACCGCCGGAGACTCCCGGAGCGGATGTTGCCGATGCGAGGGCCGCTCGTCCCTTGATCTGGCGGCGGGCCAGCTCCATGAACACGCTGCTCAAGATCAGCACACCCGTATTGATCAACAGCAGCCTGGGAAGTGTTATGGGAATCCAGTCGCGCACGAGCGAATTTGTGCGCGGGTCGAGCGTGGGCAGTCCCTGACGCACAACATACGCGCTGCTGAACGAGACAAACAGCATGAGGACCGGCGTCAGCGCGACCAGCAGCCCAAGGCGCGCCCGGCGCAAGCGCGTGCCGTAATCCGGCAATCCCGGACCGGAGCCATCGTCTCCGCCGCCGCCCCGCACCGGAGGCAGGATGCCATCATCGCCCAACGAGATTCTGGGATCGTCTACCGTCGCGGTTGTGGAGAAACTTGCCATATAGTGCTCAGTGTGCCGGCTTGATTTCTGGATCGGTCTGCATCACGTAATCGCGGGGCGCGCCGGGCACGCTGTATTCATAAGGGCCGTTGTGAACGACCGGCGTGTGTCCCCCGAAATTATCGTGAGGAGGCGGCGTCGCCGTGGTCCACTCGAGTGTGGTTGCTTCCCACGGATTGTCGCTGGCCTTTTTCCCCTTGAACATGCTCCAAAAAAAATTCACAAGAAAGATCAACTGACCGGCAATCGTGATGAACGCCGCGTAAGTGATGAACTTCTGCAGCGGAATCAGGCCCTGCAGATAGCCAACCTCGGTCATCTGCGAGTAGCGGCGCGGCATCCCTGCCATACCGAGATAGTGCATAGGCATGAAGATCGCGTAAGTCCCGATGAAGCTAAACCAGAAGTGCCAGCGCGCCATCGATTCGTTCATCATGCGTCCGAACATCTTGGGAAACCAATAATAGGTCGCCGCAAAGATGCCGAAGATGGAGGCCACACCCATGATGAGGTGGAAGTGGCCGGGCACGAAGTAAGTGTCGTGCAACTGAATATCGAGCACGGGCTGCGCGAGGAAGGGGCCGCTGATCCCGCCGGAAACGAATAGCGAAACGAATCCGATCGCAAACAGCATGGGTGAAGTAAAGCGGATCCGCCCGCGCATGAGAGTGCCCAGCCAGTTGAATGTTTTTATGGCCGACGGAACACCGATGCCCATGGTCATAATCGAAAAAGCGAAGGCGGTATAAGGGCTCATGCCGCTCATGAACATGTGATGTCCCCAGACCATGAAGCCCAGGAAGCCGATGGCCAGGATGGCATACACCATCGCCTTGTAGCCGAAGATGGGCTTGCGCGAAAACACGGAGAGCAACTGCGAGCACATCCCCATGGCCGGCAAGATCGCGATGTAAACCTCAGGATGGCCGAAGAACCAGAACAGGTGCTGCCACAATAGCGGCGAGCCGCCCTTATGGCCGGTGAGCTGGCCGTTGATGGTGACCAGCGGCACGAAAAAGCTGGTGCCGAGGTTGCGGTCCATCAACAGGAGAATCCCGGCAGAGAGGA
>Ga0208990_1000151_pt1 | contig 13323 bp, 12 predicted proteins | sample MedBloCARef_M3_FD_187854 | JGI IMG/M metagenome (GOLD analysis project Ga0208990, IMG submission 187854) | Forest soil microbial communities from El Dorado National Forest, California, USA - Mediterranean Blodgett CA Ref_M3 (SPAdes) (version 2) | ecosystem: Environmental > Terrestrial > Soil >...
GGAGCTGGTCGAGCGGGGCGTGCGGCATCGCGCAGCTGATGACGACGGGCAGCGAAGTCACCGCTCTTGCCAGTCGGGCTGCGCGAAGCGCTTGCTCCGTGCTGGTCGCGGATTCGATCCAGATACCGTCCGCGCCCGCGAGCTGCGCGATCTGCCGATCCAGGTCCAGAAGCCCGGCCCAGAGGGAGCCTGCGACGAACTCGGCGCCGCTCTTCCGAGCGAGTCTCAAACCGGCTTCGGCTTCGTTTGGATTCGCCCCGGCGAAGGTGTTGGTGAGGACCAACTCCGCGCCCGCTTCGACGTGCGAGCGGTGCACCTCCAGGACGGCATCCGGGTGGCTCAAGTTCCATTCGGGCGCGCGGCCGCGCAGACCGCGAGCGATCAGCGCCGTCCCCATCGCGGCGTCCAACAGCAGCGACCCGCTCAGGGCCTCCGCCAGGCGCCTCACAGCTGCACCTGCGCACCTGGCTGCGGCGCTTCGACCCGCCACCCCTTCGCGGCCAATCGGACCCGCTGCGCCTCCAGCGCCAATGGCTCGCCGTGGACGAGGAAGACGCGGCCCGGAGGCGCCGGCGCGCGCGAGAGCCAGCGCTCCTCCTCCGCCCAGTCCGCGTGCGCCGAGAACCCCGACATCTGCGCGATCTTCGCCCGCACCGGCACGGTGATGCCCCGCAGCTTGAGCTCGGTGGCGCCCTCGAGGAGCCTGCGCCCCCGCGTCTCTTCGGCTTGGTACCCGACCAGGAGCACGGTCGTCTCCGGGTGCGGCAGGTGCTCTTGCAGGTGCGAGAGGATCCGGCCACCGGTCACCATGCCGCTCGCCGCGATGACCGCGAAGAATCCGTCGCGTTCGAGCAGCCTGGCAGAGTCGGCAGCTCCGCGGACGAACTGCAGGCGGGAAGGGTGGAGGGGCCGCACGTGCCGAGCCAGGAGAGACCGCACTTCCGCGGACTGCTCATCGGGATGCTTGAGGTACAGCGGCGTCGCGTCGGTGGCCATCGGGCTGTCCACGAACAGAGGTAGCTTGGGGATGCGCCCTTCGTGCTCCAGCCTTCGCCAGAGGAAGAGGATCTCCTGCGTGCGCCCGATGGCGAAGGCGGGGATCAGGAGCGGTCCCCCGCGTCCCACGGCCTGGTGGATCGCCTCGGCCAGCTCGTCGGCGGCGGGCGCCGGCGGATGCGTGCGGTCGCCGTAGGTGCATTCCAGGAGCAGCGCGTCCGCCTGGACCGGATCGTCCGGATCCGCCAGCAGGGGCGTCCCGTATCGGCCCAGGTCGCCCGAACAGAGGATGCGCTTGCCGTCCGCAAGCAGGTCGAGGAAGGAGCTGCCCAGGATGTGTCCAGCCTGGTGGAACGTCACCTGTACTCCGTCGACCACCTCGACGGGCACGTCGTAGGGAAAGGACTCGAGCCGCTCGACGGCCGCCTCGGCCTGCCGCGCGGTGTAGAGCGGAAGGGCCGGGTGGTGCTTGCTGTAGCCGCGGCGGTTTGCGTACCGCGCATCCTCTTCCTGGAGGTGACCGCTGTCGGGCAGGAGCAGCGCCGAAAGCTCGCGCGTGCCCGCGGTGCAGAGCACGCGCCCGACCAGTCCCTGGGCGCACAGTCTCGGAAGGAACCCGGTGTGATCGATGTGCGCGTGGGTGAGGATCACCGCGTCCAGCCTGCCGCCGGTCCAGGGCGCCCAGTTCCGCTCGCGCAGCTCCTTCCGCCCTTGGAACAGTCCGGCGTCGATCAAGATCCGCTTCCCGGAGGCCGTGGTGAGCAGGTGCCGCGACCCGGTGACGGTCTGCGCGGCCCCGAGGAAGGTGAGCGACGCCATCTAGAAGCCGCGGCCGCGGAGCTCGCGCAGGAGGTCCTCGTACAAGGAAGCCGCGTCGAAGCCGCGCGACCACCAGCCGATCTGCGCCCAGTGGTCCGCTTCGACTTCGCGCAGGACTTCGCCCCACGCCTGTGAGTTGGCAGGGACCACGCCGTCGTTCGGTCCCGAGCGCTCGGCCAGGTACAGGTGCGAAGGCCAGAGCAGCGGATTGGTCCGCAGCCGCCCGCTCTTGCCCACCACGCTGGCGTAGGACACGCCGGGATCGTCGCGAACGGCCGCGTTGAACCGGGCCATTCCCAGCGTGGCCAGGTCTCCAAAGGCGGTGAGATCGACGATCCGCCGCAACAAGCGCGTGATCCGCCCGAACAGGGCGTGGCCGGCGTCTGCCAGGGGCGTCCCCAGGTGCGGGGTCCCGATGGTGATGAGCGAAGCGACCCGTCCGCCGAGGCCGAGCTGCGAGATGGCGTAGCGAGCGTCGAGACCGCCCATGCTGTGGGCCACGATGTTCACGCGCGGCTCGGGCAGCGCGCGGATCAGGTCGGCGAGGCGCTGCGCGCGGGCGGAGATGGAGGAGGCGGGAGGCACGCGCGGGCTGTACACCTGCGCCCCCAGCTTTTCGAGGTGCGTGCCGATCCCGCGGAAGTAGAGGTGCTTGCTCCTGCCCAGCTCGATCTCGTCGAACCCGAGGAAGCCGTGCGCGAGCACGACGGGCAGCCGGGGTCGGGCGGGCTTTCGCGGTGCGCGCCGTCGGGACTGCTTGAACTGCTGGAGCGCGAGCGCAAGAAGGACCGCGATCGCGACCGCAATCAGCAGCCAGTCGAGCATGCGCTACCCTAACTCAACTCAGGGACCGCTTCCTGCAATCTCCGGCGTGGGTGCCGGTGTGGCGAGCTGCGCCCGCGCGGCGCCGAAGTTGGCCCTGTCCGCCTCGTACGAGCAGATATTCAGTAGCTCCTTCTGCTCTGGCGTCCGCTTGCGCAGCCGCTGCCGCGCCGCTTGCGCTTCGCCGAACGCATCGGCGCTCAGCTTTCCCTTGGAAAGGCGCCCGCGGTAGTCCGCGACGCCGAGCACCTGGCGCCAGAGCGACTCGTACAGCTTCTCGAAGTGCTCGCGGACCTCACCCTCCAGCGCCTGCGCGGGCGCTTCCACCGGCTGACCGTCGACCGACACCGCCACCGAATCGAGCGTGCCGAATCCGTTCTGCCCCCGGTCGGCGAGCACCATCGACTCCTGCGTCGTGAGCGGATAGTCGTCGTCCAGGATCGAGAATCGCATCAACTGCGGGTCGACGAGCGCGACCACCACCGAGCGCCCGCCGAACGGGAACGTCACGCTATGGGTGGGCTCGGCGATGAGCTGCTTGACCAGCTTGTCGCGGTCCTGGGCGGTGATCTCCCCGTGCAGCCCCGAGGGATCGCGCTTCGGGACCTTGAGGGTATCGAGCTCGTCGCGGAGCTGATCGATCGCCACTACCGCGTTCAACGCCGCGGCATCGGTGTATCCGGCGTGGTAGACGCCCACCAGCTCCGGCTCGGCGGTGCGGCAGGAGACCGCGAACACCGGGCTGCCGCTGTTTCCGGACGCGAGCAGCGCATCGATCATGAAGTCGACGTGGTTCCAGCCGCGCTCCGTATCGTGCGTCAACGGATTGAGCACCTTGCCGGTGTTCACCGCAGCGAAGGCGCCCAGCGGGAAGCCGCGCACCTGGACCAGGTTTCCGGGACGTAGAGCGGCGGATCTGCCGAGCCGGTACTGCATCACCGGGAGCTGCTTGCGAGCCTTGAGCACGGCGATGTCCGCCTGCGTATCCGAGAGCAACTTGGCGAGCGGGACGTGTCCCGGCTCGTAGTCGTCGGTCTCGTCCCGCACGATCTTGAGCTGCTCGCGCACCTTCTTCGACCCCGTGGGTACGCCCTCCACCGCGTGCTCGTCGTCCGTCACGTCGGGCTGGCTGGCGACGTGCTCGTTGGTCACCAGCTGCGTCTCGCCGTTGACGATCCGGTACGCGAATGCAGTCCCGTGCACCACCGAGCGCAGGTAGGCGCGCCGCAGCTTTCCGTCGCGGCCGTAGTAGACGTGCTCGTAGGTGGCGGTGTTGCGGATGGCGAAGACGAACGGCTGCTTGACCGCGTCGAGGATCGAGGCCGCTTTCTCCGCCGGAAGCGAGTCCGCGTAGTCGCCGGAGCAGAGCGAAGGAGCGGGGCTCGGCGGCTGGGGCGCCGCGGGTTTCGCGGGCTTCGCCGGCGCCTTGGCCTTGCTTTTCGCCGCGGCCGGGAAGGCCTGTGCGAGCACCAGGGCGATGACCAGTGCACGCATGCGTGCCTCCAGGATCAAGGTTAAGCGACGGTTTCCAGCGTGCAACTAAGCTTCCGCACGCCTTGCCGCCTGCGCGGCGGGGGTCTATCGTCGGTTGTCATGCCACATCGCATCCGCGTCGTCGCCGCCATGATCGATCGGGATGGCAAGTACCTCATCACCCAGCGCCGTCCCACGGCAACGCTGCCGCTGCTATGGGAATTCCCTGGCGGCCGGGTGGAGGAAGGGGAGTCCGACGAGGCGGCGCTCGCACGCGAGTTGAAGGAGGAGATGGAGATCGAGGTGGACGTCGGGGACCGGGTGATCCACGTCCAGCACAGCTACCCTCACTACGACATCGACTTCCGCGTCTACCGGTGCAAGCTGATGGGCGGGGAGATCAACCACAAGAAAGTGCATGATCATCGCTGGGTCTCGCCCCAGGAGATGGACCAGTACGAGTTCCCGGCAGCAGACGAGAAGACGGTCGCTCAGTTGCTCGATCTGACCCACTGACGCAAGCTGCCGAATCCACCGGCCATCGTTAAGCTTTCACCTGGGGGAGTTGCGACCACTCGGGGGAGGGGGCCGTTCGATGGCGATCGGGAAGCCGAATCCGCGCGGCAAGAAGCTCGACAAGCAGCCCGGATCCGGTCCGCGGTTTGGTTCGCCGCTGGTCTACGTCCTGCTGCTGCTGGTCGGCTTCCTGCTCCTGCGCTCCTTGTTCCAGGACGCGGGATTCCAGCGGGTCTCCTATAGCCGCTTGCTGGAGCGCATCCAGAGCGATGGCTGCCAGAAGGTCGTCCTGAGCAACGACTGGGCGAAATGCTATCCCCGCGGGATCGACGGGTCGAAGGCCGACTTGCCCTGGTTCGCGGTGCGCGTCCCGGGCGACAACACGTTGATCAAGACCCTCCAGGACAAGCACATCGAGTACGAGGCCGTCTCCGAGAGCGGCATGAGCGAGATGATCTGGATGCTGGTCGTGCCCATCGGCATCGGGCTCCTCTTCGTTTCCTGGCTGACACGGCGGATGTCCGGCGGCATGCCGGGCGGACCGCCGGGCGTGATGTCCTTCGGCAAGACCAAGGCCCGCGTCTATATGGAGTCGAACACCGGCGTCACCTTCAAGGACGTCGCCGGCGTGGACGAAGCGGCCGAGGAGTTGAAGGAGATCGTCGAGTTCCTCAAGATGCCTTCCAAGTTCCGTCGGCTGGGCGGGCGCATCCCCAAAGGCGTGCTGCTGGTCGGGCCTCCGGGAACGGGCAAGACGCTGCTTGCCCGCGCGGTGGCGGGCGAGGCGGGCGTGCCGTTCTTCAGCCTCTCCGGCTCCGAGTTCGTGGAGATGTTCGTCGGCGTCGGGGCCGCCCGGGTGCGCGACCTGTTCCAACAGGCCGCGGCGAAGTCCCCGGCGATCATCTTCATCGACGAGCTGGACGCCATCGGAAAGAGCCGCAACGCCGGCATGTTCGGCGGCCATGACGAGCGCGAGCAGACGCTGAACCAGATGCTGGCGGAGATGGACGGCTTCGACGCGCGCACGGCGCTGATCGTTCTCGCGGCGACCAACCGGCCCGAAATCCTCGACCCGGCCCTGATGCGACCGGGCCGATTCGACCGGCAGGTGCTCGTCGATCGCCCCGACCGGAGGGGGCGGGAGGAGATCCTCCGCATCCACTCCCGCGAGGTGAAGCTGGGCGCGGACGTGGATCTCAAGCTGATCGCCGCCCGAACGCCGGGCTTCGCGGGCGCGGACCTGGCGAACGTGGTCAACGAGGCGGCGCTGCTCGCCGCGCGCAAGGACCGCGACAAGGTGGTGATGGCGGATTTCATGGAGGCCATCGAGCGCGTGGTGGCGGGCCTGGAGAAGAAGAACCGCCGCATGAACGAGAAGGAGAAGGAGATCGTCGCCTATCACGAGTCGGGACACGCCGTGGTCTCCAGCCTCTGCGCCCACTCCGAACCGGTGCACAAGATCTCCATCATCCCGCGCGGCCTGGCCGCGCTCGGGTACACGCTCCAGCTCCCGCTCGAGGACCGCTACCTCATGTCCCGCGAGGAGCTGCTGGACAAGATGGCGGGCCTGATGGGTGGCCGCGCCGCCGAGGAGATCGTGGTCGGCAGCGTCTCCACCGGCGCCTCGAACGACTTCAAGCAGGCGACCGAGATCGCGCGCCTCATGGTCACCGAATACGGCATGAGCGAGGCCCTGGGCCCCATCTCCTATTCCGATCGGGGGCGTTCGCCCTTCCTCCGCGGTGCGGAGGGAATGGCCGGGCTGACGGACAAGGCGTACAGCGAGCGCACGCAGCGCCGCATCGACGAGGAGGTTTCTCGATTGGTGGAAGAGGCGATGCAGCGGGCGCGCGACATCGTCTCGCACCACCGCGAGGCGTTGGGACGGGTGGCCGCCCGCCTGCTCCAGAACGAGGTGCTCGAGGGCGACGAGCTGCGGAGGATCCTGACCGAGTCCGGTGCCTTGCCAGCAGAGAGGAAAGGGCCTGCTGCCGAGGCGGAGCGCGAGCGGCGTGAAAGCGCCTAGATCGTTACCTTGCGGGGGGAAGCCGGAATGTCCTCGCTGAAGATCGGACGATCGCACAAGGCCCGCAAGGCCCTGTTCACGCGGGGGATCCGGCGCGGGTTTCTTACCGTGGAAGAGATCGACGAAGCGCTCCCTCCGGGCAGCCTCACCGACGCGGAGCGGTGGCTCCTCTACTATTCGTTGCACGCTTCGCGCGTCGAGGTCCTCGATCGGCGCGGCAGGCGCGTGGAGCTCGAGGATCTCCGGTCCTCGCGGGACGAGCTGCAGGGAACCCCCGAATCGCACTGAAACCACTTTGAAATCAAAGCGGCTTGACGATCCCGCTGCGGGCGTTAGGTTGCGGTCCAGACATTTTTTGGGCGCGCGATACGTGTATTTGCGGGCCCGTCATCGAAATACACGGGCGCCACCGCTGTTCCCACTGGCGACCGCCCTTTTGGAGGTTGCATGCATCGCCGCTTTACCCTCATCGCCGCATTATTCACCGGGGCGCTCGCCGCGGCAGTTGCCCTGCCGCTGGTGTCCGCTTGCCAGCGCCTCGCGTCGGATTCCTCCTTCTTCGCCGCCGATGCCCAGGCAGCAGCCGTCGCGGCCCCCCCGCCCACGGCGGAGAGCGTCAAGCAGCAGCAGGTCACGCAGCTGCCCTCGCTGGCGCCGCTGGTGAAGCAACTCCGGCCCGTGGTGGTCAACATCAACTCGAAGATCAAGCCTCGCGGAGGAGGGCGCGTGGCGCAGCGGCTCCCGCAGGGTCATCCGCGCCTGCGCCAGCAGCCGCAGCAGGACGAGGACAACTCGGACGACGACTCCTCGCCGCAGGATCCGATGGAGCGCTTCTTCCGCTACTTCGGGCAGCCTTCGCCCGGCGATCAGCAGGAGCGCCATGGGCTCGGCTCGGGCTTCCTGATCGGCGATGGCCTGGTGCTCACCAACAACCACGTCGTCGAGGTGCAGGACGAGTCGCGTCCCGGCCGCTTCCGGCCGATGGACGAGATCAAGGTGATCACCGACGAGACCGCCCCGGGCGGGGCGCGTGAGTTCTCCGCCAAGGTGATCGGCAACGATCCCAAGACGGACATCGCGGTGCTCAAGATCGAGGGCAAGGACGTCGACAAGCTGAAGTACGCCACCCTGGGCGACTCCGACGTCGCCGAGGTGGGCGACTACGTGCTGGCCATCGGCGAACCGTTCGGCCTCCAGGCGACGGTCACCTCCGGAATCATCAGCGCGAAGGAGCGGACGCAGTTCGGCGGACCGTACTCCGACTATCTGCAGACCGACGCTTCCATCAACCCGGGCAACTCCGGCGGGCCGCTCTTCAACATGAAGGGCGAAGTGGTGGGCGTGAACGCGGCCATCATCAGCGGCGCGAACACGATCGGGTTTGCCATTCCGATCAACGTCGTGAAGGAGATCCTGCCGCAGCTGAAGCAGACGGGCCGCGTGGCCCGCGGGTTCCTGGGCGTGTCGCCGCAGGCGATCACCTCGGACATGGCCGACAGCCTGGGGCTGAAGTCGACGAAGGGCGCGCTGATTGCCGACGTCGTCAAGGACAGCCCGGCCGAGAAGGGCGGCCTCAAGCCCGGCGACGTGGTGGTGGCGCTGAACGGCAAGCCGGTGAGCGACAACAGCCAGCTGACGCGCGACGTGGGCGTGATCCCGCCGGGCAGCACGGTGAAGCTGGACATCGTCCGCGAAGGCAAGCAGCGCACCGTCGAAGTGAAGCTGGCCGAGCGGCCCGACGAGAAGGAGCAGGGCGGGCGCACCCCCACCAAGAGCGGGCAGGACAAGGAGCAGGGCGACCTGCTCGGCCTCTCCGTCCAGGACGTGACGCCGCAGCTCGCGCGCCAGTCGCAGGTGGACCCGGCGACGAAGGGAGCTGTGGTGGTGGACGTGGCTCCGGATTCGCCCGCCGCGGACGCCGGGCTGGAGCCGGGCGACGTCGTTCTCGAGGTGAACCGGCGGGCCGTCGCCTCGGCGGCCGAATACAAGAACGCGGTGAAGGGCGTGAAGAAGGGCGACACTGCGCTGGTTCGCGTCAGGCGGGGACAGGCAACGCAGTACGTCCCTGTCCGCGTGAAGGCGTAGCCGGCTTCTTCGGATCTTCCAGAAGCGCGCAGCGGACCCGGGTCTCGACCCGGATCCCTACGCGCTCTGCGTTTGAGACGCTTCAGATCTACGCCGCAACCTTGCGAATGGGTTGCGGGCCGGGACGCGGAGGAGCGCCGCGGTACTGGGGAGGTGGGGGCGTGCGGTGCTCATCCTGCTGCCGCTGCGGAGGCGTCGACCCCTCCGGACTTTCCGGGGCGGCGGGCCTGTCCTTCGGGGCCTTGTCGAGGGCCGGCGTCCAGGGAATCGCGGACCGCCCGCCCGGGGCTGAATAGCGGTTCGTCGGTCCAGTGCGCGCGGCGGTTGCCGGTTGGTGCTTGGGCGCCGCGTGCGCGACGACGGCAGCCTGGAAGAGGGCAAGGGCCAGCGCCACGGCTGCGAGTCCCGAGGTCAGCACGGCGCCCAGATGGCCCTTCATGTGTTTCAATCTAAGCTCCGGTGTAGCGCCGCGCGACCAGCGGCCGCCCGCTTTCTTGACGGCGAGCGGGCGCCCACCTACCGTGCAGCCTTCCAGCCAAGCGGGAGAGCTGCCGGACGATGTCCAGCCGTACTGACAAAGTACAGCCTGAGTTCAAGCCGTCCGCCGTGGGCCGGATGGACAAGGCTTTTCCGGTCTTCCTCGAAGGCGACCGGGGAGTGGCCAGCGGGGTGGGCAGAAACATCACGGATACCGGGATGTTCGTCGAGACCCGCGAGCCCTTCCCCCTGGGCACGCGCGTCAAGATCACGTTCTGTTCGCCCCATGGCGGGGCGGAGATCACGCTCGAGGGCGAAGTCCGGTACCAGTGCTACATCAACTTCGCGCGGGCGGACTCCAGCCGGGCCGGCATGCGCGGCATCGGGCTCAAGTTCGTTTCTCCACAGTCGCCCCAGAAGGGTGCGCGCGGCTCCATCCATTGAGTAGATCCGGCCTAGCCCCGGCCACCGGAGGTGGCTCAGGGGCTACGCTTGAGCGCGGTTACTCGCGAGCTCGGTTGAGGAGATCCGTTCAAGTCCGGTTCACGGTCTTTCCCGCAAATCCTTTTCGTAGAGCGCCCACCGTCCTTCACGCGCGCGAAGGCTCCAGCGCGGCCCCGCTTGAGGGCGCGCGAAGGGATCCACCCAGCCGTGCACCAGCACGTAGTCGTAGTAGTAGCCGTCCACGTCGTTGCGAAAGGTGTTCGGGTGCCACTCCCAGCCAGCCGGATGCGGCGGGGGCGCGTTTTCCGGGCGGTAGCGCAGAGGAGACTGCGGCAGCTCGGCGAACGAGAACGAAGCGACGCCGCCCATCCGCGCCCGGTAGTACGCGTGGAAATGCAGGAACGCGCTGAACTTCGCGTACCGCGAGTTCTGCTCGAAGATCATTCCGATCAGGCGGCGCCCGGGCTGGGCGCGCGCCAGCACGCTGTCGAAAGGTCCCACCTCGCGCTCGAAGGCGCGAATGTTGGAAGCCGAATTCGCCGCGGCGAAGAAACCGGTGGCGGCCACCAGCAGCAGCGGCGCGGCTCCGCGCAGGCCTCGCGCAGGCCGCAGCAGCGCCGGGGCGAGCAGCGCGAAGAGCAGGGCATAGCGCTCGTTGAGCTGCCACATCCAACCGATCGAGATGGGAAACGCCAGGTAGAGCGCAGCCGCCAGCGCGAGCCACACTCCGACCAGCCCGCGGCGCCAGGGATGTTCTTCCGGTTCGCGGCGCTGCGGCCAGGCGAGCAGCGCGCCGGCGGCGAGCAGCGCCAGCAAGCACCACTCGTCTTGCGGGCCGCGCCAGATGTCGATCAGCGCGTCGTTGACGTTGCGCAGCGCCGTCGCCGGCTCCTCCCAGGAGATAGCCATCGGCTGACGCCACCCGACGGACTGCGGATGCACCACGGGGCTGTAGGCGAGCCACAGCAGGCAAAGCACCGCGACCGGCGCCGCCCAGAGCAGCCTGCGGGGCCACTCGCGCAGCGGAGCCAGCCGGGGGATGCCCACTGACGCCAGCGCGGCCGCGGGGGCGAAGAAGACGAAGGCAGAGAGGTGCAGGTAGAACAGGGCGATGGTGGCGAGCGCGAGCGTCCAGAGCGTGCGCCGCGAGGGAGTCTCCGTCTGCCGCAGCGTGAGCGCCAGCGCCCAGAGCGTCAGCGGCATGGCCGCGAGGTAGTTGAAGAACCCGATCAGGAGCGACTGGCTCCAGAACAGCGTGCAGCCGAAGAGCGCAAGGCGGGTGTCGCCGCGGAGGGCGCGCAGCAGCGCGCGCAGCGAGAAGGGAAAAGCGACGGCGATCAGGGAGAGCAGGACCAGGTTCGCCCGCTCCGCGGTCCCGAACGGAAACGCGAACGCCGCGCCCACCAGGTAGTAGAGGAGGTACTGCGTCTGGCCGAAGGCGAGCGTGAAGTACTCGCGGGACTTCCAGGAGGGGTCCCACCAGTGCCGCAGGGTCCCGATGGCCGAAACGTGCTGCGGGAGATCGGTGAAGGGCAGGTGGGCCGCGGACCAGAGCGGAACCACCGTCGCCGCGGCGCACGCGCCCAGGAGCCAGGTCCAGAGCGGGTGGTCTTCGTCGGTCCAGTGCAAGGGTCGTGACTTTAGTCTACTTTCGCCGCGTGAAGCTCCACCTCGTCTCCGTGGCGCTCGCAGCCGCGGCCTGCAGCGGTCCCCGGCGGGAGCCGTTCGCGTGGCCGCGCAACGTCGAGGACGTCCGGGCGCGGCTGCTCGTCTACATTCCCGAAGGCCGCGAGATTGGCGGAGCGCGGCAATGGATGGGCGAGCACGGATTCGCCTGCGAAGATCCGTTGCCCAGCGCCACCGACGCCCGCGCTCACCTCTGCCGCGCCGACGCGAGCGCGCCTGCCGATGCGGGCTGGCGCCGGTGGACCGTCGTCCTGTACGAGCGGCGCGGGCGGCTGGCCGACGTCTCCACCCGGCAGTAGCTACTGCGAGAAGCCCTCGAGCTGGTAGTGCGCCTCGATGCGCTTGAGCGCGAGCACCATCGCCGCCGTGCGCATGTCGATCTCCTTCCCGATCGTGTACCGCGAGCTGTTGTGCGTCGCGGTCCGGCGCGGCGTGCTGCGGGCGATGTCGCGGATGATCCGGTAGTTGGACTTGATGGCCTGCTCGAGACGGCCGTTCACCTCCGTCTCGCTCCAGTGCTCCATGCGCTTGTTCTGGATCCACTCGTAGTAGCTGACCGTCACGCCGCCGGCGTTGCCGATGATGTCGGGGATCAACTCGATGCCGCGCTTGGCCAGCACGCGATCGCCTTCCGGCGTGGTGGGGCCGTTCGCTCCTTCCGCGATCAACTTGCACTTGAGGCGCTCCGCCACCGGCCCCGTGATCTCTCCGCCCAGCGCGGCGGGGATGCAGATGTCGGACTCTACGTCCCACAGGTCCGCCTTGGAGATCTGCTGCGCCTTCGGATAGCCCCCCACCGTGCGGCGGAGGTTGAGCGGGTTCTCGTACACGTACGAGATCAAATCCTTCACGTCGATGCCGGCCGGATTGAAGATCGTCCCGCCCGCGTCGTTCACCGCCAGGAACTTCGATCCCAGGGCGCAAAGGATCTCGGCCGCGTTCGCCCCCACGTTGCCGAAGCCCTGCAGGATGAACGTGCTCCCGGCCGGCGTGGTGCCACGTTCCGCGAACCACTCCTGGATGCAGTAGGCGAGGCCCTGCCCGGTGGCCTTCACGCGGCCTTCCGAGCCGCCGATGCGCGTGTCCTTGCCGGTGACGACGCCGCGCAGCTTGTGACGCTCGCGCTCGCCGTCGGTGTACTGCCGGAGCAGGAGGCCCATGATCGCGCCGTCGGTGCCGACGTCGGGGGCGGGGATGTCGAGGTCGGGGCCGATCAGCGGCTTGAGCCGGTACATGTAGCGCAGCGTCAGCGCCTCCAGCTCTTCCGAGCTGAGGCTGCGCGGGTCGACCTTGATGCCGCCCTTGCCGCCGCCGAACGGCACGTCGGCGATGGCCGTCTTCCAGGTCATCTCCGCCGCCAGCACCTTGAAGAGGTCGAGCGAGACGTCCTGGTGGAAGCGGGTGCCGCCCTTGTAGGGGCCGCGCGCCTGGTTGTGCTGGACGCGGTAGGCCTTGAAGCGCTCGGGCCGCCCCGGGATCACCTTGTAGAGGCCCTTGCCCTTGAGCCGGACCACGCCGTCGCGCATCGTGAGATTCGCGCCGATCAGCGCCCGGCGCTTGAAGACGAAGCTGTTGTCGAGCAGGGGCTCGAGACCGTCCGGCAGCAGCTCGCTGTCGGGCAGGTCCTTGAACTTCTCCGCATCCTGGATCAGTGGCGCGAGGCGGGTGTGCAGCTTCACCGTGACGTAGAAGATGTGCTCGTAATCCGGCTCCTCCAGCTCCATCCGGACGCGGCGGTCGAGCCCGATCAGGTCGGCCGCGCGATGGAAGACCTCCATCGCCTCCGTGTAGACCGTGGTGCGAGGCTCACCCGTAACGACTTTCGCAGCCAATCTTCCTCCGATCCGGGACGCGCACGGATCAGTGCGTCATCGCCGAGGGCGCGCGTTTCTAGGAAGGTTTCCGGCCCATGTCAATAGGCGCGGCGCCGCAGCAAACTCAGCGCCTACGCTTTAGCGCCAGTCGCCGGCGGCCACCGC
>Ga0208990_1000152_pt1 | contig 13308 bp, 13 predicted proteins | sample MedBloCARef_M3_FD_187854 | JGI IMG/M metagenome (GOLD analysis project Ga0208990, IMG submission 187854) | Forest soil microbial communities from El Dorado National Forest, California, USA - Mediterranean Blodgett CA Ref_M3 (SPAdes) (version 2) | ecosystem: Environmental > Terrestrial > Soil >...
AGTAGCCGTGCTCTGCTAAAAAACGCGGCCGCAAGGGGGACACCATTCCCCGGAAGGGGAGACACCATTCCCCGACAGGGGAGACACCATTTCCCCGAAGGGGGACACCATTTTGATGGTGTCCCCAGGAGAGGGTTTTTGGACTTCGAGCTGAACGAGAGCCAGCGCAAGCTGGTGGGGATGGTCCGCGACTTCTGCGTGCGGGAGGTGAAACCGCACGCGCAGGAGTGGGACCGCGAGGAGCGCTTTCCGCGCGAAGTGGTCGGACAGCTCGGGGAGCTGGGCCTTCTCGGCATGACGGTTCCCGAGGAGCTGGGCGGATCGGAGCTGGACACGCTCTCGGTCGCCTGCGTGGTGGAGGAGATCGCCCGCTGGGACGGATCGCTGGCGCTGACGGTGGCCTCGCACAACGGCCTCGGCACCTCCCACCTGCTCCGGTTCGGCAGCGACGAGCTGCGCAAGCGGTTCATCCCCGACATCGCTGCCGGCAGGAAGCTCGCGGCCTGGGGCTTGACCGAGCCGGGCAGCGGGTCTGACGCGGCCGCCATGCGCTCCACGGCGGTGCGCAAGGACAAGGGCTGGGTGCTGAACGGCGCGAAGATGTTCATCACCCAGGGCAGCGTGGGCGACGTCTTCATCGTCCTCGCCCTGACCGAGCCGGAGAAGCGGCAGAAGGGCGTGACCGCCTTCCTGCTGGAAAAAGGGATGAAGGGCTTCTCGCAGCGGCCGCTGCACGGGAAGCTCGGCATGCGCTCTTCCGACACGGCCGAGCTGGTGATGGAGGACGTCGATGTCGAGGACTGGCGCCGCATCGGCGAAGTGGGAGGCGGGTTCGTCGACACCTTGAAGATCCTCGACAAGGGGCGGATTACCATCGGCGCGCTCAGCGTCGGGCTGGGGCGCGGAGCGCTGGAGGAAAGCATCGCGTACGCCAAGGAGCGCAAGGCGTTCGGCAAGCCCATCGCGGACTTCCAGGCGCTGCGCTGGATGATGGCGGACATGGCGACGGAGCTGGATGCGGCGCGCCTGCTGGTCTTCCGGGCGGCGCGGCTCGCCGACGCGGGAAGACCGTACACGCGCGAAGCCGCCATGGCCAAGCTCTTCGCCAGCGAGGCTGCCTCCCGCGCCGCGGCCCAGGGCGTGCAGATCCACGGCGGCTACGGCTTCACCAAGGAGTTCCTGGTCGAGCGCATCTACCGCGACGTCAAGCTCTGCACCATCGGCGAGGGCACGAGCGAGATCCAGCGCATGGTGATCGCGCGCGAGCTGCTCAAGGCGTGACTTCCCTGGCCAACCGCGTCCTTTCCGGTGACGTGCGCGCAGCGGCGCGGCTGATGCGCCTGATCGACGACGCGCAGCCCGCGGCGGAAGAGGCGCTGCGCGAGCTGTGGCCGCGGACGGGCCGGGCGCAGATCGTCGGGATCACCGGCAACCCCGGAGCGGGGAAGAGCACGCTGGTCGATCGGTTCATCGCCCACCTCCGCTCCCAGGGGAAGACGGTCGGGGTCCTGGCGGTGGATCCCACCAGCCCGTTCACCGGGGGGGCAATCCTGGGCGATCGCATCCGCATGCAGGACCACGCTCTCGACCCGGGGGTGTTCATCCGCTCGCTGGCGACCCGAGGCCAGCTCGGGGGCCTCTCGCGGGCCACCTCCGACTGCGCTCGCGTGCTCGACGCCATGGGGAAGGACGTGATCCTGATCGAGACGGTGGGGGTCGGGCAGGACGAGGTGGAGGTCTGCCGGCTCGCCCATACCACCGTGGTGGTGGTGGTGCCCGGCCTCGGCGACGACATCCAGGCGATCAAGGCGGGAATCCTGGAGGTGGCGGATCTCTTCGCGGTCAACAAGAGCGACCGCGAGGGCGCCGATCGCACGGTGCGGGACCTGCGCTCGATGCTGGAGCTGAACCACGTGCTGGGCAAGGATGTGGGAGGGCATGAGATCGCCATCGTGAAATGCGTGGCCTCGCGCGACGAGGGAGTGGCCGAGGTCTGGAGCGCCGTCGCGGCGCACTACCAGTTCCTCAAGTCGGGCCCGGGGCTGCTGCAGCGCGAGACCCTGCGGGCGAAGAACGAGCTGGTGGAGGTGCTTCGCGAGCGGCTGCTCAAGGTCGCGCTCGACAAGCTCGCGCAGAACGGAGCCCACCTCGACGATCTCGCGCTCCGGATCGCCACCCGGCAGACGGACCCGTACAGCGTGGCGGACGAAGCCGCCCGGCTGTAGTCTTCTCCGGTGCCGGAGCTGAACGACCAGGAGCGGGTGGCGCTGCTCACTTCGAGGCTCGGGCTGCCGGAGGGCGCTCTCAACCCGGAGCTGGCGCTGGAAGCGCTCAGGCACGGAAGCTACGTCCATGAGCGCTCGCTCGGGCCGGGGCGCGAAGTCTTCCGTTCCAACGAGCGGCTCGAATTCCTTGGCGACGCGGTGCTCGGCTTCCTGATCGCGCGGCGGGTCTATGAGCGGTTTCCGGACGCGCCCGAGGGCGAGCTGACGCGGCTGCGCGCCGCGCTGGTCCGGGAGGAATCGCTGGCCATCGTCGCCCGCAATCTCGGGCTCGGCGAGCTCCTCCTGCTCGGCCGCGGCGAGCAGCGCAGCGGCGGCCGGGAAAACGCGGCGCGGCTGGCCGACGCGTTGGAGGCGGTCCTGGCCGCGGTCTTGCTCTCGAGCGGGCTGGATCGGACGGTGGAGGTGCTGGAGCGCTTGCTCGCTCCCCTCTTCGAGCAGGGAAACCTGGCGCGGGACTCGAAGACGGAGCTGCAGCAGCTGTTCCAGAGCCGGAAGCGGACGCCGCAATACCAGGTGCTGGCCGTCAACGGGCCCGATCACGCGCGCTCCTATGACGTCGAGGTGCGCCTCGACGGCGCGCCGCTCGGACGCGGCTCCGGGCGCAGCAAGAAGGAAGCGGAGCAGGCGGCCGCCCTGGCTGCGCTTCGGGAGCCTGGAATCGTGGAGCGGGCGCTCTTGGATGAGCCCGTGTCGCTGGCCCCCCCTGATGCGCGCTGGCGGGAGCTGGCCTTGGAAGAGGCCGCCCGGTTGCGCGGAGCGCTCCCCGAGGTGGAAGTGGAGCACGTCGGCAGCACGGCCGTGCCCGGCCTGGAGGCGAAGCCGATCATCGATCTGCTGGTCGGCGTTCGCGACCTGTCCGGTACGCTGCGTCTTCCCGACTACGAGGCCTGCGGCGAGGCCGGGGTGGCGGGACGCCTCTACTTCCGCAAGCGCGGGCCGGTCTCCTTCAACGCCCAGGTGGTGGAGCACGGCTCCCCGCTCTGGTGCGACGCGATCGTCCTGCGCGACTACCTGCGCGCGCATCCGGAAGAGCGCGAGCGCTATGCCGGCGACAAGCGGAGGGCGCTCGCCTCCGGGGCGACCACGCTCTTGCGCTACTCGGAAGAGAAGGAAAGCGCCCTGCGGGACCTGCTGGAACGCGCGCGGCGCTGGGCAGCGGCCCCGTAACACGGCCGGGCCGGTAGCGCCGGGCGAGTCTGCTTGTCGGCCGGACCCGCCTCCGCTATTTTGCGCCACCCTATGCGCGTTTCATTGCTGGTTCTGCTCGCTTTGGCGCTGGCCGCCTGCAAGGACAGTGTGTCTGCGCCCACTCCCGCTCCCGTTCCGCCGAAGGCGGTGACCCGGGAGCCCGACAAGAAGGACGTGATCTCGATGGCCAATATCCCCCAGGGGTCCGGCGACCTCTACGCCGTGTTCCAGACCAGCCGCGGCAACATCGTCGTCAAGCTGTTCGAGAAGGACGCTCCAAAGACGGTGGCCAACTTCGTCGGCCTCGCTACCGGCAAGCAGGAGTGGGTCGACCCGCGCACCGGCAAGAAGAGCAATGCCAGGCTGTACGACGGGACCGCCTTCCACCGGGTGATCCCGCAGTTCATGATCCAGGGGGGAGACCCGCTGGGGACCGGCACCGGCGGACCCGGCTACAAGTTCGAGGACGAGTTCCAGAGCGGGCGCAAGTTCGACCGGCCCGGGCTGCTGGCGATGGCGAACGCGGGCCCGAACACCAACGGGTCGCAGTTCTTCATCACCGAAGTGCCCACCCCGCACCTCAACAACCGCCACACCATCTTCGGCGAGGTGGTGAAGGGGCAGGAGCTGGTCCCGCAGATCGCGCGGGGCGGCAACGCGCAGACGCGTCTCGACAAGGTCGAGATCGTCCGCAGCGACAAAGTGCCGTAGCCTTGGCCGACTCGCGCAAGCCCGGCGAGCCGCACCGCGCCGGGTTCGTGGCCATCGTCGGGCGCCCCAACGTGGGGAAGAGCACGCTGCTCAACCGCCTGGTCGGGCAGAAGCTCGCCATCGTCAGCCCCAAGCCGCAGACCACGCGCGGGCGCATCCTCGGCGTCATCAGCAGGCCGGACGCACAGGTTGCGCTCCTCGACACGCCCGGTCTGCACACCGCAAAGGGCGGGCTGAACGCGCGCATGGTGCACCAGGCGCTCCAGACATTGTCGGACGCCGACGTGGCGGCTTTTCTCATCGAGGCGGGGCCGCCCTTCATCGATGCCGCTACCCGCAAGGCGCTCGACCAGGTGAAGGCCGCGCACAAGCCCACGCTGCTGGTGATCAACAAGGTGGACACCGTTCCACGCGCACAGGTCCTGCCGCTGATCGATCGCTGGAAGGACCTCCACCCCTGGACCGACGTCTATCCGCTCTCCGCGCTCAAGGGCGAGAACGTGGACGGCTTCCTCGATGCGGTGATCCGGCACCTGCCCGAGGCGCCCCCCATGTTCCCGCCGGAGCAGTGGACGGACCTCCAAGAGCGCGACCTGTCCGCGGAGCTGATCCGCGAGCAGCTCCTGCGCCAGACGGGCCAGGAGGTGCCGTACAGCGCCGCGGTGCTGATCGAGCAGTTTGACGAGTCCGAGCGAAGCGTCGGCCCCCGCGGGCTGGTCCGCGTCAGCGCCACCGTGCTGGTCGAACGCGACAGCCAGAAGGCGATCGTGATCGGCAAGGGCGGAGCGCGCCTCAAGGAGATCGGCACGGCGGCGCGCCGCGAGATGGAGCGGCTGCTGGGCTCGAAGGTGTTCCTGCAGATCCACGTGCGCGTCGAGCCTGGATGGACGCGCACGGACAAGGGACTGCGCCGGGCAGGCTACGAAGGCTGAGCCTTTCTCCGCTTCCACCAGGCAGCGATCAGGATCGCGCCACCGGCGACCTCGCCCAGGATCACATAGACGTTTTCCGCGCTCAGCCGGAGGTGCTCGAACAGGCTGCCGAACCGCGCTTTGGGAAAGCGCCAGCCCAGCAGCGGGAAGAAGATCGCCAGCCAGATGCTGGTGTCGGCGCTGGCGCCCGTCACCAGCTCTCCTCCGATGTCCAGGAGCAGGTGCGTGGCCACGCCCGCGCAGAGGGCCTTCGCAGCCGGGCGGCGGGAGAGGAGGGCGAGGGCGAGCAGCGCGACCAGGAAGAGGCCGCTGTGTCCGATGCTGCGCGAGCCGGCGATCAGCGGGTCGGCGTGGCCGCGCGCCCAGAGCAGGCCGTAGAAGAGCGGCTTGTCGATCAGGTCCGGGAGGAGGCATCCGGCGATCAGCCAGCGCGCGGGGACGCGGTGGCGCAGGCCCGGGATCAGGCGGGTCCCGATCCCGACATGTCCGAGGACGAACAACGACTAGAAGTCGAAGCTCGCCGAGAGGACGCCGACGGGCGAGGTCTTGTCGGTCTTCTTCGGCTGCGCGACTCCAACCAGCGCCTGGAACTGCAGCGTCCGGGACGCCATCCAGGACACTGCCGGTCCCGCCGTCAAATCGTACTCGCGACCCGTCTTGGGCGTGACCGGGTTCGCCTCGTCGGAGACTTCGACCTGGATGCGGTTGTCGATTCCGGCGCGAAGCGCCTCGTTGAAGCGCCAGCCGCCGAACGCCTTCACTTCCACGTCCTTGCCGCTCTCCCCCCCGGTCTCGACGCCGAACACGCCGTTCAGCACGAGCTCGATGTGGCCGAAGCGCCTTCCGGCGGCGAGCAGGAACTCGACCTCCCCCTTGTCGGGGTGGAAGCCGACGCTCTTGAAGCGGACGCCGCCCGACATGTCGAGGCCGTGCGAGAACTGGTTCAGGAACTGGTAGCGCACGCGCGCGGCTGGGCCCTGCGCTCCCACCTGGAAGTACGCACCGACGTCGGCGTTCAGGTTCGCGACTGGCGTCCAGCCGATGCTGCCGCTCAAGCTCGAGGATCCGGTGGGCGTGGCGCCGTTGTCGGCGTTCTCGGTGGCCACGCCGGCGCCGGACACGCGCACGGTGCCAACCGGCGGAACGGCCGGAGCGTCGGTCAGGAGCGTGTCGCGATCGAGGCCCTGAGCAGTGGCAGCGGAAGCGAATGCAAAGAGGAGGGTGGCGGGGAGGCGCATGGCGGAGCGCAGAGTCCCCCGCTCGTAGGACAGCCGTCAAGAGAGTGGGGGGTGAAAGCGTTGACGCAGCACGATCGCTCTGCCATATCCCCGCTCCCGTGTCGCGCAGCTATTTCATCCACACGTTCGGTTGCCAGATGAACGAGTCGGATTCCCAGCGCATGGCCGAGGCGCTGGCGAGCGCCGGGTGGGTGCCGACCGCGGCGCCGGACCGGGCCGATCTGGTGCTGGTGAACACCTGCTCGATCCGCGAGAAGGCGGAGGACAAGCTCTACTCGGCGCTCGGCCGGTACCGGCTCCTCAAGGCGCAGCGGGGGACCCGGATCGGCGTGGCCGGCTGCGTGGCCCAGCAGGAGAAGGACAAGCTCCTCGACCGCGCGCCGTTCGTCGATTTCGTGCTGGGGCCCGATCATCTGGAGAAAGTTCCCCAGCTGGTCGAGACCGGCGGGGTCGAGACGGACTTCGTCGACACCGAGCACTACCTCTTTCCCCGCGCGGATCCGGAGACCAGCCGGGGCAGGGCCACCGCCTTCGTCACCGCCATGAAGGGATGCGACAACGTCTGCTCGTTTTGCGTGGTCCCGTACACGCGAGGACGAGAAATCTCCCGGCCTTACGCGGAGATTGCCCGGGAAGTTGCCTGCCTGAGCGCGGTCGGCGTCCGGGAGGTGACGCTGATCGGCCAGAACGTGAACTCGTATGCCGGAGGCTGCTCGTTCGCCGATCTGATCCGGCGCGTCGCCGCGGTCCCCGGGCTGCTGCGGATCCGGTTCACCACTTCGCACCCGATGGATCTGTCGCCCGACCTGGTCCGCTGCTTCTCGGACGTTCCCCAGCTCATGCCGCATTTCCACCTGCCCGTGCAGCACGGAGCGGACACCGTTCTGGGAAGGATGCGGCGCAAGTACACCATCGCCGAGTACGAGGAGCGCATCGCCGCCCTCCCGCCGGAGGTCGCGCTGACCAGCGACATCATCTGCGGCTTTCCCGGCGAGTCGGAGGACGAGCACCGCCAGAATCTGAATTTCCTGCGGCGCACGCCCTACGACAACCTCTTCTCCTTCGTCTACAGCCCCCGGCCGCACACGGGCGCCATGCTCAAGCTGGGGGAGTGGGGCGAGGTCCCGCGGGCGACCGCCATCGGCCGCTTGGAAGAGGTGCAGTCGCTACAGATGGCGCGCACCCTGCGGCGCCACCGCGAGCGGATCGGCGGGAATGTCGAGGTCCTCGTCGAAGAGGCCGGATTCGGGCGCGCGCGTGAGAACTGGACGGTGCACTTCGAGGGCGACGCTTCCATCGGGGACCTGGTGCGCGTGCGCGTCGACAGCGCCAGCCTGGTTGCGCTTCGCGGTGCGCGGGTCGAGACCGTCGACAAGGCGCCGCGGCGCGAGCAGCCGCCCAAGCGGCGTCTGACGGTGGTGTCTGCGTAGTGCTCCCGCTGGTGGCGCTGGTGGGCCGGCCCAACGTGGGAAAGTCCACGCTGTTCAACCGGATCGTGGGCAAGCGCCTCGCCATCGTCCAGGACGTTCCCGGCGTCACCCGCGACCGGCAATACGCGGAAGCGCAGCAGGGGGCGAAGCGTTTCCGGGTGGTGGACACCGGCGGTTTCACGCTGAAGACGGACGAGCAGCTCGTCCGGGCGGTCCGCGAGCAGGCGGAGGCGGCCGTGCGTGAAGCCGACGCGGTCGTCCTGGTGGTCGACGCGGTGGAGGGCCTCTCCGGCCCCGACCGGGAGCTGGTGCAGCTTCTGCGGCGGGGCGGGAAGCCGGTGTTCCTGGCCGCGAACAAGGTCGACTCGAACCGGCGGGAGGAAGCGCTCGACCTGGGCGAGCTCCATGCCACCGGGTTCGAAGTCTTTCCGGTCAGCGCCGAGCACGGCCGCGGGGTGGACGATCTGATGGATGCGGTGGCGGCGAAGCTTCGCGAGGGCCCTTCCGAAGCCGGTCAAGAGGGCGGGACCATCCACCTCGCGGTGCTAGGGCGCCCCAACGTCGGGAAGAGCACGCTGCTCAACCGGCTGCTCGGGGAGGAACGATTCGTCGCTTCGGCGCTGCCGGGGACCACGCGTGACGCTGTGGACGAGGAGCTGGTGTGGAAAGGGCGCCGCTACGTGCTCACCGACACCGCCGGGCTGCGCAAGAAGCGCCAGGTGGTGGACAAGGTGGAGGTCTTCTCGGCGATGCGCGCCATGCGCGCGGTCGAGCGGGCCGACGTGGTGGTCGTGCTCACCGATGCCACGCAGCTGGGCGTCGATCAGGACGCCCGCATCGCCGCCCAGGCCGAGGAACGGGGGCGCGCGGTGATCCTGGTGGTGAACAAGTGGGACCTCGTGCAGGACAAGGAAGGGGAGGCGCGCCGGTTGCGCGAGGAGGCGCAGCGCCACCTGCAGCACGTCGACTTTGCCCCGCTGCTCTTCGTCAGCGCCCTGGAGGGCACCCGCGTCCACAAGATCCTGGAGCTCGGCGCCGAGTTGCACGACGAGGCCTCCCGGCGCATTCCCACGCCCCAGCTCAACGAATGGGTGCAGCAGATGCAGGAGGAGCACCCGGCGCCGCTCTTTCGCGGGTTCCCGGTGCGCTTCAGCTACGCGTACCAGGTGGCGACGCAGCCGGTGACGATCGCCATCCAGTGCAACCGGCCGCAAGCGGTGGACGCAAGCTACCGCCGCTTCCTGGTCAACCGGCTGCGCGATCGCTTCCAGCTCCGCGTGCCGGTGCGGCTGGTTTTCCGCCAGAAGAGCGGGTCTACCCCACGCGGGAGTGGAGGGGCGGACCGTTGAGTCCTCACGGCATGGATCTCGGTGCCCAGAACATCGGCAGCCCCCTGCTCTGGGGCGCCTTCCTGGTCGGCGTCGCCCTGGTGCTGGCCGTGGACCTCAAGGTGTCCACGCGCCAGCAGTCCACCTTCCGGGAGGCGCTCTGGTGGAGCATCTTCTGGATCGTCCTCTCAGTGGGATTCGGCTTCTTCGTCTGGTTCCGCTATGGCGGCGAGCAGGGCCTGGAGTTCTTCGCCGGATACCTGCTGGAGAAGTCGCTCTCGGTCGACAACCTGTTCGTGTTCGTGCTGCTGTTCCGCAGCTTCGCCATTCCGCCCCAGTTCCAGCACCGGGTGCTGTTCTGGGGCGTGCTCGGCGCCATCGTGCTCCGTGGCACGCTCATCCTCGCCGGCGTCGCGCTGGTGCAGCGCTTCCACTGGATCATCGCCGTCTTCGGGGCGATCCTCGTCTATACGGCCTGGAAGATCCTCTTCCACAAAGGGGAGGAGACCGAGCCTTCCGACAACGCCGTGGTCCGCTGGGTGGCCAGGAAGCTGCCCATGACCACCACCATCGAGGGGTCGCACTTCTTCGTGAAGCACGAGGGCCGGCGCTTCGGGACACCGCTGCTGCTCGCCCTGGTCGCTGCGGAGACCACCGATCTGGTGTTCGCGCTGGACTCCATCCCGGCCGTGTTCGCGGTGACCGACGATCCCTTCCTGGTCTTCTCCAGCAACATCTGCGCGCTCCTGGGCCTGCGCGCGCTCTACTTCGTGGTGCGCGGGGCGCTCGCGCGGCTGCGCTACCTCAAGCCAGGCCTGGCGGCGATCCTGATCTTCGTCGGCCTGAAAATGCTGCTCTTCAAGTGGGTGGACTTGCCCACCGGCACCTCGCTGCTGATCATCGCGGCGATCCTGGTGGTGGCGCTGGTGTTCTCCCTGCTCCGGCCGCTTCCGCCCGACGAGCAGGGCTGAATCTTTTCTGTCCCGCCGCACCCCTTCGGCGTGTCCCACCCCGGAAGATGGAGGGCCTGCGACGATGCGTCCGTTGACGCCAGTCCCGGATTTGTGTCCCGTCTCGCCGCCCCCGGGTGTCGGGGGAACGGGGAGGTCGAGTGGACCGCGGCAAGATCGCGGAGCTGTATCGGACCTGGGGCCCGGCCATCTATCGCCGGTGCCTGCGGCTTTTGCGCGACACCGAGGCCGCGCGCGACGCCACGCAGGAGGTGTTCCGGAAGGCCCTCTCGTCGCCGGAAAAGCTCGTCTCCGTCGATACGGCGCTGCCGTTCATCTATCGGGTCGCCACCAACCACTGCCTGAACGAGCGCCGGAACGCGGGCCGGCGCGGCGAGACGGAGCTGATGGATCTGGACGTCGCGTCCGAGCACCCGGACTTTCCCCAGCGGCGGCTGGTGCAGCGCGTGCTCGCCCGGTTCGACTCCAGGACGCAATCGATCGCGGTGGGAGTGCTCGTCGACGGAATGGAGCACGAGGAAGTGGCAGACGCACTGGGCATCTCGCGAAAGACGGTGTCGCGCAAGTTGGCGCGATTCCTGGAGAATGCACGCAAGTACCTGGAGCGGAGCGCGGCATGAATCATCCTTCCGACCTGAAGCTGGAGCGGCACCTGCTCGATCCCGGGCAGTCGCAGATCGGAGACCACGTCTCCGGATGCGAGCATTGCCAAGGACGCCTTCTGTCAATGCGCCAGCAGGGCGAGGACTTCCGCCGCTTCGTCTATCCGGCGACGCTGGACGAAGTCTCGCGGCCTCGCTGGAGGCCGATGCGGGCCTTGTGGCTGCTGGCGCCGGCGGCGGGTCTGGCCACCGTGCTCCTTGTCACGCGCCCAGGGCCCCCCGCGGACTACGTCGGGACCAAAGGGCAGCCGTTGGAGCTGACCGTCTATGTCGCCCGAGACTCCGGCGCTCACGCGCTAGCCGACGGCGAGTCGGTTCCGGCCTCGGCCTCCCTCCGCATGCGGGTGCACGCGGCCTCCCCGTGCAAGCTCGCCGTCTTTTCCGTCGACGGAAACGGCCAGAGTTCGAACCTTTACGCGTCTCCTGGCAGGGTCTCCGGCGCCTTCGAGCTGCCCGGTACGGTGCGCCTTGACGGAAAAGCGGGTCCGGAGCGCATCTTCGCGGTTTGCGAGGCTCCCAAGGAGCCGCTAGAAGAGGCGATTCGCCGCGTGGCCGGGGACCGGGAAGAAGGGGTCCGGCATAATGCCACGCTCTCGGATGTAGAGTTCAGGCAGACTTCCGTCCTGATCGAGAAAACTCCATGAAGGCGCTTGCCGCGATCGCCGCGTTGCTCGCCGCCGCTCCCGCCGGGGCGGCGCAGCGCTTCGCGGTGATCGCGGGGAACGACGAGGGCGCCCAGGGTCGGGCGCGGCTCTGGTACGCCGAGCGCGATGCCGATCGGATGGCTTCCGCCGTCCGCGAGCTGGGCGACTTCGCCCCCGACAACGTCGTGGTCCTGCGCGGCAAGAGCGCTGCCGAGGTGCGCGCGGCCATCGCCGGCCTCGACGCCCGCGTGCTCCAGGCCAAGGCGGGCGGGGACCGCACGCTGCTCTTCTTCTACTACTCGGGTCATGCGGGAGCCTCAGGCCTCGAGCTGGGCGCCTCGAGGATTCCGTACGAGGAGCTGCGCACGTTGATCAATGCCAGTGCAGCCGACACCAAGGTCGCCATCGTGGACGCCTGTGACGCCGGCCGGTTCACGCAGACCAAGGGCGCCAGCTTCACGGCCTCGGTCGACTTCGCGCTTCCCACCGATGAGGTGGAAGGCACCGCCTTCATCGCCTCCAGCGCCGCCGGAGAGGCAGCGCAGGAAAGCTCGGCGATCGGCGGCAGCTTCTTCACCCACCACTTCGAGCTCGGGCTCCGAGGCGCCGCCGACGCGGACGGCGACGGGCAGGTCACCCTGGCCGAGGCCTTCCGGTACACGTCGATCCGGACCACCTCCGGCACGGCCGCGACGGAAGCGGGCCCGCAGCACCCGACGTACGACATCCGGATGAGCGGCCGCGGCGACGTCGTCCTCGCCGATCTCCGCCGGGCGGAGGCGACGCTGCGGCTGCCGGCCGACGCCTCCGCGACGTTCATCGTGCGGGGGCCCAAGAATCTCTTGGCGGAGATCCCCGGGTCGAAGGACGTGCTCGCGTTGGCGCTCCCGGCAGGCCGATACACGGTAGAGCGGCGCACCCCGTCGGGGTACGCCACGACCGAGGTCGATCTGGAACGCGCGGAGGTCCGCACACTCCCGATGCTCTCGCCGACCCGCTACGACCGCGCGCGGCAGAAGGGCGGTCCCGCTTCCCTGGTGGCGTTCGCCGGCGGCGGGATCACGGCAGCACCGCTGCCTGGCTTCGGCATCGCGCCCGCCCTGCGCGCGGGGGTCCGCAAGGAGCTCGGCGGCGATCTGGGCCTCCGGATCCACGCGGAGGTCGCGCGGAAGGACGTCTCCGACGACGGGTTGCGGTATTCGTTCTGGTCGGCGTCCGGCGCGGCGGCGCTGGTCATCCCTTTGCTCGACGGGACGGTGTTTCTTGAAGGCGGCCTTCTCGGAGGGTACACGTACGCCTCTCAATCGGTGTCGGCAGGCGCGTCCTATACCGGAGGCGGGCCGATCGCCGGCGGCGTCCTGCAAGCGACGACCCGGTTGGGAAGCATTCGCTTGGGGCTGGATCTTCAAGCCGAGGCGCGCTTTTTCCGGCTGAATGACGCGGCGGTAGTCCGGCCGGGGGCGTCCCTCTCATTGGTGGCGTTGTTCAGTCCATGAGCAGGATCCTGTACATCTTGGTCTTATGCGGCTGCGCAGGATCGCTCGTCGACCACGCCGCGTTCAGTGCGGGCGGGACTCCGGAATGCGTCCAGACCTGCACCAGCACGCCGGTGCAGGATGCGAATCCCATCTGCATCGGCAGCACCTGCACGTACCAATGCAAGAACGGAAGGCTGAAGTGCGCAGCGGGGTGTTGCGACGTGGATGCGCTCTCGGCCGGGACAAGCCATACCTGCGCGATGGTCGCAGGGGAAGCGCGCTGCTGGGGCGCGAACGACAAGGGGCAGCTGGGTCGTGCCGGTCTCGCGTCGTCCTATTCTCCGGTCCAGCCATCCGGAGTCATTGGGACGGTCAGGGCGATCGCCGCCGGCTGGACGCACACCTGCGCGGTCGCGGACGGAGAAGTCTACGGAGAAGTCT
>Ga0208990_1000153_pt1 | contig 13305 bp, 14 predicted proteins | sample MedBloCARef_M3_FD_187854 | JGI IMG/M metagenome (GOLD analysis project Ga0208990, IMG submission 187854) | Forest soil microbial communities from El Dorado National Forest, California, USA - Mediterranean Blodgett CA Ref_M3 (SPAdes) (version 2) | ecosystem: Environmental > Terrestrial > Soil >...
TTCGCCGTCACGCACCCAAGGTGGGAGCCGTATGCGGGAAAGCCGCACGTACGGTTCTGTGCGGGGGGCGCTCAGCAATGAGCGTCCCTACCGCGATCGTCGCTTCGCTCCTAGCAATGACGGGATTAGCTTCCGTGATCGTAACCACGCAGTAAAAAGCGCCCCGGTTCTTTGGGACGCTTTTGCATTGATCAAACGCGGATTACTGCCGAAAATCGAACTTCGCTCGCCGGGTAGACGGCTATTCCTTGCGGCCGGCGGCCGCCAGGATCAGATCGGCGATCTCTTTGGGATGAGACACCAGAGACAGGTGACCTGCCTCCAACTCCACGGTGGTCGCATTCATGCGTTTCGCCAGAAATCGCTCCAGGTCGGGATTGATGGTCTGATCGAGCTTCGACACCGCATACCATGAGGGCTTGGAGTGCCACGCGGCCGCGGTGGTTCGTCCGCCGAACAAGGCTGTGGCCGCAGGTTCCTGCACGGCATAAAGCACTTTTGCCGCTTTCGGCTCGACGCCATTTGCGAAATATTTGAGGAAGGAATCTTCGGACAATCTGGTGAAGCCATCGTGTTCCTGGATGCCCGCCCGCACCGGCCCGGTGGGAAATTTTCCGGAGAGGGCGACGAAATCCTCCCCCGCGTCAGGAGCCCGCGCGGCAACATAGACAAGTGCTGTGACCTTGGGATCGATCCCGGTCTCGCTGATCACGGTGCCGCCCCAGGAGTGGGCGACCAGCACGGTCGGGCCATCCTGAAGCGCCAATGCGCGGCGTGTCGCGGCGACAGAATCCCCGAGCGACGTCAGCGGATTTTGCACGGCGGTGACTTTCAGTCCGGCGGCCTGAAGCAGCGGGATCACCTCGGCCCAGCTGGAGCCGTCCGCCCACGCGCCATGCACCAGCACGACGTTGCGCGCCGCCATCGGCGCGGCCGGCTGCGCCTGCGCCTCAACTGCGCCGAGTGTTGCCGTGAGCGCGGCGACGGCGAGCGTGATCATGACCCGGGCTATCTTCATCGAACCAACTCCATGACTAAATTTTTCTGGTGAAGCGTCGCGGTTCATAAATGTTTGCAGCCACAGCGTTGCAAGGGACTCACGGCTCAGTGATCCCGGCAATTCGTGCGAACTGGAAAAAGCAGGAGCTGGATCGAGGCGGCGCATATCCGCGAGTCGTCCCCGCGTTCGCGGAATCGACAATCATAAACTCGGCGCGCAAAAAAACGCCCCGGTCTCCCGGGGCGTTTTCGCAATTGTCGGATGCGGATGTCGGCCGAAACCGAACCGCGCTTACGCGGCGGCTTTGGCGGCCGAGCCGTCGACGACCTGCCGAGCGGCTGCGCTTGCGGTCGTGATCGGAATGCTGCGGGGCTTCTTGGCCTCGGGAATCTCGCGAACGAGATCGACGTGAAGCAGGCCGTTCTCAAGCGAAGCGTTCTTCACCACCACGAAATCGGCCAGCTGGAACGCGCGCTCGAAGGTGCGCGCCGCGATGCCGCGATACAGCACTTCGGACTTCTCCTTGCCGTTTTCATTGGCGGATTTTTCGCCCTTGATCATCAGCGTGTTTTCCTTGGCGACGATGGAGAGTTCGCCCTGCGAAAAGCCGGAGACCGCAACGCTGATGCGGTAGGTGTTCTCACCGGTGCGCTCGATGTTGTAGGGCGGATAGCCGGGGCTGCCGTCTGCGGTGGCCTGGTCGAGCAGGGAAAAGAACCGGTCGAAGCCGACGGTGGAACGATAAAACGGGGTGAGGTCATAGGTACGCATAGGATAGTCCTCCATTGAGCGACTGTTGAATTTAACCCGCCCGCCATCGGGCCGGGCTTTCGCACTTGTGCAGCCTTGCTCGGTTCCCCGAAACACTGGTAGCGGCCTGCACGAAGGTGATATGGGAGGAACCTGTTGGTGTTCAAGAGGGCGGCACCGAACCGCTTTTTGACGCTTCCCAGCCTTGCCCGCCCTTGATTTTCAGCACGTTTCACCTAGCCGGTCCCCGCCATGACGCTTGTGTCGATTCCCGCCAATCCCGTTCCGGAGGATGTCGTCACCGGCACCATCAAGACGCCCGACGGCGCGGAATTAAGGTTCGCACGCTGGGCGCCGCCGGCTGGGCGCAAGGGCACGGTCTGCGTCTTCACCGGCCGCGGCGAGCAGATCGAAAAATATTTCGAAACGGTGCGCGACCTGCGCGACCGCGGCTTCGCGGTGGCGATGATCGACTGGCGCGGGCAGGGCCATTCGTCGCGGCGCTTGCGCGATCCGCGCAAGGGTTATGTCCGCGATTTCTCCGATTTCGAAGTCGACGTCGAAACCTTCGTGCAGCAGGTGGTGCTGCCGGATTGTCCGCCGCCGCACTTCGCGCTGGCGCATTCGATGGGTGGCGCGGTGATGCTGCGCGTCGCGCATGCGGGAAAACGCTGGTTCGACCGCATGGTGCTGACGGCGCCGATGATCGATCTTCCCGGACACCGTACCGGCTTTGCGGCGCGCGCGCTGCTGCGCGTGTTGCGGCTCGCGGGCCAGGGTGGCCGCTACATTCCCGGCGGCAGCGACGAACTGGTGGGAGCGTCGTCGTTCGTCAACAATCCCTTGACCAGCGATCCCGTGCGGTATGCCCGCAACGCTGCGATTCTGGACGAAGATCCGACGCTCGGCATCGGGTCGCCGACGGTGGCCTGGGCCGATACCGCGTTCAAAGCGATGCGCGGCTTCCGCGCCTCCAACTACCCCTCGCAAATCCGGCAGCCGATCCTGATGCTGGCCGCCAGCAACGACACCATCGTCTCGACGGCGGCGATCGAGGAGTTCGCCTATCACCTGCGCGCCGGCTCGCATCTCGTGATCGCCGGTTCGAAACATGAAATCCTGCAGGAGCAGGACCGCTACCGCGCGCAATTCTGGGCGGCGTTCGATGCCTTCGTGCCGGGCACGCCGCTGTTCAAGTGAGCGGTGTGTACCCATGGCGTCGAACACAATGGTCCGTCACACCCCTCCCAACGGACCGACGCGAGCGCAGGGCGCGGCATTCCACCAAATTCAATTCTTGGCCGATGGAGGCGATGTTTTGTGCGGCGCCGGCAGAGCCGTCTTGGCGGTCCTGGCCCGGTTCGAGTTTTCGATGCGCTTCGCCTGAGCAATGTCGGCGAACGCGCGGTCGAATTCGTGCATGCGATAGAAGACGATGCCGCGATCGATGTAGGCATCTGCAAAGCCCGGATCGTGCTGGATCGCGCGATCGAAGTCGGCGATCGCGCGGTGCAGGTCGCCGTCGCGATACGCGAAGATTCCCCGCTCGCGATAGGATTTGGCGTCGTGTGCCGAGAGGTCGGGAGCCGGACCGGCATTGGCGATTGCCTCAGCGCCGCCCGCATTCGCCGCAGGTGCAGCGGCGCTCGGCAGGACCGCGTCGTCAGGGACCGCTGTGCCCTCAAGCTTGTCCCGTGGCTCATCCCGGCGGGCGGTGTCGATCGGCTCCGTCGGCGTGACAGCCGCGATCTCGGCCGGGCCGACATGGGCAATGACCTGGTCGCTGTCTGTATTCGCGGGCACAACGGCACTCGGTACGATCGCGTCGCTAACGACCCCTGCACCCTCGACCATGTCGCGCGGCTTATCCCGGCCGGCTGTATCGAATTGCACCGTCGGTGTGACAGCGGCGATTTCGTCCGTTCCGCGCGCAGCAACCTGGGTCGCTTTTACCGGAGTGACAGACACCTTCGAAAGCTGCTCGAACACCAAATATCCTCCGATCGACACCGTCGAAAGGAAAGCAACCTTCATGGCATCAGAGGCGAGCTTGCGGATCGTGCCGGAGCTCGAGCGCTTCGACGTCGGATCAGGCCGCCGGAGTGTGAGCGCGAGCAATCGGTCGTAAGTCGCCCGCTGTTCGGTATCGCTAAGGATGGCATTGGCGCGAACAATCTGCCTGAACCTTAACGCAGCATCCGGATCGTCGGTGGCGATGTCCGGGTGGTTCGCTTTGACGGCGTTGCGGAATGCAGTTCTGAGACTGTCGGCATCATCGTCCGGAAGAGCGCCGAGCAAATCGTAGAGAGTTTTCATAGTTGAATAGTTACTCTCGCGTCCGCTCCTCCTCAGAAATTCCCGCCGCGGAGTCGCCGACTGTCAAGGACATACGTATCCAAACGGACATTCCAGCTGGAAAGTCGTGTTCCAGTATGGCTAAAACATGGCTTGACGGCGGAGCCCGATACCGCCGCTGCCGATGTCGGGGATTACGTGCCGCTACCGTTAATGGTCGAATAACCATGGGTCCGGAGTTTGGACGGTCACGATATGGGAGCCATTGATGAACTCCGCTTTTCGCGGTGCGGACGTGAACTGATAGTCGCCAGCGGATGCCGAGCGGGCTCAATCTCGCACCTGCTCGATGCCTGCAGCAGCCGCAGACGATCGCGTACCATCTTCTCCGCAGCCTGGTAGCATTGCCGTTCGTAATCGAGCTTCAGGCGCGCCCATTGATCCGGATCCACGGTCTTCAGATCGGATGCCTTCAACTCGCAGTCGGGCGCTGGTTGCGGTGTCAGCAGCGCGCGGTTCGGCCGGTGAATTCGCAGCTGAGAGTGTACTTCGGCAGGCGCGGCAGCAGGTGCGGCGGCGGGTTCTGCCTTGACTTCACGCTGAGCGGAATGGTTGGCGCAACCGGCGACCGCCATCGCGCACGATAGGGCGCAGAGCGTCAAAAGCCTTGAGGCGAGTGCGCGCAGTGGGCGAGAGCCTTCGCCTGGAATGCCATCACACCTCGACGGCGTCATTCCGGATTCGAAGCAACTGTCAGCACAGGGCGCTCGTCCCGCGGTCGCCATTGCTCGTGTTTCCCAATTCAAGACGAGGCAGGCCCGGCCGCCTCGCTTGTGCAGCGTCATCGCAACGCGAACTTCGCGCGGCGATAGCGCCTGGCCCCCTGGCCAACGCTGGAACCATGAATGGAAAATTTGAATCCCATTCTAACAATCACAATGAATCAAACGTGAATCGGCCTCCGACCTGATGGGCACTTCGGCCGCCAATATCGACGAGATGCGGAAAACGTGACGAAGGCCTGCAAGACGGGTCAGGCCGGCAAACGCCGGATCAATTCGCGCGTGATGGCGAAGGTGACGATCGTACCTGCCAAAATTTGAGCAAGCGGCGCGCGTCTTCGGTTGTCATTCCGGCGAATTGGCTTCTGACCTTGGCCAATTCGTGCGGGGCCATTGAGCCGGTCGCAAAGCGGCTCTCCAGCACGGCGCTTACGGTCTCCCAGCTAAGCTCTGCCGCCTTGCAGGGAACCAGAACGCCGTCGTCGCGAAGGCTTTGCATCAGAGGGCGAATGATCTCGATGGTGGAGTGCGACAACTCGGCGAGTGCAGCGACGGTCTCTTCATATTTTCGCTGTCTGGCGAACCCGCTCAACGCCGCTTCATTGAGTTCGCCGTTTTTCTTGAGCAGCGCCACCAAACGCCTGGCCGCGGTAAAGTCGCGAACGTTGGACATTTCGCGATCGGCTCCCGCTGCGACGGCCGCAATTACGCTTCGGATCTCCTCGAACAAGTGAGGTGGCGCACGTGACAATAGCCGCGATCGGACCGCTTCCGTCGCATTGCGCAACAGTTGACGGCGAAGCTCCGACGGCAAGTCGACCCGGATCCCGGTCTCCGTGGCAAGTTCGGGATCGGATTCAGCCTGCGCCACGACAATTGCAAATCCGGCCGCGGAAACCCGCGCACCGGGATTGCTGATGAGGCGCCGACTGACGCTTGGGTACCGGCGGGCCAACAGCGCGTCGGTGATGACTTCCTTCAACCACCAGCGCCCCGAAACGGCCAACAGGTGCTGCTCACCCTTTGTTTCCGCGATTTCGACCAGGTCTTCCGTGCTCAGGCGGGCAGATTCCGTCAAAACGGGTCCGGCGATCGTGATTTCGTCGTTCATGGCGAGGCGTCGGACGACGGAAGATGGCGCCTGGCCGACGGGAGCAAGTTGAATACTCATTTCCGCCAGCGCGATACGCGCACTCACATCCGCGATCGCGCGGATTTCTATCGTCTTGATGAGGCGTTCGAGCAAATCGCCGAACAGGTCGATTTGCTCATGATTGAAGCTGCCAGCGGACGACACAAAAAGATCCGTAACGCGCTTGATCGTTTCCAGGCGCTTTTCCGCCGAGCCGGTACTTATTGTCGCTTCGACTTCGTCGATGACTGATAATTCTGCATCTGGCATCGCTCATCCTGAGCGTTCTGGGCTGCCGTTCCAGGCGATAAATCTTGGTATCGGGAATAGCTGAATGTTCGGTAAAATTAGAACTATTTAGAACTATGACGGCTCGTCCATAACGAAGTGTGGCAGAATTGTCGGTCAGCGCCGGCACCCGCATCGCCATGCTTCAGGCGCGCTGAACATTGTAAACCGCACTGCCCGCCAGATAGAGCCCAAGAAATATCATCGCGATCAAAAACCAGCGGCGGAAGGTTTCCGGCTGCAGCCGCGAGCGCACCGCCTGTCCGACGAACATGCCGGTGAAGGAAGCCGCCATGGCGACCGCGCCCGGCCATGCGGTCGCCGCCGTCAGCAAGCCGGCGCTGGAGAGATTAAAGGCCAGCGCCACCGTCGCGACGGTGAAGAACACCCCGAGCGCCTGCACCAGTTCGTCCTTCTCCATGCCGATCGACTGCATGAACGGCATCGAGGGGATCACCTGCACGCCGGTGGCGGCGGAAACCACGCCTGTCATGACGCCGACGATGCCGCCGATCCATTTTTCGTCTCTGCGCGCGACATTGAAGCTGAATTTGTTGAGCCCGACGATGGCATAAATCAACAGCAAAACGCCGAGAACGATGGTGCCGTAGCGCGCATAGGGGCCGGTCAACATGCCGGCGTTCAGCCAGATTCCAATCACCGTACCCACCATCAGCGGCCACAGCCGCCGCATGATGTCGCGCAAATACGGGCCGACAAAAGTCTGCCAGATGTTGGTGACCACGGCCGGCACGATGACGATGGCGAGCGCGTGCGAAGGCTGCATCGTGACGGCGAGCAGGCCCATCGACACCGTCGGCAGGCCAAGGCCGATGACGCCCTTGACGAAACCCGCGAACAGGAACGCCGCGGCGATGAGGAGCAGAAGAGGGTCCGACATCCCGGCACATTGACCGATCCGCGCGATCGGCACAATCTGCAGGTTACGGAGCAAGCCTTCGGCTATGACGAAGGCAGGGCGAGCTGCACACGCATACCCTCATCCTGAGGAGCGGCCACTCGGCCGCGTCTCGAAGGATGAGGACACCGGGTTCATGGTTCGAGACGGCGGCGCAGCCAAGTTTACGCAGGCTGCGTATACTTGCCTGCGTGCGCCTCCTCACCATGAGGGTTATGGAAATCGCCATGCGTTTCGATCTGGTCGACCTGCAGCTGTTCATCGCGGTGGCCGAGGCGCGCAGCATCACCGGCGGCGCGCTCCGTTCTCATCTTGCGCTGGCGTCCGCAAGCGCGCGGATCAAGAGCCTGGAAGCCGGCCTCGGCACCGCACTCCTCAAGCGCGGCCGCCGCGGCATTGAGCTGACCGCGGCCGGCGAAAGCCTGCTCGATCATGCCCGGATCATCTTCCACAATGTCGATGCGATGCGCGGCGACCTTTCGGCTTATGCCAGCGGCGCCCGAGCCAGCGTGCATCTGCTTGCCAACACCTCGGGTCTGTCAGAGCACCTGCCGAAGGCGCTGGCGGCATTCCTGCGGGAACATCCGGATATCAACGTCGATATCGAGGAACGTGAAAGCACCGATATCGCCGCGGCGATTGCCACCGGCGCCGCGGATCTCGGCTTTGCCGCCGAGCACGCACTTCCTGATAACGTCGAGCGATTTCTGTTCAGCGAGGACCGGTTGATGCTGGTCACCGCGCGGCGCGGCGATTTCGCCGGCCGTCGTCAGATCGATTTTCAGGAGGTGAGGGATCGTGACTTCGTCGGACTGACGAATTCGACCGCGCTTCAGATCCATATCGCCAAACATGCCGCACGGCTCGGCGTACGCTTGAAATTCCGTGCGCGCTTGCGGGATTTTGACGCGATCTGCCAGATGGTGGCGGCGGATGTCGGCATTGCCGTGGTGCCGGAAACCGCCGCGAAGCGTTGCGCACGGTCGATGCCGATCATGATGATCCGGATCCGCGACCCCTGGGCCAATCGCAAACTGACGATCTGCGCCCGCAGTTTCAAAACCTTGCCGCGGCCGGCCAAGCTGTTGGTGGAGCATCTGCGCAAGGCCGCGCAGCGCTGACAAGGCCGCGCAACGCTGACAATGCCGCGCAGCGCTAACAAGGCGGCTCAGTAGATTCACCTCGTCATCTCGACTCCGGAGTCCTTGATCACTCTTGCCCACTTCCTGGTCTCGGCCTCGATATATCCACGGAAATGCTCCGGCGTGTCGCCGGCCACGGTGAGGCCCTGATCGGCGAGCTTTTCCTTCACCGATGGATCGGCCATCGCCTCATTTGCAATGCGGTTGAGCGCGGCGACGATGTTCGTCGGCGTTTTCGCCGGCGCGACCATACCGTACCAGTTCTCGATCAGGATATCCGGCATGCCGACTTCCGCGGTGGTTGGCACGTCGGGCGCGGTCGGCGCGCGCTGGGGAGCGCCGAGCGCGATCGGGCGCAGCGTACCGGCCTTGATATGAGGCAGCAACACCGGCAAATCGAGGAATGCCATCTGCACCTGCTGGCCAAGCAGATCGTTGATGGCTGGCGCCGCGCCGCGATAGGGCACGTGAACGATGTCGATCTTCGCTGTCAGCTTGAGCAGTTCGCCGGCGAGATGCGGCAGGCCGCCAACGCCTGCGGAGGCAAAATTGAACTTGCCGGGCTGCGCTTTCGCAAGCGCGACGAGTTCGGCCATGTTGTTGGCGGGAAAGTTGCTCGCAACGACGAGCATCTCCGGCACGGTCACCGCCAGCGTGACGGGCGCGAAATCCCTGCCGACGTCGTAAGGGACCCTTTCCATCGTCGGGCTGATGACGAGCGCGCTCGCACTCACGATCCCGATGGTGTAGCCGTCGGGATTTGCTTTCGCGACCGCATCGGTCCCCAGCACGCCGGCCTGCCCGCCGCGATTGTCGATCAGCACCGGCTGTTTTTTCAGCTCCGACATGCGCTGGCCGACCACGCGCGCGATGATGTCGTTCGGGCCGCCGGCCGGAAACGGCACGATCAGCCGGATCGGCTTATTGGGAAAATCCTGTGCCGCGGCCAAAGCCGGCCACAGCAGCACCGATAGCGCCGCCGCCAGCGCGCCAAATACTCTCATGAACGCCTCCCGGCTCGCACCTTTGAGCCGCATGCGGGCATCCGCATAGCAACCGGTGGAGCATTTGCTTAAGATCCAATGCTAGCGAACTTTGAAACGCCGTCGAGGGTGAAAATGCTGAAAGTCTGGGGACGACGCAGTTCATTCAATGTCCAGAAGGCTGCGAATGGCAATCTTCAAAGGCGCGCGCGTGAAAAGCATCCACCGGTGACCAGGGTCCGCCAAATTCTCATGAACCCCCCGGCGTAGATTTTTCCTCATGGCGAGGAGGCGCCCTCGCGCCGTCTCGAACCATGAGGCCGTTCATGTCTCATCGTTCGAGACGCGGCCAAGTGGCCGCTCCTCAGGACGAGTTCAGCGTGCCCCGGATGCTGCGTAGCGCGAAGCGGTGCGCTGCTGATCCGGCGTCCAGTGCACTCCGGATCGCGTGGGTCCCGGCTCTGCGGTGCATCGTGAAGAACGCTGCACCGCGTCCGGGACACGGCACGCATTGCTTCACAGCCTCTCAGAATGAGGGAAGGATGCGGTCCATTGCGCGGCGTTATTCAATTGCGCAAATCAAAGCAACAGTTCGTCCGCACCCGCGAGCCTGACGGACCGCTGCGTGATAAGATCGCTCCAGATCCAGTGGTGATGACGGATGACACTGACGGCATCGAGGTGAGGGCGGTCGCTCACCGTATGGCAGTCGGTAACGACAACGACGTGGTGATGGTGGGTGACCGCGGATCGGATGGTCGCATCAACGCAGAGATCGGTTGCCCATCCGGTGATCAGGACCCGATCCGGCGCGATCTCCTTCAGGCGCGCCTGCAGGTCCGTCCCGGCGAATGGATCATTCAGGTCCTTGCGGACAACGACATCACCGGGATCCCGCAACAGGTCGGGAAGAAACGCCCAGCCGGGCGTTTGCGGCTCGAAATCGTCGCCCTTGCGGCCACAATGCTGGACAAAGATCACGGTGCCGGACTGTTCGCGGACCTTGGCCGCGAGCTTGTTGATGCGTTCGATGACGCCGGGTAAATCGTACTTGGGCTCCCCATTGAGGAGTCCGACTTGCATATCGACGACAAGCATTGCGTCCATGAGGGGCCGGAAAAAGCGCGGTGCGGTGAGGTTTCAGGCCCCAGTCTATCTCGCATCGAAAATCAAAACCACCCTCGGCGCCAACAAATCACGTTCATGCTGACACAAAGTGGCAGCATTCGGTGATAGCCTCGTCGCGCTTCATGGCAGGGTGGCTCCGATGTCTCGCGCGCAACGTCTACTCGATCTCATTCAGGCGCTCCGTGGCTATCGTCGCCCCGTCAGCGGCGCGACGTTGGCCGAGACACTTGGGATTTCGCTTCGGACGGTCTACCGGGACATCGAGACACTCAAGGCGCAGGGTGCGCATATCGATGGCGAACCCGGTGTCGGCTACGTTCTGCGCCCCGGGTTCATGCTGCCGCCGCTGATGTTTTCAGAAGAGGAGATCGAAGCCATCGTTCTCGGCTCACGATGGGTAGCGGACCGAGCCGATGCAGCATTGGGCGCGGCTGCGCGCAACGCAGTTGCCAAGATCGCCGCGGTGTTGCCGCAAGACCTGAAAATCAGTCTCGATACTTCAAGCCTTCTGGTCGGGCCTGGCAGTGCCGTTGCCGCCGGTGATGCCGAGTTGCCGACCATCCGCCTGGCTATCCGCACGGAACGCAAATTGCGCATCTTCTATGTGGACGGCCGCGGGCGCGATTCAAAGCGCACGATCTGGCCATTCGCGCTGGCCTTTTTCGACCGGGTGCGCGTGGTCGTGGCGTGGTGCGAGACACGCGAGGGCTTTCGGCATTTCCGAACCGACCGTATCCGCAAGGTCCAATTCGTCGACAAGCGTTATCCTCGTCGTCGTCAGGTCCTGCTGAAGCATTGGCGCGCGACCGAAGGAATCCCGGAGCAATAACGTGACATTTTGCTACTGACAGTTTTTGGCAGCGGTATCCCCTAGATTGAGTTCATGCCGGACACCACGCGGTGGTCCGGTGGCGATGTTCAACAAGGAATCTGCCAATGCCAAGCTTCAGTTTTGTCCTGCTCTATGTCGAGAACCCGCCGGCCAGCGCCGCCTTCTATGCGGATCTGTTAGGCCGTCCACCCATCGAGACCTCAGCCACGTTTGCGATGCTGCCGCTGTCGGATGGCGTGATGCTGGGGTTGTGGTCGCGCAAAACAGTCGAGCCCGCAGCCGTCGCGCCAGCCGGAGGCAGCGAAGTCGCGTTCACGGTCGACAATGCCGCGGCAGTCAAAGCAACGTTTTCCGATTGGAAAAGGCGTGGATTGAATATCATCCAGCAACCCGTGCAAATGGATTTTGGCTACACCTTCGTAGTGGCCGATCCCGATGGTCATCGCCTGCGCGTGTTTGTTCCGGGGGCCGCATGAGCAAGAATTGGGTTGCAGTCGCTTCGGCCGAGCACGTCCGTGTCGGCCGAAGCAAAGGGTTCATGCAGGTCAGTCACGGCAAGGCAGCGCCGCTCATGCGCATTCATCCCGGCGATGGGGTCGTCTACTACTCGCCGACCAGCGCTCTGCGCGGTAAAGACAAGCTGCAGTCGTTTACGGCGATCGGCATCGTCAAGGACGGCGTCCCGTACCAGGTGGATGTGGGCGGCGGCTTTTGTCCGTTCCGCCGTGACGTCGACTGGCGCACGGCTGAAGAGGCGCCGATCAAGCCGCTCATGGCCAGCCTCCAATTCACCGCTGCCAGGAGCAATTGGGGTTTTCAACTGCGCTTCGGACTGTTCGAGATTTCCGAACACGACATGGCAATGATGGCGACCGCGATGGGCGTTATGGATGTCACCAGCCGCGTGGAATCGCGCGCATGCCTGCGTCCATCAGACTAACAAACCGGGAAGGAATTTCCGCACTTGCGAACAGACAATGTCGTTCGCCGGTTCGCGGCAGCCCAAGATTGGTCGTAGTTGGCTGTGCATATTGCAGTTGTAGGCCGATCTGCATATTGGATAAAGCAGCCTTCGCGATCCGCGAACGCTGGCAACATAGTGGGAACGCTGATTTATTTTTAGTAGGAGGGGGCATGCCATGTCGCATGAGTCACGTAACTCCACGCTGGTCGTTTTCGGAGACAGTCTGTCGGACAATGGCAATTTGTTCGACCTGATCGGCCAGCCGGCGCCGCCGGCCTGGGAGGGGTCCCACCTGCGCTGAACAGCTGGCCAAAATGTTGCACGTGCGACTTGACGATCGCGCGTTCGCTGCTGCGGAAGCCAGCGACGCATCGCCGCCGGTTCTGGTCGACCCCGCCGGGCATGCCCTGCCGATCAATCTCTCGAACCAGGTCGCCGGATATATCGCGGACCTGCACGGCCATCAGGCTCCGCACAACACCACCGCGCTGATCAATATCGGCAGCAATGACTACCAGGGCTTCCTGCAAAGCACTCCGCCCACTCCCCAGACCATTCAGGCGGAGGTGCAGAATGTCGTGGGTAGCATCGCGCAGGCCATCGACACGCTCACGCTTGCAGGCGTCGAGAAAATTGTCCTGTTCACACTACCGGATTTTGGCATCACGCCAGCGGCGCAGGCGCGGGGCGCCGATGCGGTCGCGTTAGCCCATGCGCTGGACGTGGCCAACAACGCGGCGCTCGCGCAGATGGCCGCCAGTCATCCTAACGTGCAGGTGGTCGATGTCTTTCAGCTCAGCGAAGCGTTTTTTGCCGATCCGCACAGTTTTGGCTTTTCGGCAAATTTGAATCAGACCTGGGTCGGCCAGCTCGCGGCGGCCGGCTCTCATCAATTCGCACCCAACGAGGTGGCATTTTTTGACGGCATTCACCCCACCACCGCAGCTCATGGAATCGTAGCCGCCTTTGCGGACGCCGTGCTGACATCGGACAGCACTCAATTCCTTGACGGTACGCAAAGCGTCATTCACGCCGGGCACGGCGACAACTTCATTTTCGCGACGCCGATTAATCCTGCCAACCCCGCGCT
>Ga0208990_1000154_pt1 | contig 13294 bp, 3 predicted proteins | sample MedBloCARef_M3_FD_187854 | JGI IMG/M metagenome (GOLD analysis project Ga0208990, IMG submission 187854) | Forest soil microbial communities from El Dorado National Forest, California, USA - Mediterranean Blodgett CA Ref_M3 (SPAdes) (version 2) | ecosystem: Environmental > Terrestrial > Soil >...
GTCACCGAGCGACCCCAAGTCAAAAATGAGAAAGAGTCTGCCCAATTTGGTAAGTGCACTTCTCACGGCTCCTCATCCAGGGCTTGTTGGAGAGCTTCTACATCTATCCACTGGCACGAAACGTGCCAATCATCGCATCGGCGTGGCCGCCTGGCTTCCCAAATTCCGCCATCTCCGAGGAGCGTTCGGTAATCGCGTCCATCCTCCGGGTTGGCTACCTGGCGCACATGCCCACCCCTTTCCGTTTCCAGGAGTTGGGGTCGTCATACCACACCAGCACCCGCGACCTCAACCGCTCCGGCGTCAACAGCGCTGCTCGTCTTCCGCGTAGTCCGAAGAAGTCCAAACTCGGTGTCGGCCCGGTTGTTAATTCTGACTTGCTTAGGCAATTCCTTCTGCAAAACGATACTGCTCGCGAGAGGGCTCGCGAGCAATATCCGGCTCAAGCTTCCGTGGACCTGCCCGGCATTACTAGTTCGCCGTGCCAGTCAGGGTTGAGGTTTGCGTACCGGCTGCGTCGGTCACCGACACCGTCGCGTTCTTGACACCGGTCGATTGGGCCGTTAGCGGCTTAAATTGCACTCTGACTTCGCAAGTCGCTCCCGGCGCCAGGGTTGTGATGCCCTGGAATTGACCACCGCCGGCCGGACCACAAGTCGACAACAACCGCGCGATGGAGAACTCAGAGGCGTCGACTCCTGCAAGCGTTGCTTGTCCGATGCCGGTGAGCGGCACGGTGCCGGTGTTGGTCAGAACGAACAACTGGGTCGGATCCAGCAGGCAGGCCAGAATCTCGGCCAGAGTGGTACCAGGGCAATTGCGGGTCTGGGCTACAGTCCACGACGCCGGAGTGAGAGTTGCACTGGTCCCTCCGCCTCCCCCTCCGCCGCTGGTCGCTGCGAACTCAATCGCGCCGGCGTCAACAGCGTTGTTAGATTTCCTCGCATTGCCGAAGAAGTCCAAACTCGGCGCCTCGTTGTAGTTCGTCGTAGCAGTGCTCGGGATGTAATTAACGACTGGCGACGTAGCCGATGCCGGGGCGTAGTTGCCGAGCGTGACATTGGTACGAGGGTTCGTCATCGCCAGTGGCCCCCAGGCGATGTTGATCCAGTTGTTGCCCTCGTCCACGGTTGCGGCAGGCGTCAGGTTGAAGATTGGGTTCGGCACGGTTGCGTCCGCGATGCCCGGAGGCACTTGGTAGCCCATCCCACCGTTTTCCGGCGGCACTCGCGAGCCGTTGCAGTACTGGCTGACAACGGCCGGGTTGGACGTCGAGTTGTGCAAGCCGGTGGAGGAATAGCCTGTGGAACCCGGCGTTAAAATCGAGTACGTCGGGGCGAGCGTGATCGTCGAGCTATGGTTGGTCGGTCCCGAATCGCCACGCACGCCGATGTCCCAATAGGAGGCCCCGGAGACGCACTGGCCTGTTGAGGCCTGGTTCAACGTGGGAACCAGCGTGACTACGTTCTGCTGGTTTAGAGTTCCCGTACCGAGAGGACCTACGGTGATGTGGAACGGACGGTTCTGCCAGAACACATCGTTGGCTAGAAGCGGGTACGAGAACCGCCTGCAAGTCCCGTTGTTAGCGTTCGTTCCGGCGTAATGACCTGCTGGGCAGGTAATCGTCGCGGGCAAGTTCGCGGTCAGGACCGCGCTGTTCTGGATACTCACCAGGCCGGCGGGCTTGTTCGTCGAAGTCGTAACACAGGGCGACGGTTGCACCCCGCTGGCGGGGGTGGTACAGGGCCCCTGGCTGCTGGCTATGGGAGCCCCAAGAGTGTTGAAGAGCACTCCCGATGAGGCGGTGGTGTCGTTGGACATGACCGTGTTGTTGATGAAATTCACGTTTAACGCGTCCACCAGTGAAACTCCGGCACCGTCCCAGCCAGCCACGTTGTTGGCGATGATATTGTTGGTGACGTTCACCGAATACCACTGTGCCGGAGTCCTGGGGAAGTTGAGCACCTCCGAGCCGTTGATGTTCTGCAAGCGCAGGCCGCCGCCGCTGCCACTCTCCGCGGCGTTGCCCATAATCAAGTTGGCATTGATCACTAGGCCGGGACCTGTGCCGTCGCTCGGCCCAACAGTGCCAAGGGGCGACACGCAATCCTGGTCGACCGTCGCGCATGGAGGATCCACATCGGGAGAGCCCATGATAAGGAGTCCGCCGCCGTTGGCCGCGATCGTCGGGTTGGTGCTCTGATTGAATAGGATCGAGTTGTGTTCGATGTCACCGTTGTAGCTGAACCCAATGTGACCGACGCCGCCGCCGTCGCCCGTGCTCAAGTTCCCGCAAACCCAGTTGTAGTTGAATTTGTAGTAGTCGGAGCCGGTGCAGAAGCTGACGCCCCCTGCCCCCGCCGGCGTGGCCGAGAACAATTCGTCGCCGGTGGAAGAGTTCAACGTGATCGAGTTGTTGTGCACGTTCACGTTCAGGTCGTGGCAGTACGGGAGCTGCACATTCGTTACCGAGTTGGACTGGCAGGAGCCGGGAGGTGCGTTTGTAGCCGACCCTTGCATGTACCCGGGAGGATATTCACCCTGGCCGACGCTGATGCCGCCCGTCAAAGTTCCCGTATTGTTGTAGACCCGGTTGTTGGCGATTTGAATGTTATGCCCCCAGCCGTGCACGAAGATGCCGCCGCCCCCCTGCGAGCTGTCGGTGATACCCAAGCCATCGATGCTCGACGGATTGCACCAGAAGCTGCTCGGGAACGGATTTCTAGCTGTACTCGTGTTCGACCCGCAAGTGTTGGCCGTAAGCAACGTCGTGCCGACCGGGAAGCCGGCTAGGAGAGCGGGGTCCCAAGGACTCGCTCCGTGGAAGTTCGCACCTTTCGACAACACCGTAATTGCTGCCCCTTCCAACGCGCCCATGAGCGAAGGCTCTTGCAACAACTCGGCCATGTTCCCGTTGAGCCCGGCGTCCCATCCAACAGTGGCCTCCAGAGGTAACCGGTCGACCTGCGGATTATTGGCAGTGGCGTTGAAGGCGGTCCAGCCGTTCCCGCAAGCAGGACTCCACCCGTTGGGCGTACCGTTGGTTGCCAGCCCGAACAGACAATCGACCTGCACGCGCCACGGGTCAAGCTTGCCCGCGGGGTGGGTATTCGCGTTGAGGATGCTGGAGGCAGCTCCGACACCTTGCAGCCGGACCGGCTTCCACATCAGCAACAGTTCATTGTGGGCAGTGGGCGATGCGACGCACGTGGCAGTCGGTGCGGTTACCCCGGCGCAGGTGGTTCCAGCTGGGGCAATTGCGCTTGGCGCAAACGTCGGGTCAATGATGATCAAGTCACCCGGAGCGGCCTTGTCTATTGCACTCTGGATCGAGCCCAAGGCGAGGACGTGCGTCGGAGCTTTGCCGCCGATCGTGACGGTCACCGTATCGATCGACTGCTTGCCGTTGGCCGCCGTGATGACCAGTTGGCCGCACCGCGCCTGTGAGCCTCCGAATTGCGCTTGTTGCTGAATGCCGCACAACGGCACGTTGGCTTGTACAGTACCTGTGATCGTCGTATCGCTCCAGCTGACTCCATGAAGGGGTATGCCACCTACCGTCACACTCGAGCAGGCTGCATTGGCATTGCCATTGCTGCAACCTCCTGCCGGTGCGGGGCCAAAGCCATAGTGGCGGGTTACTTTCTTCTGATTGTAAGGACTCGCTGTGGCCGAGGGCCCGGAGTAGCCATAGTTATTTACAATCTGGTCCCCCAAAGCCGTGATCCTGATCGTATGACCGGCCGCGCTCACCCAAGGTCCAATTCCATCCCCATCGACTTCCTTGATTGCGGGCGTGGCATCCGGATAGGCACAGTCAGGATTGTTGTACCCTGCACCCGCGAAGGCGGAGGTGGGCACGACAGGCGTATCCATGTACTGGGTCTGCCCCGGCATGAACGGGATCTCGTAGCAGAACTGGCTGTAGCTCGGGTTGAATAGCGGATCCGGGGTGCCACCAGTCCCTGGGTCATTCATGCACGTCACCATCATCTGGGGTGCATACCCTGTCGGATTGGGCGGGTTGACTTCCCAGGTCGAGTAATTCAGGCCATTGTAGGCCCCCCACTGGTCGGTATACACGCGGGAAATCTCGTTGCCGTTGAAATCCTTGATGGATACCGGCAAGTTGGCCGGCGAGAATTTCTCGCCGAACTGCGGCGAAAACGGGTCGAATTCTGAAGTGAAGTCGTCTGTGATAATGCCGGTGAAGTGGGCAGCAACGTGAGCCGAGGTGAAGAGGTAGAACTTCGCCAGCACGGACGCCTGGTCAGTGAGCGTCACTTCCTTGCGGTCGCATAGATTGCGAGTAGCTCCAGCGAACGGCGCTACTTCCTGGGATTGTGGGAACAGGCTGATGTAATCGGGAACGATGCGCGACGCACCCACGCAAGGCCAGAAGGACTCCACGCTTCCGGTGTCGCCCTCGTGGCGTGGCACCACGCCCAAATCCTGCGTCGGATTCTGTGCATTGTTGGCGTTGTAGGTGGCGCCGACAGCGGCCTGGTCGGGAATAATGAAGATGTTGCCCAAGCCGGCGAACTGCTGCGTCACCGGCGCGATGTAGGTGTCGCCGATCAGAATGTTCTTGTCTTCTTCCTTCACCAGCTCATAGTTCGGAGGCACAACCACTTCTACGACGTACTTGCCAGCGGGCAGCATGGGGGTGCCGTCGGTCGGATTAGCTACGCAGATTGTGCAATTCGAGCCGGGACGCGTTCCGGGCGTGCCATTGACTCCGGCTACGACACCCGTGGGTGTCGCGGGGGCTCCGGTCGTCGGATTTCTGCCGATGATGCTGGGGAACTGGTACATGCCGTCGTAAGGCGCCGGCTGGACCTGATTCCAGTTGTGCATGCCGTCATAGCACTTGAACTGGGAGTTGTACGGCAGCGCAGTCATGGCGGGCCCGCCATGCTGGGAGTTATACAAATCAAGGTAATTCGGCTGGTTAAACAGAGTGAAAAAGAAGAGATCGCCGGGCGTGGTCGATGTACCGGCGGGGAGTTGGCCCGGGCAGTTCATGTAGGGCTTGGTGGTGCCCGGGTAAAAGCCCTGGGCCCAATCGTCCCAGCTGCTGGTCTGCGTGGTGTCAACTAATTTGAGGGATTGGCTCCCATCGGCCGCAATTCCCTCCTGGTAAAGGTTGATGGTGACGTGCGGAACCAACGGCTCCCAACTCAGCTGCAGGAGCAACGATGGGTCGTCAAACGGACGAGTCGAGGCATACACGACATGGCCATTGATACCGCCGTTCTCACCAGCGTCGAACGGCATCTTCCCGAATTCGATGAACGAGTTCTGTCCAGAAAAGCCCTGCCAACCCTCGGTCAAAACCCAAGGCGGATCGATTCTGCCGGTGGAGCCGGTCGCGCCGCTAGAACCGCCCACAACCGGCCCAGTCTTGATCGAGAATCCGTTGCAGTCCGCATTGGAGCAATAAACCGCGCCCGGTACTCGCAGGGCAGAGGGTAGGGGGACCTGTTCGGCTGTGTTCGCCATGAAATGGGCAATGTTGGAATTTCCACATACGGTGCCATTGCCTGTCGTTCCGGTTCCGGTGCACGTCGAGCCGTCGGAGGGCCCGCCTGCGTCGTAGACCACGTGCGTCCCTGTGCTCTTGTAGCGTGTTGTCGTCGTTTCAACAACATACCAACTGAACAGCGGAAATATTTCGTTGAAGCCCGCGTTGCCGCTCAGGTCAGTGTTGTTGAAGTTGGAGAAGCTGCCGTCGCGGAATCGGATGTTTGTCGACACCAGCGATAGTCCAGGTTCGGTCGGATTTCCCTGTGCGTCCACATTGGAAACACCGTCGCCGTTCGTGTCGAAGAACGTCCGGGTGTAAATATTCGTCTGCCACTGGTTCATGGCAATGTCGCCCAGGTCGGTCGTCGTTCCGCCGGCCAAACGGACAGGCGTCGAAAGGCCGTCCACCAGCATATCGTTCCACTGGTCGAAGACCGTGATTCTCCAATCGCCCTCCGGCAGGCCAGAGAGGGTGAAGCTGCCATCAGCGGCGCACTTGGTGAATGCAAAATCCTCGCCGTCCGGATCTCCAAAGCTCACGTAGCATTGTGTGAAAGCGAAGCTACTGTTGTCGCCGCTGCTGTAGAGTCTCTGGTCCGGCGTGCGGCTCATGCGGTTGGTTGTAACGGTGCCCGTCAAAGTATTGTGGCAGTTCGTGCCGGTGACGGTCGGGTCGGTGCCGCCGCAAACGCCCGCCTTGCGGGCATTGATGATTTTGGGGTTGGCAAAGCCGATGGAGACGTGAAATCCCGCGGGCCCATACTCTTGGAAGAAGCCCGGCTCGCCGACCCGGAGGAACGAGTCGTGCGCCTTCTGTCCGTCCAGGGTGTTGGTTTGCAGCCACTCTTCCCCTCTGGCAATCCGGTCGGCCGACGGCGTCGCGACAACGCCATATCTGCCGGGGTACAAGTTAGCAACGATCGCCTGGCCCGCCAGGGGTGATAGAGTCTTTCCGTCCGATTCGTATTTCGGGCAAGTAACGATCATGCCCGTAATGCCGGTTGGACTCACGCCACCGGGGGCGCCGGTGGTTGTATCAATACCAGTTCGCGAACTCGGCGAAATGGGGCACGCATCATTCCCCGTGGCCGGATCGATCTGTCCCGCCAAGCTGTTCGACAACGGCATGTTGAACATGTCGTAGGTGGGTTGTCCAGTGGCATCACCGGGGCCGCCTGCGTCGTCGAAGAGCGTGATCTGAAAGCTCCCCAGACCTGCCTCGTTGGGAGACAACACGTCGATTCCGCCACCGCCATCCTGCTCGCCGTTGAGCGGGAAGTCGTCCTCAAACACAAACACCGAGAGTTTGGATGGCTGGAGGGGCGTGGGTTCCACCAACACCGTTACGGAGCTTTGTCCGGCAGGGGTCACACCCGGGCTTACCCAAGCGGTCCCATTCCAGGCGAGCGGAGCGCCGCCCATGCCGTGGGCGTGGTTCAGGGGAATGGCGGCGAGAGCGTCGGCACCGTCGCCCGGCAGGATTGTGATGTAGTAGCGCTTGGCCGTATCCAGATGGACCTGGCTGGGATCTACGGCCGTCTCTTGTGCCCCCGGCCTGCAAGCACCATTGCCAACATCGCACACGGCCGCCACGCCTAATACGGTCTGGCCCGCTTCGCAGGAGAGCGTCCCGACGCAGCCCCGCGCCACGATGGGCATGAAACTGGTGTGGAAATTCGTCCCAAAAGTGGGGACGATCCCGGTGGTCGGGCAGCCTGCCGGCGGAGGATTCGTTTGGCAGGCGGGGTTGATATAAAAGGTGCGGTCTTCCTCAATGAGCCAGCGATAGTCAACAGGGGTGATCTGGGCTTTTGTTACGCCGTCGGCAACCGTCACGAGAGGACCGTTCGCCGTCGGGAATACGAGTGTCACGGTCGCGGTTGAGGAGCTGACGGTCCCCTGTGAGTTCTGCGCCTTGTAGCTAAAAGTGTAGGTGCCCGCCGCGGAGACGGACGCGTTAAACCCGCCATTCTGATCCACAGAAAGCGTCAAGCCGGAGGAGGCCACTGGCGCATTCCCAACCGAGGAAGCAACCGTAAGAGGGTAACCTGCCAGGTCTTTGTCAACCGACAGGATGCCGGGCGATTTGATGCTAAGGGATGTGGCCACGTTCGACGTGTACGTTATGGGGTTCATAACAATGCCGCTGGCCGCCTCAAGCTGCGCCGCGCCCAGCGTCACCGTGGTGCACACCGGAGCAAGCGAGGTTAGAGTCGTGCCGTTAGCACAATACGTAAAGGATGTAGGAGAGCCCAAGTAGGTAAACGTCCCGTTCGCGTTCAGAGTCAGTCCGGGTACGGTCCCCACGAGCTGAACGCCATAGACGTTCGTATCGTTGGCGATCAGACCCTTGGATGGATCAGACACGGTCAGGGTCTGGCCCGCAATAACGGAATTGTAGGTATCCTGCCTGGCTACCGCAGCCCCCAGTGCAGGGGAACTCGGGAGTGCACTGCCGTTGACGCCGATGTAGGCCAGCATCCCCGCGTCGCGCGCGGTAGCGTTGCCTGACAGGCTCAATTCACGGTCGTATACCGGAAGGGCCGTCGCGCCAATTGCAGGCACATTGATCATCACGTCATAGGTTTTCCCTGCGGGCAGAAACACTTCGCTCTGCACACGGGCAACGCCGGGCAGCACGTTGCCGTCTTCCGCAATCAGAGAGAAGCCGGAACGCGGAGTAGTAGCCGGAGCAACCGCAGCCCCTGTTTGTGATCCGACGATCGACGGCACGTGCATGCGCAAGCCGGCATTCACCAAGCGCACGAGAACGTTCCCAGTGATCCCGGTCGTGACCGGGACGATAGTGCCCGTGGTATTTGTGGTAGTGCCTGCTATAGCCGGGAACAACGAGGCCAAGGCGTTGGTCTTGTTGAACGCGACGCCGTTAAAGAGGTAATAGAGCGGGGTGTAGTTCACCGCCGGAGGATAGCAGTTACCGGAATTTGCCGTAGCTGGATTGCCGCAGCCGCCTGGCTGGCCGGACCACACCGTGGTCTCGCTAAATCCTGGCAATGTCACCGCCTTGGCCACGGCGTTGTTTTGCACGGGGTCGATTTCACTCAGAAGCAGCGGAATTTCCGCGCCGTAAGTGACGGCGGGAACTGTCCCGACTGCTGGGTACGCCGTTCCCGCGGTTGCCCCGACGGGGGCGGTCGTAACCACTAGAATTCCGTACAGGCCCATGGGACCCTGGATCGAGGGGTGCGTGCCGGACTCAATCAGGTACGTGCCCGGCCGAAGAGCTGTCCAAGTCAGAGGCGTCGTCCCGCCAGCAGCCACCTCGGTGGAGAACGACTGCACGCGTGGCCCCTGCGCCGGTGGCGCGCCCTTCGTGAGGGGGTCGGCGATGGGCCACGTGACTGACTGCGCGTTGCTGTGGTCCGGACTCGGCGTGCATGTCGCGCCACTGGTGGCCGTGCCATTGCAACTCGCGGTGACGGTTCCGAGACCGCCGCCCAACTGTCCCACGATCACGAGCGAGGTGGGTACTGTTCCCCCCGCAAACGAGAGATTATTCGTGAGGTTGATCGTGAGGCCCTGCCCCGTGGGAACAGTAATAACCACGGGCGACCAGCCGCCAGCCGTCACCAGAGGATTCAACGCGGCGCAGGTCGCGGTGGAGCCGGTCGCGGCCGTGCCGCAACTGTAACCCCACATCGGCACCGCTGAGCCATCGGGCAGGGTCGCGGTGGCCGGCCCCGCAGTCAGGTTGACCTGCTGCTGGCCGAAGGCTGCGGCCGCCGCGAACGGAAGAATGCAGACTACTCGTAGCGCGGCTCTCAAGATAGCTTTGAAATTATTCGTTCGCATCGTCATCCCTCGTCGTCAGTTTGACTCGTCAAGTTAATTGGACTCGTCGATCACAAATTCCCGGGAATCAACCAGCATCATCATCAGCATTCCGCCGGGGAAAATATTGTTGGTGGTAATCTCGCGCTCGTTGTGCGAGTGCCACATAAACGCAAAGCCAGCCTCGCCAGTGGGCGAGTTGGCGACGGTCCCAGACGGTGGAGTTGTGCCGGTGGGGCCGGTCGCGCGGACGGTCGCATTCGGACCGAGATAGGGGCTGCCACCGTACCACGCACCGTTCGTCAAGATGTTCACATCGGGCAGAGTTACTGGGCCGCCGCTCGCGATATCGCCGAACGGAGCAGATTGAACTGGCTTGTTGTGGTCCTGACACCACTCGAAATAGTTGATCGCAGTGGGCGCTGAGGTGTTGTAGCCGTTGGCATCCGGAGTACAGGCAAGCCTGGCAAGGGGGTCGCTAGAATTGGAATTGTGACCGTACGCATCCCAGTTCAGACCCTTGGCTGTCCAGTAGAAAATCCCGTCCATGGCCTGACCCGGAGTCGTCGTAGTTGTGAACAGCAGCGGTCCAGCGAGACTATTTACGTCGGTCTGGCTGAGAATCAAGTTCCCGTCGCGCCCCAGAATGCGCACATGGTTGCCATGCTCATGGAACGGATGTTGCCACCGGCCTTGGCCGATAACGCGCAACAGCACCTGCTCGCCTGGATGCATGTGAGGATTCCCGTTGTAGGGTTGGTGCGGATACTCGAACGCATAGTTGGGGTCCATGTCGTCGGGCATCGAGCGTCCGTTAATCAGGAAGTAGGCAGGATGGTAAGGCTCGGTCGCGACGTTGAGACCGCATCCGACTGCCCCAGCTGCGCAACCAGCCTTTGCCGTAACCTGCGCCAATGCCTGGTTGTGAATGACGGGATCTATCTCGGAAAACTGGAACAGGTATTCCCGATCATAGCAACTCTTCGCGTGGTCGTAGGCGGCTGGCGCCAGACGGAAATCACTTTCACCCCAATGCGATGCCGCAGTCCGGTTCGTAGCAGCCAGTCCACTCGTGCAGTTGCTGAAAGTAGAACTCTGGTTTGGGAGCACAATGATGGCTCCGTACAAGCCCATCTCGACCTGCAGGTCGCCTTGCGTTCCGCTGTAGTAGGCGCGTGTGCCGGGCGTCCCGGCAGTGAACGTATAAGTTACCGTCCCGCCAGGCGCCGCCTCCTGCGTCAGCAAGCCGGTCACGCCGCTTCCGGCCGGTGACGTTACGTTAAAGCCGGGAAATAGAATCGATGTGTTGCCGGCCGCAGTGGGGAGACCGTTGGTCAGCGTCACCGTGACTGTCTGTCCTTCCGTGACGATCAGAGTGGGGCCGGGAACTTGCATCGTGGGGCACGCAGTGCCGGAGATAGCGGTCGGCGCAAAGCCGCTCGGCGCGATTCTGCAGCCGTACCCCCAGGAGTACACCATCGCCCCGTCCGGCTGGGTGATGTAAGCCGATTGCGCGGTCAGATTGAAGGCGGGCCCCGTTATCCCAGGAGCCGCAGCATGCGCTGTAGCCGGGAGCAACGACGCCACTGCCACCATCGCCGCCAGAAGCAGTCGTGTCTTCGAGATCGCTCTTATCATTTTCGTCGCATTCATTGGCTCTCTCCTAGCACTCATTGCCGCGCTCCTAATTGATGCGGACTTCGGTCATCAGCCCACCGAAGTTCTCGGCATCGTTCGACAAGTGGTCAAGATTGGGGGTGTAGAGATAGAAAACGCTGCCTGACGGATACTTGGTCGTGTCGCTCGCATCCAGAATCACGTCGATCGACTCGCCACCAGCCAGCGTGATCGAGTTGGTGTTGTAGTTGAGGTTGTTTCCCGCTTGATCGCGCAGCAGCTTTGCATTGATCGCGATGACGTCCATCGGAATCCCTAGTGAGGCCAGCGTCTGATATTCCGTAACATCGAGGTCGGAGATGCGCAGGAGCGCCTTTTTGCCTGCGGGAATGTTGATGATCGAAGGCAACGGCTGCGAGAAATGATTGGCGCCATCCGTCGATTGCGTCTGTAATGGACCGGCCGTGACCGTGTCTGGGTAGCTCCGCCCGTTCAGCAGGAAGTACTTGTCCTTCATGTCCGTAAAACCTTCCGGATTGAAAGTCATACCCACAAAATGGAAATTGGGGTCGAAGCCGTGGATCTGGATGGGATACTCGACATCGTATGCGGTCGAGCCGTCCCCATCGTTGTAGGCATACTTGCCGCCGCCTGTGGCGCCAGTATTCACTGCTGGCAGGGGATTGCTGCACAGGATATCGGAATGGACCGTATCTCTTCCCAAAGGACAGGCCGTGCGCAGATCCTGCTGCTGTGCCTGGAGCGAGGCATAGAGGGTGGTGGTGGCCGGGACCCGATTCTGCCGCGGTCGCACATAGAGCTGCCCGACCATGCCCATCTGCAAGTGCTCGGGAGGCGTAATATGGCAGTGCCAGAAATATGTGCCTGCATCCGGCGCCAGGTAGTAATAGGTGAAGCTGCCACCGATGTTGATGGCCACGGAAGCGTCCGGTACACCGTCATAGAAGGCCGAAGCGTTCGGATAGCCGTGGAAGTGGACGGTGTGCTGCTCGAACAGGTCCGGCCGCATGATCTGGCCCACGTTGGTAAGGGTGAGGAAGAATTCGTCATCCTCATCAATCGCCATCAACGGTGCAGGGATGTTCCCGTTCATTACGCCGACATCCATGATCGGGCGGGGATCCACGTGCCCATTCATGGCAGTAACCAAGTTTCCTAAAGAATCGGTATAAGTCTCGGGAGCCAACCCGACGGCGCCGTTATACCCAAACGAAACCAAGGCTGCTTGGATGCAAGCTGCATTTGTGCAATTCGAGGTATCAACCGTCGTGGCAGGATCACCAGGCAGCAGCGGCGTCGCGCCCGTATACACCATATTGAAGTCGGTCGGGGATTTTGTGCCGGGCAGGCCATTTGCGATGTCCGCGATCCCCGACAACGGCCCGAAGGAGAACATGTACGTCTGGGTGCCGTCGCCCATCGTTGCGTAACCGTCGCCGCCCGAGATCTGCTGGCATTTTATGGCGCCGTTCACATGGGCGGGTGCCACCGGATATCCACTTGCGGCGGCATAAGTCGGGCCGACGTAGACAGGTTCCGAATTATTGTTGGCCGCCACCGGGTGAGTGATGGTGCTGGTTGGGCACTGAACCCGGAACGACTGAGCGTTTGCGGAGAAAGTTGCGAAACACAAGAAAAGCGTGGGCAACCAGAACCGATAAAACATTTTGCCAACCACCATGTCGCCTCCTTACCTGACCTGCAAACCGCTGCGTCCGTCGCCGAGGGAGCCTTTGCTGCTTACCGCCAGGAACCACGGCGTGCAGTGGTAACGAGATTGAGGGTTCTCGTGAATCGATGTTTTGCTCCAGAGCAAACTATTCTCCGGAAATATTTCAAGGACGATGATTTCAGAGCGACACTGGAGGGTCCCGCACCCGGGATTTTCGACCAAAGCTCATGGGCCAAATGGAATGAACGTTACGACCGCACTCCCGTCCCGCCGCTTCCGAGGAGAAAGATTTCAGGCGTCAATCCCGCAACCGTCCCCGATTTCTTCCCCCCCAAGTCTTGAAGACATCAGCGAGGTTTACCGATTGCTCTCGTCATTCGAGCCCTAAATTCCTTGCATCAACGTTTTCACATTCCGTGTACCACGCCAATGAAAGCCAGGCCTGTTTTCTTCGAGGCGTCTTAGATTGGCTAGAGGGTCTCGCGCTTCAACTGCCTCCGCTTTTGACCCCTGCGGCCCTTGCGCGTCGAGAGGTTTATCCTGTTTTCCCCAGCCGCTGGCGGCGGTTGGCTTCTTTCCGTTTCTGCTGCGTGAGACGGTCTTGTGAAAAACGCGGTACGGGCGCGCACAGCGAGCATGTCCCTGCTGCTTTCAATTAACCTGGAA
>Ga0208990_1000155_pt1 | contig 13254 bp, 9 predicted proteins | sample MedBloCARef_M3_FD_187854 | JGI IMG/M metagenome (GOLD analysis project Ga0208990, IMG submission 187854) | Forest soil microbial communities from El Dorado National Forest, California, USA - Mediterranean Blodgett CA Ref_M3 (SPAdes) (version 2) | ecosystem: Environmental > Terrestrial > Soil >...
GCCCCCGACGATCGCGTTCGCCCCCAGATTTCCCGTCGCCGGGTCCGCAATATGCATGGACCCGCCTTTGCCACGGCAGTATCCCGCCTCTTTACCCAGCAGCTCCGCGAACATCCGGTCGGGCGAAGCTCCCTTCGCCACGCAATGGCCATGTCCCCGGTGCGTGCTCGTAATGTAGTCGTCCCCGCGAAGCGCCTCGCAAACTCCCACCGCCACCGCTTCTTCGCCAATGTAAAGGTGCGCCAGCCCGGGCATCAGCGCCCGTGTGTAGAGTTCGTTTACCTGCTCTTCGAACTCCCGGATCATCACCATTCGCCGGTACATCCGCATCCACTGCTCGGTTTTTACATCCACTTTGGCTTTGGTTTGATCCGTTGCAATTGTCATGGCTTCACTCCGGACATCTGCGCCAAAACATCGAACACCACGGCAAAATCCTTCTCCACCAATCCCATTCCCCGTGCCGCTGTAAGGAATTCGTTGGTGACCGCCGTCGTCGGCATCGGCACGTTCAGTTGCCGCCCCAGCTCCAATGCCAGATTCATGTCCTTCTGCATCATGTTGACGTTGAACCACGCTTCTTCCGGCATCTTCAATATAAACGGCCCCCGGTACTGCACCATCGGCGACGCAATCACGCTGTGCGTCAGCACGTCCACCGCGGTTTCCCGCGCAATCCCGCTCTTTTCCGCCAGCAGCACTCCCTCGCAGAACGCCAGCATCTGCACGGCGAGGCTCAGGTTTGTCCCGATCTTCATCACCAGCGCCAGGCCGTTGTCGCCGACGTGTGTCACCTTTGGCCCGATGTCCAGCAGCAGCGGCTTCACTTTTTCGATCGTTTCCTTGCGCCCTCCCACCATCACTGACAACTTCCCCTCTTGCAGCGTGATCACGCTCCCGGAAACCGGCGCGTCCACCATGTCGCCGCCCTTTTCCCGCACCTTGCCCGCAATCTCCCGGCTGTATGCCGGGCTCACGGTGCTCATATCCACGAAAATCTTGCCCGGCTTCACTCCTGCCAGCATTCCATCGGGCCCATTCATCACCGCTCCGAGCGCCGCGGAATTCGTAACCATGGAAAATGTAACATCCCCTGCCTCAACCACGGCGCGCGGCGAGTCGGCCCACTTCATTCCTTTCTTGATGAGCCACTCCGCTTTCGAACGCGTACGGTTGTAACCCGTAAGGCTGTGGCCTTTCCCGAGCAGCCGGTTCACCATTTCGCCGCCCATCACTCCCAGTCCGACAAATCCCACTTTCGCCATGAATCCTTTTTCTCCGACTAAAAACTTAAAACGAATAACTGACCACTGTTCTTAGGATTCCTGCCCGCTCGGCGCCCGCCGCGAATCCTCTCGCACCTGCCGCAAGTGCGCCTTCATCGCATCTCGCGCTCCCAGCGGATCGCGGTGCTCGATGGCCTCCAGAATCCTCTTGTGGTGATACTGCCCGCGCTCCGGGCCCCCTTCCACCTGAAAAATTCCCATCCGCTGTTCTCGCAGCAGTCCCACAATCGAATCGATCAACGAAAGAATCAACGGATTTGCCGCGGCTTCCGCGAGAGCCAGGTGAAAATCCAGATCCGCTTCAATGAACGCATCCGGGTCTTTGCGTGAACTATCCATTACTGCGATTTGCTCCCGCATCGAAGCAAGATCTTCGTCGTCGACGCGAGTTGCGGCCAGCGCCGCAATCTCCGGCTCCAGGATTTCGCGCACTTCCGCCAGATATGCGGACCCCTCGGGCTGCCCAATCTTCAGCATCCGGTCCAGCGACTGCCGCATGGAATATGAGGTGCCATCGGTAACAAACGTTCCGCGGCCCGGATAGGCTTCCACCAGCCCCTTTTCGTGAAGTGCTTTCACTGCTTCACGGACCGCCGTGCGGCTTACGCCAAATTGTTGAGCTAGTTCGCGTTCGGGAGGAAGTTGGTCTCCCGGCTTCAATACGCTCTTGTGAATGGATTCCTCGACCTGCTGAACGATTTGCTCGTACAGTCGAGAGGAGCGCACGATTTTGTACATGACATCCTCCCTAGTCCAAAAGAGACTACCCCGCACCCTGGTACGACCGCCGTACCAAACAAAGAAGCCGAAGTGCAGTCCGTTTCACGTGGGACTTGTCAGACCCTGGTCGAGTTGTTGGACCAACCTACCACACGCCCCTTCACTATCGCAACTCCCTAGGGTGCCTCTTCGATCCATACCGTCTTGATATTCGTGAATTCCCGAATCCCGTGGGCTCCCAGTTCTCTCCCGTGCCCAGACCATTTCACTCCCCCAAAGGGTATACGGGGATCGGAAGCTACCATGCGATTTATGAAAACCATTCCAGATTCCAGGTCATTGATGAAGCGTTCGCGCTCATTCTTGTCGTTCGTCCAGGCGCTCGCCCCCAATCCAAACCGGCTGTCGTTCGCGATTCGAATCGCGTCATCCGCGTCTTTAGCCCGGAACACGCTCGCCACCGGACCGAATAGCTCCTCCTTGTGTGCCGGCGAGCCCTTCGGAATATTTGTCAGCACCGTAGGAGCATAAAAATTCCCAGGACGATCTAACCGTTTGCCTCCGGTCAAAACCTTCGCCCCTGCCTCGACCGTCTTCTTCACATCGCGGTCGAGATCGGCAAGGCCATCCGCTGTTGAGAGTGGCCCGAGTTCCGTCTTTTCGTCAAAAGGGTCTCCCACTTTCAAGGCGGCCATCTTCTCCGCGAATACTCGTTCGAATCGGTCCGCAATGGATTCGGCCACGATAAAGCGCTTGGCCGCAATACACGATTGTCCGTTGTTGAAGATCCGGGCCTTCACCGCCGTTGCCGCCGCAACCTCCAGATTCGCACTAGGCATCACAATAAAGGGGTCGCTTCCTCCCAATTCCAGCACAACTTTCTTGATTCTTTTCGCCGCTCCGATTCCCACTTCAATTCCTGCTCCTTCGCTTCCCGTCAATGTTGCCGCCATAACGCGCGGATCTCCCAGGATTTTGTCCACTTTTTGCGAGCCCACCAGTAGAGTTTGGAAAGCTCCGTCGGGAAACCCGGCTCTCCGGAAGACATCCTCAATCGCCAGCGCGCTTTGGGGAACGATCGACGCGTGCTTCAGAAGTCCGACGTTGCCGGCCATCAATGCCGGCGCGGCGAACCGCATCACTTGCCAAAAGGGGAAATTCCACGGCATCACCGCCAGAACTGCCCCGAGCGGCTGGTAACGGATGTAACTCCGGCTGGCCGTTGTCTCCACCACTTCGTCGGCCAGAAAACGCTCAGCGTTCTCCGCATAGTAGCGGCAGACCCACGCGCATTTCGCAGCTTCATCGACCGCGGACCGAAACGTCTTGCCCATTTCGGTCGTCATCATCCGGCCAAAAATCTCTTTTTCGCCCTCCAGAATTGCTGCCGCCTTCAACATCATCTGCGCGCGTTCGGCGAACGGCACTTTCCGGTAGCTCAAGAACGTATCCGCAGCCTTCTGAAGTTTCACTTCAATCTGTGCATCCGACAGCGGCTCGAACGTCTTAATCACTTGCCCCGTCGCCGGATTTATCGTTGCGATCGCCATTTCAAATCTCCCTTTCGAATGCTCCTGTGCCACCGCAATATACACCGTCAAGCAACACACCCAGCGGCTTGGCTGATGCTTCTATGCAGCAGTGTCTTCCTCCTGCAAGGCGAACTATCGTCCCAATTTGGTCCGACCACTATACCCCAACCATTCTTCGCGACTCATACTAACTGCAACTGGGGCCACCTCATAGCGGAATAATCTTGACACTTCTCGCGGGGTAGTGGTACAGCGGTCTAACCTCTTATTGAGGGATTGCTCAGACGCTCTATAAACCGGTATGCGATTGGAGTTCACCGTGAAAGCTATGCGATTGGCCTGCGTCGCGGTCTTGGCAGGTGCGTTTCTCGGTCCCAGTGCGCTCGCGCAGGCACCGAACACACAAAAAATGAAAGTGCTAACACTGCTGGGGCGCCCGCTGCAGGTCGTTGTGGCGGAGACGCACGGCATTTTTGCGAAGTACGGCGTCGACGTGGAAACGGAGAACTTGCCGAATTCCGATGTCCTGCGCGCGAATTTGGCGGCCGGGAAAGGCAATCTCGCATACCTGGCAGTGGATAACGCCGTAGCCATGGTCGAACTCGCTCACCAAGACGTGATCATCGTGATGGGCGGCGAAGGCTCGCAGAACGAATTGATCGCGCAACCGGAAATTAAATCCATCAAAGATCTTCGTGGCAAAACGCTGATTGTGGATGCGCCGAACACGGCGTATGCGCTGCAGATGAAAAAGATTCTTTTGCTGAACGGAATGCAAGCGGGGAAAGATTACGAAATCAAACCGTTTGGCGCGACGCCGCAGCGATTGATCGCCATGCGAGAACGTAAGGAAAATGCAGGGTCGATGCTCGGGCCGCCGAGCTCGATTGTTGCCAAACGCGAAGGCTTCGTCAGCCTTGGCTCCGTTCAGGATCTTATCGGGCCGTATCAAGCCGCTGGTTACTTCACGCAGCGCGCGTGGGCGGCGGAGCATCGCGACGCGCTGGAAAAATATCTCGCGGCGATCATCGAGGCGCAACGCTGGCTGATGGCGCCGTCCAACAAGCAACAGGTGATCGAGCTGATGATCAAGGAGGCACATCTTGCTCCCGACGTGGCCGTCGAAGCGTACGAACTCAGCATGACGCGTCCCGGTGGATACGAAAAAGACGCAGCCTTTGATCTGGATGGTTTTAAGAACGTGCTGAAACTGCGAGCGGAGGTGGAGGGCCAGTGGGGCAGGCATCCGCCGGGGCCGGAAAAATACTACGATTCCTCGTATTACGATGCGGCGCTGGCAAAGCTGAAAGGGGCAAAGTGAAATGAATTCCAGGACGAGACGTCAGCGTATTGGTTCTTTGCTGTTCCTGATTCTTTTTACGCTGGCGCTCGCAAGCGTGGCGCAAGCGCAGCAGAAAGAACGCACGCTTGATGAAATCAAAACTGAGGCGATCAAGCGCGCGGAAAATGGAATGTATCCGCTGATCGGGCTCGATCCCGCGGACGTGCGCGAGGCGTTTGCTTCCATAAAGACCACGGACAAAGATGAATGGGCGGCGGCATTCATCGCGGTCGCCGACCGCTACATGACGGAAGCGATATCGCTGGAGCAGAGCGATCCCGCGAAGGCCAACACGGATTACATCCGGGCGTGGCGCATCTATTCCTTTGGCCGCTGGCCCGTGCCGGCTTCTCCAGGAAAGCAGCGCGCCTATGCCAAGGCGATCGAGGCATTCCGTGCTCACGCACGCTTCTGGGATCCGCCCCTGGAGATCGTGCGCATTCCTTTTGAAGGCTCCGAGATCGTCGGCTATCTGCGGGTGCCGAAAAATGCGAAGGGCCCGGTGCCGCTTGTGCTGGCGATCAGCGGCTTGGATAGCCGCAAAGAAGATCTTTCTGAGAACTTCAGCGCCATCCTGCCGTACGGCATCGGTTTTTTTGCGGTCGATGGGCCAGGCACCGGGCAGGCGCCGATCAAAGTAAGCCCAACGGCGGATCGTATGTTCTCGCGCGTGCTCGACTATCTGCAAACCAGGCCAGAAGTGGATAAGACGAAAATTGCCGTCCACGGTGTCAGTTGGGGCGCTTACTGGGGAACGAAACTGGCCATCGTGGAGCGGGCACGTCTGAAGGCCGCGAGCGTCCAGTCACCGCCAGCGCATCTCTTCTTTCAGAAGGATTACATGCTGAACTCCATGTTTGGGAACAGGGAGTACCTGTTCGACCATGCGCCGGCCTTCATGTCCATCGTCGAAGGCGTCAACAACCTGGACGACATGGTGGCCAGGTTCCCCAAATTGTCGCTTGTGGACCAGCAGCTCCTCGGAAAGCCTACCGCGCCAATGTTGATCATCGGGGGAACCCTGGATACACAGGTTCCGATCTCGGATATCTATTTGATTTTGAGCAGCGGCGACGTGCCGAAAGAAGCGTGGATTAATCCGCAGGGCGGGCACTTGGGGCGGCAGGTGAAGGTGTGGCCCGATCCGGTGATTTTCCGTCAGGTGATTATTCCGTATTTGGTGAGAAAGCTGGATGCGGGAAGTACTGAAGCAACGAAGTAGATAGGTCACGACGGGAAAAAAAGCAACGCCGTAAGACATTGAAAGTTGGGAGAAAAGAAGAAAAGGCCAAAGCGCGGAGACACCTCCACGGGGTCGGGGTAGACGACGAGTACTAAAGGAGGCCTGACCTATCGGGACTTAGTCGCCTAGCAGTGTGAAAGGCGGATCGCCCGCACTCATTCTTGCTGTTTGGCGTAGGCCTTGTCCTTGTAACTCTCGGTAACGCTGTCTTCTATGCCTGGATTTCTCTCAAAGTGATCGGAGCTGATATCGCGGCCCGCGGCTGGTTCGGTCGACATCTCCTTCGATAGCTTTTGAAATCGCATTTAAACAACGATACTGGTCACTTGCCTGGTTAACGCGCTCGGCAGATGTCCTGCAATGCTACTTACCAGGAGTTGGTCACGTAAGACTAAACTCACGCTGCTGGAACTCCGCCCGTGGCGACTGCGAAACACTAGTCCAGAGGGAGGATTGACCTCCGCCGAAATCGGCGAGAACGTGCTAGCAAGGGGTCTTACATCCGTCCGTGAGAACAAGATGGTGACAGCCACTAAAGCCGGCAGGTACGAAATCCTCGGCGAATTGGGCCGCGGCGGCATGGGTGTGGTTTACCGCGCCAAAGACCCACTGATTGGCCGCATCGTCGCGGTCAAGACTATCCGGCTCTCCGAAGAGGGTACGGGAATGTCGCATGCCCAATTAGTCGCGCGTTTCCAAACCGAAGCGCGCGCTGCGGGGCTTCTGACGCACCCCAACATTGTGGTGATCTACGACGTTGGTGAATCCGAAGGCGTCTACTACATCACCATGGAATTGGTGAACGGCAAAAGCCTGCAATCCATGCTGGATTCGGGCGAGAACTTTTTGCTTCCCCGCCTCCTGCGCATTATGGAGCAGGTTTGCTCTGCGCTACAGTTCGCGCACGACCACAACGTGGTGCATCGCGATATCAAGCCGGCGAACATCATGCTGACCAGCGACGATCTTGTGAAGATCACTGATTTCGGTACCGCCATGATCTTGCAATACGGCGCCGCGAAACAGACCTCCGCCATGGGCACTCCCGGCTACATGTCGCCGGAGCAGATCAAGGGCAAAGCCATTGATGGCCGCACAGATATTTTTTCCCTCGGCGTGATGCTGTACGAAATGACCACGGGCCAAAAGCCGTTTAGCGGCCAGGATATCGCCACAATTCTGTACCACATCCTCAACGAAGAGCCCGTGCCGCCACATCAGGTGAATCCCAAAATTCCGCTGGGCGTCAGCAGCACCATCATGAAAGCGCTGGCCAAGAGTCCCCATCTGCGTTACGAGAACTGCCGCGAATTGCTGGAGGATTTGAAGAACTACCGGCCGGGCGAAAGCGGCGGCAACGCGAACGCCGCACCTTCGATCAACCGTATGGCAGCACGACCTCCCATTCGCGAAAAGGCGGACAAGAACTACTCCGTGGAGATGCCGCGAATTCCCGGTGTCGAACCGCTCTCCACACCTCCGGCTTCGTCGCGCGCGCGGCTGACCCCACCTTCGAGCGATGCTGCCGGCAGCCATTTTCGAACAGAGGCCGAGCAGCAAATCGACGGCGTTTACGCTGGGCCGGCGAAAAAGCTGAATCTTGCCGCAGTCAAGCGCGTCGCGGCAATCGGCGCCGGCATCGTGGTGGCGCTCATGCTCGGTTCTTACGCCGTCAGAACGATCGGGCGCAGCCATCAACCCGATTCGGATGCGCCACCTGATCGCCAGGATAGCGTCATTTCCACGCAGCCACAGAGCCTGGAAACGGACTCAGCACGGAAGCTACCTTACGCCTCCCAGGCGAATCCAGAAGTTGCCACCGTCAGCGAGTTAGCGCAGCCCTGGTCTTCAAAGAGATTCTTCTTCCGGAGTTTGACCCAATCTAAGTATGTTCCGGCGCTCATTATTCGCTTGCCCGGGCCTGCGGCCCAAAGCAAATCCTATTGGGCATTTTCCCTGGAAACGCCTTTCAATCAATGCCAGTTTGAATACATCGATGACGTCGCGAAGCTTTCTTCGGATTACGGATTCAAGGCGGAGCATCCCATGGTCGTTAATCCCTGTAGCCACACCGTCTTTGATCCCCTTCAACTCAAGGAGTTACCTGGAAACATCCTGGTGCGCGGCGGGATCGTGCGGGGAAACGATCTGCGGCCGCCGTACGGCATCGAGGTAAAAGTCAGCGGCAGTCAAATCCACGCCGTGGCAATGGAGTGAGTTCCTAAGTTCGGTTGGGTCCACTGTTGACGCCGGGCCCCGGAAGAAAGCCATTGCCACGCGAGATGACTTTGCGAAATGGGCTAGGCTTTTTGGGCCTGGCGGCGGAGGAATGTCGGTACGTCCAGATCGTCGGCGGGAACATCCTGGCTGACTTCGCGGACGTTCTGCTGGACCTGGTGGACGACGTTCGGCAATGTGTGCTGCATCGGCGCATCTGTAATTTCGCGACCGGCCTTCCAGGTCTTCGGCAAGAATGATTGCTTTTGATGGATGTTTTTCTTATTGGCGTCCTTGAAGCCGGCGGCGATCACGGTGATCTTGACGGAGTCCTTCATGTTGTCGTCCTGCACGGCGCCGAAGATGATGTTGGCATTCTCGTGAGCGGCCTTTTGAATGACGCTCGAAGCTTCGTGGACCTCATGCAGAGTGAGGCTTGAGCTGCCGGAAATGTTGATGAGGATGCCCTGCGCGCCCTGGATGGAATTGTCTTCGAGAAGCGGGCTGGCGATGGCGCGGTTCGCGGCATCCACGGCGCGGTTCGTTCCAGTCGCAACAGCGGTACCCATCACGGCGTAGCCCTGGCCATGCATGATGGCTTTCACGTCGGCAAAGTCGCGGTTGATGATGCCTGGCACGGTGATGATGTCCGAGATGCCCTGCACCGCTTGACGAAGGATGTCGTCGGCGATGCGGAAAGCATCGAAGAAGCTCGTGCCGCGCTCGACGGTGTCCATCAAGCGCTCGTTGGGGATCACGATGACGGTGTCAACAGCGCCAATGAGTTCCTGAAGAGCCTGCTCCGCCTGCATCATGCGGCGCTTGCCTTCGAAGGCGAACGGTTTTGTGACCACGGCGACGCTCAAGGCGCCCAACTCGCTGGCGAGTGAAGCGACCACCGGCGCGGCGCCGCTGCCGGTGCCTCCGCCGAGGCCGGACGTAATGAAAATCATGTCCGAGCCTTCCAGCGCTTCGATGATTTTCTCCGTGTCTTCGAGCGCCGCCTTCCGGCCGACCTCGGGATTGGCGCCCGCGCCGAGGCCCTTGGTGAGTTTCGCGCCGAGTTGCAGCTTCACCGGCGCCTGCGACAGCTTCAGAGCCTGTAGATCCGTGTTGGCGGTGATGAATTCCACGCCTTCGAGCTTGGCGCGAATCATGCGGTTCACCGCGTTGCATCCGCCCCCGCCCACGCCGATGACTTTGATCTTCGCCGGCTGCAGCTCCTCGCTGAAGCTCATCCGGATTCCTGCATCTCTTGTTGTCATATCTTCCCCCAGCCTTCTCCAGTTTCGCTTGCGGTTCTCGGGCAGGGTCACGAGGCGCCGGCGAACATGGCTTTCAATTTTGATACAAAGTTTCCCGAGCGCTGCGGCGCGGAGCGTCGCGCCTTCGCGCCACACAGAACGAGTCCGACTACGGTTGCATATTCCGGCTGCGCCACCTGTTCCGGCAGATCAGCCAAGCCTTTTGGTTCCGCGACGCGCATGGGCAGACGGAATGACTCCTCGGCAAGTTCCGCCAACGCGTGGAGCCGCGCGCCGCCGCCCGCGAGGACAAATCCGGCAGGGATCTGGCCGTCAAGCCCGGCGCGCTGCAAGTCGTCGCGAATCAGCGAAAGCAATTCCATGGCGCGCGGCTCGATGATGTCCGTCAGCATGTGCGCGAAGATGGTCCGCGGCGGACGGTCGCCCACGCTGGCAATCTCAATTGCACCGTCTTCCTTCATGAATGCGGACGCAGCACAGCCGTGGTGGCGCTTGATTCTTTCCGCTTCGGGGGTCGGCGTGCGCAAACCGACGGCCAGATCATTCGTGAAGTGATCGCCGCCAATCGCAACAGCGCTGGTGTGACGCACCACGCCGCCGCCGAAGACAATTAATTCCGTCGTGCCGCCGCCGATGTCCAGCAGGCAGCAGCCGAGATCGCGCTCGTCCTGCGTGAGGCAAGATTCCGCGGAAGCGAGCGGCTCAAGGACGGTATCGCTGATGAGGATGCCGGCCTTGTTCGCGGCAGTGACGAGATTCTGCGTGGCGGCAACGGAGGAAGTCACCAGATGGACGTTTACCTCCAGCCGCTGGCCGACCATGCCGACGGCATCGCGTATGCCATCCTGCGCATCCACGATGAATTCATGGGGAAGCACGTGCAGGACCTCGCGGTCATCCGGAAGCGAGATATTGCGGGCCGCATCCACGGCGCGGCGCACGTCTTCGCGCTCGATGTCGCGTGGACGCTGTCCCAGGGTAATGCCGCCGCAGCTGTTTACGCCGCGCACATGGCCTCCGGCCACTCCGATCAGCGCCTCTTCCACCGGAACATTGGCCACGCTTTCGGCCTCTTCGACCGCGCGACGGATGGAACTCACGGTGGAATCAAGATTGACGATCAGGCCCTTGCGCAGGCCCTTGGACTCGGCCGCGCCGAGAGCCAGAAACCTCACCAGATCCCCTTCGACTTCCGCGATCAGCACGGAGGTTTTCGTGCTGCCGATGTCCAGTCCAACCAGGTATTTGTCTTTCTTCGCCAAGCCGCCGCTCCTGCGATGAATCTATTTTGTTCTCGCGGCGGTCGTGCCCGCACTGGTGTCGGGATTCACGACCACTTGCCGCGAATACTGCAAATCGATCGACTGCACGCGGCCGGCGTTTGCCTGCCACTGCGAAAAATTGTCGACCAGCATTTTGTATTTGCCGGTGAACTCACTCGAACCGAAGTGAATCGTCACGGCCTGCGCATCGTTGGCGCTCGCAAGGCCGGTCATCACCACGCGCAAATCTTTCGGGTTGGAGAGGTCGACCTCGCTCACGTGGTCGGACGAGCCGCCGCGCACAAGATCGACGTCCTTCATGAATTCCTCGTACGTCTGCATGCGCTTTTCCCGCTGGTCTCGCGGCAGATCTTCCGAAACGCCGGTGACAATCGGGAAATGCAGATCCTCGCCCCGCGGGCGGTCCAGGATGACGCCATGCGCGTCAATCAGCGCCAGCTCGTTGCCGTTTCGTGCAAAGGCGACGGGAGTGCGCTCCGTCAGCTCGATGCGAAGGCGATTCGGCAGGATGCGCTGCACGCTGGCGGATTCCACCCAGGGAATCTGTTCCAGTTGACTCCGGCGGGCGTCCAGAGGGACGCGCAAGACACTCCGGTTGCGGTCGTGAACAAATTGTTGGAGCACCGCTTCGCGGCTGACGATGCGATTGCCGTTCAATTCGATCTGATCCGGTTTCAGCAGCAGCATGGCGGGCGAATACAGAAGAAATTGCATCCCATAGACCGCCACAGTCACACCAGCAACGCCGGCACAGCTCAAAATCAGAATCCGCCGATAGAACGGCCAGCCCCGCCCGCTGAATTTCTTGCGGCGGATTTCGACCGGCTTCTGGCGGCGCAGGTAACGCGGCTCATCGTCGGTAATCAGCTCCGGCCGGTAGGAATCGGCATCCGCCGCGGCAGACGCGTTCCGATGTATGGCCTTCACGCGTTCCAAACGACCACCTCGTTCTCAAGACTTACACCGTAAGTTTTCTGGACGCGCTCGCGCACGTCGGCCATCAGCGTCAGCATGTCTTTGGCTGAGGCATGGCCGGCGTTCACGAAGAAATTGGCATGACGGTCGCTGACGCGGGCGTCGCCCACAGAGAGGCCCTTGAGCCCCAATTCATCGATCATGCGGCCCGCGGAGGCGCCAGGAGGGTTTTTGAAGATGCAGCCGGCGCTTTTCTGGCCGAGCGGCTGGCTGGAGCGCCGTTTTTCGTTGCAGATACGAATACCTTCGAGGATTACTTTGAACGGTTTGGAGGGTAGTTCCAGTATCACCGAGAGCATCATATCATCCGGCGCAAAAGAAGTGTGCCGGTATTCGAAAGAAATTTGGTCGCCACGGAGAACTTCGATCGTCCGACTGGCGGCCCGGTAGAGCTTCACTTCGCGGACATAGCTGCCGATCTGCATCCCGTAGGCCCCGGCATTCATGCGCAGAGCGCCTCCGACGGTGCCGGGAACACCGATGAGTCCTTCCATGCCGCCGAGGTCGTTCTTGGCGCAGAAGGTGATCATGCGGCCAAGGTCTGCCGCGGCGTCGAGGTGCGCAAAGTTGCCATCGAGCACGACATCGGGCTCCGGACGGACGAGTTGCAGGACCACCCAGGGCAACTCCCCGTCACCCACCAGCAGATTCGAGCCGCCGCCGAGGAACTTATGCGGGACGTGGTTCGCGTCGAGCAAATTCAGGAGATCCGGAAGGCTTTCGTGGCTCTTGATGCGGAGCAAGTCCGTCGTACCACCGATGCCCAGCGAAGTAAGGCCGGCAAGCGCGGCGCTCTTCCGCAACTCGACATGCATCTCCGCGAGTTTGGCAACGATCCTGGGATCACTAATGCGCATGATGCGTCGGATGCTCCGTTCCAAGCAAAACCATGAATTCATTGCTTGCCCGGCTGATGTTGCCCGCGCCGATGGTAAGGACAGCGTCCCCGGGACGCGCTTGTTTCAGCAGGTACTCGATGCCTTCCTGCATCGAGCGAAAATAGTGGACGTTCTTGTGCCCGGCTTCGCCAATGGCGCGCACAAGCGCTTCGCTCGTCACGCCCGGGATGGGCGCTTCGCTGGCCGCATAGATATCGATCAGCACGAGGATATCCGCCTGATTGAACGCGCGGCAGAATTCGTCCCAAAGGTGCTGCGTGCGGGTGTAGCGATGCGGCTGAAAGAGCACGAGCAGGCGATTGAACTTGCAGCCGCGGGCGGCTTCGAGCGTGGCGCGGATCTCGACCGGGTGATGACCGTAGTCATCAATGACGGTGATGTCATTTACTGCGCCCTTGACGTCAAAGCGGCGCCCCACGCCGGTAAATTTAACGAGGCCTTCGCGGATCAGGTCAGCCGGAACGTCTAGGTATAGCGCGACTGCGGCTGCGG
>Ga0208990_1000156_pt1 | contig 13231 bp, 14 predicted proteins | sample MedBloCARef_M3_FD_187854 | JGI IMG/M metagenome (GOLD analysis project Ga0208990, IMG submission 187854) | Forest soil microbial communities from El Dorado National Forest, California, USA - Mediterranean Blodgett CA Ref_M3 (SPAdes) (version 2) | ecosystem: Environmental > Terrestrial > Soil >...
CTGTCACGAACGAAGGCGAACCTGTCGGCCGCGGCGATCCCCGCATTGGTCATGACAGGAGCATGAACTGTGTAAACCGGCATGGCACCTCTCCGCCGAGAAACAGGAGATCAGCCGCCGAGCTGACCCTTGGTCGATGGCACTTCGCCCGCGGCGCGCGGATCGATCGCGACCGCCGCACGCAGCGCCCTCGCCAGACCCTTGAAGCAGGATTCGGCGATATGATGGCTGTTCTCGCCATATAGGGTCTCGACATGCAAAGTCACGCCGGCATTGATCGCAAAGGCGTTGAACCATTCGCGAACCAGTTCGGTATCGAATTGGCCGACCTTGTCGCGCGGAAACTCGACCTTGAACACCAGCACCGGCCGCCCCGAAATGTCGATCACGACGCGCGACAGCGTCTCGTCCATCGGCATGTGGATGCTGGCATAGCGGGTGATGCCGGCCATGGTACCGAGCGCCTGCTTCACCGCTTGGCCCAGCGCTATGCCGACATCCTCCGTGGTGTGATGGTGGTCGATGTGAAGGTCGCCGACCGCCTTCACTGACATGTCGATGCGCGAATGCCGGGCCAGCAGGTCGAGCATATGGTCGAAAAAGCCGATGCCGGTCGCAACCTTGGACACGCCAGACCCGTCGAGGTTCACTGTAACCTCGATGTCGGTCTCTTTGGTTTTGCGCTTGATGGTTGCTGTGCGCATAAAAAGTGCTTTCCTGTGGCCGAAAACGCGCCCTTTTAACAGGCTCATCCGGCCTTCGCTACTGCGGGATGGCCCGCTCAAGGCTGAACTTCGGCCTATGGTGACCGGAATCCGGCGCTGGCTTGCGGTTTGACGCATTTTCTCTACGCGAGCCGGTTTCCACTTCGCTCGAAAACGCTCTAGTCCGCTCCGATTGTAACCCTGCACGCCAATCCCTAAATCCCTGCCAACGCGAGGTACTCCATGCAAGCATCACAGTCGCCGTCGCCGGTCTGGCACGGCACTACCATTTTGACGGTCCGCAAAGGCGGCAAGGTGGTGATCGGGGGCGACGGGCAGGTCTCGATTGGCCAGACCGTCATCAAATCCAACGCCAAAAAGGTCCGCAAACTCGGCAAGGGCGACGTCATCGGCGGTTTTGCCGGCGCCACAGCGGACGCCTTCACGCTGTTTGAACGGCTGGAAAGCAAGCTTGAGCAATATCCGGGTCAATTGACCCGCGCCGCGGTCGAGCTCGCCAAGGACTGGCGTACCGACCGCTATCTGCGCCGACTGGAGGCGATGATGATCGTCGCCGACAAGGATGTGTCGCTGGTCCTCACCGGCACCGGCGACGTTCTGGAGCCGGAAGCCGGCGTGATGGCGATCGGGTCCGGCGGCAATTATGCGTTGGCGGCCGCTCGCGCCCTGGTCGATTCCGACAAGGATGCAGAGATCATCGTGCGCCGCGCGCTCGATATCGCCGCCGACATTTGCGTCTACACCAATCGCAACGTGACCATCGAGATGCTGCAGGGCGGCTGATCGATGGCGCCGGATTATGTTTTTCGTCCGATGGCCGCGGCCGATCTTCCGTTAATCAGGTCTTGGCTGGTATTACCTCATGTTATGGAATGGTGGGGCGATCCCGAAGAACAATATGCTTTGGTCAGCGGTGACCTCGATGAGCCGGCGATGGATCAATATATCTTTTCGATAGCCGGCAGCTCGCTTGGTTATCTTCAATGTTATGATTTGACTGAATGGAACACGGGCTTCGGACCGCAGCCGCTTGGCACACGCGGCATCGATCTGTTCATCGGCGAGCCAAGTATGATCGGACGCGGCCACGGCTCAGCTCTCATTCGCTGCTTCGTCGATAATCTGCTGCAGAGAGGCGCTCCGCGCATCGTCACGGACCCAGATCCAGCTAATGGCCGCGCGCTCCGTGCCTACGAGAAAGCGGGCTTTGAAATAGACCGCATGGTAACAACACCCGACGGTCCTGCACTTCTGATGGTACGCAGCGCATGACCACTTGCGATAGCGTGGAGAATGCGCCAGCCGCCGGTCTTTCGGTCTGGCATTGTGTGCTGATCGCGGGCAGCCTGATCGCCCTTCAAGCATCAATCCTGTTTGACCATAGCTCTCGCGCTTTCGTTCGAGATTTTGGTCGGGCTGCACATTCGCGATAATCTTACTCTGAGCATAATCATGCTGATCCACTCCTTTGAGGCGATTGAGGCGATCCGGCAATGGCAAGCGGGCCCGCCGATCATCTAATGCCGCTTGTGTCAGCAACATTCCAACCTACCTAGGGCCTATGACCGACTTCTCCCCCCGTGAAATCGTTTCCGAACTCGACCGCTTCATTGTCGGCCAGACCGACGCCAAGCGCGCGGTCTCCATCGCGCTGCGCAACCGCTGGCGGCGGCTGCAGCTCACCGGCTCGTTGCGCGAGGAAGTTCTGCCGAAAAATATCCTGATGATCGGGCCGACCGGCGTCGGCAAGACCGAGATCGCGCGGCGGCTGGCGAAACTTGCCGGCGCGCCGTTCATCAAGGTCGAAGCCACCAAATTCACCGAGGTCGGTTATGTCGGCCGCGATGTCGAGCAGATCATTCGCGATCTCGTCGAAGTCGCGATCGCGCAGACACGGGAACGCAAGCGCAAGGACGTGCAGGCCCGCGCGCAACTCGCGGCCGAGGATCGTGTGCTCGATGCCTTGGTCGGCGCCAACTCCAGCGCCACGACGCGCGATTCGTTTCGCAAGAAACTGCGCGCAGGCGAACTCAACGACAAGGAAATCGAGATCGAGACGCAATCCTCGGGCGGAATGCCGATGTTTGAAATTCCCGGCATGCCCGGGGCGCAGATGGGCGCAATCTCGCTCGGCGACATCTTCGGCAAGATGGGCGGCCGGACCAAGACCCGCCGCCTGACGGTCGAGGATTCCCACGAGCTTCTCGTCAACGAGGAATCCGACAAGCTGTTGGACAACGATCAGCTGGTGCAGGAATCGATCCATGCGGTCGAGAACAACGGCATCGTGTTCCTCGACGAGATCGACAAGATCTGCGTACGCGACGGCCGCAGCGGCGGCGATGTCTCGCGCGAAGGCGTGCAGCGCGATCTATTGCCGTTGATCGAGGGCACAACTGTCTCGACCAAGCACGGCGCGGTGAAGACCGACCATATCCTGTTCATCGCGTCGGGTGCGTTTCATATCGCCAAGCCGTCGGACCTATTGCCGGAACTGCAGGGCCGACTGCCGATCCGGGTCGAGCTGGAAGCGCTGACGCGCGACGACATGCGCCGGATTCTGACCGAGCCTGAAGCGTCGCTGATCAAGCAATATGTCGCGTTGATGCAGACCGAAGGCGTGACGCTGGACATTACCGACGGCGCCATCGACGCGCTCGCGGACGTGGCCGTGGCCGTCAATTCCAGCGTGGAGAATATCGGCGCGCGGCGACTGCAGACCGTGATGGAGCGCGTGCTCGATGAGATTTCCTTCGCCGCACCGGACCGCAATGGCGAGACGATCCAGATCGATGCCGCCTATGTGCAGAAGCACGTCGGCGATCTCGCCAAGAACGCAGATTTGAGCCGGTTTATTCTGTAATCAAAGTCGGCGCCATAGGCTGGAGCGAAGGCGCGTTTGCATGCTGAGCATCCGCCGTGTGATAGTTCGCACCTGACTTAGACGCTGTTTCCGGGTGCCGAATGAATCTGCGTGTGCGGGAAGACCCCTGGCGGTTGATGCTTGCCATCAATGTTGCCGTCCTGATCGGGGTTTTTCTCTACAAAATCACGCGCGAGCCCGACGTCCCCTACATCCATCTCTTGGTCGATTATCATTTCGGCTTTACCAAGCGCGCGCTGATCGGCGCATTCGTATCGCTGTTTTTTTCGAAGGTGCCGGTGTGGCTGGTATTCGCGCTCAGCGGCGCCGTCTGGCTTGTCACGCTCGGTCTCTTCGTCAAGCTGTTCCGGCGAACCTTCGGCCTCGACGATGAGCATATGCCGCTGTTCGTGTTCATGGCCGGCTCGCCGTTCTTTCTGAAAAACTTCATGCATACGCTGGGGCACTTCGACATCTACGGCTGCGCGCTGGCGATTTGTCTGCTGCTGCTGCCGGCGCGTTCGATTGCTTTCGTGATATCAGCCGCGACTGCTTCAATGATCCTGATCCTGATCCATCACATTCATCTCCTGATGTATGTGCCGACCATCGCCGTCATCGTGGTGCTGCGGTATTATCTCGTGCAGGGATTCAACCGGCAAAATGCAATCATAGGAATAGCCGCGATCGCGTGCGTCGGCCTGTTGTTCTTCGCCGCGCAATTCTGGGGATCAATGCCGGTACCGCCGGAGGAGTTCGTCGGTTATCTGCAAAGCCGCATGGCCGACCCCACACGAGCCAATCTCCTGAGTTTCAGTTATATCTGGTATCAGCCGCTTTCTCAGGAAATCCACGATACCTGGGATCGCATGCCGTCCAACCTGCTGGGCGTTCCGGTGTTTGCGTTGTTGATCTGGCTGCATGCTCCGCTGTGGAGATATTTTGCCAATCTGATTCGATCGCTGTCGGATGAATTCCATCGCCGCATCGTCATCGCCGCAATCGTCATGGTGAGCTTGGCCTATCTCATCATGTTTGCGATCGTGTTCGATTATTCGCGATGGATTTCGAACTGGGCGGTCTGCATGTTCCTGATCCTGCATGCGGTCAAGACCTTGCCCGGCTCAAAGGCTGTGCCGCTGGTATCAACGGATGACCGAACGACTACGGTTCTCGGCTGGATCGTTACGCTCGTCCCGCGCGTTGGGATCGTGAGGCCGTTCTAGCGCATGATCCGCCAAAGCATGCCCTCGGGCTTGACCCGAGGGTGAAGCGGGTTGGCGATAAGATCATCCGCAAATATAATTTCTCAGATTTTCGAGCGCCTGATCCGCACGTAAAGCGCGCCCTCGCCGCCATGGCCGATATGCGCTTCCTCAAACCCGACCACCAGCGACCGGAACTCCGGCAGGCTCAGCCATTGCGGCACCTGGCGGCGCAGCACCCCACGCTCGCTTTCAGCTCCCATCGCGCGGCCCTTGCCGGTGATGACAAGCACGAACGTCAGGCCCTCGCGGTGGGCGCGCTGCAAAAAGCCTGATAGTGCGTGGTGCGCGCGCGCCTGCGTCATGCCGTGCAGATCCAGCCGGGCATCGATCTCCTTCCGCCCACGCGAAAGCTGCGAGCGCTCGCGGCGTCCAAGTGGCGCCAGCAGCGGCGGCGCTGCCGGGGGCACTTGCGGCTTCGGCGCCCGAAGAATTTTGGTTGACGGAGGTGGCTTCGGCGAAGCTGCGGGTTTCGCAGCAGCCGGCGCTTCTGTAGCCGGCGAGTCACCAGCCGGCGGCTTCGCGGCGCGATGCTTCTTGCGCAGCGGTTTGGTTTGCTTCGCAACGCTCTCCCACAATGCGCGCTCTTCTTCGCTTAGGCTACGTTTGCGGCGCGGCCAAGCCGGGAATTCCGGGATCGGGGTCGAGGGCGGACGTTTCATCGGCCGCGGTAATAATAGCGATAATAGCGGCGGCGACGCACTTCACGGACGGGTTTGATGTTAGGCCGCGCTTCCGGCAGCGGTACCTTAGCATCAGCAGTTTGAATTGTAGAAGCCTGCGCGACAGCTGCGGGAGGCTGCGCCGTCATGGGCGCGGCGCTTTTCGTGCTTTCCGCGGCTTTCGCAGTGTCCTTTGGGCCAGGAACCGCCAATGTCTCTGGCGGCTTGGCGCCGTTCTTCTGGTCTTTTTGCTGATCCTTGAGTGGATCAACTTGCGGAAACAGCTTTGCGATTTTCTCCGACGGCCGCGCATCCGGCAGCGGCATCTTGCGGCCTCTCGCCACCGGATCGAGGCTCTTCGGCACCAGGATGACGAAGCGCACATTGTGCCGGAGCCGGCCGGACACCCGCCCGGCCTCCGCGCCCGCGCCGAAATAGAGATCGGCGCGCGCAGGACCTACGATCGCAGATCCCGTGTCCTGCGCGATCATCAGCCGGCGAAACGGCGTCTTCGATTGCTCCGACTCGATCGGCAGTTCGCCTTCGATAAAAAATGGCGTGCCGTAGACGTGCAATGCCTTGTCGACCGCGATCGACCGGCCCGGCGTCAGCGGGACGCCCTGCGCGCCAACCGCTTCATCCTTGTCCGAGAGCTGCACTTCGCGAAAGAACACGTAGGACCGGTTCTGCCGCCGCAATTCCTTGGCGCCGTCTGGATTTTGATCGATCCATTCCCTGATCTTCTGCATCGACATCTGCTCTTTCGGGATGATGCCGCGGTCGATCAGGATGCGTCCGACCGGCGTATAGGGATATCCATTATGCGCGTCGTAATTGATGCGTATGGTCGAGCCGTCGTCGAGCCGGACCCGCGCCGAGCCCTGGATTTGCGTGAACAGCAAATCGGTCTGACTTTTAAGCCAGCAGATTTCCAGGCCTCGGCCGGCAATCGCGCCGTCTTCGATCTCGGCCCGATCGTAATAGGGAACGAGCTTGCGACGGCCGATCTTGCGAAACACCTGCCCCTTATTGGGCAGCCCGTTCGCGCCTTGTTTGACGCCGCGGACGAACAGATTCGAAGGACGGCGATAGACCGGCACGGAGTAGGCATCGGTCTGGGCCCGGGACCCGTCGATGACCGGCTCGTAATAGCCGGTGACGAAGCCGTCGCCTTCCCCGAGCCGCGAGATGCGCAAGGGAAGAAAATGTTCTTCGAAAAAAGCCCGAGCCTTGGCGCCATCGGAAAGATCGGCGGCTTTGGCCGCGCGGCAGGGATCGCGCAACGAAATGCCCAATGCCTTGGGATCGGCGGGAGGTTCTCGTTGCGCCGATATCGGCCTGCAGCTCACGCGAAACGCCTTGTAGGCCTGCAGATGATCGTCATCGCTCCAGCCTGCGATATCGGCCCACGCCACCGGGGCATATTGGGTTCCGCTGATCTCAAGCGGCCAGGCGAGACGGGGATATGGAACGAGGCGAGGATTTGGCAGATGCGGACCCGCGCTATGCGAAGTATGCGTGCCACGCGCAGCATGCGCGGCCAACGGAGCCGTCGATAGCACGGCGGCGATTACACAAAACGCAGCGGCATATCGTCTGATGCCACGTTCGTTAGTGAGCGCTTCCCGTGCCAACCAGCTTCCAGTTCGGATCGCGTGACGTAGTATCGCGGGCAAATGTCCAAACATCGGTAATATCGGTGACCTTATCCGGATTCCCGTCGACAATCGTGCCGGCCTTGTCGCGGGTCACCGAAACCATCTGCGACACAAAGCGAACGGTCAGCTGCGCCGAGCGGTCGCGTGCTTCCGCACCCACAAGTTCGGCCTTGTCGATTGAAACGAACCGCGTTTCCGTCTTTTGCTCGTTCTTCTCGCGATCCCTGATCACGGCCTCGAAACTCTCATAGACCTCGGACGACAGCAGGTCCTTCAGCGCGCGACGATCGCCGTTGGCGAACGCCAGCACAATCATCTCATAGGCGCTGCGCGCGCCGCTGAGGAAGTGTCGCGGATCAAACGAGGAATCCTGCGCCACAATGGCGTCCAGCCCCTGAGCGAGCGGGGTGCCGGGCTCAGTCAAGCCCTTCCAGCGATCGGTCGGCGGTGTCACATCCGTCGTGGGTGCCAGCGGCGCCTGATCGATTACCGCACCCGGCATCGGAACCACCTTGTTGTCCTGTGCCCCCTGCACCACATTGCGCGCGGTGCGATCATACGGCGGCCGTTCGTTTCCGGTGCGCTGTCCGAGCACATTACGCAGACGCAGGAAGATGAAGACCGCCAGCGCCAGGAAGATGATGGTGTAAATATCCACGTCGCATTCGCTTTCTGGTCTGCACCGGTAACGAGACCGGCGGTAGAGCGTTCCGCTTACGGAACGGCAGAGATTACATCATGGATGGGTCTGCAGCATGTAGGCACGAAACTTGGCCTAGCCAATGGCGCGTTTTGGCATGAAAAGCCATGCCGGTGGAAATAGTCCAAGCCGATGCTCTTACCCGATTGCCACCAGCGAATTGTAGCGCGTTTTCGCTGCGAGGGGAAACCCGATGATGCCTGGAAATCGCGCATAATCAACAATTTAGCGTGCACCCTCCGGGCCAGACCAGCCTTCATCTCGGTATCTGGCGCGCCGAACCGATCCTTGGGATGCGTCTTGGCGGGACGCGCGCGATTGTCGTCCTTGTGGAATGAGGCGGGGCTATGATAGCCACTCGCCCGACAAAGGCATTTTCGCACCTCGCGAGCGGATTCAGACGCAAAATCGGTCCCCGCACGCTCCAGGAGAGACTTCCATGACCAACGGCAACGGTGCCCCTCCCGAGGCGGCCCCTCCTCCCCAGTTGAACGTACTGGCGCAGTATACCAAGGACCTGTCGTTCGAAAATCCGAACGCGCCGGCCTCGCTGGCGCCGCAACAGCAGCAACCTGCGATCAATATTCAGATTAATGTCAGTGCCAACAATATCGCCGAAAATGAGTACGAAGTGACGCTTTCGGTCGAAGGCAAAGCGGAAAATGCCGGCAAGGTGATGTTCAGCTTCGATCTGGCCTATGCCGGCGTGTTCCGTATTGTAAACGTGCCGAAGGAAAATCTGCATCCGCTGGTCATGATCGAATGTCCGCGGCTGCTGTTCCCCTTCGCGCGCGAAATCATCGCGACTTCGGTGCGCGATGGCGGCTTCCCGCCGCTGATGCTGGACCCGGTCGATTTTGTCGGTTTGTACCGCCAGAACCTGGAACGGCAAGCTGCAGCACAGGCCGCGCAGGTAAAACCGAGCTGAACGCGGTCGCGTTTAGCTCATCCCGCGCCTAAAAAATCGTTCCAGATCGGCTTGTCGCCCAGGGTGGCAACAAAGGCCTGATGTGCAGTGCGATCCGCTTCGGTGACCCGTGGCACCAGCGGTATCGGGCGTTGCCGCCGCGGCATTTCGCCGTACCCTCCTGCGCGCGCATCGCGGGCCTCGCTCGCCAGGATCAATTGCGACTGCCGGGCCCCGATCAAATCGATGTAAACTTCGGCCAAGAGCTCGGCGTCGAGCAATGCGCCGTGCTTGGTGCGGCGGGAATTGTCGATCGCATAGCGCGAGCAGAGATCATCGAGACGGTTAGACACACCCGGATGCTTGCGCCGCGCCAGCAGCAGCGTGTCGACCAGCCGTTCGCGCGCGATTGCTGGCCGCTTGATGCGCTCGAGCTCGGCGTTGAGGAAACCGACGTCAAACGACGCGTTGTGGATCACCAGCGGTGCATCGGCAATAAATTCCAGAAACTCCTCGACCACATGAGTGAACAGCGGCTTGTCGGCGAGAAATTCACTGGAAAGACCATGCACGGCGAACGCTTCAGCCGGCATGTCGCGCTCAGGGTTGAGGTGCCGATGAAATGTCTGCCCCGTCGGCATTCGGTTGAAAATCTCGACACAACCGATTTCGACCAGCCGGTCGCCCCGCAACGGATCGAGGCCGGTGGTTTCGGTATCGAGAACGATTTCGCGCATGGACTACAAACCGAAGGAAGAATGACGAATCAGGATCGTCGCTGCGGCAGTTTAACAGCCTCGCTCAGAATGTCCCGGATTCGTGCGCGCACTGGATCTAGTCCGTGCGAAGTATCCACCACGAAATCGGCACGTTTGCGCTTTTCGGCGTCGGGCAGTTGCCGCGCCAGGATGGCGTCGAGCATTTCGCCGGTCATGTTGTCGCGCGCCAGGACTCGCTGGCGCTGAATTTCCGGCGTCGTCGTGACCACCACCACCGCATCGACGCGTTTCTCCCCACCGGTCTCGAACAGCAACGGCACATCGACCACCGCGACAGGTGCGCCGGATTGCTCGGCCTCATGAAGAAATTTCTGACGGGAGGCGCCCAGCATCGGATGAACGATCTGCTCCAACTGCTTGATGGCGGCCGGATCATGCACCACTCGCGCCGAGAGACGCGCGCGATCAACCTTGCCTTCAGCGGTGGTGCCCGGAAACGCCGCTTCGATGACAGGTACCGCGTCGCCTTCATATAACATGTGAACGGTCGCATCGGCATCGTAAACCGGGACGCCGGCTTCCGCGAACAGCTTCGCGGTGGTTGATTTGCCCATCCCGATCGAGCCGGTCAGCCCAAGGATTATCATCTAGGTATCGCCATTCGGTGTCTCGTCAGAATTTACCGGTCCAACCGTCATCATCCGCGAAAGGGATGATCCAGTATTCCGAAATGTGCGTGATCGACTGAGGCCTCACGGCGTACTGGATGCCCGCTTTCGCGGGCATGACGGCCATGTTGTGTCTGCACGCACTCTTCCTTCATACCGCAAGCAGCCGTGCGCTTCGCAGAAACGCGAGCAATTGCAGCAGCGGCAGACCGAGGATGGTGAAATGATCGCCTTCAATACGCTCGAACAAATGGACCCCTAGACCTTCAAGCTGGTAGGCGCCGACGCTTGATGTAACCGCTTCCCCCGCTTCATCCAAATAAGCGTCAATTTCGGCCTCGCCTAGCTGCCGCATTGTCATCCGCGCGATTGTCACTGTTTCGAATAATATCTTGCCGTCGCGCGCGACGGCAACGGCGGAGTGCAACTGGTGGCTGCGGCCGGCAAGCGCGTGTAATTGCTCCGCAGCCTGCGCGCGACCCGCGGGCTTGCTAAAAAGTCGCGTCCCAAGCGCCAGCGTTTGATCCGCGCCGATGACAAATTTGCCGGGTTGGCGCGACGACACCGAAAGCGCTTTATCGCGCGCAAGAAGGGCGGCTATCTCGCCAGGCGCTGAAAGCCCTGCGGCTTGCTGCACGGCCCGCTCATCGATTTCGGCCGGAACGGCTTCGAAGTCGAGGCCGGCATTGGCGAGCAGCGCCTGCCGTGCGCGGCTTTGCGAAGCCAGGATCAACGGATATTTTCCACGCCAGAGCGTCATTCCGCAGGCCGTTGCCGCTGCCTATCGGCAAACAGCTTCAGCACGGCGGCGGCCGTTTCTTCGATCGATCGCCGGGTCACGTCGAGCTGCACCCAATTGAATTTTGCGCTCAACCGCCGCGCGAATGCGACTTCGTCCGCGACAACGTGGCGATCGATGTAATCGTCGTTGCCAGAGCCCGCGCCCATGCTCAACAGCCGGTTCTGCCGGACCTGAATGAGGCGCTCTGGCGTCGCATGGAGGCTGACCACAAGCGGCTTCTTCAGCGCTTCCAGTTGATGCGGGATTGGAATGCCCGGCACCAGCGGAACATTCGCGGTGCGGATGCCGCGGTTGGCGAGATAGATCGAGGTCGGTGTTTTCGATGTGCGAGACACGCCAACCAGAACCACGTCGGCCTCTTCCAGTCCTTCGACATGTTGGCCGTCATCGTGCATCATCGTATAGTTCAGCGCGTCGATACGCTTGAAGTATTCCGCATTGAGAGTGTGCTGCGCACCGACGCGTCCGGTGGTAGACGCCCCGAGATAGGCCTGAAACAGCTGCATGACCGGGCCGATGATCGAAAGGCTGGGTATGTTGAGCTGCTGGCATTTGGCTTCCAGCCGGCCGACCAGATCCTTCTCCAGCAAAGTAAAAAGCACGATGCCGGGCGCTTCCTCGATTTCATCCAGCACGCGATCGAGCTGCTTCTGGCTGCGCACCAGCGGATAGACATGCTCGACCGGCGTCACGTTGGCGTATTGCGCGGCCACCGCGCGCGCCACCGTGATCAGCGTCTCACCAGTCGAATCAGAGACCAGGTGAAGATGAAAATAGTTGCCGGTCGTGGGCACCTTGACCCCTGTGTATCCTGTGAATCCTTGTGGAGCTTACCTGAGAGAATCGTGCGCGGGTCGACGGATCAGGGATAACCCGGCTTTTTCTTCACAGGCCGCTGAATAAGGATAAGTCTATTCAGCGGCACAATGATAGTGAGGTTATGTGGATTTGTCTCTTCATAAGCCGGCTATAACGCCGCGCAAGCGCTTGAAGCGAGTGGTTTATTCCGATCGCCGGATGTGCGGCGCAAATTGTTGATGGATGTGAACAAGCTTCGGAGAGTTGCAGAACAATTCTGCGTGGGCCTAATTCACCGCTACTTAGACTCAAACCTAAGATTCTAAAATTATTGTTTTAGAAAAGGCCTGCTTGCGGATATGTCTTCGTTCAGCCCGAGAGGAGAGGGTGCTTCGCAACGCCGATCGTCACGGCAAACGTTCCGGTGTTGCGAAATGTAAAACAACGCGTTTGCAACGAGTGAGGCGGCCACGATGTACGAATGGATCAAGGCGCTGCATGTGATCGCCGTCATCGCATGGATGGCCGGCATGCTCTATCTGCCGCGGCTGTTCGTCTATCATTGCGACGCGGAGGCCGGATCGAAGCAGTCCGAGACGTTCAAGGTGATGGAACGGCGGTTGATGAAGGCGATCATGAACCCGGCGATGATCGTAACCTGGCTCGCAGGCCTGTACCTCGCCTGGGTCGGCCATTGGTTTTCGATGGGCTGGTTACATGGCAAGCTTCTGCTGGTGGTGATCTTGTCGGGCGTCCACGGTTTTTTTTCCCGCTCCGTCAAGGATTTCGCCGCCGACCGCAACATCAAAAGTCAAAATTTCTACCGTGTTATCAATGAGGTACCGACTATCTTGATGATCGGGATCGTAATCCTGGTGGTGGTAAAGCCGTTTTGACGGACGCTGCCGCCGACACTCAAGCTCGGGCTGCTTGCGGAAAGCTGACCGATTTTCTATATTACTGAAATCCCACCCCACGCAGGCGGATGTGGTTGCGTTCCGGTTTCCTCGTTGAACCGGCCGCCGCATCAGGTTTGAAGCCTCTCCGGCACTTTCCTTGCTCAGACCTGCGGACCTTCCTTTTCGCGTGTCCGCATTTTCTTAAAGCCACCTCGCAATCCTTCCCCAAGTTACTCCACAGGACCATCCCAATGCGGGAAATGAAACTTCAAGACCTCAAAGCCCAGACGCCAGCCGAGCTCGTCTCGTTTGCGGAAGAGAAAGGGGTCGAAAATGCCAGCACAATGCGCAAGCAGGAGCTGATGTTCGCTATTCTCAAACAACTCGCGATCCAGGAAACCGATATTATCGGCGAAGGCGTCGTTGAGGTTCTCTCCGACGGATTTGGATTCCTGCGCTCGCCGGATGCCAATTATCTGCCGGGACCGGATGATATCTACGTCTCGCCCTCGCAGATCCGCCGTTTCGGGCTTCGCACCGGCGACACCATCGAAGGCCACATTCG
>Ga0208990_1000158_pt1 | contig 13194 bp, 14 predicted proteins | sample MedBloCARef_M3_FD_187854 | JGI IMG/M metagenome (GOLD analysis project Ga0208990, IMG submission 187854) | Forest soil microbial communities from El Dorado National Forest, California, USA - Mediterranean Blodgett CA Ref_M3 (SPAdes) (version 2) | ecosystem: Environmental > Terrestrial > Soil >...
AGGGCTTTGGGCAGACCTCCGCGAAGCCGTCGCAGCGCCGGGGAGACGTCGCCGGATTCGGAATGCGGCCATCCCGAGACGATTCGTCAACTCCATAAACCGGCGGTTTGCGGGTCAATCTCTCCAACCGCCGGTCCCAATGCATTTTCCGTGCTCTGCGCGAGCCGATTCCCTCCGCTATGCTCCCCTCGGAGGTTGCTGCAGTGACCTTCTGGCAATTCCTCAATCACTGGTGGAATCTGCCCTACCTGGTGATGCTGGGGCTGGTGGGCGTGTTCTTCGCGATGCAGGCCATCGGGATCTTCGCGGATGCAGCCGGCTCGGACCACGATGCGGACGTGGACGGAAGTGCGGAGGCGGCCGACCACGACCCAGGACCCGACCACCAGGCCGAACACGACGCGGACGGCCACGGCGGCGACCATGCCCATGGATTGGGAGCATTTCTCGGAGTCGGGCGAGTTCCGTTCATGGTGGTCTGGCTCACGCTCTTCATCTTCACCGGGTTCAGCGGCCTGTTCTTCAACCGCGTCCTGCAGGTCCGCACGGGCGGATACCCCGCTTGGTTCTTCCCGCTCTCGCTGCTCCCGGCGCTCGGGATCGGTCTCGCGGCGGTGAAGTTCGCGGCGAGAGCGGTTGCCAAGCTCGTGGACGTCGGAGGGCGCGGAGCCCCGGCGCGGCGCGAGCTGAGCGGGGCCGTCGGCGTGGTGGCCAGCCCCATGCTGGACGGCAAGTTCGGCGAGGTGCGCGTCCGCGATCCGCTAGGCAACGAGCTGATCGTGCACGGGCGCCTGGGCGAGGATGAGGGCAAGTTGAAGCAGGGCGACAAGGTGGTGCTGATCGAGCTGGACAACGAGAGCGGCCTCTTCCAGGTGGCCGCGCTGAAGGAGTGACGGCAATGCTCTACGGCATCGAGGTATGGCAGCTTGCGGCAGGGCTCGTCGGAGCGGTGGCGCTGGGCTTCCTCGCTTTCATGAGCGCGCTGGCCCGGTTCCTCAAGCGACCCTCGCCGTCGGAGGCGATCATCCGGATCGGGCGCTCGAACACCGACGTGTTCATCGGCCGCTCGACCTGGATCGTCCCGGTGCTTCATCGGGCGGCGACCATGTCGCTCAGCACTATCGGCCTGACCATCCGGCGCGCCGGCCACGAGGCGCTCGTCACCAAGGACTACATCTCCACGAACCTCAGCGCCGAGTTCTACATCCGGGTCGAGCCGGCCGAGGACGACGTGAAGAAGGCGGCCCGCACCATCGGCATCGACGAGGGACACGCCAGCGCCGAGGCGATCCGGCAGAAATCGCAGGAGTTGCTGGAGCCCAAGCTGGTGGGCGCGCTGCGCGCCGTGGCGGCGCAGAACGACTTCCTCGCACTGCACATGAACCGGGAGCACTTCGCGCAGGAGGTGAGCAAGGCGTTGCGGGAGGACCTGGGGCGCAACGGCTTCACCCTGGAGTCGGTCACCATCACCGAGCTGGCGCAGACCCCGCTCGCCGAGATGCGCGCGGACGACATCTTCGGCGCCTCGGGCCGGGAGACGGTGACCAATACCGTGGTGCAGAAGAACATTGCGGTGAAGAGGAAGGTGCAGGAGGAGGCGGAGCGCACCGCCGAGATCGCGCGCGAGCAGGAGATCAACGTCGCCACCCAGAACCGCCTCATGCGCGAGGGAAAGGCCAAGGAAGAGGAGGCGGCGGTCAAGGCAGAGATCGCGCAGCAGGAAGCGATCCAGTCACGCGACCTGCAGCGTCAGGCCGCCATCGCGCTGGAAAAGGCGCGGAAGGAGAAGACGGAGCAGGCGGCCGAGATCGACAAGCAGAAGGCCGTGGAGGCCGCGCAGGTCGACAAGCAGAGGACCATCGAGGCCGCCAAGGTCGACAAGGAGATCACGCTCACCCTCAAGGCAAAGGAGAGCGCGGAAGCGGATGCGAAGCGCGCCGAAGCCCAGGCCTTGAAGGCGCAGGCGGAGCAGCAGGTGATCACGGTCGGCCAGGTCGCGGAGGCGGAGCGCGAGAAGCAGGTCGCCATCGTCGCCGCGCAGAAGGCCGCCGAGCAGGAGCGGATCCGGGCCGAGGTCGAGGCCTACAAGAAGAAGGTCGAGGCGGAAGTGTCGGCGCAATCGATCAAGATCCGCGCGCAGGCCGATGCCGACGCCGCCGAAAAGCAGGCGCAGTCGATCACCAGGCTCGCCGAGGCCAACCGGGAGGCCGGGCTGAAGGAGGCCGAGGTGCAGCGCGAGAAGCTCGCCGCCGCCAACAGCAAGTCGCGCGAGCTCTTCCTCCAGGAGACGGCGCTTCGCCTGCTGGAGGTGGCGCCCTCGCTCGTCCGCGAGCTGGTCAAGCCAGCCGAGCGCATCAGCGAGATCAAGGTGCTGCAGCTTGGCGGAGGCGGGAATGGAGCCGGCACCCAGCCGCAGCTCCCGCTGCTCGGCAACGCCCTGGGGCCGATGATGCAGACGATCCTCCAGAGCAGCGTGATGATGCCGGCCATGAAGGAGCTGATGAAATTCGTCGACATGAACGCGGTCGCCGGGGCGGTGTCGCAGGCGGTCCAGGCGGTGGATCCCGCCAAGGTCGCGGTCGCTTCGCCAGCGCCGGTCAAGGCGCCGGCACGGATCCCGGAGCGCCCCAATGACGCGCACTGAAGAGCTCACCGACTTCGTCTGCGCCGCGGCTGCCCTCTTTCTCTGCGCGGAGGAGGGCCACAATCCCTCGGTGAAGACGTACTGGGACGCGCTGCACTACGTCAGCACGTCCTTGTCGGTGGGTTACGCCAACATCTTCCCGGTGACCCCGGCGGGGAAGGCGATCGGAGCGGTCGTCCAGATGCTCGGGCCCGCCCTCAGCTCCAGGGCACTGGACAGGGACCCGCCAGCGCTGCGACCGACGCGGACCTGAGATTCAGGCGGGCCTCACCCGTACTGCGGCAGCTCCGGCTCGCTGTCGCCGCTGGCGAGCGCTGCCTTCCACAGCTCCGCCAGCCTTTCTTGTGACGTCCCGAGCAGGCCACCCTCTCCGCGGTACCACGCCTTCCCGCCCGACTCCGCCAGCACGATCGCGCCCTGCGGCACGCGCAGGGACACGCGCCAGGCCGCCAGCGTGGAGCCGTTCTCGCGCGTCCGGATCTGCACCCGTTCCCGAGATTCCACCTCGACGGCGTCCATGCGGCCGATTATGCCACACGTGGGTCGCTGGCAGGAGGTTCGAATGGGCGAAGTCGCGTACAGGTCCAAGGTCCGCCTCGAGCGGGTGAAGGGTGCGCTGCGGCACGCGTGGCTCCCGGAGGAGAAGGAGCCGGTGAAGTTCGGCACCCACGGAGCGGTCGCGGCCCACTACGGCGCGAAGGCAGGAGCGTACGAGCCGCACGCCACCACGCTCGACTACGTCGTCGCCGCCGCGGCGGGTTGACTGCTCGGCACCTACGGAGGCGCGCTGGAGGCGCGTCAGATCCCCGCGTCCGCCGGGAAGCTCGTCGCGGAAGCCAGAGGAGAGGTGGAGCTGGAAGGGAAGACGCTGGTGATCCGGCGCATCCACGTGAAGTTCTCGCTGGAGTGTCCGCCCGAGCAGCGGGAGACGGCGCAGCGGGTGCACGGCATCTACGCGGAGAGCTGCCCGGTCTACCGCTCGATCCACCCGCAGATCGCGGTCACGACGGAAGTGGCGTTCCGCTGATCGAGGCGTCGAGGATCTCGATCGGGTGCGCGGCCGGCAGGCGTTTCCCGCGCTCGCGCAGGATCTTCTGGATCTGCAGCGTGCAGCCGGGGTTCGCGCTGGCCAGCAGGTCCGCCCGCGTGGACAGCACGTTGTCCACCTTGCGCTGGCCGATCTGCTCGGCGCTCTCCGGCTGCACCAGGTTGTAGATGCCGGCGCTTCCGCAGCACTGCTCGCTGTCGGGAACTTCGACCAGCGTGACGCCGGGAATGGCGGCGAGCAGCGCGCGCGGTTGGGCCTTGATCCGCTGCGCGTGCGCCAGGTGGCAGGCGTCGTGCATCGCGACCCGGAGCGAAAGCGGGCGGCGCGGGGCCCGCGGTGGGAGCGTGGCGAGGAACTCGTTGATGTCGCGGACCTTGGCGGCGAACTGCTGCGCGCGCGCATCGCCGGGAAAGAGGCGGGCGTAGTCCTTGAGGTGCGATCCGCAGCCAGCGGCATTGATGAGGATGAAGTCCACGGGCTCGCGCGAGAAGCGGTCGATCAGGTCTCGGGCGAGCTCCAGCGATTCATGCTCGCGACCGGCGTGCATGGAGAGCGCGCCGCAGCAGCCCTGACCCCGAGGAACGACCACCTCGCACCCCTCGGCCGCCAGCACCCGCAGCGTCGCTTCGTTGACGCCGGGGTTGAAGACGCGCTGCACGCAGCCGGCGACCAGCGCCACCGTGTATCGTTTCTCGCCCGCCGCCCGAACGCGATCCGGCAGGCGGGCGAACAGGTTGTGCGGCGTCACCGGCGGTTGCAGCGCCTCGAGCTCGCGCAGCTGCCGCGGCAGGAGCTTGAGCAGGCCGCTGTGGCGCACCAGCCAGCGCAGCCCTGTCCAGACATAGAGGAGGAGGAATGCCGCCATCGCCCGCAGCCTTCGCGGGTAGGGGAAGAGCTGGAAGATCATCGATCGGTGCAGCCGGTCCAGCAGCCCTCGCCGGTAGTTTTGCTCGACGTACGCCCGCGTCTCCTCGATCAAGATGTCGTAGCGCACGCCCGAGGGGCAGGCGGTGACGCAGGCCATGCACCCCAGGCAGCGGTCGAAGTGCGCCGCCACCGTCGGCGTCATCTCCATCTTCCCGGTCCGCAACCCGCGCATCAGGTCGATGCGGCCGCGCGGCGAGTCCATCTCCTCGCCCCAGTTCTGGTAGGTCGGGCAGCCCGGCAGGCAGAACCCGCAATGGACGCAGTCGTCGATCAGCTCCCGCTGCGGCGCCGTCATACCAGGAACCTCCCGGGGGCCAGCACCCCGGCAGGATCGAGGCGCTGCTTGACCGAGCGCTGCAGCCCGAGAGAGCCGGGCGCAGGCCCCCAGTCTCCGTCCGCGGCCAGCCAGCCTCCCAGGGCCGCCAGCTCGCGCCGCGCTCCTTGCAGCGCCGCGGGGTCGGCCGTCGCACGGGAGGCGAACCCCAGGCCGAGCGTGGGCAGCCATTCGAGCCGCGCCCCCAGTGGCGCAAGCGCCTTCGCGACCTGGGCCGCGTGGGTCGGGAGCGCGCCGAAGCGGACGCGCGCGCCAGCCGGCGCTGGCTCGGGCCACGCGGATTCCTCCAGGTCTCGCAGCTTGTCGCGCTGGGCCCGCACCCCGGCCGCGAACCCTTCGAAGCGGAGATACACGTCCCAGCCCTTCCCCTGGCTGATCGCGAGCATCGCAGCGGGCTCGAGCTGCTGGGCGCGCACGCGCCGCACCAGCTCCAGCGGGTCGCCGCCGCGGGCGCACAAGGTCACCGCTTCCTCCGGAAGCGGGTGCACGCGGAAGGTGACCGTGGCGATGAAGGCCAGGGTGCCCCAGGAGCCGCACATCAGCTTGGGCAGATCGAACCCCGCGACCGTCTTCACCACCTTGCCGCCGCCCTTGGCGCGCGTGCCGTCCGCCCGCACCACGCTCACGCCGATGATCAGATCGCGCACGGACCCGAAGCGGGTTCGGAGCGGCCCGAACGAGTTCGCCGCGACGATCCCGCCCAGCGTGGCCTTGTCCGGCTGCGGCGGATCGAGCGCCAGCCGCTGCCCGTGCTTCGCCAGCTCGCGCTGGAGCCGGGCCAGCGTCACGCCGCACTCGACGATCACCACCTGATCGGCGGGCTCGTACTCGATCACCCGGTCCAGCTTCTCCGAGGAGATCTCCAGATCGACGGGCGGGCCCGGAGGCAGCGCCGTCCCTCCGCCGACGAAGAGCACGCGCCGCCCCCCTTCGGCGAGCAGCGCCTGCGCTTCCTCGATCGACCCTGGCGTCACGCGCGCCACGCTTCTCCCGACACCTCGCTGGGGTGCGGCCGGTAGAGCCCCGGCTTGTCGCCGCAGAGCCGCGGCGTGGGGAACATCTTTCCCGGATTGAAGGTGCCGGCCGGATCGAATGCGCAGCGCACGAGCTGCATCGTGTCGAGGTCCTGTGCGCTGAACATCTCCGGCATGTACGCCGCCTTGTCGGCTCCGACGCCGTGCTCGCCGGTGATCGATCCTCCGTGCCGCAGGCAGATGCGGAGGATCTCGCCGGACATCTCCTCGGCCTTCCGCTCCTCCTCCGGGTCGCGGCCGTCGAAGAGCACCAGCGGGTGAAGGTTCCCGTCTCCGGCGTGGAATACGTTGGCCACCCGCAGCCCGTAGCGCTGCCCGAGGCCCGCGATCTCTTGAAGCACCTGGGCGATCTTGCTGCGCGGGATCACCCCGTCCTGCACCAGGTAGTTGCGGGCGATCCGTCCCACCGCGGCGAACGCGCTCTTGCGACCCTTCCACATCAGCTCGCGCTCGGCGGCGTCGCGGGGCACCCGGACCTCCAGCGCCCCGGCCTTGCGGGCCAGCTCGACCGCCACGGCGGAAGTGTGCTCGCACTCCTGCGCCACGCCGTCCACGTCCATCAGGAGCGCGGCCCCCACCTCGGGCCAGTCGACCCCGGTGGCCGCTTTCGCCGCCACGATGGCCAAGGTGTCCATCATCTCGATGGCTGCCGGGACGATCCCGGAGGCGATGATCGCGCTCACCGCGTTTCCCGCCTCGGTGGTGGAGGGGAAGGTGGCGAAGAACGTGCGCGTCGCCTCGGGCTTGCGGAGGATGCGAAGCACCACCTCGGTGACGATCCCCAGGAGCCCCTCGCTGCCCACCACCACGCCCGCCAGATCGTATCCCGGCGTATCGGCGACGGCGCCGCCGAGGTCGACCACGCTCCCGTCGTGGAGCACCACTCGCACGCCCAACGTGTGGTTGACGGTGAAGCCGTACTTGAGGCAGTGCGCGCCGCCCGAGTTCTCGGCCACGTTGCCGCCGATGGTGCAGACGCTCTGGGAGGACGGGTCCGGCGCGTAGTACCAGCCTTGCGGCCCGATGTGCTTGGAGACGTCGAGGTTGATCACGCCCGGCTGTACGCGCATGAACGCGTTGTCGTAGTCGACCTCCAGGATCTTCCGCATCCGGGAGAGGCCGATCAGCACGCAGCCGGGGATCGGGAGCGCTCCGCCGGAGAGGCCCGTTCCGGAGCCTCGCGCGACGATGGGCAGGCCGGCTTCGCGCGCAAGCTTCACGCAGGCAACCACCTCCTCGGTGCTCGCCGGCAGCACCACCACTCCAGGGGTAGCGCGGAAGCTGGCCAGGCCGTCGGACTCGTAGGTCCGGAGTTGCTCGGGCCTGGAGTAGCAGTACGCCGCGCCCACCGCCGCCGCGAAGCGCTTGATCAGCGGATCCGGCAGCGGCTGGCCTTGCTGCTTCAGCTCCAGATGCGTCGCGCCGGGGGTCTCCTGCTTCATTCGAGCAGCTCGTAAGCGGGCAGGGTGAGGAACTCCACGAATACGCCCAGGACCAGGTCGTCGAGGATGCGCCGCGCCTGCTGGAGCTGCGGGCTGGCGGGGAGCTTGGCCAGCTCCTCGTCGCGGAGCTTCTCGTACAGGGCCCGATCGACAAGGCGGCCGTCGGCGAGCTTGGCGCCGTTCTGGACCCACTGCCAGAGCTGCGCACGCGAGATCTCTGCCGTGGCCGCGTCCTCCATCAGGTTGAAGATGGCGACCGCCCCGTTCCCTCCCAGCCACGCGCTCAGGTACTGCAGCGCCACCGAGATGTTGTTGCGGACCCCGCCTTCGCTGATGGTGCCGCCGGGGACCTTGATGTCCTGCAGCTCGGGCGCCTCGACGCGGACCTCCTCCCGCAGTCTTTCCTTCTGATGCGGCTTCCCCAGCTTGCGGTCGAAGACCTCCTTTGCGATGGGAACCAGATCGGGGTGCGCGACCCAGGTGCCGTCGAAGCCGTCCTTGACCTCGCGCTCCTTGTCGGAGCGCGTCTGCGCGAGCGCCTTCTCGTTGATCTCCGGGTTCTTGCGCGTGGGGATGAACGGCGCCATCCCGCCCATCGCATGCGCCCCGCGCCGGTGACAGGTCTTCACCAGGAGCTCGGTGTACGCGCGCATGAACGGCACCGTCATCGTGATCTGCTGCCGATCGGGCAGGATCAGGTCGCGGCGCGTCCGCAGCTTCTTGATCAGCGAGAAGATGTAGTCCCAGCGCCCCGCGTTCAGGCCGGCCGAGTGGTCCCGCAGCTCGTAGAGGATCTCGTCCATCTCGAACGCGGCGGGCAGGGTCTCGATCAGCACCGTCGCGCGCACGCTGCCGCGCGGGATTCCCAGCTTCTCCTGCGCGAGCACGAACACGTCGTTCCACAGCCTCGCCTCGAGGTGCGACTCGATCTTGGGCAGATAGAAGTAGGGACCGGTGCCCCGGTCCAGCGTCTCGCGCGCGTTGTGGAAGAAGAAGAGCCCGAAATCGGCGAGCGCGCCGGAGACCGGCTTGCCGTCGACTTGGAGATGCTTCTCGGGCAGGTGCCAGCCGCGCGGCCGGACCAGCAGCGTCGCGATCTTCTGGTTCAGCTTGTAGGACTTCCCTTCCGGCGAGGTGAAGGTGAGCTTGCGACGGACCGCGTCCTTGAGGTTGACGTGCCCCTGGACGACGGCGCTCCAGGTGGGCGAGAGCGAGTCCTCGAAGTCCGACATGAATACGTCGGCGCCCGAGTTCAACGCGTTGATCATCATCTTCCGCTCGACCGGGCCGGTGATCTCGACGTGGCGCTTCTCCAAATCCGCCGGCGTGGGGGCGACCTTCCAGTCGCCGGCCCGCACGCTGGCCGTTTCCGGGAGGAAGTCGAAGGCCGCGCCGGCCGCGAGCTTTCGATAGCGCTCGAGTCGCTTTTGCAAGAGCTCCTGCCGCCGGGACTCGAAGGCGCGGTGAAGCTCCTCGACGAACGCAAGGGCTGGCTTTGACAACACTTCCGCGGACGCGGATCCGGTCACTTCGATCATGCCTGGGGATCGACCACAAACACGTCACTTCTTCAAGTGGGGGTGACCAGCACCGTGCAGGAGCGCGCCCCGTGGGCCCCGATCACCAGCGCCTGCTCGATGTCCGCCGTCTTGGAGGGCCCGGACAGCCACATGGCGAATCCCGGGGAAGGAACGGTCACGCGCGCGTACGCTTCGTGCAGGTTGTGCACCAGCGCATCGGCGCGGACCACCACCGCCAGGTGCTGGGTGAGGAAGGCCCCCGACCGGTTCGGACCGCCGTGCTGCACGATCCAGCAGGCGCCGTTCTCGGCCACTCCCAGCTCCGCCGGCAGGACGCAGAAATCGACGTCCTGCAGGTCGTGCGGATCGGACACCGTCGCCAGGTCCACGTTGGCCTTGCCGACTCCCGGCAGGAGCGAGAGGACCTTGCGCGCGGACGCGTACTCCGGGATTGCGCGGAGCGCGTCCTCCAGCGTGCCGTCCACCAGCACGCAGCGCCCGCCGACCTCGACCACGCTCTTCGCGAACCGCTCGCGCAGGTCGGGGTACTGCACCGCCTCGAGGCGAGCCAGGTCGGGCAGCGGCGCGGGAGGGGGCGCCGCCGCGCGCAGCGCTCTCAGGATCTCATCGCGGGCGGACACGCTTCCTCCACTGCGCGCGGAAGCTCTCGCGCGGCATCGGCGGCAGCTCGCGCTGGCGAGTCCAGGGATTGGGGATGCGCGGCGCCAGGACGCGCAGCAGCTTTCCGAAGATGCGATAAGCCCAGGTCCGCGCCAGCACCCAGGCGCCCACCTTGGAGACGACGCGCTTGTGGAGCGGCACCAGCCCGCGGGCGGCCAGCTCGCCGCGCCAGGCGAGGAGCTGGTGGTGCAGGTCGATCCGCACCGGGCAGACGTCGTCGCAGGATCCGCACAGGGTGGAGGCGAAGGGCAGTCCGGCGTGCTTCTTCGGATCGATGTGCGGGGCGAGCACCGAGCCGATGGGCCCGGCGACTGTCACGCCGTAGCTGTGGCCGCCGCTGCGCCGGTACACGGGGCAGGTGTTCATGCAAGCGGCGCAACGGATGCACTTGAGCGAATTCCGGTACTCCTCGCGGGCGAGGATGCGGCTGCGCCCGTTGTCCACGATCACGATGTGCATCTCCGCCCCGGGACGCGGGCCCTGGAAATGCGACGTGTAGGTCGTGATCGGCTGTCCGGTGGCGCTGCGCGCCAGCAGGCGGAGGAACACCGCCAGCGCCTCCGGCGAGGGCACCATCTTTTCCACTCCCATGCAGGCGATGTGGATGGGCGGCAGCGACGTGCCCAGGTCCGCGTTGCCTTCGTTGGTGCAGACCACCACTCCGCCGGTGGAGGCGACGGCGAAGTTCACCCCGGTGAGCCCCGCCTGGGCGGCGAGAAACTTCTCGCGCATGTGCCCCCGGGCGGCCTCGGTGAGCTGCTTCGGATCCGAAAGACCGGCAGGGGTGCCGAGCTTCTCGTGGAACAGCTCCCCGATCTCCTCCTTCTTGAGATGGATGGCCGGCATGACGATGTGCGAGGGCGGCTCGCGCCGGAACTGCACGATCCGCTCCCCCAGGTCGGTGTCCACCACCTCGACGCCGTGCGCTTCCAGGTGCTCGTTGAGGTGGCACTCCTCGGTGAGCATGGACTTGCTCTTCACCAGCCGCGTCACTCCGCGCTCGCGCAGCAGCCCGTGCACGATGCGGTTGTGCTCGGCGGCGTCGCGCGCCCAGTGCACGCGCGCCCCCGCGGCGGCCGCGTTCCTCTCGAACTCCTCCAGGTAGTCGGGGAGCCGGGAGAGGGTGTGCGCCTTGATCTGCGAGGCCAGGCTGCGCAGCTCCTCCCACTCGGGCACGAAGCTGCGCGCGATGTCGCGCTTGTTGCGGACGAACCAGACCGCCTGGTCGTGCCAGTGCATGCGCGGCTGGTCCGCGACAAACTCGCCGGCGCGCTGGGAATGCTCGCTCATCGGGTCGCTTCCTCCAGCAGCTCGGCGACGTGCAGGACGCGAAGCTTCTTGCCGTCACGCCGGATCAGTCCGTCCAGGTGCATGAGGCAGGAGCTGTCCGCGCCGGTGATCACCTCGGCGCCCGCCCGCTCGTGGTCGGCCACCCGGTCGCGTCCCATGGCGCAGGAGACCGCCTCCTCGCTGACGGCGAAGGTGCCGCCGAATCCGCAGCACTCGTCCGCTCGCGACAGCTCGGCCAGCTTCAGGCCTTCGATCCCTTCCAGGAGCGCCCGCGTCTTGGAATACGGCGGGACCAGCCTCTCGCTGCCGCTTCCCATCCGCAGCTCGCGCAAGGCATGGCAGCTCTGGTGCAGACCGACCCGGGCGTCGAAGCGGCCCCGCGGCCGGACCTGAAGGACATCGTGCAGGAACTCGCACAGCTCGCGCGTCTTCGCCCGCAGCGCCGCGACCTTGGGGTGGCCGGGCAGCAGCTCCGGATAGTGGTTCCGCACCATGCTCGTGCAGCTGCCGGACGGGCAGACCACGTGCTCGTACGGCGAGAACACGTCGAGCATCTTGCGCGCGAGCTGCCGGGCATCGTCGAAGAAGCCGGAATTGGCCATCGGTTGGCCACAACATGTTTGCGCCTCGGGAAAGTGCACCCGGACGCCCTGTCGCTCCAGCAGCTCCGCGGTGGCGAGGCCGACCCGGGGGTACAGCTGGTCGATGTAGCAGGGCACGAAGAGCGCGACGTCCATCGGGCCGCTGATTGTAGTCGATGCCGGTGCAAGCGGCTCAGGCGATCCTGTCGCGGAGCGCCGGGGCACGGCGCCGCCGGAGCAGGAACATGGCCCCGAACCACACGCCGTAGAAGACGAGCAGCGTCGCCGCCGCCACCGGAAGGGCTGCCCGGGCAAGGCCTGCCCGCTGCAGCACCACGTACAGGTCCCCGGAGAACCCCGGGCCGAGGAGCGCCAGCGCAAGCAGCAGCATCCGCGAGGCGAAGCCGTGGAAGCGCTCGGTATCGCGTCCCCCCTCGACGATGCGGTGATAGGCGGCGGGCGCCATCAGCACGATGGTGGCGAGGGTGACGAAGCCGAGGCTTGCGAGATGAACGAGCTGCGCATCTCGCGGGAGCTTCGCGAACGTCTCCATCAGCACGATGGCAAGCTGGAACCCGAGCAGCGCTTGCGCTCCGGGAAGCAACACCCGGGCCTCGGTCAGCACTTCGACGATCCGGTGCTGCAGGGGAGTGTCCTCCATTGCATCCTCCGCTTCCTCGGCGATCCGCCGCCCGCGCAGGGCGAAAGGGCCGTACCAAAGCGCCAGCGCGGCGGCCAGCGTGAGCGCGCCACCAGCGGCGCCGGTTGCAGCGCCTCCGATGCGGTTGCCGGCGATCGCCAGGTCGAAACCGAGCGCCAGCGCGAACGGCAGCAGGACGACCTGCATCACCGCCCTGGTGAACCGGTGGAACCGGGCGCTGTCGCGGCCTTGCTCGACGATCCGGTGCCGGCTGGCGATGAGGAAGAGGGCTCCGATCGTCGCCAGCAGCGCGAACAGGGCGGCCATCTTCAGCGCGCGCTCGGCCGGGCTGAGCTCGTCGTAGGCCTTCTCGAAGAACCCGCGGTACTGGAACCCGAGCAGCACCTGCGCGCCCAGCACCAGCATTCGCGCTTCGTCGAGGGCGTTCTTGACCCTGCCCTGCAGGCCGGCCATCGGTGAAATCTGTGAACTCCCGGACCCGGCAGCACGCTCGCCGGTGACTTCAGCGAGCGAGGCGCGCGGCGGCCTCCGCGCCCGATCGCGCGACGTCGGGCACGCTCACTCCGTCGTACTCCGCTCCGGCCACCTCGATGGGCGGCAGTCCGGCGAGCAGCGTCCGGAGCCCGGCCACCCGTTCGCGGTGCCCGACTGCATACTGTGGAATGGCGTCGCGCCAGCGCACCACCCGCACATAGTCGGGTCGCTGCCGCAGACCCCAGATGGCGCGCAGATCGGACATCAAGCCCGCCACCAGCTCCCCGTCCGGCAGCGCCGCCCGCTCCGGATGCCGCGCGCCCCCACAGATGCAGGTCACCAGCGTGCGTCCGGCGGGCGCGCGGCCTGGGAGCATGCTGCCCGGCAGGAGGGTGCCGATTCCGTGCAGAGTTCCGTCGGCGTCGATCATCCCAAACCCGCGCGGCAGCCCGTCCGGCGCGAGGCCGAGGTGCACGATGGTCACTGGCGCGCTGCGCAGCTCGCGGAGGCCATCGGCGAATCCGGGCGCGAATGCTCGGGCGATCTCGGCCGCGGCCC
>Ga0208990_1000160_pt1 | contig 13143 bp, 12 predicted proteins | sample MedBloCARef_M3_FD_187854 | JGI IMG/M metagenome (GOLD analysis project Ga0208990, IMG submission 187854) | Forest soil microbial communities from El Dorado National Forest, California, USA - Mediterranean Blodgett CA Ref_M3 (SPAdes) (version 2) | ecosystem: Environmental > Terrestrial > Soil >...
TACCGCGTCTGGTCGTTGTCTTTGGAGCGGTTGTTGCGGCCCTGTGTCTCAACGTTCGCACAGTCAACGCTCTCGATGCCGACTCAACCACAGTCGAGAGCGCGTGGTGTACTGAAACAGCCGACAGCGGTGATCCGCCTAACTGCACGTACCACGATTTTTTAGCCTGCGCCGCGGCGGCCATCGGAGCCGGCGCCTCATGCAAAGCGAAATCAAGCATCCCGGCGAATGCCATTGACGCAGGTAGTCGTCGCGCCGCCGATTCGCCGCGGCGAAGCACGCAGTCGTCCACCACGCGTCGAATGCGCCAACTCTCGACGATCGAACGGAAAAAGCTGTTCCAAGAATTCGTCGAATGGAATCGACGGCGCTCCAATCAGTAGCGCCTCCTGCCGGCGGCTACACGCGCGACCAAAGTCCGGTTTTGGCCCAACCCGGCGGTTCGCTGCACCGCAGCGATACGGCAACTATCGGAGAACAACCGGACGGTCGGCGGACGTGACCCCGACCGCCGCCGCTGACCGAAGCGAACCACGCAAAGGCGGCTTTCTACGCCGATGCCCAGCCGAACTGGGCCGATGGCGGGATCAAACGTCGGCACCATCAAGTGCAAGGGAACAAAAGCGGTTCAGTCGGGGTTGATCCAGCATCCAGCATCCCAGCAGCACCGTGGCGGATAACCCCTAATCGGGCAGGAGAAAACGTCATGCACCGATATGAACAAGTCGAACATCCATCAAACAAGGCAGTGACTCTCACGTTTGGGACAAACGGCGGCAGAGACCGCGGCGGGGTGACCGGACCAACCGAAATAATTGTCGGCCAACAGATGGTCGTACGCCCCCCTCAACCGGGATCGCTTACACCGACAAAAGCCTTCGCAATGGCTGAGGAGTTGGCGGATCAGTTGGGACTTCCCATCGTAGTGGTCGATCCAAATGGCATCTGGAACCCGGTTTGGGGTGAACTCTACCGTTCCACGGGGCCTGCGCTCGCGGCGTGAACGAGATCACGCCAGGCATCCGGCGTGATGTGAAGGTTAGGAGCCCGCGCGTTAGTGAGCAGCATTGCGACGGGTGGGATGGGCGAAGGGGATCGCCGGGGCCGCCGTATCGAAGCGCCGGTAGGACATCGACCACCTGGACCCGCTGCGGCCACGGGTGGGGAACAGTTCCGCGGGCGCATTGTAAATGAAACTGTAACGGATCTCGATATATCCTCGGGTCCTGCGACAATGGCGCTATTCACGTCTAAGCTCGCTCTCACGAGCAACTCGCTCGTGGGATTCGGAGACGCTCTTGATCCTGTAGTCGAACTCGCCGTCTCGTTCCGGAAGCCTTTTGATGATCGTGTATGGGCCGCGAGCTGCGTTGCCGCGCAGTACGCTTTCAGCGAGCGTGACTCTCTGGCCAAGTCGGAACTTGTGATCTGCCACTAGACAGCCTTCAAGTTTTGGGCCTTCTTCCCGCGCTTCTGGTCCATGACTTCATCGAAGGATACTCGTTGTCCTTCGTGGAGTGTTGTCAGGCCGGCCTGCTCAACGGCACTGACATGAAAGAAAATGTCGGCACCTCGTTCATCAGGCGCTATGAGGCCAAATCCCATTTGCGCATTGAAGAGCTTCACCGTGCCGACCGGCATGATCAATACCCTTGGGTCTACCGAACCGCAGATTAGCCGGTCTCGTCCTCAGAAGCCATGGAAAATGGGAATGCACAGGTATTCGCCAGGTCAGAGATCACACATCGCGGCGACGTTTCGGGCGGTTACCCGACATTGCGTGCACCTAGAGATCTATGCCCGAAACCTCCCCTGTCTCTCAGATACTTCGGGCTCTGGCGCAATCCAGTCGTGATGGCCGGTGGCTGTGCGGCAGCGCCCCCTAAGGAGAATCCCTGAATGGCGCTCATGAAGGTTTTTCGGGCATGAGCTATGCATGGTCACTCTGATTTACCGATGTCCCGCCACTGGGATGAATGTGCAGGGCTGCTTCGCCGACGAGGTCGCGGCTAAGGCCGACGAGCACGCGCATTTGTAAGCACGCCGTGCGCGGCGTGCGCGCAAATTCTCCTCGTGAGCCCGGTGACGGGGAAGGTGGTCGGAGATCACGACGATTAGGGCGACGACGAGAGTCCGGTCTTGGGGCCCAAACCGGAAGTCGGGGCTTGTTGGTCAGAATCCGTTCGGTGACGGCAGCACTACCCACTGACCACAACGCAGGTTTGATATCCTGCTGTGAGATGATCATCCCCCACCTTGGGGTGGGGGAGATACTCAGCGGACTTGCGGCCTCAGGGTAACATTCCTTTCGAGGCCTGCGAGAACCAGGCTTTCGCGTTGGCGATCGCCCCCGGCGCATCGTCGGCCAGCATCAGCCGCTCGCTCACGAGCTTGTTGACGGCAGTCGTGACCGCGTTGACGTAGCCGGCGGTGCTGCCATAGCGCTCCCCGAGCGAAGGCCGCGGATCGCCCACCTGGCGCTGCGCATTCGTGATGGCAAACGGGACGTAGCCGCCGGTGAGATCGCACGCGTCGCCTTGGCTGAAGCCGGTCCTTCGCACATTCCAGCCCGCGTAGGTGCCCAGCGGAGCCTGGAGGATATGCGAACGCAGGCCGCCGATGTCGTTGCCGTCGCTGTTCACCTGCGGCGCGAGTCCCGGATACATCGCGATCGCCGTCGGCGGCTCGACCGAGATAATCCCGGAAATGTCATCCGTGTCATACTGCCGGCCGCGGAAGTAGGCGAAGCGCGTGTTGAAGATCCCATGCGGCCCGGTGACACCAGGAATGACCGGGAACTCGACAGTATCGACCGGCACCAGGCTGCCGTCATGCAGCAGCGAGTACCGGCTGTCCGGCGGCGTCCGTCCGGATGCCACCCATTCCATCAGCGCGACCAGGAGCGCCCGGATATTGTAGGTATAGGTGTTTGCGTTCGGCAGCTGCTCGCAGATGCCGGTCGAGGTCGGAAGAGGCGCGACCGGCGAGAACCCGCCGTGCTGGGTGCTGGAGAACTGATAGATGCGCACGTTGTGAGGCTGATGCAGGTCGGACCTGCCGCGCGGATCGGTCGTGTCGCCCGCCCCAGAGGATTCCCAATATTCGATATCGCTCATGGTGTGGACGATCTTCGGGCAGGTCTCGGTTTTCCTGCACCGATCCAATAGGCCGCTCGGCTCCTCGATCACGGGATCGTGGCTCCGGCCGTAGGTCAGCGGCGCCTCGGGACCGGGGTATTGCTTCTCGGTGTGCTGAGTCCCGGCAAGGCGACCGGGTTGCGAGAAGCGGATGTTGATGTAGTTCTCGACCGCTCCGATGTGCGGCTGCATGCCATCGAAAACCTGTCGGCCGTCTTCGTCCTGGTTGAACCCGAGATTGAGATAGGTCCGCAGCAGACGACCGCTCTGCGAGATGCCGTTGAGCAGCGTGTGGCGGATGGCGCCGGCGATCGGATTGCCTGCGCTGCTGTCTGCGTTGTCGAAGAACGACGCGACGTCCCGGATCGCCGCCAGGCCCAATCCCATCACGATCGGTTCCTGCGCGGTGTAGACGAGCTCGTAGATGTGGTTGGTGTCGAACCCGTTCTTCAGGCAGACCTTGCGGGGGTTCGGGACGCCCGGAAACGGCGTGCTGGTGCAGTCGGCGAACGCCCAGTCGGTGTTGGGCACGGGCGTGCGAGGATCATCCTGATGCACGCGCATGGTCAACGTGAGCCCGGCATTGGAGGTCGTGACGCTCGCATAGCCCGGCGTGTTCGAGCTCGATTCGGCGAGGATGTTCTGCGTCGAGGCCGGCGCGTTGACCGTCCATTCCGACCGGACCACGCCCGTGATGGCCTGGCCGTGCTCGGTCGCGATCGGCGCCGACATCGTGATCAGCCCCGGATTCGTCGCAGGGGCGACGAGATCCGCCTGCCAGCCGGCCCAGACCAGCGTCAGGCCCTGCTTCTCCAGGAACCCGTCGCCTTGCGGGTTGGCGGTGGTGGCCCCGATATTGAAGAAGCCCGGATCGAGCTGGTTGCCGCGGTTGACGATCTCGAAGAGCATCATGCGATTGCCCTTGCTCATGTCGACCGGCTTGAGGATCTGGAATTTCGTCGAGTACTCCACCATGCCTCTGCCATTGCGCGGTGCGAGCTCGATGTCCTGAATGATTTCGTTGCGCGCGTTGCGCGGATCGACTTCGCCAAATGCGGTGCCGTTGACGAACTCGTAGGCTCCGACGGAGCCGAAAGTCGCGCCGCCATACGCCGGCACGGTGCTGGAGATCGCAATCTTGGTGATGCGTGCCTCGGCCGGCGACAGCAGGCCGAAAAGCACTCCGCTCGCGCTCACGAGCAAGAGCTCGCGCAGCCGGTTCGCCCGGCCAAGTATCCTTGGCGTTTGGTTCATGGCATCCTCCCGGTAATTTTTTGCACTTATGTTCGCAGCGATCGCGGCCACAGCGATGCCGCGAGTTCACCTCTCCCGCCGGGAGATGAGACCGCGACATTCGCGCGTAGGGCTGAGATAACTTGAGCTTACCGAAAGAATTGCACCCTTACGCCCCGCTCTTCCCACCAGGAAGAACATCACGATAGTCGCGGCCGGCTACTGTGTGAAATCGCTTTAACCGCCATGCCCAACTTCCAGCTTACGCATTGGCGCGAACCGTCGTCAAGAACGGTGCAAAGGCTTCAGCTGAATCGTGCTTCCGACGCAGCAGCGTCCGCTTCTGGGCCCAGCTCGGACGTGCCAAGCTGTCTGCCGGCGGGCCGCTATGGGGTGGTTTTCGGACCTTGCGCGATGCCCGACTTGAGTCCGGAATGCGCACCACGGCGGACGTTCGCCCACGCCTCCGGATTTATGGGTTCACGCTCTAAATCCAAACGCAGATCACCGTGGGCGCAGGCTTCATCCGTGCTCAGCGTCGTGCCGGGCGCGACGTACTTCATGACCAGTGGCTCTAGCGTGGCCGTCGTCGTATCAGGCACCGGGCCAGCTACAATCCGGCCTTCGCGCTCGACCATGCGCGCGCGCCTTTCCGCCCATTTACAACTCTTTGTGCATTTTCAGCTACGGTTGATGACGGCCCTGCTTTAATTCTTTGATAACCACGGTGATCCTTCCGATGCTAACCGTCTATGACTGCATCGCCAACGCGCATGATCTGCGGCTGGTTGGCTTGGCGGCGGTGATCTGCGCGCTCGCATCATTTACCGCGATCAGCCTTCTCCATCACGTGCACGGATCGGCCGGACACATGCGCGCCATCTGGCTCGCTGTTTCGGCGACATCGACCGGATTCGGGATTTGGGCCACGCATTTTATCGCCATGCTGGCGTTTTCGCCGGGTCTGCCCACGGCCTACAATGTCGTCTTGACGGTTCTCTCGCTGATCTCCGCGATCTTTCTGACGGGAGCTGGCTTGGCGGTTGCCGTGATATCGAATTGGAGGGCAGCCGCTTGGCTGGGCGGCGCCATCGTCGGTGGCGGCATTGCCGCAATGCACTACACCGGCATGGCCGCGTTCGAGATCCAGGGACGGATCGTTTGGGACCCGGCTCTGGTCGTGGCATCAATCGCGCTGGGCTGTCTGATCGGCTCCATCTCATTGCCGGTCGGATTGCGCAGCGACGGCTTGAAATGGAAAATCCTCGGCGCCTTGCTGTTGACCCTCGCGATCTGCAGCCATCATTTCACCGCGATGGGCGCGGCCTCGATTATCTCCGATCCAACGGTCGAATTCTCCGCGGCCGCGCTGCCAGCGGGCTGGCTGGCGATCGCAGTGGCGCTTGCGAGCTTTATTATCATTCTTCTCTCCCTTGCCGGTGTGGCGTTGGAGATGCGAGATCGGCGGCGGATGGAGCTTGAGTACGACCGGATGCAGGGCCTGGCTAACGCTGCCTTCGAGGGACTGCTGGTTTGCGAAGGCGACTCGGTCGTTACCGTCAACAACAGTTTCGCCGGTCTCGTCGGATCCGCGGCGGAGCGTATGGTCGGCGCAAAGCTGGAGCAATACTTTCCCGACGAAGGGACGCGCCTGAAGCTGTTCGAGTGGCCAAATAAGCCGGTCGAGGGCGAATTGCTTCATTCCGACGGCTCTAGGACGCCGGTCGAGTTGATTCTGCGTGCGGTCGACTATGGCGGCAAGCTGCGCCACGCCATTGCGGTCCGCGACCTGCAGGCGCGCAAGCAGGCCGAACAGCATATCCGCTTTCTCGCGCATTACGACTCCCTCACCGGTATTCCCAATCGCAGCACCTTCAACAGGCAGCTGGATCAGGAAATCGTAGCTGCTTTGGACAAGGGTCGGGGGCTCGCCGTCATGTGCCTCGATCTCGACCGGTTCAAGGAAGTCAACGACCTGTTTGGACACGCCGCGGGCGATACAGCGCTTAAGGTCGTGGCGAAACGGATTACGGCTGTGCTGCGCGACGGCCAGATGTTGGCCAGGCTGAGCGGCGACGAGTTTGCCATCATCGTGCCGGAACTATCTAACCCGGAGGCGGCTGGGCGCATCGCGGAGAATATCCTGGAGGCCCTGCAAGCCCCGAGCGAGGACCCGGAAGCCGATTCGCCGATCTCGACCAGCATCGGAATCGCCATATGCCCGAACGACGCGACCAATCGGCAGACGCTTCTCTCCCACGCCGACACCGCGCTCTACCGCGCCAAGAATGAAGGGCGCAGCACCTATCGATTCTTCGAAGCCTCGATGGGCGCGGCCGTCCGGGATCGCCGCCTTCTGGAACACGACCTCCGCAACGCGATTTCCCGCGAAGAATTGCGGCTTGTCTATCAGCCGCAGAAGGACATCACCGACGGCAGAATCATCGGCTTCGAGGCCTTGCTGCGCTGGAAGCATGCGACGCGGGGGGATGTTCCTCCGGCCGAATTCATTCCGATTGCGGAAGAGAGCGGTATCATTCCTCAAATCGGAGAGTGGGTGCTTCGGGCCGCCTGCACCGAAGCGGCGACTTGGACCCAACCATTGGTCGTCGCGGTCAACGTGTCGGCCGTGCAAATCCACAACGCAAATTTCGCTCATTTGGTCCATGAGATCCTATTCGAGACGGGTCTCGCTCCCGGGCGCCTGGAGCTAGAGATTACCGAGACGGCGCTCGTGCGCGATTTGAATCGCGCGCTGGCGACGCTCCGGCGGATCAAGATGCTGGGAGTCCGTATTGCGATGGATGACTTCGGAACGGGTTACTCGTCGCTGTCGAACTTGCGGGCCTTTCCCTTCGACAAGATAAAGATTGACGGGTCCTTCATCAAATCGGTCAATGTCAACGATCAGGCGGCCGCCATAGTACGATCAGTGCTGGGACTTGGCCGAGCACTTCATCTTCCGGTGCTAGCGGAGGGTGTAGAGACAGCCGCCGAGCTCGAATTTCTTGAAGGCGAGCTTTGCGACCAGGCCCAAGGTTACCTGCTGGGAAGGCCGGGCGATATCGCGGGCTTCCGACAACTGACGCACGGCGTAGCCATGGATGCGCCCATGGCGCCGCTCGTGCCCAAAGCAGCGTCTGTGTAAGACGCCGTTCACACGCGTCAGTCTGCGTCGATCAAGTCCTGCCTGAGTTGCACGGGCGGAGACATCGCGCGCCAGCGTGCCGACGTGGTTTTGGACCAGCCTTGCCGCCAGGCTCGACGCCAGCGTTTCGATGAGCATGCTCCCCACAGATGTCTCACGCTGAAGTTCGGACGTGATTGCAAAGGCCATCTCGGCGATCACTGAGTGCACGCGGGGGGATAACCCGCTATTGGGCCAACACACTGATGCGCGCGCTTGATCCCCACGGCCATCGAAGGCTTGAGCGCGGTGCTGCAACGGCCGGAAATCCCCACGCTGGATGCCGTGACCGCGATGTCGGCGCCGCGCGCCAGCGGTGAGCCGCTATCCTTTCGGCGTGGCTTCGCTTTGCCGGCCACTTTCTCGGTCTGCTAGCCCTTCCGTTTGGAAAGATCGCTGCGGATATCTCTGAACTCCTGTGGGCCCCTTAGGAGCCGCCGCTTCCTCGTTCGCCGTTCTTCATCGGTTGCCGACGGATCGGCAAGCTTATCGATTTGCTCAGCCGCCATGTCGGCGGCCTTGGCTGCAGCCCTTGAGCTTCGCCGCGGCGTGGTCTTTGCGCCCGCGAGCCCGAGCTCTACGAGACGGCGGATGGCTTCGGACCGCGACGGGGCATCATTCTTTTCGCCCCATTTGTCGATCGCGGCCGTGAGATCGATCGGCAGTCGAATGGCCGATACGGGATCCTGACCGGTGGCTGGCCGACCTCTCTTTTTTGTATTACGTTTTTTCATTGATACAGTCATATTAATTGTATTACGCTTATTCTGCTGAAAATCAAGCGGCCCGCCAAGGTGAACACCATGAGCGGCCCTCCAGGGCCGTGTCACGAAATCGTCTTCGCACCCTGTTCGCAAGAGGGGATCGATTCACGATCTCGCGATTGACTTTTCGGACCAGCCGGATCGTTTGATGCCGGCCGACTTCGGCCGCCGCTCGGAGCGGATGCCGAAGCAGTAGCCGACGATCAGCATGCGGATCGCGTAAGCCCGTTCACATTCCGCGTCGCCGATGCCCGCCTTGCCGTCTGGCCGACATTGGAGTGGAGCGACGCCGGGCCCTCACTGCCATTATGTTCCGGCTAGCGTGACTTCCGCGATCAGCTTCGGATCGTCGCTGCCGCCGGTCCGGTTGACCCGCCGCAACACCGGCCGGCGCAGCGAAATCATGTCATCTTTCAGAGGGCTGCGGCCATCCGAGCGGGATCACGGCGCACCGGGTCGGTCGCTCATGACCCGCGCCAGACATTGGTGGTGATACGCACATCAAGAAGCTGCGCGTTTGGTGTCGGGCTTTGTAAGTTGGTGAACGCACTCAATAAAAAGCGTTGCAACTGGGCTGAGCGTGCGATTCTTGAGCGTGATGATCGCGACCGGCCGGGGTTGCGCTGGCAGCTTGATCGGCAAGACCTTGAGAGACAGATCTCGGCCGGCAAAGCGTAGGATCGAGGTTGGCAGTGTGGTGACGAAGCGCCCGCTTGCAACCAGTCGGCAGCATAAATGAATGGACAACGTCGTGACGGGAGCGCGCGGCATCTCGGCGGCGCCGCTGGCGCGGAACAGTTCCGCTGCGAGCGAGCCGGGCAGTGTATCGGCCGGCGGCAGAATCCAAGGCTCGCTCGCCAAGTCGGCGAGCTTGAGCCGGCGCGAGCGGGCCCATTTGCTGTGCCGGCCGGCGACCACGACGACCTGATCGTCGTACACGATGTCCGTCTCAAGATCGTCCTCGGCGAAGGGCGTGGGGATGCGGCCCAGCAACAGGTCGATGCTGCGCTCGCGCAACTCGCGATAATGCAGCGTGCTCATCACGGCTTGCGCTATGTCAAGATGAACGCGGGGATGCTCGCGAGAGAAGCGCTCGATGACGGCCGGCAGCAACCCGGCCGCGATGCTTTCGGTGCTGCCGATGCGCAACTGTCCCGCGGTAGGGTCGGCGAGAAATGCGAGTTCCTCCACGCCGTGCTTGAGTTCGTCGAAGATCGCGAGACCGCGCCTAACGAGTGCGCTGCCATAGGCCGTCGGCTCGATGCCATTGCGGCGGCGGTCGAGCAGGCGAAGCCCCACCGTGTGCTCCATGTCCGCAATCGCCTTCGATAGAATTGGACGTTTATGTCTTTAGCTCGCATGGTCCGCGGGTCTTGTGGTGTGGAAATGGAGGCTCCTGATGACCGAATCGGCCGCCTGGCGGCACGCTCGGAGTGTTGCCGCCGGCGTCGTCTTGGTGAGCGCTGCTGCACTCGGCTTTGCGCCCGCGGCTCTCGCGCAGAGCTATCCGTCCAAGCCCGTCAGGATCGTGGTGCCGTTCCCGGCCGGCGGTCCGCTCGATTTCACCGCGCGCTTGGTCGCCGACAATCTCGCGGCGAGCATGAAGCAGCCCTTCGTAGTGGAGAATCGACCGGGCGGTTCCGGCAATATCGGAACTGATGCGGTCGCCAAAGCTGCTCCTGACGGCTACACTCTTCTTTTTGTCCTCGACACCCCGCTGACCGTCAATCCTTCCCTATACGCCAAGCTCCCGTTCGATCCGGTGCGGGATTTCACACCGATTTCGACGGCCGCAAGCTTTTCGCTGACGCTCGTCGTGCATCCCTCCGTTCCGGTGAATTCGGTGGCGGAGTTTGTCGCTCATGCCAAAGCCCGTAGGGACCGGCCGCTGATCTACGGCAGCGGCGGCGGGCGCGGCGATCCCGGCCACCTGACAATGGAGTATTTGCGCATGCTGGCGGGGTTCGAGGATGTGCACGTGCCCTACAAGGGCAATGCCGAAGTGGTCATGGGCCTGGTCGGGGGGCAGATTGCGGCGGGCTTCCTCGCCACTCCCGGCGTGTTGCAGAACGTGCGGGACGGACGGCTGAAGGCGCTCGCAGTTTCAAGCCCACGGCGCACGCCGCTTGCACCGGAAATCCCGACGATCGCGGAGAGCGGCTATCCCCGCTTCGACGTTCAATTCTATCAGATGATGCTGGCGCCGGCGGGCATTCCGGAGGCCATTCGCGTCACGATCGAACGCGAGGTCCAGCGAGCTTTGCAATCCCCCGATCTGCAGGCACGGCTTCGCGCGCAGGCGCTGGAGCCGATCGCAAGCACCGGGGCTGAGACCAGCGTCCTGCTCAAAGCTACCGCCGAACAATGGCAGACCGTGATCAAGTCCGCCAACATCCGACTCGACTGACGCGCATGAGCCGACAGCAGGCAGGCGCGCGCGACGGGCCGAAGCCGATGACGCAAGTCGTGATGCTCGGAACCGGGACGCCGCGTCCGGATCCCGAGCGCTCTGGACCCGCGACCGCCATCGTGGTCAACGGGACGCCTTATCTAGTCGACTTCGGTCCCGGCGTCGTTCGCCGCGTGGCGGCTGCATACCGCAACGGCGTTACCGCGTTCGGGCCCGCCGCCACCGAGTTGAGAAAGATCTTTCTCACCCATCTGCACGCCGACCACACGGCCGGCTACCCCGACCTGATCCTCACGCCGTGGATCCTGGGCCGAACGCAACCGATCGACGTCTACGGGCCGAGGGGCCTCCGCGAGATGACACGGCATGTGATGGACGCCTGGAAGATCGATATCGACAATCGCATGAATGGGATCGACAGGCTGCCGCGGGCCGGATGCCGGGTGAACGTGCACGAGATCGAGCCGGGAGTAATCTATACGGACCGCAATATCCGCATCACCGCCTTTCCGGTGCGGCACGGCTTGCTCAGGGACGCATTCGGCTTCCGATTCGAGACCGCGGACAAGGTCATTGTCATTTCGGGCGACACGGCGCCGACGCCGAGCCTCATCGAGCATTGCGGCGGCTGCGATGTGCTGATCCACGAGGCCTATTCGCAAGAGACCTATGAAAGGGTCTCGCGCAAATGGCAACGGTATCGGCGAAACCATCACACCTCGTCGAAGGAACTCGCCGCGCTGGCAGCTCGCGTCAAACCCGGTTTGCTGGTGCTTTATCATCGCGCCAACGCCGGCGGCGCAATGACGGCCTCGGACCCCGAAAGGACCTTACTGAACGAAGTGCGGCGGCTCTATGACGGCCGGGTGGTCACCGCGCATGACCTTGACGTTTTTTGAACGTCGATCCTCTGCGATCGAATTCACACAACGCAGCAATTGAGGGTTTTCCGGTCTTGGCCCATCTCGGACATGCCGCAATTTTTGCTAGGCGTCCGCTATCGAGGGATAAACGGACATTGCGCAAGCCGCGCCGCCCCTTCGGTAATGGATCGCGGATCGACCGGAACTGGCCGTGGCGCATTTCGCACCGCTCCAGCAAAGGACAGCACTCCCCGGCGTCATCGCCGTCATCCGGCATTCCGCCGGCGCCAAGCCTGCGGACCGGCCGCACGAGCCACAAAAATGCGGAGCGTCGCGCGACCCTGGAAACCGACACTTGCCAATCACACTTTTACGTGTTAATAATCACACTCTTTCGTGTTAAGAAATAAACAGTGAACACTACCGGAGCCACGCCAACCGCGTCGCGGCGAACCTCATCCTGCGGAGGACCAAACGGAGCGCAAATGACCACAACCCCCGACCTCCCAACCCTGTCCGAACCCTCCAACCTCCCGGCCAGCCTCGACTTCCTCGGCCCGGCCCCGCTCCTCCAGCGCGAGGAGGTATCCGGCTACGATACGCTTCTTGCCCGCATCTCCGGCGCCGTGAAGCCCGCCGACATCCTGGAGGAGATCTGGGTCCGCGACGTCGTCGACCTGGTGTGGGACGCCGTTCGCCTGCGGCGCCTCAAGGTGGGTCTGATGACGGCCAGCTCCTATGAGGGAATGCAGAAGGTCCTGCTGGGATTGGACGTGCCTGACTTCGTCGATCTCGCCAAGCGATGGGCCGCGCGCGACAAGGACGCGGTCGCGCAGGTCGACGCGCTGCTCGCCTCGGCCGGCCTGACCATGGACGCCGTGATGGCGCAGACCCTGCGGGTGCGGATCGACGAGATCGAGCGCATCGACCGCATGATCACGGCGGCCGAGGCGCGCCGCAACGCCGCCCTGCACGAGCTCGCGCGCCACCGCGCGCACTTTGCCGCGATCCTGCGGCGCGCCGCGCAAGATGTCGAGAATGACGCCGAAGGTATCGCGGACGCCGAGTTCGAGGTTGTGTCCCAGACCGGGCTGATACCTCCGGGCGCCATCGCATGACCGGCGCCCGCAGGGCGTTTGCGAGCCGCGCCAATGCGCGCGCCAGCACCGGCCCGAAGACGCCCGACGGCAAGGCGCGCGCGGCGCGCAATGCGCGCCGGCATGGATTGAACCTCCCGGTGCTCCACGATTCCACGCTCACGCCCGAGGTCGAGGACCTGGCGCGCAAGATCGTGACATCGGTCGCCGGTGCGGATGCCGATCCGCGCCGCTTCGCGCTCGCCTGCCGGATCGCCGAGGCGCAGATCGATCTCAAGCGCGTGCGCCAGGCGAAGCTGCCGCTCGTCGCCGATCTGCAAGCCGACACCAAGGCGGCCGCCCGGCTCGTGCGGCTCGACCGCTACGAGCGGCGCGCTTTGTCGCGGCGCAAATTCGCGATCCGCGACTTCGACGCGGCGGCCAACCTTGCTCCGACCTCATCCTGAGGAGCC
>Ga0208990_1000161_pt1 | contig 13072 bp, 13 predicted proteins | sample MedBloCARef_M3_FD_187854 | JGI IMG/M metagenome (GOLD analysis project Ga0208990, IMG submission 187854) | Forest soil microbial communities from El Dorado National Forest, California, USA - Mediterranean Blodgett CA Ref_M3 (SPAdes) (version 2) | ecosystem: Environmental > Terrestrial > Soil >...
TCGAAGCCGCGGCGGAAATGGACGCGCGACTTGATGGCGATCGCCTTGAAGCTGGCAACGTCGAAGCCCAGCGCGTTGAGCGGCAACGGCTCCATGACCTGCACCAGGTAGCGGCTGATCACCAGCACATTGCCGCGGCCGAATTTCACCACGACCCAGAGCTGGCCATAGCCTTCGACTGCGTTGAGCACCGTACCCTGGATGCGCACCGGCGCACCGGCCGATTCGTCGGCCAGGCCGCCCACCTCCATATCGAACGGATCACCCGCTTTTATGCCTGCAGCCTTCAGCGCATCGCTCGCCTTGGCGTCGGCGACCGTGGCGATCAGCACATCGGAAAGATCCTGCGCGATGATCTCCTTCAGGAGCCACGTCGCCGAGCCGGACCGGTCGCTGTGATCGGCCAGCACCACCGGCACGTCGCCTCGTTCCACGGCCTGCTTTGCCAGGGCGACGCCGTCGGGGATGGTGTGGACCTTGGTCGAGGTCAGCAGCGCCTCGCGCCGGCGCCAGGCCGCGTGAGCCATGTCGTCGGCGATCTTGCGGGCGAGCTCAGGGTCGCCATTGGTGATCACTTGGAACGTCATCCCGACGTCGGGAACATCGGCGAAGGGAAAGCCGAAGAAGAAGTTCACATAGCTGTCGGGCTCGCGCGCCTCCCAGGTGAGCGCGCGCTGCACCAGGTCCATCCACGGCGAGGCGCCGGTCCACTGCACGGCACCCGGCGAGATGATCGGCACCCTTATCGTTACGTGAGTGGGTTTGTAGTCGCCGCGGATCGCCCGCACCAAGGTCCGCGCGGCACGCTCGCCCTGCAGATAGCCGTCGTAGTGCGGGAAGTATTTGACCGTGAAGGCCAGGTCGGCATGGCGCAGGAATTCTTCGTCCTCGTTGCCATGCGGATCGAAAGTCGCAGCAAGGAACGCCGCCGGTCCGACGACGGCACGCACGCGCCGGGCCAGCTCCGCCTCGGGCCGCGGCACGCCGCGCACGCCCATGGCGCCGTGCAGGCAGAGATAGACACCGTCGAATTTTCCCTGGGCCTCGATCTCCGAGATCATCCTACCGGCGAAGGTCTCGTAGGCTTCCTCGGTGATCCAGCCCGACCCCGTGCCGGTCTTGGGCCACAGCGGCGATTCGATGCCGACCAGCTCGACCTCGTCGAACTCGCGCGCCATCTTCACGAAGCCGCCCATGTAGGATTTGCGGTCGTGGGCGAGCAGCGCTTCGCCCTTGGCCGGCGATCCCGGATAGATGAAATCGGCGAGCGTGGTGTCGTTCTTCAGGAACGTCACGGTCTCGTGGGAGAAGTGCAGGACGGCGATCCGGATCGGCTTGCGGCTCACGGGCGGTTTTTTCCTTGCATCGGGGCGATGGCGCGCGAAGTCTCGCAAGAGATCAGGGAGGAAACAAATGACAAACCGCGTCATCGACGCGGATGGGCACATCTGCGAGCCGCCCGCCGTCTGGAACGATTATGTCGAGAAGCGCTATCGCGCGGAGACGATCCGGGTCGAGCGCGATGCGGACGGGCGCGACTGGGTCTCGATCAACGGCGCGATGCGGCGCAACCTCCGGCCCGCGGCGGCCTGCGTCCCGTGGGGCATGGACGATCCCAACAACGTGCCGACCTGGGACGACATTCTGCCCGGCTCCTACGACGGCGGCGCCCGCGCCCAGGTGCTGGAGGAGGAAGGCATCGAACGTTCCCTGCTCTTCCCCTCGCTCCATCTTCTGGCCGGCGACATCGAGGATCCGGCGGTCGCGGCCGCGACCTGCCATGGCTACAACGAATGGATCGCCGACATGTGTCGCGACGGCCGCGGCAAGCTTTCCGCCGTGGGCATCGTGCCGCTGCAAAGCGCCGAAGCCGCCGCGCGCGAAGCCGATCACATCGCCAGGCTCGGACTGAAGGGCGTCTGCTTTCGCCCCGAGCGCTACAAGGGCCTCGCGCTGTACGATGACGCGCTGGCGCCGTTCTGGCAGGCCGTCGCCGGCAACGGCCTGTTCGCCGCGGTGCATGGCAGCTTCGGCGCGCTGATGCCGAGCTTCGCCACCGGCCGCTACGACAACCTCTTCTTCAGCCACATGATCTGCCATCCCTTCGAGCAGATGGCGGCCTGTCTCGATATCGTGGCCGGCGGCGTGCTCGAGCGGCATCCCGGCCTGCGCGTCGCCTTCCTCGAATCGGGCCTGGGCTGGCTGGAATACTGGCTCGACCGGCTGGACGGCCATTTCGACTCGATGCGCCATCACGTGCCGTGGCTAAAACGCCGACCGACCGAACTGTTCCGCGAGCAGTGCTTCATCTCGATCGAATCGGACGAGGCGCACCGCCTGCCGCGGCTCGGCGAAATGGGCCTCGAACATTGCGTGTTCTGGGGCGCCGACTATCCCCACTACGATTGCACCTATCCCGGCGCGGTGAAGGAGTTGGAGGAGAACCTGGCGCCGCTCCCGCCGGCGCTTGCCGACGGCGTGCGCTGGCGAACGGCGGAGCGCTTTCTGGGCCTCGCAGGCGAATAAGCAGGCACCAGTGAGGGGGTTAGAGATTTTTCTGGAAACCTGACTAACAAGGGTAAAGACGTGCAATTTGAGGCGCTTAGCCGCAAATCAGCCGCCGACCTGGCATTCCTTGTTCATCTCCTTGCAGACCCGCAACACCCACTGCGCATCGGCCGGACCGAAGGGGATGAGGGTCGACACGAAGGCGGCGAGGACCGCCCGCATGGGGCGTATCGCTTTCATTTTCATGGGCGCCGTATCTCCGAACGGTAGCGCTACCTCGTCGGAACCGGACGCTCGCCGGAATAATCGTAGAAGCCGCGCTTGACCTTGCGGCCGATCCAGCCGGCTTCGACGTACTTCACCAAGAGCGGGCACGGGCGATACTTCGAATCGGCCAGGCCCTCATGCAGCACCTGCATCACCGACAGGCAGGTGTCGAGGCCGATGAAGTCGGCGAGCTCGAGCGGGCCCATCGGGTGGTTGGCGCCGAGCTTCATGCCGGTGTCGATCGCCTCGACGTTGCCGACGCCCTCATACAGCGCATAGACCGCCTCGTTGATCATCGGCAGCAGGATGCGGTTGACGATGAAGGCCGGGAAGTCCTCGGCGTTGACCGGCTTCTTGTCGAGCCGCACCACGACTTCGCGCACCGTGCGGAAGGTCTCCTCCTCCGTGGCGATGCCGCGGATCAGCTCGACCAGCCCCATCATCGGCACGGGGTTCATGAAATGCATGCCCATGAACTTGCCCGGGCGGTCGGTCACCGAAGCGAGCCGCGTCACCGAGATCGACGAGGTGTTGGTGGCCAGCAGCACATTGGAGGGCAGGCCCTCGCAGACCTTCTTGAAGATCTCGCGCTTGACGCCCTCGTTCTCGGTCGCCGCCTCGACGATCAGGTCGCAGTCGGCGAACGGCTTGTAGTCGGTGGCGGTCGAGATGCGCCGGAGCGCCGCGTCCTTGTCCTCGGGCCGGATCATGCCGCGGCCGATCTGGCGGTCCATGTTGCGGCCGATCGCGTCGATGCCCTTGTCGATATGCGCCTGGTCGACGTCCGCGAGGCGGATATCGAAGCCTTTGAGAGCGCAGACATGGGCGATGCCGCTGCCCATCTGGCCGGCGCCGATGACGCCGATGCGCTTGATCATGCTGGGTACTCCAGGATTCCGGAACTCACTTCTTTTCGACCGCGGCGGTCAGCTCGGGCACGATCTGGAAGAGGTCGCCGACGATGCCGTAGTCGGCCACCTGGAAGATCGGCGCTTCCTCGTCCTTGTTGATCGCCACGATGGTCTTGCTGTCCTTCATGCCGGCGAGATGCTGGATCGCGCCGGAGATGCCGATGGCGATATATAGGTCGGGCGCCACCACCTTGCCGGTCTGGCCGACCTGGTAGTCGTTCGGCACATAGCCCGCGTCGACGGCGGCGCGGCTGGCGCCCAGCCCGGCGCCGAGCTTGTCGGCCAGCGCCTCGAGCATCTTGAAGTTCTCGCCGCTTGCCAGGCCGCGGCCGCCCGATACGACGATCTTGGCGCTGGTGAGTTCCGGCCGCTCGCTCTTGGAGAGTTCGGCGCCCACGTAGGAAGCGAGCCCGCCCGCGCCGGTGCCGCTGATCTGCTCGATCGGCGCCGAGCCGCCGCCGGCCGCCGCCTTGAAGTTGGTCGGCCGGATGGTCACGACCTTGATCTTGTCGGCCGTCTGTACGGTGGCCATGGCGTTGCCGGCATAGATCGGCCGCACGAAGGTGTCGGGCGAGACGACCTTGATCGCCTCGGAGACCTGCGCGACGTCGAGCAGGGCAGCGACGCGCGGCGCCAGGTTCTTGCCGACGGAATCGGCGGCCATCACGACGTGGCTGTATGTGGGCGCGAGCTTGACCACGAGGGGTGCCACGTCCTCGGCCACCCAGTTGGCGTAGGCCGCGTCCTCGGCCTGCAGCACCTTGGCAATACCCTGGATGGCGGCGGCCGACTTGGCCGCCTCGCCGGCATTGCTGCCGGCCACCAGCACGTGGACATCGGGATCCATCTGCGACGCGGCCGTCACGGCGTTCGCGACGTTGCTGCGAACGGTCTTGCCGTCATGCGCGGCGACAACCAGGACGGCCATGTCAGATCACTCCCGCTTCGTTGCGCAGCTTGTCCAAAAGCTCGGCCACGGTCTTCACCTTGACGCCGCCCTTGCGCTTGGGCGGCTCCTCGACCTTCAGCACCTTGAGCCGGGGCGCGATGTCGACGCCCAGCGCATCGGCGGTCAGGACCTCGATCGGCTTCTTCTTGGCCTTCATGATGTTGGGCAGCGAGGCGTAGCGCGGCTCGTTGAGGCGAAGATCGGTCGTGATCACCGCCGGCAGCTTGATCTTGATGTTCTCCAGCCCGCCGTCGACCTCGCGCTTCACCTCGGCCGAGCCGTCGGCCACAGCCAGCTTGTTGGCGAAGGTACCCTGCGACCAGCCGAGCAGCGCCGCCAGCATCTGGCCGGTCTGGTTGGAATCGTCGTCGATCGCCTGCTTGCCGACGATCACCAGGCCGGGCTGCTCCTTGTCGACCACCGCCTTCATCAGCTTGGCGACGGCCAGCGGCTGCAGCTCGGCGTCGGTCTGCACCAGCACGCCGCGGTCGGCGCCCATGGCGAGCGCGGTGCGGATCGTCTCCTGGCATTGCGCGGGACCGGCGGAGAAAACGATGACTTCGGTCGCGAGCCCCTTCTCTCTCATGCGGATCGCCTCTTCCACGGCGATCTCATCGAAAGGGTTCATGGACATCTTGACGTTTGCCGTCTCGACGCCCGTGTTGTCGGCCTTGACGCGGATCTTGACGTTGTAGTCGATGACCCGCTTGACCGCGACCAGCACTTTCATCGCGTTGCGCCTATTGGTGAGTTGCCGCCGGACTTCCCATCCAGCGAAGGGGTTTTCGTGTAGGGGTGTTCAGCCGATCATGTCAAGGCTATGGCGCACTGCACAAAATCGCAGGGTGGAAGCTTTTTCCTCAATCTTTCAACAACTTGAAAGGCCTAGCGCGCCCCGCCCGGCACCCAGAGCACGTCTGTAGCGCCGTTATCATTCAGCCTCCGTGCGAGTACGAACAGGTGGTCGGAGAGACGGTTGATGTACTTGATCGCCTCTGGGTTGATCTCCTGCTCGGCCGCCAGCCGCGTCATGCGCCGCTCGGCACGGCGCACGACGGTGCGCGCAAGATGCAGCCACGCCGCCGCCTCGCTGCCACCCGGCAGGATGAAGGAGTTGAGCGGCCTGAGCTCGGCGTTCATGGCGTCGATCTCGTGCTCCAGCCGCTCGACCTGCGACGCCACGATGCGCAACGCCTGCTCGCCGCGCTTGCTCTTGCCTTCGGGCGTGCAGAGATCGGCGCCGAGATCGAACAGGTCGTTCTGGATGCGGCCCAGCATGGCGTCGGCTTCGGCGAAGCGGTCGCCGCCCGGTGCGGTGCGGGCGATGGCGCTGCGCGCCAGGCCGATCACCGAATTGGCCTCGTCGGTCGTGCCGTAGGCCTCGACCCGGGGATCGTGCTTGGCGACGCGATCGCCGCGGCCGAGCGACGTCTGGCCGGCGTCGCCGCCGCGCGTGTAGATGCGGGTGAGGGTGACCATCGGTTCAGCCCTGGCTCTGGTTGGCGAAGTACCAGAGAAGGATCAGCACGATCGTCAGGAACTGCAGGCGCACGCGCCACCACATCAGCTTGTTGCTGCGCCGTCCGCCTTCGATGTTGCCGTCGACATTACGGCTCATGCTGATCAGTCCGGCGAACAGCATGCCGAGCGTGGCGAGGCCAGAGATAATCACCAGAACGAACAGGATCTTGGCGAGCATCACACCCTCCTTTGCCGTGTTCTATCATTCATTGTGCCGGCCCGCGCCAGCGCGGGCGCTGGCCCAGGGTCGTGCGTCCCGCGTGGCAGCGGCGCCGGTCGCGGCTCGAAAGATCGCCTCGGCCGCCTGTTCGCCCGACCACAGCGCCGCATGCACCGTGCCGTATTCGACCGGCTCGGTCGCCTCGCCGGCGAAGTAGACGCGCCGACCGAGCGGCCGGGCGTGCACCGGCCGATCCTCCGGGGCGCTGCCGACGGCGGGGTAGGAATAGCCGCCGCGCGACCACGGATCGCTCAGCCAGCGCGGATAGAGCATCGCTTCCGGCTCGGGGATGTCGGCGCCGAACATCTTGCGCAACGAGGCCATTGCCACGTCCTTTACCTCGGCATCGCTGGCGGTCCGGTCAAGGCGCGCGGCCGTCGCGCCGTTGCTGAAGCTGAGCAGGATGGGACGCCCAGTTTCCTGCTCATGGCTGACCCACGTATTGAAGGTGCCGCGACGCTCGGGCGAATCAGGCAGTCGACCGAACCATTTGGGCCGCTCGGGCCAGAAGCGCCTCGGGAAGCGCAGGTAGATCTTGCCCAACACCCCCGCCCCGTAGCCCAACCGGCCGATCGCTATGCGCTGGTCTTCGGGCGGCACTGGATCGAGCGCGGGCAGCCCAGCGCGCAGCAGGCCGACCGGCACGGTGATCAAGGCACGGTCGGCTTCGATGCGCTCGCCATTCTGCAGGATCGCACTCACGCCCGTCCCGCTCCAGGCGATGCGTTGCACGGGCGCACCGAGCCGTATCGAAAGGCCGCTTGCAGCGTCCTCGATCAGCTGATGAAAGCCGCCCTTTGGCTGGCCGTTGCGCTCGAGACCCTCGGTTGGAAACCATTCCTCGGCGGCGACCGCGTCGTAGGGTGCGCCCTGCACGCCTTCGCTCATCTCCACGAAGGTCGCCACCACCAGCTTGTCGACCTCGGGCAGCCACGGCGCGCGCAGCAACGGGTCGACCGCCTGCTTGACCGAGATCGAGCGCGGTCCCCAGCTGCGGGTCATCGCCTTGCTCTTCCAGCTCGCCCATTCGATCGCCGTCTTGAAGGCGGCGCGCCCGAGAATGGCGCGGCGCCGCTGGCCCTCGCGCGTCTGCGCCGTGGCGCGATCGTCGATCAACAGCCGATCGCCCTGTGATTCGACCAGCGCGACGCCCAGCTTGCCGCACCACAAGGTCAGGGGGTTGCCCTCGACGCCATGCACCCACGAACCGCCGAGATCGAGCGGCGCGCCCAGCGAGCAGTCGGTCCAGGTGCGGCCGCCCAGCCGATCGCGCGCCTCGAGCACCGTCACCGCGAAGCCCGAATCGTGCAGCAGGCGCGCGGCGACAAGGCCCGCCATGCCGGCGCCGACCACGATCACGCGCTCGGGCTTGCCGGCGCCCATCGACCACGAGGCGCTCATGACAGCACAAGATCGGGAAGCTGCTTCATGTCGTCGAACAATCGTCCGCCCGCGGCCTGCAAGGCTTCGCGATGGGCGTGCGGCGCCCCGGCGTAAGCCAGCGCGCGCATGCCGGCCGCGCGCGCCGCCTGGACGCCGGGCACCGCGTCCTCGACGACGGTGCACTCGAAGGGCTGCACGTCCATGGCGATGGCGGCATGGAGGAAGAGATCGGGGAACGGTTTTCCGCGCGGCACCTGGCTCGCGCTGAAGATGCGGCCATCGAACAGGTCCCACAGGCCGGTGAGGCCGAGCGTGAAGCGCATCTTTTCAGGCGTACCCGAGCTTGCCACGCAGGTGGCGACCCCGGCCGCCTGCAGTGCCAGCACCGCCTCCTTCACGCCGGCGACCGGCATGAGCGGCGCGTCGCGAAAGCTCTGGTAGGTGACCGCCTGCATCTTCTCGAGGAAGTCGTCGGGCAGCTTGCGGCCGATCTCGGCTTCGCAGATCTCGAGGGCGGATTTGAGCGAGAGCCCCATCAGGCGCCGTATCGTCTCCTCGGCTGACCAATCGAGGCCTTGGGCCTTGAGCGCGCGCGAAAAGCTCGCATTGGCGAGCGGCTCGCTGTCGACCAGCACGCCGTCGCAGTCGAAAATCACAAGCAAGGTCACCTCAAGGGAGTTAGCGCAGTTAGCGCAGTTAGCGCTACCCGTTTTGGCGATTCCCGACGCCCGAACCCTTCTGCCTGACGAGCCGTCGAAATGGCCGTCGAAATGAATGAACATCATGCCGATCCTCGCTCTGCGAGTGCCGACAGGCATACGCCACAATATTGCTCAGTCTTGTCAAGCGGCATCGGCGGCGAAGGCGCGCCAGGGAATACTTGCGCACCGTAGGCAGGCCGACAAACGCGTCGAAACACCAGCGACGGTGCGGCGCCCGGCCGCAATGCCAGCAAAGTGCTGTCACGTCTCGAAGCGGCATCGCCCAGGCGGGCAGGAATCAGTACGGCTTGTCGCCGGCGACGGTGACGCGGTTGCCGCTGCGCGTGTGCGGCCAGTAATCCCACATGGCGCGGTGCTGGACGCAGCGATTGTCCCAGAAGGCGATAGCGTTTTCGGTCCAGCGGAAGCGGCACTGGAACAGCGGATTTTCCGCGTGCTGGCAGAGATAGTTCAATATCGCGTGGCTCTCGTCGCCGGGGATGCCGACGATGTGGCGGGTAAAACCGCGGTTGACGTAGAGCGCCTTCTTGCCCGTCACCGGATGGGTGCGCACCACGGGATGCTCGGCGTGCGGATAGGCCGGCCGGTCGGCGACGCCGTAATTGGCGTAGAGTCCGCGATATGTCGGTTCGCCGTCGTGCAACGCCGTCAGCCCGTCGAGATAGCTCTTCATCCGGTCCGACAGCGATTCATAGGCCGCATACATGCTGGCGAACAGCGTGTCGCCGCCGCGCGGCGGGCATTGCCGGATATGGAGGATCGAGCCCATCGGCGGCTCGACATCGCAGGAGACGTCCGAATGCCAGCCCTCGCCGTTGGCGCGCGGCGAATCCTTGTCGGCATAGATCTTCATCAGCGCCGGATCGTCGCCCTCGTGCGGGGCGGCGGGATGGATGTGCAGCTCACCGAACTGGCGTCCAAAGGCGAGATGCTGTTGCGGGGTGATGTGCTGATCGCGGAAGAAGATCACGAGATTTTCGGCGAGCGCGCGGTGGATCTCGTCCATGGTCCGGTTCGAGAGCGGGCTTGCCAGATCGACGCCCGATATCTCCGCGCCGATGATCGGGGTCAGCTTCTCGACACCGATGGTCTCGTAAGGCGCGGTGTCATCGGCGATGTGCCGATAGCGGGGACCCTGCTTGCTGGCGAGCGAAGACATGGTTTTTCCTTCGGCAAAGTTCTTGGGCCATCGTAGCCGGAGTGCAGGGAAGCGCAATCAGGACAACGTTTTTCGAGGGTAAATACACATTAAATATGTTGACATCTGTTAAAGACTTAGTAGTGTTTTTGGAAGAGCGGAGGGTTCGTTCATGGGTAAATACACGCGTTTAGGCGACTTCCTGCGGACACAGCGGAGCAAGGAAGTCCCGATGACGTTTGCGGAAATTGAACGGGTCATTGGCGGCAAGTTGCCCCCGAATTCTCCTCAATATCCAGCTTGGTGGAGCAACAATGCGTCCAACAACGTCATGACCAAGGTCTGGCTCAGCGCCGGATTTCGAACTGCCCAGGTGGATGTGAAATCCCGCAAAGTCGTGTTTCGCCGGGTCGAAGAAAAGCCCGCCGAAACGCCGTCGCCTCCGCCCGCAAGAAAAGGCGAACGCCATCCCCTGTTCGGCGCCTTGAAAGGGCTCGTTCGCATTACACCGGGGGTCGATCTGACCGAGCCGGCCGACCCTGATTGGGGCAGGGTCTATGAGTGAAATGCCCCCGCTCCTGCTCGACACCCACGCCGCCGTCTGGATCACGGAGGATCATCCGCTCGCATCGGCGGCGGTTGAAGCCATCGACGCCGCGTATCGGGCAGGTAGCACCGTCTTTGTCTCCGCGATCACCGCATGGGAGATCGGCCTACTCGTTTCCCGCAACCGCTTAACCCTCGTCGCAAGGCCGGAGCGATGGTTTCAGCGGTTGCTGGCCATTCCAGGGGTAAAGCTCGCCGATCTTTCGCCGGACATATTGATCGCGTCATCATTTCTGCCGGGCGAACCGCCACGCGATCCAGCCGATCGCATCATCTTGGCGACCGCACGGGACCTCGGTGCGACGCTGATTACGCGGGATCGCCTGTTGCTGAAATACGGTGAGGATGGCCAAGTCAGCACGATTCCGTGCTGAGGTGCTGGCTTTGTGACGATGGCTTACTTTGTACTTTGTAACTCCGCGAAGCTTGGCCCGGATGCGCCGTCGGGTCACGCCCTTCGGGCCTGCCCGAGGATAAACTCCGCGCAATCCGGGACCGACCAAGCCACTTGGAGAAAGCCCCGGATTTCGCTGGCGCTCCATCCGGGCTACGGTCGCTGAGGTGCTCGCGCCGCTACTCCGCCGCGGTCACCGTGCTCGCCGGGACGTTCGCACCCGCGCCGTAGCGCTGGTCGATATAGTCGATCACCATCGCCTTGAACTCGGTGGCGATGTTGGGGCCGCGCAGGGTGCGGAATTTCTTGCCGTCGACGAACACCGGCGCCGCCGGGGTTTCGCCGGTGCCGGGCAAGGATATGCCGATATCGGCATGCTTGGATTCGCCGGGGCCGTTGACGATGCAGCCCATGATCGCGACGTTGAGCGATTCGACGCCGGGATAGCGGGTCTTCCAGCCGGGCATTTCAACCCTGATGAAATCCTGGATGCTGCGCGCCAGTTCCTGGAACGTGGTCGAGGTGGTCCGGCCGCAGCCCGGGCATGCCGCGACCAGCGGCACGAAGGTGCGGAAGCCCATGGTCTGCAGCAGTTCCTGCGCGACCTGAACTTCGAGGGTGCGATCGCCGCCGGGCTCCGGCGTCAGCGAAATCCGGACGGTATCGCCGATGCCCTGCTGCAGCAGGATGCCGAGCGCGGCCGACGAGGCGACGATGCCCTTCGAGCCCATGCCGGCCTCGGTAAGGCCGAGATGGATGGCGTAATTCGAACGTTCGGCAAGCGTCTGGTAGACCGCGATCAGGTCCTGCACCGCCGAGACTTTGGCCGACAGGATCATGCGGTTCTTGGGCAGGCCGATCTCCTCGGCACGCGCGGCCGACAACAGCGCCGACTGCACCATGGCCTCGCGCGTCACCGCGCGGACATCCTTCGGCTCGGCGAGCAGCGCGTTTTCGTCCATCAGCTTGGTCAACAATTCCTGATCGAGCGAACCCCAATTGGCACCGATGCGGACGGTCTTGCCGTATTTCAGCGCCATCTCGACGATGTCGGTGAACTGGCTGTCGCGCTTGTTCTTGAAGCCGACATTGCCGGGATTGATGCGGTATTTGTCGAGCGCCTCGGCGCAGGCCGGATAGTCGGCGAGCAGCTTGTGGCCGATGTAATGGAAATCGCCGATCAGAGGCGTGGTGATGCCGCGCTTGCGCAGTTCGTCGCGGATATGCGGCACCGCCGCTGCGGCCTCGTCGCGATCCACCGTGATCCGCACCATCTCGGAACCGGCACGTGAAAGCGCCGCGACCTGCGCCACCGTGCCCGCGACATCGGCGGTGTCGGTGTTGGTCATCGACTGCACCACAATCGGCGCGCCCCCGCCGACGGCGACATTGCCGACCATGACTTGCGTGGTTTTATGCCGGGCCTGGGGCCCGGCGACGTCGTTCTGCGGTGGTGTTACTGGCTGGTTCATGGGGTCTCAAATATCAGGTTTTGGTGACATTCACCAAGGGGACGGAGGTCGAGCATGGCTTCTTTATTGGAACCGCACCGGCGGCCGTTCCCGATCGTCCCGAAAGATCGATCGACGCGTCGCGCCTGGCATATTTTTCCTTTGCTTATTCAACACCTTATCCCGGCCATGAGGGCCCAGAGCAAGGCCGCTGCAAAGAAATGGCCCAGGACGCGCCGACCGGTATATTGGACGGAAATTTCCAAATTAAAGTGAGGTAAAGCACATGCCGGAGCGCAACGGGCTTATCACAACCGCGGAACTCGCCGCTATCCTTGATCAGCCCGATCTCAGGCTGTTCGATTGTACGACCTACCTCGAATATCAGCCCGCCGGCAGTGACATTCCCTATATCGCCGTGCCCGGACGGCACAGTTTCGAGGCCGGGCATATTCCCGGAGCCGACTTTCTGGACTTGCAGGGCGAATTCTCCGACCCGAATACGACGCTGCGCTTCATGATGCCTGCGGTCGCGCAACTTGAGGCCGCGTTTGGCGGCCACGGGATCGGGGCCAACAGCCGGGTGGTGCTGTACAGCATCGGCACCGCGATGTGGGCGACGCGGTTCTGGTGGATGCTGAACTCGCTGGGTTTCGAGAACGTTTCCGTGCTCGACGGCGGCTTGGACAAATGGAAGGCGGAGAGCCGCGCCATCGAAAACGGACCCGCAAAGGGATATCCGCCGGCGACTTTCACCGCGAAGCCACAACGCGGATATTTCGTCGACAAGCACCAGGTTCTCGCAGCCTGCGGCGAGCGCAACACCGTCGTCGTCAATGCGCTCAGCCCTCAACTCCACAAGGGCCTGGAGCCAAGCCGTTACGGCCGGCCCGGGCACATTCCCGGCAGCGTCAACCTGTCCGCAGCAACCCTGTTCGACCCGGAGACAAAGGCCTTCGTTCCGCTCGCGGAAGCCGAAGCGAAATTTGCAGCGCAGGGCAT
>Ga0208990_1000162_pt1 | contig 13063 bp, 10 predicted proteins | sample MedBloCARef_M3_FD_187854 | JGI IMG/M metagenome (GOLD analysis project Ga0208990, IMG submission 187854) | Forest soil microbial communities from El Dorado National Forest, California, USA - Mediterranean Blodgett CA Ref_M3 (SPAdes) (version 2) | ecosystem: Environmental > Terrestrial > Soil >...
CGCTCAATTATCCGGGCTTGAATCCGTCATTAACCGACGAGACGCGACGGAGCTGTGGCGCGGAGGCGACCTTTCGTGAAAAGCGAGACACCAAATGGAGCCTTGGAGACAGGTGCGGGAATGGCGCTGCGATTGCCAATTTTCGCACACGGAGACCAATCCATACCTGCGAAATGCCGCGCTACCGCGCTATTTCGAGCGTTGGTTCAGTTTCTCGCTCACGCTGGCCGTTTGGCCGGCGTGGGTCCTTGGGCGCGTGTTGCCAGTAAACAAGGGTGTGAACGGGGCTGCCACCACCAACGTAACCCCGTGAACAAACGCAAACGAATGTCAAACGAACGTCGCCGACGATCCGCTAAATCTTTGATTTTTCTTGATCGTCCTCGGTAGGCGTACCGCTCATAACGGTCTGGTTGGAGCGCGCTACCGGAGATTTCCCGAAACCTCGCAAATAGACCCGATTCGGCGGCGTTTTGCGTTGATACACTGTCTCCGCAAAGCGGCAATCGGATTTGTGAGGGCGTTTCGGTGCCTTTGTCTCTGGTCGCGAAATCCCGTTTCCCGGAATCGCAGAGGCGGGCCACTCCCATTCCGCCGCACCGATCGGCGGCACCGCATTCATCCTTCGTTTTCCGCGCGCGTCTCATCTGCTCTTCGCTGTGCCGCAGCAGCCTGTTCGCGATACCATTGCACTCTTGCCAACATGAGGCTTGAACGTCAGTACCGTCCTGCAACGGTCCGTCGCGCTGCGCAACGGGACCCGCCGTCCACGTTCGCGGCTCTATTCGTTGAGGCCCTTGCCGGGGTATGGATGGCGCTCGCGCCAATGCCGGGCGATGTCGAGGCGGCGCGTCACCCACACATCTTTTTGCGCCATGACGTGGTCGAGGAGCCGCTGCAGGCCGACAGCCCGCGCTGGATGGCCGATGAGCCGCATATGCAGCCCGATCGACATCATCTTCGGCTGCCTGCTTCCCTCGTCGCGCAGCATGTCGAAGGCATCGCGCACGAAGCTGAACCATTGCTCCGACGTGCCGACCCAGCCGGCGTACTTGCCGTCATTATTGGTAAGCGAATACGGGATGACGAGGTGCCCCTTGCCCTCGACCGTCTGCCAGAATGGCAGCTCGTCACCGTAGTAATCGCTGTCGTAGAGGAACCCGCCCTCGGCTGCGACGAGGCGGCGGGTGTTCACCGAGGGGCCGTAGCGGCAATACCAGCCGTAGGGCCGTTCGCCCACGGTCTTCTGCAGTGAGGCGACAGCCTTCCTGATGTGCTCCTGCTCCTCGTTGGGGGTGAGGTCGAAATGCTTGAGCCAGCGCCACCCGTGGCAGCACACGTCGTAGCCCGCGGCGCGGATTGCGGCGGCGGCCTCGGGATTGCGCTCCAGCGCGAGGGCGCAGCCGAACACGGTCATCGGCATTTCCCGCTCGTGGAACAGGCGGAGCAGGCGCCAGAAGCCGACGCGGCTGCCATATTCGAACATGCTCTCGCCGGCGAGGTCGCGGCCCTTGACGCCCTGGATCAACCCATGCGCCTCGGTAAGCCCGAGCTCGGTAAAGCCTTCCCCATCCTGCACGGAGGGCTCAGAGCCCTCCTCATAATTCATGACGAAATTGACCGCGAGCCGCGCCCCGTTCGGCCAATTGGGGTCGGGCGGCTTTGCGCCATAGCCAGTGAAGTCGCGTTTGGGTTCCCACGGCATCTCAACCTCCTAGGTGGATGGTGAAAGGGGTGACTGGGACGAACTCCTCGTCGCCGCTGCTGCCGTCGAGCCACATGAACATGGCAAAGCGTCCCGGCCGGTCGAGCACGGTGAACCCGTGATGCCAAGTGTTCGTGCGGTAGGTGATCCCCCGGTCGGGACCGGCGATCAAGGCGCGGCCGTGGGCGACGTCTGGGCCGCCCAAGGGGGCGTGCGGACAGACGACGAGCCAGCGTCCAACATCGAGCGGCACGAAGGTCTGCGAGGAAAACTCGTGCCGCTCGAGGAGCTTCACCTCTAACGGCAAACCGCCGACCAGCTCCCGCATCACCATCGAGAGGCTCGCCGCGCGCCGGCGCGCGCATTGCCGAGGCCGGATGAGTAATACTTCCGCCCGGGCCGCACCGGGACCGCGATGACGTCGCCGTAAGGGGCAATCGCTTCCTGCGTCAGCCTTTCGGCCACGAGGTCCATCGTCCTCCCCTCAGTCGCGCATACGCTTTGTCAGGCCAACGACACGCTCCATCACCAGCATCAGCAGGATGACAGTGCTAACGAAAAGCCCCGAGATGGCAGCGACGCGGACGTCGAGCGTCGATTCGATCATGCCCCAGAGCCGGATCGGCAGCATGTCGCTACGCGGGCCGGAGAGGAACAGCGAGACCGGCACATTATCAATCGATGCCATGAACGCGAGAAACGCCCCGGCAAAGATCCCGGGCGCGATGATTGGCAGCGTGACGCGTCGCAGCGTATAGAACCACGACGCGCCGAGGCTCGCCGAGCTCTCGAGCAGCGCAGGGTCGAGCTGCGACAGGCTCGCCGCAGTCGTGCGCACGACGAACGGCACAATGATGATCGCGTGGCCGAGCATGATGAGGTTGAGTGACGGTCGGAAGCCGAGAAAGGTGAAGTACATCAGCGCGGCGAGTCCGAAAGCGACACCGGGCAGGATCATCGGCGACATGAACATCGTGTCGAGCATGCGCGCCCACTGCCGTCCGCTACGCGCAATCGCGAGCGACGCCGCGGTGCCGAAGAGCGTCGCGAGGGCCGTCGCCCAAAGCGCCACTTCCAGACTGTTGCCGGCGGCGCGATGGATCTGCCGCGAGCGCGCGGCGTCGAACAGCTCCGCATACCATTCGAGCGAGAACCCCGTCGGCGGGAATTTCAGCGAGCGATTGTCGGTGAAGGAGGTGATGAGGACGATCAGGACGGGTCCGACGAGGATAAAAATCGCGATCGTCGCGAGCGCCCCCACGACGAGCGAGTAAGAGAGATCGATCGGGGCGACGCGTCTAGACATGGAGGTGCCTCATGCCGCGTCGACCCAGGAGCGAGATCGCGACGATTGCCGCCGTCACCGAGATCAGGAGTGTCAGGGCCGCGACCGAGGCGAGCGGCCAATTGTAGACGACGAGCGATTGCTGCCAGATGAGGAGCGGCAGATAGACGAGCCGATTGCCGCCGATAATCGATTGCGAGATGAAGGCCGTCGTCGAGCTGGCGAAGACGAGGACGCAGCCGGCGACGAGCCCCGGCAGGCTGAGCGGCAAAGTCACCCGGAACAGCGTTCGCCATTTCGACGCGCCGAGCGCCTCGGATGCATCGCGCAAATTCGGGTCGATCCGGTTCATGACGCTGAGCAGGGGCAGCAGCATGAGCGGCATCTCGATCTGGGTGAGGGCGATAATGAGCCCGAGCTCGGTTTGAAGTAGGCGGAGCGGCGCGGGGGCAAGGCCGAGCGCCATCGCGACGCTGTTGACCACGCCCTCGCGGCCAAGAATCACGATCCAGGCGAAGGTCCGCACCACAACCGAGGTCAGGAGCGGCAGGATCACGATAAAGAGAAGCAGACGCTGCACGCCCGGCCGCGCCGCCAAATAGACGAGTGCCAGCGGATAGCCAACGAGGAGCGTCGCCGCCACCGTCAGGAAGCCAAGCTTGACCGTGTTGCCGGTGACCTTCCAGTAGAAAGGGTCGTTCAGGAACTTTGTCCACATCGCGAAATTGACGAGCGTGATTTTCTCATCGCCGAAGGCGCTCACGACCACGAGGATGAGGAGAGGCCCGACGAAGAAGGCGAGGAAGGCGAGGAGGAGCGGCAGCGCGAGCTGCCACTCCGCCCAGCGTACGCCCGGGCCCGTGCCGCCGGCGCGCTCGACGTCGGCAGCGACGGCAAGGCTCATTTCGCTAATTCCTTGTTGAAGCGCTCGATCCACCCCGCGCGCAACGGGTTGAGCTTCGACCAGTCATGCCGGACATACTGGCTCATCTCATCGAGGCTCTTCATGGGTAGGTCCGCGAGCTCGACCTCCTTGTTGGCGGGGATGAAATAGTTCGGCGCCTTTATGAGCGCGGTCTGCACATCCTTGCTGATGACCGTGTCGATGTATTTGTAGGCGTTCGCCGGTTCGGCGGCGCCTTTGGTGATGTGCATCGTCGTGAAGAAGGCGATGGCGCCGGTTTCGGGTTTGACGAATTCGACGTCAACACCTCGGCTGCGCAGCGTCGTCACTGTCTGCGTATTCGTGTACATCACGTCGCACTGGCCCTGCTGAAAGAGGCTCGGCATTGCCGCCGGCCCGCCGACGCTGGCGACGCTCGGCAGCACTTTCTTGATCTCAGTGAAGAACGGCTCGACATTCGTGTCGCTGCCGCCGAAGACCTTGGCGATCTCGACGATCGAGACCGTGCCGAAGGTCGTCTGGAAGCCGGTGAGGCCGAGGCGCGATACCCAAGGCTCCTTGAAGAGGTCTGCCCAACCTTTCGGCGCCGGCACTTTTTGGGGGTTGTAGGCGATCCCGACGACCTGCGCCGCGACGGCAACGCCCCACTCGTCGGCGAGACCCTCGGGCAGCTTCGATATGTTCGTCAGCTTCTTCGAATCGAATTTCTCGAAGAGACCGTCATTGATGCCGGTGATGCGGGGGCCGGGATCAAGCACGAATACGTCGAAAGGCGGTGCGCCGCGCGTGGCCTTCACCTTGGCGATCTGGTCGAGCGCGAAGAGCGGTTGCATGTCGAGGTCGACGTCGTGTGCCCTCTTCAGGGCCGGCAAGACGATGCTGCGATAGGCATCGTCCCACGATCCAGGATAGATCGCGGCGGTGACGCCGCCCTTCGCCCATACCGGATGGGTGAGGGCGAGACCGCCGACGGCGGCCGCTCCGGCGATGAACGCGCGCCGGTCGATCGGATAAATTGTCATGACCCGGTCTCCATCTGTGTATCGGATGTTATCTCGAAGAGCGCCGGACGCGCCTCGGCCCGCAGCCCGCACCAGGTGCTGGCGCCGTTGACGGCGTGCGCCTCGACACGTCGCTGGGCAAGCTTCAGCCGCGTTCCATCGGCAGCGGCGAGATCCCAGATCGCGGTGGCCCCGAGCGGCACGACCATGCCGACCGTAACCGGCCAGCGCTCTTCGGTGGCATCGCAGAAGAGTTCGAGCTGCTCCGGCCGGGCCGAGACGAGGACACGCGTTCCAGCGACGAAGTAGCGGTCGCTCTCCACCATCACCTTCGCGCCGGCGTCGAGCGCCACGGCGGCGTGGCCGTCGCCGCTAGCCGTGAGGATGCGGCCGGGAAGGAGGTTTGTGGTGCCGATAAATCCGTTGACGAAGAGGGTTGCCGGCCGGTCATAGACGCCGACCGGCGTGTCGAACTGTTCGATCCGGCCACGGTTCATGACGGCGATCCGGTCGGAGACGCTCATCGCCTCCTCCTGGTCGTGCGTCACCAGGATCGCGGTGAGGCCGAACTGGCGCTGGAGGCGCTTGATCTCGATCTGCATGTCGAGCCGCAGCCCCTTGTCGAGTGCGCTGAACGGCTCGTCGAGGAGCAGGATCGAGGGGCCGACGGCGAGCGCACGGGCAAGCGCGACGCGCTGCTGCTGCCCGCCCGAAAGCTGGCGCGGCAGGCGGTCGGCGAGGCCGCCGAGGCGCACGACATCGAGGAAGCGCGCGACGGTCGGCTTGATCTTGTGCTTGGACTGGCCGCGCGCGCGCAGCCCGTAGGCGATGTTCTCGGCCGCGGTCATGTGCGGAAAGAGCGCGTAGTTCTGAAAAACGATCCCGACGTTGCGGCGGTTCGCCGGCAGGTCATCGATCGCGCTGCCGCCGACGATGACGCGCCCTGCGTTCTGCCGCACGAAGCCGGCGATGATGCGCAGCAGCGTGGTCTTGCCGCAGCCCGATGGGCCGAGCAGGGCCGCGATTTCCCCGGCCTTGATCGTGAGCGTCACGTTGTCGACCGCGGTCGTCGCACCATAGCGGTGCGTGAGCCCGTCGAGTTCGACGGCCTGCGGCGCGATCGAAGGCACCTCCAGTGAGTCGCGCATCCCTCCACCCGACTCCGGACAAGGCAACCGGCATGCCAGCGCAGGCTGGCGGATAGCGGGAAGATTCGTGCCCTCATATAGGCATACCGTCCGGGACGCATCAATGTTCGACACGTGCCCGGACCTGCCTGCCTCATTTCCGCGCATCATGGATAGGTGTCGCTGCGTGGCTGTCGAAGGTGGACACCCCTTCGTCGATGCGGGTCTCAGCGCCCAAGCGATAGTCAGGGGGCTCAGAAGGGAGTACCGTCACCGCAGGATGGAGGCTGCCGACCGATGGCCTTTATCACCGACATCACCGGCTGCGAGCTGGAGCCGTTACGCGACGACGGCGAGTTCGCGCTGTACCGTGCCCGGCAGCCGAGCAATGCAGCCCCCGTGCTGGCGCTGGTCGCAGCCCGACCGGCGCCTGGAATCGTCGCGCGGCTCGAGAATGAATATGGGTTGGCGGCACTGCTCGACGCGAGGTGGGCAGCTCGACCTCTGGCGCTCGAGCGCCATAAGGGACTGACAACTCTGCTCCTCGAGGACAACGGCGGCGACCCGCTCGATCGCGCCCTCGGCCGACCGCTCGAGCTGACGCGCTTCCTGCGTCTGGCCATCAATCTCGCCACGGCGGTCGGCCAGGTGCACCGGCACGGCCTCATCCACAAGGACATCAAGCCTGCAAATCTGCTTGTCGATGCCGCCGGCAACGTCCGGCTCACCGGCTTTGGCATGGCGTCCCGGCTGCCGCACGAACGCCAACACCCCGCCCCCCCGGAGACGATTGCGGGCACGTTCGCCTACATGGCGCCCGAGCAGACCGGCCGCATGAACCGATCGGTCGACGCGCGCAGCGATCTCTACTCGCTCGGCGTCACGCTCTACGAGGTGCTGACCGGGGTGCTTCCGTTCACGGCCTCGGATCCCATCGAGTGGATCCATTGCCACATCGCCCGGAGGCCGACGCCGCCGAGCCAGCGGGTAACCGGGATCCCCCGGCCGGTCGAGGCCATTATCTTGAAGCTTCTCGCCAAGACCGCCGAGGACCGTTACCAGACCGCCTCCGGCTTGGCCGCGGACCTGAGACATTGCCTCGCCGAGTGGGAGGAGACCGGCAGGATCGAGGCTTTTCCGCTGGGCGCTCACGACATCCCCGATTTGTTGCGAATTCCGGAAAAGCTCTACGGCCGCGAAGAACACGTCGGCTCGCTGCTTGCCGCGTTCGATCGCGTCGTCTTGCGCGGCACCCCCGAGTTGGTCCTGGTCTCCGGCTATTCGGGGATCGGGAAATCCTCGGTCGTCCACGAGTTGCACAAGGCGATTGTGCCGCCGCGGGGGCTGTTCGCGTCCGGCAAGTTCGACCAGTACAAGCGCGACATCCCGTACACGACCCTGGCACAGGCCTTCCAGACCCTGGCCCGTCAGATCCTCGTGAAGAGCGATGCGGAGGTGGACCAGTGGCGCCGTGCCTTGGCGGAGGCGGTGGGGCCGAACGGCCAGCTCATCGTCAGCCTCATCCCCGAGGTCGAGCTCATCATCGGGAAACAGCCGCCCGTTCCGGACCTCCCGCCGGAGGACGCGCAGAACCGCTTCCAGTCGGTGTTCCGGAGGTTCCTCGGCGTATTCGCCACGCCGGAGCACCCGCTCGTGCTGTTCCTCGACGATTTGCAATGGCTGGACGCGGCGACACTCGACCTCCTCGAGCATCTGGTCACCCACTCGGAGATACGGCACCTGCTGTTGGTCGGCGCTTACCGGGACAACGAGGTCAGCCCCTCTCACCCGCTCCTGCGCGCGCTTGAGGCGATCCGCAAGGCCGGAGCGCGGGTCCAGCGGATCGTGCTGGCGCCTCTCGCATTCGACGATCTCGGCCAGCTCGTCGGCGATGCCCTGCATTGCGGGCCGGAGCGTGTTCGCCTCTTGGCGCAACTGGTGCAGGAGAAGACCGGCGGAAATCCGTTCTTCGCGATCCAGTTCTTCACGGCCCTGGCCGACGAGGGGCTGCTTGCGTTCGACCCGGCCACGCGGGCTTGGCAATGGAACATGGATCGCATCCGCGCCAAGAGCTACACCGATAACGTGGTGGACCTTATGGCCGGCAAGCTGAAGCGGCTCGCTCCCACCACCCAGGAAGCCCTGAAAAGGCTCGCCTGTCTCGGCAATGCCGCCCCGACCGCCATCCTGGCCCAGATCCATGGGGAAACGGAGGAGGCGATGCATGCGGCACTCTGGGAATCCGTCCACGCTGGGCTCGTCCTTCGCGAGGAGGGCGCCTACAAGTTCCTGCACGACCGGATCCAGCAGGCGGCTTATACACTGATCCCAGAACGGCACCGTACCGAAGCCCACCTCCGCATCGGCCGCATGCTGCTGGCGAGCATGACGGCGGAAGAAGTCGCCGAGCATCTGTTCGATGTGGCGAACCAGTTCAGCCGGGGCGCCGCACGACTGCTGGACCGGGACGAGAAAGTGCGGGTGGCAACGATCGACCTGCGCGCCGGGCGAAAGGCCAAAGCGTCAGCAGCCTTTGCGTCGGCGTGCGTCCATCTCGCGGCCGGCATGGCACAGCTCGACGAAAGAGACTGGGGCAGCCAATACGACTTAATGTTCAGCCTGCGGCTCGAACGCGCGGAGTGCGAGCTTCTTCGCGGTGATTTCGACGAAGCCGAGCAACTGATTGGGGAGTTACTGCAGCGCGGGACGTCGAAAGTCGACCAGGCGGCAGCCTACCACCTGAAGGCCGTGCTTCACACCGTGAAGTCGGAAAACGCGCAAGCCGTGGCGAGTGCGCTCACGTGCCTGCGCCTGTTCGGGATTGATATTCCTCCGCACCCGACCTGGGAACAGGTCCAGGGCGAATACGAGACGGTCTGGCAGACCCTCAATGGACGCCCGATTGAGAGCCTGATCGATCTGCCGCTGATGACCGATCCGGAACTGCAGGCCGCCATGCAGGTGCTCTCGGTCTGCCAGACACCCGCCAAATTTACCGACTTCCACTTATGGTGCTTGCTCGGGTGCCGCATGGTGAAGGTTAGCATGCAGCACGGGGCGAGCGGCGCGTCCGCGCACGCCTATGGCTATTGGGGGTCTATGCTCGGACCGGTCTTTCACCGCTACAGCGATGCCTACCGTTTCGTCAAACTCGCCTGCGACCTTGTCGAGAAGCACGGCTTTATCGCCTACCATGCGAAGGTCTACCATGCGACCGGAACGGTTTCCTTCTGGACGCAGCCGATCGGGACCGCGATCGATTTCATGCGGGCGACGTTTCGCACCGCGACCGAAACGGGTGGCCTGACCTACGCTTGCTACAGCATGTGTCAGTCCGTTCATGGGCTTCTCCTACGAAACGATCCGCTCGACGCGGTGTGGCGCGAGTCGGAGAGGAGCCTGGACTTCGTCCGGAAGGCCGGGTTCCACGATATGGCGGATGCCATCGTGAGCCAGCAACGCTTCATCGCGACGATGCAGGGACGGACCGCGACCTTCTCCACCTTCAGCGATGCGCAGTTCGACGAGACGGCTTTCGAAGCGCAACTGACGGGGGACCGGACGACCACGATGGTGTGCCTTTATTGGATCATCAAACTGAAGACGCGGTTCTTGTCAGCGGACTACGCAGAGGCGCTGGCGGCAGCCGAAAAAGCGAAGGCGCTGCTTTGGGCCTCCGCCGTCTGGATCCAGTTACTCGACTACTTTTACTACACCGCACTGACGGTGGCGGCGTGCTACGAGAACGCGTCGGCCGACGAGCAGCGAGAGTGGCGCGAACTCCTGACGGCGCACCGGGAGCAACTGCGCGAGTGGGCCGACAGCTACCCACCGACCTTCGCCGACAAGCACGCGCTGGTGGCGGCCGAGATCGCCCGTATCGAAGGGCGGGACGCCGAGGCAATGCGTCTGTACGAGCAGGCCATTCGATCGGCTAACGAGAACGGCTTCGTGCAGAACGAGGGCCTGGCCTATGAGGTGGCGGCGCGGTTCTACACGGCGCGCGGCTTCGAGAGTATCGCCAACGGCTATCTCCGGAACGCGAGGTCCTGCTATCTTCGCTGGGGTGCCGAGGGCAAGGTGAAGCAGCTCGATCGCCTTTATCCGCATTTTGCCGCAGCAGAGGGGCACCGCCCTACGGCGACCATCGGCTCCCCGGTGCAGCAGCTCGATGTAGCCACCGTCGTCAAAGCCTTTCAGGCCGTGTCCAGCGAGATCGTCTTACCCAAGCTGATCGAGCGGCTGATGACGATCGCGCTCGAGAACGCCGGCGCCGATCGCGGCCTTCTGATCCTACCAGCAGAGAATGACCATTTGATTCAGGCAGAGGCCCAGGACACCGGCGATCGGGTCGAAGTCGTGTTTTGCCAAAAGTCAATCACCGGGATCGCCTGTCCCGAATCCCTCGTCCGCTATGTCATCCGCACGCACGAAAGCGTGATTATCGATGATGCCTCCAGGCCCAACCTCTTCTCCGAGGACGATTATCTGCGCGGCCGACAAACCAAATCGATGTTCTGCCTCCCGCTGATCAAACAAGGGCGGTTGACCGGGCTGCTCTACCTCGAAAACACATTGACCTCGCACGCGTTCACGCCGGATCGGATCGCGGTCCTGGAACTGCTGGCGGCGCAAGCGGCGATTTCGCTGGAGAACACCCGCCTCTATAGCGATCTCCAAGAGCGGGAGGCAAAGGTCCGTCGCTTGGTCGAATCCAACATCATTGGGATCTTCATTTGGGGTTTTGAAGGTCGCATTATTGAGGCCAACGAAGCCTTTCTCCAGATGGTGGGACACAGCCGCGACGATCTCGTTTCGGGTCGTGTGCGCTGGATGGCGCTAACGCCCAATGAATGGAGCGACGCGACTGAGCGAGCCAACGCAGAGCTCAGGGCAACGGGAAGCTGCAAAGCTTTCGAGAAGGAGTACATGCGGAAAGACGGCACCCGCGTGCCCGTCCTTCTCGGCGCGGCGACCTTCGGCGAGCGCCAAGACCAGGGCGTCGCCTTCGTGCTTGATTTGACCGAGCGCAAGCGTGCGGAGGAGAACCTGCGCGAGAGCGAGCGGCGATACCGCGAAGCGCAGATGTCGCTTGCGCACGCAAATCGCGTCACGACGATCGGGCAGCTCGCCGCCTCGATTGCCCATGAGGTAAGCCAGCCGATTGCCGCAACGGTCACTAACGCCGATGCCGCTTTGCGCTGGCTTGACGGCCAGCCCCCCGATCTGGAGGAGGTTCGGCATTCCCTCGATGCTATCATCAAGGACGGCCATCGAGCAGGCGACGTCATCGGCGGGATCCGGGCGCTCATCAAGAAGGCGCCGCCACGACAAGATCAGTTGGACATCAACGAGGCGATCCTCGAGGTCATCGAGGTGACAAAGAGCGAACTGCTGCAGAATGGCGTTTCGCTGCAGACAGAACTTGCAAAGGGCTTGCCGCGCATTCAAGGCGATCGCATCCAACTGCAACAGATACTCCTAAACTTGATCATGAACGCGATCGAAGCGATGAGCGACGTCAAGGGGTCGCGCAATTTGCTGATCAGCACTGTGGAGGACAAACCGAACGGCGTGCTCGCGACTGTGCGAGATTCGGGTCCAGGACTGAATCCCGATAGTCTCGAACGCCTCTTCGATCCGTTCTTCACGACCAAGCCTGGCGGCCTGGGAATGGGACTATCGATTTGCCGGTCGATTGTCGAAGCCCACGGGGGACGAATGTGGGCGGCGGCAAACCGACCCCAAGGTGCCAGCTTTCACTTCAGGCTCCCTGCCCACGGAACGGCATCGTGAAGCGGCCTGGCAAGAAGCTCTAACCCGCGGAAATGTCGCTCATATTTTTTCGACTAGACATCGCCCACAGAGACCGGACTAGCTGGCTGGGGCGGGTGGATTCGCTAGGCATGTCGCGTTTTGATCCCTTTCCTATCTGTTTGAAATATCGCAAAGATTTGCCAAAACTAGGCCAAATCGGATTACCGGAGACTTTTTCGCGAACGATCTGCACCCGGATGCCAAAGTACGGCACCGAGCCGCGCTGGACGGTGTGGGGCGCGGGCTTCGGCGGCAGCAACCGCACCAGCGGCGATCTCGCCGCGATCGGCACCCACGATCTCTCCGCGCGCACCGCGGGCGTTGGCGGCGGCTTCGATTATCGCCTCTCACGCGATACCGTGGTCGGCCTCGCGTTCACCGGCGCCGGCACCGACTGGAGCCTGTCGCAGGGCCTTGGCGGCGGCAAAAGCGATGCCTTCCAGGCCGGCATCTACGGCGTGACGAAATCTGGCCCGGCTTAACTCTCATTCCGCGAATGGCCTGATGGTCCGAAAATCTGGATGGAGAGCATGCCTGAACGTTTGCTCGCTCAGGCGGTACCAATCCATGTGGTAAGAGCAGCTGGAAAATCGGGCCTCTCATCAGCCCGCGCGATTCCTGACTGCGATCAGTGCCACCGGCCCGCCGCCGTCGGGACCCTGATGCTCGGCGCCGCCGGACACGTAGATTTCTGCATGACCCACCAGACCGGCGAGCGCCCCGCAGACGAACGCGCGGGCATGCCGGGTCGAGGAGATGTCGGAATCGTCCAGCATGGTGTGACGATAGCCGCGCAGCCGGCCGTCGTGGCTGGCCTCCGCCTTCGCAAGGACCGCGATCAGCCGCTCGCGCTCAGATTTCGGAATTTGTCCGGAGACTGCCAGGCCGAGACGCGCCAGCGCGGAACGTACCGGCTCGATATCGATCGCGTCCTGCATGACCGCGTGGTCGATGGCGAGCGGCCCGGACCATGATTGCGACATACCGAACACCACGATTTCGTGGCCGAGCAATTCGACGCCGGCGGAACAGCTTGCCCGAGCCGAGAACCAATCCCAGCGGCTGCCGATATCGGCGTCGCTCAAGCGCGAAGGAGCGATCTCATCAAGCGCGACCGCGACCCCAAGAGCGCTTGCAGCCCGCGACAGGCCCATGGATTTCAGCGTGTCGCGCGTCGCCACGTTTGCGCCGCGAGCCTCGGCCTCGGCCGTGCGCGCAACGGTG
>Ga0208990_1000163_pt1 | contig 13040 bp, 13 predicted proteins | sample MedBloCARef_M3_FD_187854 | JGI IMG/M metagenome (GOLD analysis project Ga0208990, IMG submission 187854) | Forest soil microbial communities from El Dorado National Forest, California, USA - Mediterranean Blodgett CA Ref_M3 (SPAdes) (version 2) | ecosystem: Environmental > Terrestrial > Soil >...
CCGGACGATCGCGCCGCTGCATCGCTGTTCTATATCGGCTACCAGGCAGCCCGCCTCCGAGCGAGAACCATCAATGTGGGCTCGATCCCCGACGCCGAGGCGTGGGCGTACGACTACTGCGCGGCGAATCCCAACCGATCGGCCGCCGATGCATTCAGGCTGGCTTATCTACGAACCCTGAGACGATAGCGCGCGACTAAAGTTGGTTCGATCACTGGCCGTTGTGGTTGTACCGAGGAGGTCCGTCATACGCCTGTATTGTCACTTTCGTGACTCGCCTCACCTTTGGTTATGGCGATCTGACGCCAGCGCTATTTTGCGTCGCGGTTTTTGGGGGGATGCCTCGCTCTGCCGGTATCGTCATGACGGGCAATCGTCACGGGCGGCGGTGGCGCGAAGGCGATCGGCGCGATCGCCCAGGGTACTATTGAATAAATCCGCGACGTTTGGCCGCTCAAATCGAGCTCATGGATCTTCTGTTTAGAGAACTTCGCAGCAATCCGGTGCTCTGGCTATTGGCCTCCGTGCCGGTGGTGTTTGTCGCTCAACGCCTCGAGCCCGAAGCGCACACGCTGCTTTTTGTGCTCTCCGTATTGGCGATCGTACCGCTGGCCGCGCTGCTGAGCCGTGCTACAGAGTCCGTGGCGACCAAGACAGGAGATACCGTCGGCGGCCTGCTCAACGCGACGCTGGGAAATTTGACCGAATTGGTCATCGCGCTGACGGCATTGCGTGCCGGGCAATACACGCTGGTAAAGGCATCCGTCGCCGGAGCGATTGTCGCTAACACATTGTTTCTGTTGGGAGGATCATTTCTGCTGGGCGGCCTCAAATACCACGTGCAGGAATACAATCGGATCAACGCCCGCCTCCAAACGAGCCTGCTCTTTTTGGCCACGATCGCGATGCTGATTCCATCGGCGATTCTGGAGGCCGACCTGACCGCGGCGTCGGCGTTTACACGGGAATTGAGCGTGTGTCTGGCGGTACTGCTCGTCCTGGTCTACGGAATGGGTCTCGTGTTCTCTCTCTGGACACACCGGGAGATGTTCGGTGCAGCCGGCAGCGCCGAGATCGGTGAAGCGCCGTGGCCGCTGAATTTGTCCATCGCGACGCTGGCCGGCGTCACAGTGCTGGTCGCGCTGATAAGCGAGGTATTCGTCGAATCCGTCCAGCAGGCGGCGGCAGCATTCGGAATGACCGCTGCATTCGTCGGGTTTATCGTCGTGGCGCTAGTGGGCGGCGCAGCCGAGATGGCATCGGCGCTTTCCGCCGCGCGCCGAAATCGGATGGACTTGAGTGTGAGCATAGCATTGGGGAGCGCGTCGCAGATTGCGCTCTTCGTCGCCCCAATGCTGGTACTCCTTAGTTACGTCATCGGCCCCGCACCGATGGACCTGCAGTTCTGGCCAGGTGCAGTGGTTATGGTCCTCATATCGACGATAACAGCGTTCCTGGTGACCAGCAGTGGTCGCTCGGCATGGTTTGTCGGAGTGCTTGTACTAATGGTGTATCTGATATTCGCTATGACGCTGTATCTATTGCCGCCTCGATTTCAATAAACGCGCGCGGACGATCGCGCATCCAAACCGCTCAGGCCGTTCGGTTTGGTGACTAGGGCGAGCCTCGGCTGTTAGGCCTTGACCGATTTCCTCAGCGGAAGCGAATGGCCGAGGTAGGGTGAGCGTCCCCCCATTAGCCGGTGGCGCCACGGAGCCGCCATCTGCGCGTTCAGTGGCTATGCGGAGCCGCCTGAGACGCCGCGATTTTTGGAACCTTTTCGCTGGCCCGATGAGTTACTTGGCCATCAGCAATGGCGCGGCTGGGCCGCTGAGCCGTCTCTCCCGAGTTTCTGCTGAGGCTGCGTGAAACCGGCTTCCCGTGCGGCGGCTTCGCACGCCGGCCAGTAAAGCCAGCAAGTTAACGTCGACGCCACAGCAAATGGTGACGACGCAGGGCGGCACGATCATTATCGCCCCGGGCAATCCCTAAGTAGTCTACTTACCGGCATACGATCCCGCGGTCGTCTATGGATCCTAGCCGTATCGTACGACCCCTACGCATTCCCCCACCGGCCGGCTACGGTGCGGCTGGAGTCTGAGCTATGACCTAAGGAGATTTACCTGATGGTTGAAAGACAGGTATTATATTTATAGCCTACGATTTGTAACACGGTGACGCGCCTGGTCGATCGAAGCGCGACGACACGCGGTTTGCCGGCACCCGTGCAGTGGACTTGCTCTCGGATCTGTATGATCCGGCGGGGCAGGTGGGAGCGGTGCAATGCCCGCCAGCAGCATCAGTAGTTTCAGCGACCCGGGCACGTTCCAGGAGGCTCTTGGCTCTGCGCAGGTCGAGGTGATGATCATTGCGCAAAGAGGTTTTCGTTCCTTCAGCACAGATTTTGAAGGGCAGGTGCTGGTGCCTTTCCTGCCGCCAAACGCGACTGCCTTTCGCCGCACGCTTTGCCAAATCGGCATAGTGCGCGAGGCGCTGGGCGTCCAAGCTCAGGATTATCCTAAACGCGGATGAGAAACTTCCTCAGCGATATCAAGGTGATTGGCCGCCTCGGCGGAGGTGCGCGATGAGCTTCAGTACGATCTGGGAACCGACGACTTTGGTGCGGATACGGCCGCTATGGCCGGCGCTGGGGCCGCTTGCTGCCGCGATCGCCTATTACCTCGGCGCCGAGGCAGCCTTTGCGATCGGCACGCTGACCCAGCAATTCGCGCCGTTCTGGCCGCCCAACGTCGTTCTCCTCTGTGCCTTGCTGGTGGCGCCGAGACGGCACTGGCCACTCTACATCGCAGCCGCTTTCCCGGCGCATGTGCTGGCGGAGTGGGGCGTGGCGATGCCGCTGCCGCAGCTTCTCGCCGCTTTTGGCTGCAATGTCTCGTTGGCGCTGTTGAATGCGACAGCCATGCGCCAGTTGCTGCGTGGCCCCGCTTGGCTCCGCGGCCTGCGGAATGCGTCGCTGTATCTGTTGTTCGCCGTCGTCCTGAACCCCGCTGTCGTGGCGCTTGGCGCCGGGTTCGAGCCGGTTTTGGGCGATGGCGACCCGCAGCAATACGGGCAGTTCTGGTGGCGCTGGTATCTCAGCAATGCTCTCGCCAATTTGACCCTGACACCCGTGTTCCTGACCTGGTTCCATGGTGGTTCGCGCGCCTCTTGGCAACTGCCTACCCGTGGTCGGCTAATCGAGGCCTCTCTCCTGATATTGGGTCTGGTCATCAGTTGCACCGTCGCGTTCGATATTCCGATAACCCGGACGACGGAAAGCTACTTCCCGGCCTTGCTCTATCTCCCCATCCCGCTGCTTCTTGCCGCGACTGTCCGATTTGGCGGAAGGGGAGCTAGCGGGGCAATCCTGGTCATCACCGTCATGGTGCTGTTCCGCTCGATGCACGGCGCCGAGCCATTCGTCGGCGGTCCACCGGGTAACAGCGTCCCTTCCGTGCAGCTGTTTCTGGCGGTCTTCGCGATCCCGGCAATCCTGCTGGCGGCTCTGGTCGAGGAGTTGCGGCGCACGAACGATCGGTTGAGCGCGGTGCTCGACGGCATCAGCGACGGCTACTATACGCTGGACCGGGAGGGGCGCATCACCGCCGTGAACGCCAAAGGCGCGGCCTGGTGCGGCTCTGCTGCCCCAGAGGAATTGATCGGGCAAAATTATTGGGAGGTCGCTCGCGGCCACGCGGCCGATCGATCCTGGGTGCGCCGCGCGATGGAGACAGAGGCTGCCTCTCGGGGCGAGATCTCCTTCGCCGACGGTCGCTGGTTCGATATTCATGCGTATCCGTCGCCGAGCGGTTTGAGCATTTTCTGTCATGACATCACCGAGCAAAGAGCCGCCGAGCGAGCCGCGCGGAGCACGCGGGAGTTGTTGCAATCATCGCTCGATGCAATGATCGCCCAAGTCGCGATAGTTGACGGTACCGGCAAGATCGTCGCGGTGAATGCCGCCTGGCAGAGGGTTGCGGAACTGTTGGCCGAGGTCGGCGAGCACTACTTCGTTGGCGCGAACTACGTGGAGCAATGCGAGCGTGGACGGCCGCATCAGCGGGAGATCGCCTCTGGACTTCGCCGATTGATCCGCGGCGAACTCAACGAATTTCGCTATGCTTTTGCCAGCGACGTCGCCAAGGGTACATGGCTCCAGCTACGTGGTGCGCGCTTTTGCGTCGGTACCGAGCTACGGCTTGTCGTTGCCTGCGAAGATATCACCGAGGTCAAGGCGGCAGAGGGCAGTTTGCGCCGGCTGACTGGCAGGCTTCTCAGGTCGCAGGACGAGACTGGGCGGCGCATCGCTCGTGAATTGCACGACGCAACCGCCCAGAACCTGCTCGGAGCCACCCTCGGCATCGGCCAGGTACTGCGATCGCTCCCTCGGCTGAAAGAGACAGCCAGGGTGACGCTGGAAGAGAGCCGATCGTTGATCGAACAGAGCCAGCGCGAAATCCGCACGGTATCCTACCTCCTGCACCCGCCGATGCTCGACGAAGCCGGCCTGCCGCCGGCGCTGCGCTGGCTCTGCGAGGGGTTTGCCAAGCGGACAGAAATTACCGTCGATCTTGATATTGCGCCCGACATCGGCCGCATGCCTCTCGACATCGAGGCCGCACTGTTTCGCATCGCGCAGGAAGGTCTGAGCAATGTTCACCGCCATTCGGCGGGAACCAGGGTTCGTGTCAGCCTGGGTCCGGATGCGCCTTCCGGAGTGGACCCGAAAATCGTTTTGATGATCGAGGACAATGGCAGGGGAATACCCACCGAGACCCTTACGAGTTGGGAGACAGGCCGAGAATCGCCCCAGGTCCAGAATATCGGCATCGGGCTGGCGGGAATGCGCGAACGCCTTCATCAGCTCAGTGGGCATCTGGAAATTCGCTCATCCCCGAACGGCACCATCGTGAGTGTCACTGTACCGCTGCGGGTTATTGGCGACAGCTCGCTAGACACACTCCCGCGCGCCGGTTCGACTTCGGCCGCGACTGCCGGGCAAAGGCCACGCCGTCCGTTCATGCCTCGGTCAGGTGATTACGGACCGCGTAACGGACCAGTTCGACAATCGACTTGACCCCGATTTTGCGCATCAACGCGTTGCGGTGAGTTTCGACGGTCTTGATGCTGATTCTGAGAATTTGCGCGATCTCCTTGTTGCGGTGTCCCTCTGCCAACAGCTGAATGACCTCGCGTTCGCGAGGTGTCAGCCGCGGCACCGCCGCTCTGTCACTCGTCTGTCTACCCGAGCGCAGAAATCCTTCGAGAACGGTCTCCGAGATCTGGGCGCTGAAAAAGGGCTGACGGCGGAGCAATGCCTCCACCGCAGTGACAATGTGCCGTTCGGCATCCGTCTTCATCAAATAGCCGCGCGCGCCGGCCTCGAGCACGTCATGGATGATGCCTTCATTGTGATGCATCGTGAAGATCAGAACTTGGGTACCCTCCGACGCCTTGCGGATCTGTCGCGTCGTCTCAAGCCCATTCAGGTCGGGCATCATCAGATCGATGATGGCGATATCAGGTTGCAGTTCGCGAGCGAGGTCGACAGCCTCCCGGCCGCTGGTTGCCTCGCCGCAAATTTCCCAGCCGCCATGCTCCTGGAGCAGGGCCTTGAGGCCGCGCCGGACGACATCGTGATCATCGGCCAACAAAATGCGGACCATGGCGGGCTCCCCGGAATAGGGAATGGTGGCCGTCATCCACGGTATTTTACACTCTTTGGTTCCGATGGGCATACAGTGCATACCGCATGCGGGCGTCGAAACCCATGTAGGTGGCAAGGCGGGCGGGGGCTCGCCCCCTCGAAAGCTGCAGTAGTTATCACGTATTGATCTATATCAATGCAGCGAAACGGGAAATGAATGGTCGATCGGCTGATTGATGATTTTCCGAGGAGGTTTTGATGAAGTTGAGGTGTTCGGCGCCCTCGGTATCGCTTCGGTCATTGCGTTTCGAAACGCCTTGGCTATTTGGACGAGGCGAGATCCTCCGGCTGACGTTCACCGCCCGGCCCTCGAACCCGCAATTGACCCAGCGACAACGCATACGGGAATTGCTGAGGCTTAGCCGTATTGCCGACGAACACCGCGCGGTCGAGTTTCGAGGACCCAACCAGCCCCGCATATCACGAAATGTTCGATATCGTGCAGCGGCTCGCGAGGTAGCGCCACCTCTCGCAGCACGCACGTCGTTCGCCTCATGGAATCCTCGGTGCATGACTGCTTCTGGTCGCTAACAGTCGATTCGTCCACCGGAAGCTAATGCCGAGGCAGGGGTGGAATTTGGTCATTCACCTACGGCTCTGCGGGTCGAGCATTCCCGTCGAGTGTTGAGCCACCACCGGCCAAGCGCGGTGTGATTGCCCACCGGTGAGTTAAGCGGGCAACATCGAATGTTGACCTTCAGAATTGCGATAACCGCCGCGGTGATGGCCTTCGTTGTGGCCGTGACGGCCTGTCTGATATTTATCCAGATTGCGACGTTTCATTCGGCGGCTGTTGCTGCGGCATCCGCCGCGATGGACGCGGCCACAGCAAACACCCTCAGCCGACTTGAAGCGGACGTATCGGCGCTGAGTTCGCTGGTTCGCGTGCTGTCGACAAGCCCCTCACTCGCCGACTCGGATGACAGGAGCGAGGTCGACGGGGTCGTCTTTCTGTTTAAAGCCGCGCTGCGCGAACTGCCGCAGGCGGACAGCGTCCATGTCGCCTACGACAATGGTTGCTGGTTGCAGATCCGTCGCCTCGACGTCCTCGATGCGACCGAGCGCCGAAGGCTAGAGGCGCCTCCCGCGGCTGTCTACAACGTCAATCTGATCCGCCCCACATCCAGCGGAGCACTGCCGATGCGCCGAATCTTCGAAGACGAGTACGGCAACAAGCTCGAGCAGCTGAATCTGTGGGACTACGGCTACGACGTAAGAAAGCGAGGCTGGTATCGCGATACGCTTCGGGAAAACCGGGCTCTCGTCTCTTCACCGTATGATTCGTTCAGCATCGGCACCCCGATGATCACCTTGAGCGCACCGCTGCGAGGACAGGTTCGTGGTGTCATAGCGGCCGATCTCAAGCTCGACAAATTCAGCGATTTGGTCCAGGCGCAACGGCCCGGGGATCATGGAACGGCCATTATCTTCGATTCCGCCGGGACGCTTCTTGCTCATCCCGACTTCGCGCGGCTCGTCGACTACGCAAGAACACATCCGTCCCACCCGCGGCTTCCGGATATCGGTGAAATCCGCAACGGTGTCATTGAAGGAATAATCAAGGGATGGGGCGGCAGTGAGCGTTATGAGGGAACAGTTAGCGGCGTGGGAGGACAAAATTATCTTTTTCGGTTGCGAAAGTTTCCGCTGGTCCATGGATACGGCGCCTACTCGTTGTTGCTCGCCGCCGAGGACGATTTTGCTGCCGACGTTCGCGAGCTGCAAAATAGAGGGATAATAATCGCGCTATTCGCCAGCGCCTGTTTCGTACCCTTGGTCTGGCTGTTCGGAGGACGAATGTCGGCTTCCCTGAAACGCCTGACCACTCAGGCGGGGAGGCTCCGGACATTGGAAGCGGCCGACGATACGCCGGTCACATCTCGTATCGCCGAGATTGACGAGCTCGCCAAAACTCTTGCGGTTGCCCAGCATACAATATGGTCATTCGCCCACTTTGTGCCGCAAGATATCGTCAAAGGGATAATTGATGGCTCGATCTCGACCGAACTCGGCGGGGTGAGGCAGGAAGTCACCATCCTGTTTACCGACGTCTCTAATTTTACAGGCATTGCCGAAACCGCCGACCCCGATAGTCTGATGCGTCAGACTTCACGCCATTTCGGGGTGCTGACCGAGGCCTTCCTCTCCGAGGGTGGCACGGTGGACAAGTTCATCGGAGATTCGGTCATGGTGTTTTGGAATGCTCCCCGTTCACAGCACGATCATGTCGAGCGGGCCTGCCGCGCCGCGCTTTCGGCGAAGGCGGCGAGTGATGCGCTCAATGCTGAATTCAAAGCCGAGGGACTGAATCCTTTCGTTGTTCGACTCGGCATTCATTCCGGCGATGCCGTGGTGGGCAACATAGGTTCGGCGGAACGCATGGAATACACGGCGCTGGGCAATAGCGTGAATTTGGCGGCTCGCCTCGAAAGCTTGAACAAGGAGTACGGAACCACGATCCTGGTCAGCGAGACTGTCCGCAACCGCGTCGAGAATTGTTTTCGTTTCAAGGCTATCGCTTCGGTCGTCGCCAAGGGCATGACGACGGAAACAAACGTGTATGAGTTGCTCGAACCTGTCGCGTAACCCTCCCCATTCCTCACACTACGGGTCCCTACCGCCATTCTGTCCTCGGTCGTTGGGTCTTGTGTTGCCGAGACCTGGGTATGGGACTAGCCGGGCCAAGCTTTCAGCCCGGATGGTTCGTTGCCACACCGAAGCAGCGCCGCGAGGTTATCGACATGACGAGCTCGGCGCCTCCGATTGCCGCAGCAATCTCGGCCTAGCCTTCGGACATACGAAGGTCGGGCAAGCTAGCCACCATAAGCCGGCTAAAGGCGACGCTTCTCTCTCATTCGAGATGCGGGCAGGTGTTTCTTGCTCGGCCGGGCGAGGTCCCGGTCCACCGTTTGAAGGCATGGTTGAACGCCCCGGCCTCGGAATATCCTAGCAACCAGGCAATCTGCTGTACGGAGATCCGCTTGTCTTCGAGGTAACGAACGGCAAGGCGATTCCGTAGCCCGTCCAAAACATCGCCAAAGCTGGTGCCCTCCTGAGCGAGGTGCCGCCGGAGAGAGCGAACGCTCATGCCGAGCTGTTTGGCGACGGTCGCCGCCTGTACCTCCCCGCTGGGAAGAATGCCGTGGAGGTGGTTCTCGACGACGCTCCGCAGCCCGGCCGCGCTACCCCTTTTCAAGAGTAAATCGTCACCATGGGCTTCCAAGATCTGCAGCAGGTGCCTGTCCTCGGAGATTATCCGCAAATCCATGACGCTTCGTGGCAGGACCCAACAGTCCGTGATTTGCCCGAACTCGACCGGGCATCGCAGGATGCGGTGGATCTCCCGAAACTCGGAGTTCCGAGTGTGCGCAAAGGTCATGCGTGAAGGTGCGAAATCGCGGTTCGTCAGCTTGCACAATACTCTGTTGAACGCCAGGGCGATCAGTTCGGAATGCTGTCGAATCGGCGCGTCATGTGTCAGGACGCGGCGGAACGTCAGGAGGCTCTCGTTTTTCTGCTCCGAGATCTCGAGGCGAATTTCTTCATTCGTCGTTGCTGCGTATCGTTGCAGGTGCTCGAGCGCTTCAGCCACGGTCGCGGATGACGCGGCGAGATAGTAGAGGAGACCGATATCTCGTAGCTCCATCTCCGCTGCGACTTGCAATCCGAGCAGCGGATTGTTCGTCTCGGTGGCAGCGAGTTCAATAAACCGATGCTGAGACGCAACCGACACGCCGCCCGGGTCCTGCGTCAACTGACTGCGCGAAAGCTCGGCCTCCGACAATAGCGGCTCACCGTCGAACCCGTTCCTGTCAAGGAAGTACAGGGTTTCACGGGCGGCAATGCCGCGGGTCCACAAAAACGAAAACTGAGAGATATCGCTTTGGGGAGCGCTCATCTCGGCCGATCCCTCCCGATAAAGCTCCGTACCCAACACAAGATCAGGTCATTTTCTCGGGGTCCGGCGCGGTTGGACTAGAGGACAACGAGGATATCAATTTTTTGGCCGGATTTATCAAGCGGGCGTGTCCGACAACGCCCCATCTACAGCCGCCATGAGACGAAAAACCGCAAAAATCTACATCCGGGTCGAGCCGCAGTTGGTCGAGAAAATCGACGCTTTGCGCGCCCGGCAGCAACTGCCTCCGAGCCGAGCCGCCGCGATCGTCCACATGATCGAGCATTTCCTGGCGAATGACCCACCGGGGGCGGAGGTCATCTGGGGGAGGCTGTTGAACCAGTTCGATACCCCGGCCGCACCAAGCACCCCTGTCGAGGAGCGAAAGAAAAATGAGGATCGAGAGGGCTCTTCATGAACCAGAGAAGTACTGACCCTTGCGGCACGCAACGCAACCCGAGCTGGTATCGACAGGAGGCCGAGCGCCTTCGCCAGAGGGCGACAGCAATCACTGCCGATGACCAGTTGCGGGACAGCTATCTGAGCTTGGCCCGCGAATATGAGCGGCTGGCGGAGGTTTTGGAGGGCGGCTCGTCCTCCGATCGCAACACGGGTCGGAGTCGATGATCACAATTCTCGTGCTCGACGCCGATCCCGCGGTGCGGCTTACCGCCCGACGCGTGCTGGAGCACGCCGGCTTCACGGTGATCACAGCCGCCGACCGACACAGCGCAATCGCCTGGCTGGCCTCGCTGGCGGTCGATCTAGTGATCTATGATATCGGCGAGGATCGGAGCACCGGGCCGATGCTCCGCGATAGCGGCAATTCGGATCCAGGCATGCGAATGCTCGTCCTGTCGCGTAAGGATCTGAGCAGCCCAGCGGCCGCAGCGGGCGAGAACAACCTTCTCGGCAAGCCCTTCACCGAGAGCGAGTTGCTGACGGCAGTGCGGCGTTCCCTCGCGCAGTCGACCCCGCGCTCTTAGCGTCGGCGCGGCGTCGCCCACGCCATCGAATCAATGAATGCCGCGGTAATGCCAGCGAGGCTGAGCATCATGCTAAATGCAGACAGAACGGCACCCGTCGAGCCGCTGCAGAGGGGCAGAGAGAACGGTCCTTGCAAGCCTGGCCATGGCAAAAAAAGGAACCGAAAGGACACGTCATGAACCAGAAAAGCAGTGATCTTCGCGGTTGGTCACCCGTTCGCTTGCGACCGCAGCCGGTGGGTCAACACCCAGAGCGGCAGAGAGTCATTGAAAGCGGATCCGGGGATATAGAACATGCTTACTGAGGCACGTATTCGCCAGTTGTTGCGCGAGATGCACGCGGTCTGCACTCGCCATCTCGTCGAATTCGGCGAGCCGTCGCAACAGCTGGAAGCGATGACCGAACTGCAGAGCGCGGCCCGCCGCGTCGTGTGGGCGTGGCACTACACCGGCGACGATTCTTGCAAACGCCTCAAAGATGCGATCGTACAGCTCGAGGACATCGTGGGTCGCCCCGCCAAGGAGACCAACATCTGATTTACCCGGTCACCAAGGAGGTTTCGCTGTTTCGAAGCGCCGATACAGGCATCAAAGGAGCCGCGGCGGTCTCGATCCCCACCGACCGATGAGCAGGCAGAGCCGGGGCAAGAGGGTACATGACAACCGAGCCCGTACAAAGCGCCTTCGAGTTAGTGGCGCGACAAGAGGCTGATCCATCGAGGCCTCGCCACCGGCTCATTTTCGCGGCGTTCGACCCCCTGAACCCTTATCAGAGGGACGGCTTTCAGGGGAGGCGGGTGCATGCAGCCGGCGAGCAACATCGCTTGCTCGCGCAACTTGGCGAATGCCCTTCTCCAGCGTCTCCGCGAGGCCATCCTGCGTCGAGCCTCGCTCGCTGCGGATCATGTTATCTAGAACAGCGAGGTAATTACCAGCCGCGGTAAGAGCGTCGATCAACTCTTCGACAACGTCGATCTTGTCGTTGCCCGAGCGTATTCGCTTCCCGCCACTCTCCATGCTTCGACCTGGAACCACGACCCCTATCGTTCGAACGAACGTGCGGATCTGCCCGGCAGCTTCGGGGGCAGCCGAGCAACACCACCCCTCCAGGCGACAACGCCGCGGCACGGGGAAGCCCAGCCCGGGGTTATGGCCCGGTTCTTGAGACTAGGTCAAGCGCGGCGAAGGTTTTTGGGGGGCCTATTCAACCAAATTCTGAACCAGCCGAATTCCTTAGCGCGGCTCCGCAGTTAAACTGCAAGACGTTGCGATAGATCAACGTGGCGACGAATTTGCCGGAGCATAGCTGCCAAAGACGCTGGACGATGGCGCATGGCAGAGAAGGCGACGGTCTATATTATCGAGGACGATGATGCCGTCCGAGATTCGATCCACCTGTTGATCGAGACGGCCGATCTCGTCGCGCGCTCCTTTGCGTCTGCTGGCAGCTTTTTGCGCGCGATGCCTCTTCTGAACAACAGTTGTGTGCTGATCGCTCAGAACTTACCGGACATGACCGGCCTCGTAGTGCTGCAGGATTTACGAGGACGTGGAATAGGCGCCCCGGCAATCGTCATGACGATCGGGGCAGACCCCGCGATTAGCTCTGCTGCAGTGCGGTTTGGCGCCCTAATTCTCGAAAAGCCTTACCGCCCGAGGCGGCTGATCGACCTCATCCGAACAGCGCTGGACCGGTAACCCCGCTGAGCCTCTAAGGCACGCCGGCATTCGCACAGGATCTTCCGGCCGCATAGTTGCGCAGGGTAATCGCGATGTTGTGCCGACGCGTTATTGCATGCAGCGGGCCTTGTCACGGTAACGATCACAAGCCGAAGTGAGGCGAGAGCAAGCAGATTTTATACTGCTGCGACAGCACTCTGCCACTGCGCCGCCGCTTCGGCTCGGAAGGCCCTCAGCGTCGACCGGGAGATGAGGTGGCGTTGAAGATTGAATGTGTTGTGGACGGCAGCGTGCATGTTGAGAAAGCGCTGGGCAGAGCCAGCCGACTTGAACCTCTGCATTTTACGCTCCCGTCGTCGCACGACTTGGTGGGAGTTTTCGGCGCGATTGTTCGCCCTCAGCCCCTGCTCATGAGGGCAGGTCAGGCGCAGGTGCCGGAAAGTGGCTCCATAAGAGCCCAGCTTGTCAGTCGTCAGTAATTTCGGCGCGAAGCCCAGTTTCCTGAGCAGCTTGCGCATGAGCCGGAGTGCCGCACGCTTGTCGCGCCGGCGCTGAACCAGCATGTCGAGAACCTCGCCCTCGTGATCGACGGCGCGCCAGAGATACATCCGCTTGCCGGCAATCCGGACCACCATCTCATCGAGGTGCCATCGATCGCTCGGGCGTGGGCGACACCGCCGCAGCTTTCGTGCAATCCCGGGGCCGAATTTCAGAACCCAGCGCCGCACCGTTTCGTAGGAGACATCGAGCCCTCGCTCGGCCAGTAGAG
>Ga0208990_1000164_pt1 | contig 13032 bp, 10 predicted proteins | sample MedBloCARef_M3_FD_187854 | JGI IMG/M metagenome (GOLD analysis project Ga0208990, IMG submission 187854) | Forest soil microbial communities from El Dorado National Forest, California, USA - Mediterranean Blodgett CA Ref_M3 (SPAdes) (version 2) | ecosystem: Environmental > Terrestrial > Soil >...
GTCTTCGATGCGCGACACGAAGATCTTGCCGTCGCCGATGCGGCCGGTGTGCGCCGAGCTGCGGATCGCCTCGACCGCCTTCTCGACCATCTCGTCCTCGATGATCAGCTCGATCTTCACCTTGGGCAGGAAGTCGACGACATACTCGGCGCCGCGATAGAGCTCGGTGTGGCCCTTCTGGCGCCCGAAGCCCTTGGCCTCAAGGACGGTGATCCCCTTCAGTCCGATCTGATTGAGGGCGTCCTTCACCTCATCGAGCTTGAAGGGCTTGATGATCGCTTCGATCTTCTTCATTGGCTTGAGACACCCCCGCGCGCCGACGCCGGTGCTGCCGGTCGAGGCAGCCCGTATGGACTGAAGGAAGCAGTTTCCGTACCAGACTTCTCCACACTGGTCGCTTGTGAATACGGAGCCGAAGTGACTAGGAAATGCTCTAGTTGATTAACTATTAGGCAAAAGTCTGCATAAAACGAGATCAGGAACGAAATCCGCCATGAAGCCTGCCAATTCACTGATGTCCGGCCTTGGAACGACGGTTTTCGAGGTGATGTCCGCGCTCGCCCGCGAGCACCAGTCGGTCAACCTCGGCCAAGGCTTTCCCGACGACAAGGGGCCGGAGGTCGTGCGATCGGCCGCGGCGGACTACCTGGTGAATGGCCACAACCAGTACCCGCCGATGATGGGCATTCCGGAACTGCGCCAGGCCGTCGCCCAGCATGCCAAGCGATTCCAGGGGCTCGACGTCGACTGGCAGAGCGAGGTGCTGGTGACCTCGGGCGCGACCGAAGCGCTGGGCGACTGCCTGTTCGGCCTGATCGAGCCGGGCGACGAGGTGGTGCTGATCGAGCCGCTCTACGACTCGTATCTGCCGATCGTGCGCCGGGCAGGAGGCACGCCCAGGCTGGTGCGGCTCGAGCCGCCGACCTGGCGGCTGCCGCGCGACGAGCTGGCGGCTGCGTTCAGCGATCGCACCAAGCTGATCCTGTTCAACACGCCGATGAACCCTTGCTCCAAGGTTTTCGACCGCGAGGAATTGGACTTCATCGCCGGGCTTTGCCTCGAGCACGACGCCTATGCCGTGTGCGACGAGGTCTACGAACACATCATCTTCGACGACAAGCGGCACCTGTCGATCATGGGACTGCCCGGCATGCGCGAGCGCACCGTGCGCATCGGTTCGGCCGGCAAGAGTTTTAGCCTGACCGGCTGGAAGGTAGGCTACGTCACGGCGGCCGCCGAATTGATGAAGGCGATCGCCAAGACCCACCAGTTCATGACCTTCACCACCCCGCCCAACCTGCAGTGGGGGGCGGCGACGGGGTTGCGCCTGGACGACAATTATTTCTCGACGCTCGCCGCCGACATGCAGCGCAAGCGCGACCGGCTGGGCAACGCGCTGGCGGACATCGGCTTCGCCGTGCTGCCGGCGCACGGCACCTACTTCGTGACCACCGATTTCCGGCCGTTGGGCTTCAACGGCACCGACGAGGATTTCTGCCGTCACATCACCGTCGAGGCGGGCGTTACCGCGGTGCCGGTCAGCGCGTTTTATGACGACCCTGGGGAGGCGCCGCGCCATTTCGCGCGATTTTGCTTCTGCAAGCACGACACCACGCTGGACAGCGCCATCGACCGGCTGAGCCGGCATTTCGGCAGTTAAATCAGGCGCTTACGCGCGCTGGAGAGCTGCCGCGCCCGCGATGCAATCGATACAATTTGTATCGCCGACTCTATAGCCGATATATTTGATACTTGTCGTTCGGCCGCCGCCGAAATTTTGCAGCTTTCTGTGCGAAAACCTACAAGTTCATGTCGAGGCCTCTGGCAGCATTGGCCGCAACGATAGCGCCGTGTCCATACCGCTTTCCCCCAAGCCCGCCCGGATCGACGGCCGCCGCCTGCGCAGCGAGCGGACGAAGCAGTTGATCATCGAGGCCTATCTTGCCTTGCTGCGGGAAAACCCGGTGGTGGCGATGCCGACCGCGGCGCAGATCGCCGACCGCGCCGGCTATTCCGTGCGATCGATCTTCGAGCGCTTCCCGGATCTCGGCAAGCTGCGCGTCGCCGCGGCGGATTACAGCCTGGCGCAGGCCGCCGCCCTCGCGCCGGCGCGCAATGTCGACGGTGACCGGGCAACGCGCATCAGGTCGCAAGTCGAGACCCGCGCCGGGACCTGTGAACGAGGCGTGGCGCTGTGGCGCGTGCTCCTCGCCAGCGTCGCCGACGACGAGGAACTCAAGCTGCGCGTTCGCATCAGCCGCGATCGCACCATCGAGCGCATGGAGGTCATGTACCGGCCCGAGCTCTCGACGCTGGCCGAGCAGGAGCGCAAGTACATGCTGGTCGCGCTCGAAGCCATCACCGACATCGAAAGTTGGGCCCGGATGCGCGAACAGCACGGCTTGACCTTCGAGGAGGCTTGCGCCATCTGGATCGGCGCCATCGACCGCATGCTGCCGCCGACGCCGGCTGCTTGACGCTGCGGCAGGCAACGTGGGATGGCGATGGTGCAGTGATGGTGAGTCGAACACCCGGGACTGAAACAGCCTTGTCCAAACCCTCTATTTCCACGGCCTCCCGGATCGACGGCCGCCGCCTGCGCAGCGTGCGGACCAAGCAGTTGATCATCGAGGCTTACCTGGCCCTTGCGACCGAGAAGTCGCCGCAGGTGCCGACGGCCGCCCAGATCGCCGAGCGCGCCGGCTATTCCGTGCGTTCGGTATTCGAGCGCTTTCCCGACATCCACAGCCTGCAGGTGGCGGCGGTCGACTACGCGCTGATCCAGGTCGCGGCGCAGGCCCCCTCGCGCGATACTGACGGTGACCGCCAGACCCGCATCCGCACCCAGGTCGAGAAGCGCGGACGCACCTGCGAACGCTGGCTGCCGCTGTGGCGCTCGCTGGTCGTCAACCAGGGTGAGTCGCCGGAGCTCAGGCAACGCATCATCGGCTTGCGCGAACGCCTCGTCGGCCGCCTGGAGTTGATGTACGCGCCCGAGCTCTCGACCCTCTCTGACAGCGAGCGCCGGCACCTGCTGATCGTCCTCGAGGCGCTGGTCGATGTCGAGAGCTGGGCGCGGATGCAGGAGTTCTTCGGCCTGTCGTTCGACGAGGCCTGTGCGGCGTGGACGCAGGCGATCGACCGCCTGCTGCCGCCGACACCGCTTGCCGCATAGCTGGAACGTCTGGCGCCCACCCGGCGCAATCGTTACAATTCAGGCGTCACGCGAAAAGTTCGCAACCGCCCGAAAGTTCATTGCCCGTAGCACCTTCCACACTGGCTCGGATCGATGGTCGCCGCCTGCGGAGCGTGCGAACCAAGCAGCTGATCATCGAAGCCTACCTGGCGCTGCTGCGCGAAGATCCGCAGGTGCCCACGGCTGCACGGATCGCCGAACGGGCGGGTTACTCGGTGCGCTCGGTGTTCGAACGCTTTCCCGACCTGCATGCCTTGCGCGTCGCGGCAACGGACTACGCCTTCGCGCAGGGCAATGCGCAGGCGGCGCCGCGCGACCTCGACGGCGACCGTCAGGTGCGCCTCAAGGCCCATGTCGAAACGCGCGGCTGGATTTGCGAGCAGTGGCTGCCGTTGTGGCGCGCGCTCAATACCAACAAGGGCGATTCGGCGGAACTCAAGGCGCGCATCGATCTGGTGCGCCAGGCCGTCCTCAAGCGCATCGAGCTGATGTACCCGTCCGAGCTTGCAACGCTCGGACAGGTCGAGCGCCGGCAAATCCTGATTGCCATCGAAACCCTGATCGACTTCGAAAGTTGGGCGCGCATGCGGGAATATAACGGCCTCGCCTTCGCCGAAGCCTGCCAGGTATGGATCCACGCCATCGACCGCCTGCTGCCGCCGACGCCGGTTTCTTGACGGTCCGGGCGGGCAAGCGTAGGAAGGCGCGCTTCGTCGGGAGCGACCCACGGTGGCGGCCGTAGCTCAGTTGGTTAGAGCGCCAGATTGTGATTCTGGATGTCGCCGGTTCAATTCCGGTCGGCCGCCCCAATCCCTCTTGCGTCCTGGCCGTTGAGCCCAAAGTGCGCGAACTCGCTCCCCACGAAGACCTCGTCCTTTTGAGCTGCGCGGAGATGGCCAAGGCCGATGCCGCGGCCATCGCCGGCGGCACGTCGGGGACGGCTCTCATGGAAGCGGCGGGAAGGGCCGTCGCCGATTCCGTGCAGGGCCGCCATCGGCTACGGCCGGTCGTCGTCCTGTGCGGCCCCGGCAACAATGGCGGCGACGGCTTCGTGGCGGCGCGTCATCTGCAGGAAGCAGGCTGGCCGGTCCGGGTCGGGCTGCTGGGCGCCCGCGGCGCCTTGAAGGGCGATGCTGCGTGGGCCGCGGAAACCTGGCGAGGCCCAGTCGAGGCGCTCGCTCTCGGTCTTCTCGAAGGGCGACCGCTGGTGGTCGATGCGCTGTTCGGGGCGGGGCTCACGCGTCCCATCGAGGGTGTCGCCGGCGAGGCGATCGACCGGATCAACAGCGAGGCGCTCACCGTTGTCGCCATCGACGTGCCGAGCGGCCTGCATGGCGACAGCGGCGAAGTGATGGGTCGCGCGCCGTTCGCCGAGCGTACGGTGACGTTCTTTCGCGCCAAGGCCGGTCATTATTCGCTCGAAGGCCTGCGGCGCTGCGGCGTGCTGACGGTGGCCGACATCGGCATCCCGAATGCAGTGCTGGAAACGATCGCGCCGCGGACCTGGCTGAACGGCCCGGCGCTGTGGCGGCATCATCTGCTGCGCGACGGCCTGGCCGACCACAAGTACGCGCGCGGCCATCTCACCATCCTGGGCGGCGCGACCGCCACGGGCGCGGCGCGACTGGCCGCCCTGGCAGGCCGCCGGGCAGGGGCGGGCCTGGCGACCATCGCCACGCCGCGATCGGCGAAGGCGATCTACCAGGCGGGCGAGCCCGGCAACCTCGTTATCGAGTGCGAAGATGGTGGCGCCTTTGCGCGCCTGCTGGAGGACGAACGGCGCAATTCGATGCTGATCGGGCCGGGAGCGGGAATCAACGAGCGGACGCGGGTCTCGGTGCTCGCGGCACTCGCCACGCGCCGGCCCGTCGTGCTCGACGCCGATGCCATCACGACATTTGCCCAGACGCCCGCAAGTCTGTTCGACGCCATCAAGGGTCCCGTTTTGCTCACGCCCCATGAAGGCGAGTTCAAGCGGCTGTTTCCCGATCTGGCGAAGGTTCCTGGCAAGATAGAGCGCACGCGGCGGGCAGCGCGGCTGAGCGGCGCGACAGTGCTCTTGAAAGGCCCCGACACGGTGATTGCCGCACCCGACGGCCGGGCCGTCATCAACGTTCACGCGCCGGCCAGCCTCGCCACTGCCGGTTCGGGCGACGTGCTGGCGGGCATCTCAGGTGCCCTCATGGCCCAAGGCCTGGCGCCACTCGCCGCCGCCGCGGCCGCCGCATGGCTGCACGGCGAGAGCGCCTTCCGGTTCGCCCGGCCGGGGCTCATTGCGGAAGACTTGATCGACCGATTACCCGACGCCTTGCAGGCAGTGGCAGTTCTCACGCCCGTCAATTGACCATCCGGCTCTTGGGCCCTCTCCGCCCGCGTCATCGCGGGGGGAGAGGGAGGGGACCCGCGCTTGCGCGGGGAGGGTGAGGTGGGTCTTCGTTCGCCTCATACACCAACTTTGTTGAGGCACCACCTCACCCTCCCATTGCTTCGCAATGGGCCCCGCCCTCTCCCCCGCTGCGCGGCGGAGAGGGACTCTGAGAGGAGTCCAATAGCTTCAATTGACCGCTTGGCGGGCGCGGGCTAAGAGGCGCGCGATTCGGCCCTCGCGGCACGGCCCGAAGGCTCTGGCTCCTGATGGGGCCACCAACTGGAGCTGATCGTCGGGCGGGCGTGGTGGAATTGGTAGACACGCGAGATTTAGGTTCTCGTGCCGCAAGGCGTGGGGGTTCAAGTCCCTCCGCCCGCACCAACCGGAAATGGAAGTGAAGACGATGCAAGTGACGGAACTCCCGGCCGAAGGCCTGAAGCGGCAATTCAAGATCGTCGTGCCCGCCGGCGATTTGTCGGCCAAGGTCGACGAGCGCCTGGCCGAGATGGCGCGGACCGCGCAGATGCCGGGCTTTCGCGCCGGCAAGGTGCCGGTCGGCCTGTTGAAGAAACAGTACGGTCAGGCCCTGTTCGGCGAAGCCGTCGAGCAGGCGGTCAATTCGAGCACGGCCAAGGCCATCGAGGATCGCGGACTGAAGCCCGCCATGCAGCCGCGCGTCGACCTGAAGCAGCTCGAGGAAGGCAAGGACGTCGAGTTCGACGTCGCGATCGAGGTCCTGCCGGAGATCGGCAAGCTCGACTTCTCCGACGTCGCGCTCGAGCGCCTGAAGGCCACCGTGCCGGACAAGGACGTCGACGAGGCGATCGATCGCATCGCCAAGGCGAACCGCGAGCAGAAGCCGGTCGATCCGCCGCGCCCGGCGCAGAAGGGTGACGCGATCAAGCTCGACTTCGTGGGCTCGGTCGACGGCAAGGAGTTTCCCGGCGGCGCCGCGCAGGACTACACGCTGGAGATCGGCTCGGGCTCGTTCATCCCGGGCTTCGAGGACCAGCTGATCGGCGCCGAGGTCGGCAAGGAAGTCGACGTCAAGGTGACGTTCCCGGCCGAGTACGGTGCGCCTGAGCTTGCCGGCAAGGACGCCGTGTTCAAGTGCACGATCAAGGAGATCCTCGAGTTCGTCGACAAGCCCGCCGACGACGAGCTGGCGAAGAAGAATAACTTCGAGAACCTCGAGGCGATGCGCAAGGCCGTCGCCGACCGCATCGGCCAGGATTACGCGCGCATCTCGCGCTCGATGATCAAGCGCCAGCTGCTCGACAAGCTGGCCGACGCCCACAAGTTCGCCGTCCCCGAAGGGCTGGTCGAGAGCGAGTTCAATGCCATCTGGCAGCGCATCGAGGAGGCCAAGAAGAACGGCCAGAAGCTCGAGGACGACGAGGAGAAGATGCGCAAGGAGTATCGCGACATCGCCGAACGCCGGGTTCGCCTCGGCCTGCTGCTGGCCGACGTCGGGCGTTCCAACGCGATCGACGTCACGCCCGAGGAGCTCAATCAGGCGGTGATGCGCGAGGCCATGCGCTATCCCGGCCAGGAGCGCCAGGTGCTGGAGTTCTACGGCAAGAACGCCGAGCTGAAGGAACAGCTCCGGGCGCCGATCTTCGAGGAGAAGACCGTCGATTTCATCCTCGAGCTGGCCAAGGTCGCCGAGAAGCCGGTTACGCCGGAGGAACTGCTGGAGGCAGCCCGCAAGGCGGAAGAAGCCGACGAGGAAAAGCCCGCGGAAGCGGCGACGAATTGATCTAGGGATATTGATCGAGGCCCGGTGGTCTTGAACCTGACCACCGGCGCTGCCACTTTCTGGGGACAGTCACAAAGGGGGCCTGCGATGCATCGCGACCGCGATCCGCTGGAAATCTACAACAACTACTACGTGCCGATGGTGGTCGAGCAGTCGGCGCGCGGCGAGCGCGGCTACGACATCTGGTCGAGGCTGCTGAAGGAACGGATCATCTTCCTGAACGGTCCGATCGAGGACAATGTCGCAGGCCTGGTCTGCGCGCAGCTCCTCTATCTGGAAGCCGACAATCCGACCAAGGACATCTCGTTCTACATCAACTCGCCGGGCGGCGTGGTGACGTCGGGCATGGCGATCTACGACACCATGCAATATGTCCGGCCGTTGATCTCGACCCTGGTGTTCGGCCAGGCCGCCTCGGCCGGATCACTGCTGCTGATGGCGGGCGCCAAGGGCAAGCGCTTCGCCCTGCCCAACTCGCGGATCATGATCCACCAGCCGTCGGGCGGCGCCCAGGGGCAGGCGACGGACATCGAGATTCATGCCCGGGAAATTCTGTCGACCAGGGCACGTTTGAACCAGATGTACGTTGTACATACCGGACGGACGATCGAGGAGATCGAACGGGCGATGGAACGGGACAAGTTCTTCTCGCCGCCCGAGGCCAAGGAGTTCGGATTGATCGACGATGTGCTCGAAAAACGCCCGACTCCAACCATGCAGGCGGCTGCCTCCTAAGGGGCAGTTGCGACCAATTGGTCCCGGTTCGCCAGCCGACACACTACATTTTGAGGTTGTGGCGATCCCGGGGTCGCGTTTAACATAGTCTTGTGTGCGGGTCCGCAAGGTGGCGGGCCCCCCAAGCGGAGGTGCGTTACCGACATGCCAGCCGCCAAATCCGGGGGCGACTCCCGCAACACCCTGTATTGTAGCTTCTGCGGGAAGAGCCAGCACGAGGTTCGAAAGCTCATTGCTGGCCCGACCGTGTTCATCTGCGATGAATGCGTCGAGCTCTGCATGGACATCATCCGGGAGGAGAGCAAGACCACCCTGGTGAAGTCCAAGGACGGCGTACCGTCGCCCAAGGAGATCCGCCAGATCCTCGACGACTACGTGATTGGCCAGGACAAGGCCAAGCGCATCTTGGCTGTTGCGGTGCACAATCACTACAAGCGGCTGAGCCATGGCGGCAAGGCCAACGACGTCGAGATTGCCAAGTCGAACATCATGCTGATCGGCCCGACCGGCTGCGGCAAGACCCTGCTCGCGCAGACCCTGGCGCGCATGCTCGACGTGCCCTTCACCATGGCCGACGCCACGACGCTCACCGAAGCGGGCTATGTCGGCGAGGATGTCGAGAACATCATCCTGAAGCTGCTGCAGTCGGCCGACTACAATGTCGAGCGCGCCCAGCGGGGCATCGTCTATATCGACGAGGTCGACAAGATCAGCCGGAAGTCCGACAACCCCTCGATCACGCGCGACGTGTCGGGCGAGGGCGTGCAACAGGCCCTGCTCAAGATCATGGAAGGCACGGTCGCCTCCGTGCCGCCGCAGGGTGGCCGCAAGCATCCGCAGCAGGAGTTCCTCCAGGTCGATACGACCAACATCCTGTTCATCTGTGGCGGTGCCTTCTCTGGCCTCGACAAGATCATCTCGATGCGCCGCCAGGGCACGTCGATCGGCTTCGGCGCCGAAGTGCGCGGGCCGGAAGATCGTCGCACTGGCGAGGTGCTGCGCGATCTAGAGCCGGAAGACCTGTTGAAGTACGGCCTGATCCCCGAGTTCGTCGGCCGCCTGCCGGTCGTCGCTACGCTCGAGGATCTCGACGAGGGCGCGCTGATCGAAATTCTCACGCGGCCAAAGAACGCACTGCTGAAGCAGTACCAGCGACTCTTCGACATGGAGAGTGTGAAGCTCAAATTCTCCGACGACGCGCTGCGCGCGGTCGCCCAGAAGGCGATCCTGCGCAAGACAGGCGCGCGCGGCCTGCGCTCGATCATGGAGACCGTGCTGCTCGACACGATGTACGACCTGCCGTCGCTCGACGGGGTCGAGGAAGTCGTGATCAACCGCGAAGTCATCGAAGGGCGGGCACAACCCCTCTATGTGCACGGTGAACGCAAAGAGGGCATCGCTGCCGCGCCGGCCTGAGTCTTGCTGCGCCGGTGGCAGCCGCCGCCGGCGGTCCCGCCAAGGACTTGAACAACCCCCTGTTCAAGCCAATCTCTGGAAACGAGTGCGCGCGCCTCCTAGGCCGTGGATTGCCCATCTTGGGGATCGCGGTCGGGGCGCGGGTGGCTCTAACAGCGTATAGCGAGGCATCATGAACGCCCCCACCTTAGGAACCGTCTATCCCGTCCTGCCGTTGCGCGACATCGTCGTGTTTCCCGGCATGATCGTGCCGCTCTTCGTCGGTCGCGAGAAGAGCGTCAAGGCCCTCGAAGAGGTCATGAAGGACGACAAGCAAATCCTGCTGATCGCCCAGAAGAACGCCAGCCAGGACGACCCCGGTCCCGATGACATCTACACCATCGGAACGCTCGGTACCGTGCTGCAGCTCCTGAAGCTGCCCGACGACACCGTGAAGGTGCTGGTCGAGGGCGGCCGTCGCGTCAAGATCGTGGGCTACACCGGCAAGCCCGAATTCTTCGAGGCCAATGCCGTCGACATGGAAGAGACGGCGGCCGATCCCTCCGAGCTGCAGGCCGCCGCGCGGACCGTGGTCTCCGAGTTCGAGAACTATGTGAAGCTGAACAAGAAGGTGCCGCCCGAGGTGGTCGTCTCGATCAACAAGATCGAGGAACCGGCCAAGCTCGCCGACACGATCTCGGCGCACCTGGCGCTCAAGGTCGCCGAGAAGCAGCAGTTGCTCGAGCTCGATTCCGTGTCCAAGCGTCTGGAGCGCATCCTCGGCCTGATGGAAGGCGAGATCGGTGTGTTGCAGGTCGAGAAGAAGATCCGCAACCGCGTCAAGCGCCAGATGGAGAAGACGCAGCGCGAGTACTATCTCAACGAGCAGATGAAGGCGATCCAGAAGGAGCTTGGCGAGACCGAGGATGGTCGCGACGAGATCTCCGAGCTGGAGAAGCGCATCAAGAAGACGCGGCTCAGCAAGGAAGCGCGCGAGAAGGCCAATGGCGAGCTGAAGAAGCTCCGCACCATGAGCCCGATGTCGGCCGAGGCGACGGTGGTGCGCAACTATCTCGACTGGCTGCTGTCGATCCCGTGGCGCAAGCCGACCAAGATCATCAAGGACCTGAAGTACGCCGAGGACATTCTCAACGCCGATCATCACGGCCTCGAGAAGGTCAAGGAACGCATCCTCGAGTACCTCGCGGTCCAGCAGCGCGTCGACAAGATGAAGGGCCCGATCCTGTGCCTGGTCGGCCCGCCGGGCGTCGGCAAGACCTCGCTCGGCAAGTCGATCGCCAAGGCGACCGGCCGCAACTTCGTGCGCATGTCGCTGGGCGGCGTGCGTGACGAGGCCGAGATCCGCGGCCACCGCCGGACCTATATCGGTTCGCTGCCGGGCAAGGTCATCCAGAGCATGAAGAAGGCGAAGTCTTCGAACCCGCTCTTCCTGCTCGACGAGATCGACAAGCTCGGCGCGGACTTCCGCGGCGACCCGTCGTCGGCGCTGCTCGAGGTGCTCGACCCCGAGCAGAACTCGACCTTCAACGACCATTACCTCGAGGTCGACTACGACCTGTCGAACGTGATGTTCATCACCACGGCGAACTCGCTCCGCATGGCGCAGCCGCTGATGGATCGCATGGAGATCATCCGGCTGGCCGGCTACACCGAGGACGAGAAGGTGGCGATCGCGCGCAAGCACCTGATCATCAAGCAGGTCGAGGCGAACGGCCTGAAGGAAGGCGAGCTCGACCTTCATGACGACGCCGTGCGCGACCTCGTGCGCTACTACACGCGCGAGGCCGGCGTACGCAATCTCGAGCGCGAGATCGCCAACCTGGCGCGCAAGGCGACCAAGGAAATCCTTATGAAGGGGAGCACCAAGGTCAAGATCCGTGCCAAGAACCTCGACAAGTATGCCGGCGTCCGTCGCTTCCGCTACGGCGAGGCCGAGCTCGAGGATCTGGTCGGCATCACGACGGGCCTGGCCTGGACCGAGGTCGGCGGCGAGCTGCTGCAGATCGAGGCCGTGCTGGTTCCCGGCCGCGGCCGCATGACGGTCACGGGCAAGCTGGGCGACGTGATGCAGGAGTCGGTGCAGGCGGCCAACGCCTATGTCCGCTCCCGCGCCAACTCGTTCGGCATCAAGCACGTGATGTTCGAGAAGCGTGACATCCACATCCATGTGCCCGAGGGTGCCACGCCCAAGGACGGCCCCTCGGCCGGCGTGGGGATGATCACCTCGATCGTCTCGGCGCTGACCGGCGTGGCGGTGCGCAAGGAAGTCGCCATGACCGGCGAGATCAGCCTGCGCGGCCGGGTCATGCCGATCGGCGGCCTCAAGGAGAAGCTGCTGGCGGCGTTGCGCGGCGGTCTCAAGACCGTGCTCATTCCCAAGGAGAACGAGCGCGATCTGCCGGAGATCCCGGACAACGTGAAGAAGGGACTGGAGATCGTCCCGGTCGCCACGGTCGACGAGGTGCTGGCCCGCGCGCTGGTCAAGCCGCTGGTCGCCATCGAATGGCCGAACGACCTGGAGCCCGCGGTGCCGGCCAAGCCCGCCGAGGGCGCGGAAGCCATCCGAGCCCACTGAACGGCCTCAGAACGACACAAGAAGCCCCGGAGCGATCCGGGGCTTCTTTGCGTTCGGGCTCAGTGGAGCGCGGGCGAGCCCTCAATCTGCTACTTATGTGGATTTGGGGCTGCTGTTCCTACAAAATATGGTATTCGGCGTTGACGCCGTTTTCCGGCCGCCCTTACACTTGAAGCTGCCGGATCATTGGGGGTTCGCCTGTGAACAAGCACGATTTGATCGCCGCCGTCGCCGCTTCGACCAACCTTTCCAAGACCGACGCCGCCGGCGCCATCGACGCCATGCTCACGGTCATAACCAAGTCATTGAAGAAGAAGGAAAAGGTCCTGCTGGTCGGTTTCGGGACCTTCCAGGTCTCCAAACGCAAGGCGGGCGAGGGGCGCAATCCGCAGACCGGCGAAAAGATCAAGATCGCCGCCGCCAACGTGCCACGCTTCAAGGCCAGCAAGCAGCTCAAGGAAGCCATCAACTAATAACTTCTAACTTCTTGCCGGACCGCGGCAAGGCTCCTGAAGTCGCTACGAGGCCCGCGCGGCTCTGTGGTAGAAGCGCCGCCGGGCGATTAGCTCAGCGGTAGAGCATTCCCTTTACACGGGACAGGTCGGCGGTTCGATCCCGTCATCGCCCACCAGCCTACGCTCGCGAAGCGAGTGCATGCAGTGCAGGTAGGTTAGCCGCTGGTCCCCTATGCGGTGCGCAAGAATTACCTGTCATCCACCGTGAAGCGAATCCGCTTGACGTTCCTGAGCAATGTTGTGGCTTATCCCTGCCGACACTCGCGCAAGAGGATCGGCATCATGGGCACCGTTCACGCTTTCTTTGCACACCCCCTGCCGGCGACCAGGGTTTCGGCCACCAGGGTTTCGCGTCGGCCCTCCGAAACCTCGGAAACCTCCGAAACCCCGAAAGTCTCCGAAATCGCGGAACCGGAAGCTCCGAAATCCCCCAAGCCGAAACCTCCCAAACCCCTTCTCGGAAGGCGC
>Ga0208990_1000165_pt1 | contig 13003 bp, 12 predicted proteins | sample MedBloCARef_M3_FD_187854 | JGI IMG/M metagenome (GOLD analysis project Ga0208990, IMG submission 187854) | Forest soil microbial communities from El Dorado National Forest, California, USA - Mediterranean Blodgett CA Ref_M3 (SPAdes) (version 2) | ecosystem: Environmental > Terrestrial > Soil >...
CGCATAACGACGCAGGGATGCGCGGCAGTAATCTACGAAAGGTTTGAAAAAACGATAGAAACGACAAGTCTTCGGGTGCTCTGAGAACTCGACCGTCTGCGCTCTTCGCAATGGATCGGGGGTGAACGGCACTATTTCTAATTCATTTCGATTGAATGGGATCAAGAAGTCTGGCGCGCCCGGAGGGAATCGAACCCCCGACCCTCTGCTTAGAAGGCAGACGCTCTATCCGACTGAGCTACGGGCGCGCTGGCTGCAATGATTCTAAATCATTTATTGCGGGCAACGATACCATTTTGGAGGCCTTGACCTTCTACCGAAGGGGCAGACGCTCTATTCAACTGAACTACGCGCGCACGGCGCAACCATTGTCTCATCAAGCAGGTACAGCGACCTCTTCAACTGCTCCACTTTCAACTCTCGGTCCATGCCGTCCAGATAGGGCTCGTTCGGACGGAATCTCACAGCCCAAAGCGATCCGGCAGGTCTAATCTTGGTGAATTTTCACGTTCTTTCAGCTTGCAACAGCTGTTCCCAATCTCTTCGTAGTCATCACCTCAGGGCCCAGATGTGAGAACATACGTTCTAAACTCTCAGGTAACTTCCGGTTTCCCTGTCAACCGGAGACTATCCAGAACAATCGTGATCTCGGTGCCAATATTACTTTTATATATACTAACTCATAAGTACTAATATGCTTGAAGTAGCGAGTGAACTATCGAAGTTCGTTATGAGCTGTCTTCACGTCGCCATCAGCTCCAAGTTGTGGACATTGCGTCCTTTGCCTTGATGCTATTCGGTAGATCACCTGGGGCGGCGACGAAAGTAATCACACGCGTTCCTGCTGCGGCAGTTCTTACGCCCGAATAGAGTCTAGAATGAAATTCAGTGTCTTTCGCAAACTCTTCCGATACGAGCGGGGTGTGTGATGCGGATCAAGCAGCGAGTTCTGCGCAAAGGTAACGATGATGCGCGCTACGTCTGCGGGGCGGGCTGAGGATCGGTGCAAATCGAATTCGCCGTCCCGAATGCCCTGGTGCAGTAGGCGAGTGAGGATTTCCTCGCCATGAGCTAGGCATTCCTCCACGACGGTACCGCCAAGCTGCAGATTTGCTTCAAAAAGCTCATGGCCGCTCGCTGTGCCGTGGACAATGTCTGAGGTTGCGCCGTACTGCGCCATGACCATTGCGTGCATTCGTTCCGCGGCAGACCCTTTCTTCGCAGCGGCGGTTTCAGCAAGGTTCCGAGAATGTGCGTTGAATCGCTCCAGCCCAGCCACAAACAGGTCTTCTTTCCTCCTCCAATAAAGGTAGACCGTGGCGCGGGCTAATCCCGCTTCTTCTGCGACATCGTTGATCGAGGTTCGGCGGTAACCGAACTTGCTAAACCTCTGTATCGCCGCTACGAGAATTCTCTCTCTCGTGTTGTCGGATTTCGTCCTTCCAGGCTCTTCCACGCGCTAATGATGCCATTTTCGGCCGTGTAAGCGAAATCAGAAATGCCACAAGCCCTCAAGGGCTGCGACCCGCCTGCGGCCCAATGTGATAGACGAAATAGACTATGAATGACATATAGTCTATATTAGTCGGGGCATCGCCAGGCATCTGCCATGCCTGGAAAACGAACCGGCGAAGGAGGAGAGGGGACCAATGATCGGCGGGCACTCGATAAGCACGTGTCTCTTCGCGGCCATCACTTCATTGACATTGGCGATGGCAGCGCCAGGGCAAGAGCGAACCTCCGAAGACGTACTCACCTTGGATCGAGCGATCGAATGGACGCGAGCCTTCAATCGCGGGAGCAAGCGGGCCAAGTTCGACGTCGACGGGCAGAGAGAGGCCTCGGCAAAAGCCAAAACGGCGTACTATCCCTGCTATGACACGTATTTGCTCGCCACGGAATTTGAAAGAAGGGCTTGGGGAAATGCTTGCGATGCATCGTCTGGGCGTGGGCACAGTGCTGCTCAGACTCATGATTCGCTCTCTTATTCGCGTTATTTTTGTCGCTATACCCGCAGTCGCGCTGGCTCAGGGAGGGCCCGGCTCGGTCGGAGGAAGGGTGTCAGATAGTCAACAGCTCGCGTTGTCGCGGGCAGTGATTGAGCTTGAGGACAGCGGGGGTCACATATCGTCCAAAAAGTTGTTGCTGACGAAACTGGCCATTACAAGATCGAGTCAGTTTCCCCTGCCTCCTACACTGTCAGCTTCCGTGCCGATGGGTTTGAGCCTAGCAAAGAAGGTCCTGTCACCGTGCCAGATCATCAGGCCGTCCTCCTCGACGCAATTCTGCAGCCGCGGCAAGGGCTTGAGAGCATCACGGTGAGCGCCGAAAACGTCCGGCTAGGAGCATCGATGACGGAAATTCCTCTCGGCACTTTGCCAGTAACCGCCCAAACGGTCACCAGAGAATTGATCAAACAGCAGAACGCTATTGATATCGTAACGGCATTGAATAATGTTCCGGGGGCAAACGCGTTGCCAGCTTTAATCGCGTGGTGAATGGCGTGCAAACCCCAAGTGCGCCAATGTATAAATGGAAAAACTGGTCAGCGGAGAGAAGGTCTATGCAGATCGTGTCACCAACCGGCGACGTATCCGCAGGGGATTTGGCCCAGGTGTTGCACGCAGGGGGTTCGGGATACGCTTGGCAACCATATTTGCTATGGCTACTCTTGATCTTGATCTGGGGAGTCGCGAAGCCGCGACTCAGCTATGGCCAGTCTGCGTTCGCGGCAGTAAGTGGCACCGTGACGGATCAGAGTGCCGCTCTGGTTCCGGGCGTACAGGTTTTTCTTCATAACGTTGACACGGGTATTCAGCGAAGCACAAGTACCAGCTCAGAAGGCACCTTTTCCATCACGGAAATAGTTCCTGGAAACTATTCGTTACGAGCGATGAAGGATGGCTTTGCGACGGTAGAGAAAACCGGAATCGTGTTACAAGTCAATCAAACAGCAACGCTCGATTTTAATCTCATAATCGGATCCTCACAGCAAACCCTGACGGTCACCGCGAATCTGTCCGCCGTGGAATCCACTACCTCGGAGCTTGGAACGGTCATCGCTACAAAGCCGGTGAATGATCTGCCTCTGAATGGACGCAACTTCACCCAGTTGCTGACATTGACACCAGGGGTCAGCCCAATCAGTGTAGGCCAGAACGCGGGAGGAGGCAGTGGTTGGGGAGGGTTGGCTCTGGGAACGTTCACTTTCCCGTCCGTGAATGGACAGAGAAACAGAAGCAACATGTTCCTGCTGGATGGCGTCAACGACCTCGCGTTTCTTGGAAACTACAACTACTCTCCGATCATCGACGACATCCAGGAATTCAAGGTTCAGTCTCACAATGACCTCGCGGAATTTGGAGGCGTCGCCGGAGGAATCATCAATGTTGTCACGAAAGCTGGAACAAATGGGTTCCACGGCTCTGTGTGGGAGTTTTTGCGAAATGAAGTAATGGATGCTCGAAACTTCTTTCTGCCCACACGTAATCCACTTCGCCAGAACCAGTTTGGCGGAAGCGTCGGGGGCCCCTTCCTCATTCCGCGTGCATATAACGGGAAAAACAAGACATTTTTCTTCCTTGCCTATGAAGGATTCCGGCAAAGCCAAGCCGCTCAAACCATTGTCCGTGCGCCGACCGCGGCAGAGCTGAACGGAGATTTTAGCTCCCTGCTCAGCCAGGGAATCCAGATCTACAATCCGTTCTCGACTAGACCCGATCCTGCGCAATCGGGTGCCTTCATTAGAGATCCGTTCCCGGGCGACATGATTCCACCCAAGCTTCTTTCCCCGGCCGCCGAGCTTTATGCAAAGACATTGTTGCCAGCAGCTGGGTCTCCTATCGCGGGAGGCAACTTTTACGATACTACCCCGAGTCGGGCTGCCCAGGACAGTTACACAGTGCGCATCGATCAAAGCTTCGGATCGCACGATACGTTGTTCGGCCGGGTCTCTTATTTTAACGAGGCTTCCAGCACTTCAGCAGGTTACCCGGGTGCGCTGAACGAAATTTCAATTTACGGCTGGAATGCGGGTGTGCACGAATCCCACGACTTTGGGTCAAGCACTATTCTGGACATGCACCTTGGCCGCAATCTCGGGAACGACACAATCGCCGCCGTCTTTCCGAATGCGCCTGCCAATTTCCCATCGGCTCTGATCGATGCCGGCTTTTCGCAAAGGTTTATTTCTGACTTTACGTCTGTTTCTGGCTCGGTCATTCCGATTATCGGAATCAGTGGCTACGCGTCTACGAATGGATACAACGGCCAAAGCGAGCAACTCGCGAATACGTACGAATTCGGGGCAGACCTTACGAAAACTCTGAACAAGCATACGCTCAAGGTTGGCTATACCTATTCAACGGAGAACTTTGTTGGTCCGGTCTACGCTGCCGCAGAAACCTTTAGCGCATTTCAGACCTCGAACCTGGAGAATCCTGCAGGAACGAGCGGAAAAGGAACCGGCGATGCCTTGGCATCATTTCTCCTTGGCGTACCCGCCAGTTCTCTGCGGCGAGATGCTCTTGTAACGGAACATGCGGGATCGATTCAGGGCGTATATGTTCAAGACCAATACAAAGTGACTCCGCGACTTTCCGTGAATGTGGGATTTCGCTATGACCTCTCGCTGTGGCCCGTCTACGGGTCTCTTTCGAACGGCACCGGATATGTCGGCGACTTGAATCTTTCGAATGGCACATACATCCTAAGTGCAGTCCCTCCCCCTTGTTCTGCCTCGATTGGGGAGCCTTGCATTCCGAATGGTGTCCTTCCCGCAAATGTGTCCGTCACGACGAATCGAAGCGGCAACTTGCACCATACAGACTACGGAAACTGGCAAGGGCGCCTGGGCGTCGCTTACCGCGTGCGGGATACGACCTCTGTTCGTGCCGGCTACGGCAGGTTTTATGACGAGTGGAATGGGGTTGCGCAGAGCGCCCAAAACATCGGCGGCACTTGGCCGTCTGTGGGGGCGCTCAATATTAATTCGGAGAATGAGAACATCCCCACCGCAACAATCGGCGATCCTCTCAACCAGCGAGCAAGTACACTCATTTATCCGCCCGCCACTCCGTTCGGAAGCCCAAGCTTTTATTACAACCCTAACCTGAAGACGCCGTATGCGGATGAGTGGAATTTTGAAGTTGATCAAGGGCTTGGAAAAAATACAACACTTGCGATTTCATACGTTGGTTCGCATGGCGGGCACTTGGACTTAGGAGGCATAGAAAACACGGCAAAATATCCGGGTCCGGGCGACGAAGCCACGGTTGCAGCCCGCCGTCCGTTTCCCTATATCACGCCAACGAGTTACGACGACAGTACGGGCTACAGCAATTACAACGCCCTGCAGATTCTCTTGAATGGGAGAGCCGGAAGGGGCCTAACGTACTTGATCTCCTACGCCTGGTCCAAATCGATCGACTTGGCCTGCTCAGGCGACTACGGCGTAGAGGGATGTGAGTTGCAGGATGCCCATAACCCACGCGCAGATAGAAGTGTCTCCGGATTCGATCTCACCCACATGTTCTCGGGGAGCTTCAACTACGAGCTTCCTTTCGGGAAGGGGAAGTCGTTCAATCCGCATAACAGAGCGCTCAGTTATCTCGCTGAAGGTTGGCAGTTGAACGGAATCGTGACTCTTCATTCCGGAACGCCATATGGCGTCATCTACCAAGGTGATTTGGCAAATACGGGGAATACGTTTGTGAGGGCGAATCTCGTCGGCAATCCTACTCCGGAACATCGCACCGCCGCGGAATGGATCAACACGAGCGTATTCGCCATTCCCTCACCATATACCTTTGGTGACTTAGGACGCAATTCATTGCGGTCGGACTGGTTCAGAAATGTCGACTTTTCTCTCTTCAGGCGATTTCCAATCAGCGATCAAGTGCAGCTTGAGCTTCGGGTTGAAGCATTCAACGCTTTGAACAGCGTCGTTTTCGCGGCGCCAGGCAAAGTCATTAACGGTCCAAACTTCGGTGTCGTTACTTCCACGGCAAACACGCCACGGCAGTTGCAAGTTGCGCTCAAACTGGCTTTCTGAAGGCGGAGCCAACCTGCGCAAAACGGAATGCGGGAAGAAGACCGGCTGAAATGGTTTCACCGGGAAAGGATCTCGTTAATTGTTCGCTGAGTGGAAATATCTAGGTTGAGCGCAAGTCCGGTTCGCCTTAGTTTCTTATGGCTCCCTGCGGGCAGATCTTATGCATCGAGACCCCGGTCGGCCAAATTCAGGTTTAAGATATCAGTTTGACATAACTTGCCGGGGGGCAGCTCTGCCGCATACGAACCATCACGTTGCCTTGTTTCTCCCACCTAGCGGCCGACGCGTGTTCCCCTCGGTTCGGGAATGTTGGCTCCTCGCGCTTTCGTTCTCAATCTCTCTTTGCGTCATTCCCGGATCAGTGGCGAGTTCGGAAGCGGACCATCCGCTAATGACGCGCAGCGTTGTGCCTCAAGCGAGCGTGGCCCCTGGGGCAATCAGATTGCCGGTTATCGATGGAAATGACATCCACTTCAAACGCATCTCCGCTACACAGGGATTGTCACAGACCAGGGTGGGCCAGATTATACAGGACGACCAAGGCTTTCTTTGGTTCGGCACGCAGCACGGGTTAAACCGGTACGATGGTTATGAATTTAAGGTATTCAGGCACGAGCCCGGAAACGCTGACAGCTTGAGCGGAGTTTACATCTACTCGCTGTTAAAGGACCGTTCCGGCACGATTTGGGTCGGAACCGATCAGTCTCTTGATCGATTTGACCGAACCACCGAAACGTTCGCTCATTATCACGTTGATACGCAAGATCCCATCGTTATTCACATCAGCCAAGACAGCGCCGGAATGTTGTGGCTGGCGACTGGGAAAGGCCTTTATCGATTAGAGTCCGCTACCGGGAAGTTTACGCAGTTCACTCATGATCCGAACGATCCTCTCAGTCTGGGGAGTAACGATGTCAAATCTACCGGCGAAGACAGATCGGGCAAGTTTTGGGTCGCGAACAGTGAGGGCCTGGATGCGTTTGATCGTGAGACCGGCAAAGTCACGCTGCACATCCCACTGCGTGAAGCGGTGCGCGAGTTTTCATTTCATGAAGACCGCTGGGGAGTCTTCTGGATAATTTACGGCTCGGGCGGCGGTCTGGCCGTCTATGATCGGAAGACTAATCGATTAACTCGCTATTCATTCTACGAGCGGGAAGCTCCCAGCACATCCTTGACAGGAGTTTACGCCATCCTCGAAGACCACGACGGGACCGTCTGGTTGGGCACAATGGGTGCTGGCCTGCTCAAATTTGATCGGGCCCATCGTAGATTCATCCGTTACCGGAGTTCCGCAGGAGATCCCGAGAGCCTGGCGGAGAATCGTGTCATCGGGCTGTTTGAGGATCGCGAGGGAACCATATGGGCCGGGCTTCATGCGGCGGTCCCCAATTTTTTCGCCAGAAACTCGTCCCCGTTTGAAAAGCTCCAGCTCAGTTCGGGTAACCCCACTAACTTGGGCGAGACACTGGTTAACACAATTTATCAGGATCGCCGGGGCACTCTCTGGATGGGCGCCGGCGGAGCGCTCAATCGCCTCGATCGCAAGACCGGACAGCTCACAGTTTATCACCCGGCTGGATCGGGGATCAGTACCGAAGTCCTTACGATTCTGGAGGATCATTCGGGCATGATGTGGGTGGGGACTCTCGGTAATGGTCTGGCTCGCTTCGACCGCAGGACTGGCCGTTTCAAAATTTACCGTCACGATTCGACCAATCCCTCCAGCATTAGCAGTGATATTGTTACTCGGCTATTCATCGATCACACCGGTACGCTGTGGGCGGCAACCTGGGATGGCCTCAATCGTTTCGATCCAGCGTCTGGACGCTTCATGGTGTACAAGCGCGACGCACAAACCAATACCGAGTCTTACAACGAGATCGCCGAAGGCCAGCAGGGAGCACTTTGGCTTGGCAGCGCCTCAGGTCTGATCCGCTTCGATCCACGGACGGCACAGTTCACACTCTTTAAGCACAACCCGCAGGCCCCCGGAACAATAATCGACGACACGTCAAACTCGACCTACTTAAACTCGATCTACGTTGATCGCTCCGGGACTGTATGGCTTGGCACGCAAAACGGACTGGACAGACTGGATACCAAAACGGGCACCTTTGGCGCCTACTACGAACGGGATGGCCTTTCTGGCAATGCGGTGAGTTGCATCCTCGAAGATGAGCGAGGCGATCTCTGGATGAGCACCAACAAGGGGCTATCAAGATTCGATCCCCAGCGAAAGACCTTCAAGAACTACTCCGCTGCAGACGGTCTTCCGGGAGACGACTTGACTGGATGGGGCGCCTGCTTCCAAAGCCCCAGCGGTGAAATGTTTTTCGGAGGGTTTGCGGGAGCGACCGCGTTCCATCCAAACGAAGTTTTGGTCAGCACATACATTCCTCCGGTTGTTCTCACTGATTTCCAGCTGTCCGGCGCTGCGGTGGATGTTGGACCGGGATCGTCTCTTAAAAGATCCATTACCTCTGCCGAAGATATCATTCTGTCTCATAAGCAAAATATATTTTCGGTTGAGTTCTCGGCACTCAGTTTCTATAGTCCAGCGACAAACCGCTACCGCTACAGACTTGAGGGATTGGATTCAGAATGGCATGAAGTCGGCAGCGAACACCGCCTTGTAAACTACACCACTCTTCCTGCGGGTGTATATGAGTTCCGGGTACAGGGCGCGACCGGCCGGGGTCCCTGGAGCGAGCCCGGCGCCACCCTCCGGATCGAGATACTCCCGCCTTGGTGGAGCACGTGGTGGTTCAGGACCATATATGTTGCCTTGTTCCTGTTCTTGCTGTTAGCTCTGTACTTCTATCGTCTGCGTCAGATTGCACGCCAGTTCGACATGCGCCTAGAAGAGCGCGTCGGTGAGCGCACGCGCATCGCTCGGGACTTGCACGACACGCTGCTACAGAGCTTTCAGGGATTGATGCTTCGCTTTCAGACCGTAGGCGAGCTGCTTCCGACACGACCTGTCGACGCAAAGGAGGCCCTTGAAGGTGCCCTGGATAGGGCCGATCAGGCGCTCATCGAGGGCCGCGATGCCATAAAGGACATGCGCGCCTCCACGTTGGTAAGTCTCGACTTGGCGCAATCGATGAATGCACTGATGACTGATCTGAACGAAGAGCTTGCTACGGGCAGCCAGGATTCAGTGACGTTTCGTGTGCTTGTAGAAGGGACACCACAGACCGTGCGTCCCATCGTACGCGACGAAATCTACCGTATTGCGCGTGAGTCGTTGCGAAATGCTTTTCACCACGCACAGGCTCGCCGGATAGAAACGGAAATTTCATACGGCGAACCTCTACTTCGATTGCGCTTCCGGGACGATGGAAAGGGCATTGACCCACACGTTCTTGAACACGGTGGACGTGCCGGACACTGGGGCTTGCCTGGGATTCGTGAACGTGCCAAGCAGGTCGGTGCGCAATTGGATGTCTGGAGTAAACTCGGAGCGGGCACGGAGGTAGAGTTGAGGATTCCCGGATCCATTGCATATGGCGGGATTCCTGCTCGCGCGGGTTTCTGGCTATTTCGTAGGAAGGCGGAACGAAATCATGAGGGTCGATCCTAGCACGATCCGAATTCTCTCAGTCGACGACCATCCGTTGCTGCGCGAAGGCATCGCAGCATTGGTCGCCAGTCAATCTGACATGAAGTTGGTCGCTGAGGCGTCCACTGGGCGCGAGGCTCTCGAGCAATTCCGAAAGCACCGGCCGGACCTAACCTTGATGGACTTGGAGATGCCCGACATGAACGGTATTGAGGCCATGATCGCTATTTGCGCGGAATTCCCGGAAGCACGAATCATCGTCCTGACGACCTACAAAGGGGACGTCCAGGTTCTGCGCGCTCTCAAAGCCGGTGCTCGCGCTTATTTATTGAAGGGCCTGCTGCGAAAGGAGCTTCTGGAGACGATTCGGGCTGTTCATGCCGGGAAAAAGCGTATTTCGCCGGAGGTCGCCGCGCAACTTGCCGACCATGTTGCGGATGACACCCTAACTGCCCGAGAAATCGAGGTCCTCCGATTGATTGCCGCCGGGGATGCAAACAAACTGATCGCTAATCAATTGTCGATCACAGAGGAAACAGTCAAGAGCCACGTCGGGAACATCCTGTCCAAACTGGGCGCTAACGACCGAACCCACGCCGTCACGATCGGGCTGAAGCGCGGAATCATCGAACTATAAACCCCTCCAAAGAGGAGAATCCCGGCCCCCGTTTTTGGGGATTCGATCCGCCTTGCGGATTGCTTATTCTGGAGATTGAGGATTTTTCTGCAGCGATTATTCTCCATGTTTCCTGACGGTTGGCCTGGAAGGGCCCTTCTTCTCCTACGGCTAGTTGCCGGGATTCTGTTAGTTCATGACGGAGTCGCTGCACTGCTGGGGACATCCCGACTGCAAACAATCGTCATGCAATCGGTCGCAGTCGGGGCGGGAACGCTTCTGCTCGGCGGACTGTGGACGCCCATTGCAGGAGTGCTCGTCATAGCCGTTGAAATCTGGTTTGCCTTCTCCGGAAATAGCCATCTAGAGAATTCTATCCTCTTAGCAACTTTGGGCGCAGCGCTGGCGGCTCTGGGACCCGGCTTTCGATCCATCGATGCCCGGCTTTTTGGAAGGAAGCGCATTGACATTCGTGACCGCTAGAGTTGTTTTCGTCCCCCACTAAAGTTGTATCCCCAATTATCGCCATCGAGTGACGCGAATGGGCCTCCATCTAAGGTTGTGCGCAACTCTGAGTTGGCGCATCGTCGGCCCGAAAAAGCCGGGAATAGCCAATGAGTGAATCTAGCTTGGTGGTAGCGCCAATGAGTGGGCAAACTGCGGCACTCAATTCCACTTTTTCCTTATCTCCGGCGTGCATGATTCGAGGATGGATCGTGATCTCGTGCGTTCGCGAATTCCAAATCTGTTTGCAGCTGATGGCGAATAGGAATTAGCTCCGGCGCGCCGGTATCGACACTTCCTGCTGCAGCGTGAAATCGAGCAAGGTCTCGCTCGGCACCTTCACTTGGTCTCCCTTGGTGATGATTTCCGACCCTGCCCCAGCCCCAGCGCCGACGCCCGCGCCGATCGCCGCTCCTTTGCCGCCGCCAGCGATGGCGCCGATGATCGATCCTACCACCGCTCCGCCGGCCGTCCTCTTCGCAGTGCTCGCCCCGCGCGACTTGCCGGTCAATTCATATTCTCCCGTCACCACCGGCACCGTTTGCCCATTCACCACAATCCCCGTTAGCTCCAGCCGAAGTTGCGATCTACCGGTGAACGTCCCTGACTCCTTGGACTCCGCCAGTCGGCCGTAGACGTCGGCGCCCTTGGCAACCACTACCTTACCGTCGACCATAAGCGGTTCTTCAAGCGAAGCCTGGAAACGATCGCCCACGTGGTTCTTAGTGGAATCGATGCCATCGATAGTTCGCACAGAAATACGCGTTGCTGCCGGGATGGTGACGAGCATCGGCGCCTTCACGCCGGCATGGTCTGCCGTCCCCGGTTCGCCGGAAAGCGAACCGCCTTGCCGAGACGGCATGCCATCCGCTGTCCTTTCGGAATTAAACTTCAGCGAAACGATGTCAGCCAATTTGTATTTCTGTACAGACGAGGCGACCTGGAAACTAATCTCACTATCCGTGCCACCTAGGAACTTGCCCTCAATCAGGCTGCCATTCTTCAGCTCCAAAGAATCGGCACACGCAATCGATCCCACCAGGCACAGTGCAATGACCAATCCGCAATTCAGTTTGAAGTTCAGCATGACTTCTCCTCACTAGACCTCTTCAGGTACCACAAATGGAGTCCGATACCCTCGGTCACGATCCCGCAACAGTTTATTGGCCTCGTTGTCATCCTACACCTGCTCGGTTTCGGGGTCAAAGCAGTGTCGCTGAGACCATGGAATTGTCCGGGACTCATCAAAGCCAACGCCTTCATCGATCCCTATGCGGCGAGCGATGGGCCACGACACCCAGTAGCAGACCAAGCCTTGCGACAGCGTCGATTCAAAAAGCAACCGCTGTGCCAAGCGGCGGGAGACGGGCAGTCATTTGCAAATAGTTGAGCCGGAGATGTTTGCGGGAGTAGGCGCGTCAAGCAAATCCAATGTCTTAGCGCCTCACTGCTAACGGGCTAACAATTGCTAGCATGTCACCACCGCAAGATTTGCACGGTAGCTTCTATTGATACTCCTCGTCCTCCCATTCCCCTTTCCTCTCAGCGACTTGCGAAGTGACTGCATCCCTGGCAGATTGGCAAAGCGATTGCGACTCGTGTGAGGTGCGGGGAACTCGTCGCGGAAGGCGGAACGATTAGTGCGACCAGTGGCGTCCCGGTGCATCGAACCTAAAGACCTCTAGTTCCTACCGAAACACTCAGCGAGGCCGCGCACTCAAGGAGTAAAGGCGCGGTGATTCCTATGGCAATGCTCGGAGATGTGGTGGTATTGGCATTCCTCTGCATTTTCAATTGCTGATTGATGTCGGCCAGAAGCAGCGTTCCTAAGCATGAAGCAAAGCCAAGTGGCGCAGGGCACACGATCGGAGATGAAGATGAGAAGTTCTTCAAGACGTAAGCTCGTGATAGGAGGAGCTCTCGGTTTGACCGCCATCGCTTTGCTTGTTGGAGCGATGCGCCCGAAACATGCGTCTGGAAATGGGCCGGGGGGCCCGCCGGATGTCGCGGTAGCGCAGGTCGAGCAGAAGGACGTTCCCATTTATGGCGAATGGATCGGAACATTGGATGGGTTCGTAAACGCCGACGTCAGGGGGCAGGTCACAGGCTACCTGCTCCGGCAAGACTACCAAGAGGGCGCGCTGGTCAGCAAGGATCAACTCCTTTTCGAAATTGATCCACGGCCCTTTCAGGCGGCCCTCGACCAAGCCGAAGGGCAGTTAGCGCAGGCCACCGCGCAGCTCGCCAACGCCGAAGCTATTCAGGG
>Ga0208990_1000167_pt1 | contig 12998 bp, 11 predicted proteins | sample MedBloCARef_M3_FD_187854 | JGI IMG/M metagenome (GOLD analysis project Ga0208990, IMG submission 187854) | Forest soil microbial communities from El Dorado National Forest, California, USA - Mediterranean Blodgett CA Ref_M3 (SPAdes) (version 2) | ecosystem: Environmental > Terrestrial > Soil >...
CGGCTCTGCCTGGAGCGCCTTGCCGCAGGCCAACCCGCGAGCGTGAAGTATGACCCGTCGAACCCCAGCAACTCGATCCTCGTGGCGGACGACTGGTCAGGCATTCATTAGGCCTTCATGCATTATTTTTTCCGCCCTCTCTGGATTCTCCAATTGACCGGTCGCGCCGGAGCCGCCACGTGACAAGGAAGATTTTTGCCGGTGTGACCGCGGTGATTGGCGCCGCCGCGTTGACTCTAGCGACCATGATTGCCCTGGTGCAGGGCACGATCCTGGCTGTCTCAATTTCCAGTCTGTCGCTACGTATCCTGGCGGTCGCCACGGACATTCTTTTCGGGACCTTGCTCCTGCTCGGATGCATCTATCTCGCGACGCACCTGGCCGTCCACATTCTCGGCGTTGGACAGGCTGATTTTCCGCCTTTGCCTGAAGATACGAACCAGACAGATCCCCCCAAAAATTAGTGGCAAACCAGTTCGAGCCTGTGCGAAAGTCTCGAAGACAATACACCATGGCCGACGACCCAATCCTCAAAGATCGCTTCAAAGACCTGCGCCGCCGCAGCGCCCAGGCGGAAGCCGGCGGCGGTTTGGAACGCCGCGAACGCGAGCACAAGGCCGGCAAACTCACGGCGCGCGAACGCGTCGCACTGCTTCTCGACGAGGGCACCTTCGAGGAACTCGACAAGTTTGTTACGCACCGCTGCGATGATTTTGGGATGCGGGACGAACGGCCGCCGGGAGACGGGTTCGTCACCGGCTATGGACGTATTGACGGGCGACTGGTCTATGTTTTTGCGCAGGATTTTACTGTGTTTGGCGGATCGCTCTCGGAAACCAACGCGCTCAAGATTTGCAAAATTATGGACCTGGCGATGCGCAACGGCGCGCCGGTGATCGGCCTGAACGATTCGGGCGGCGCGCGCATTCAGGAGGGCGTCATGTCGCTGGCGGGGTACGCGGACATTTTCCTGCGCAACACGCTGGCGAGCGGGGTGATTCCGCAAATCAGCGCGATCATGGGACCCTGCGCGGGCGGCGCCGTCTATTCGCCGGCGATCACCGATTTCGTCTTCATGACGCGCGACACTTCCTACATGTTCATCACCGGCCCGGACGTCATCAAGACCGTGACGCATGAGGACGTCACCAAACAGGACCTGGGTGGCGCAATGACGCACAACGCGACCAGCGGCGTCGCGCATTTCGCCGCCCGCGACGACGCCGAATGCCTGGCCATGATTCGCGAGTTGCTGAGTTTTCTTCCCTCCAACAATCTCGACGATGCGCCGCGCCGCGCGACATCCGATCCCATCGGCCGGGCCGATGCCGCGCTCGATACACTCGTGCCGGCGGATCCCATGCTGCCGTACGACATGAAGGACGTGATTCAATCCGTCGCCGATGACAAATATTTTTTCGAGGTCCACGAGCACTTCGCGAAGAATCTCATTGTAGGTTTTGCGCGGCTGGATGGACGGCCCGTCGGCATCGTTGCCAATCAACCCGCGTTTCTCGCGGGCGTGCTGGACATCAATGCTTCGGTGAAGGGAGCGCGATTCGTGCGATTCTGCGATGCGTTCAATATTCCGCTCGTTACGTTTGAGGACGTGCCGGGATTTTTGCCGGGTGCGCAGCAGGAGTGGGGCGGGATCATCAAGCATGGAGCGAAGCTGCTCTACGCGTTTGCCGAGGCGACCGTCCCGAAACTGACCGTGATCACGCGCAAAGCCTACGGCGGCGCCTATTGCGTAATGTCCAGCAAACACATCCGCACCGACGCGAACTTCGCCTGGCCCACCGCGGAAATCGCCGTCATGGGACCCGAGGGCGCAGTGAGTATCGTCTACAAGCGCGAACTCGACCGCGCACCGGAAGCGGACCGCGAGCGCTTGCGGCGCGAGAAGGTCGCCGAGTTCCGTGAACGATTTGCCAACCCCTATGTCGCCGCCGAGCGCGGCTATATTGATGCCGTCATCGAGCCTTCCCAAACGCGCGCGAAACTCATCACCGCTCTGCGCTCGCTCGAAACCAAGCGCGATACCAACCCCAAGAAGAAACACGGGAATATTCCGCTATAGAGATCACGCGGGCGTTTTCTTCGTCCGCCCAATTTCCCATGCCGCGAGGCTTGCCGGCACAGCCGAAAACACGAAAAACAAGAATATCGTCAACAGCAAATCCTTAAAACCCGGCGCGAAATCTCCGCCATGCTGGATTGCAAGAACGCCGATGTAATAAGCCGTCGGCGCGGCCAGAATGAGTTCGGAGATCAGATAGACCTTCAGGAATCTCCCTCGAAGAAAAATCATTGCCGCCATCAATACCAGCCACGCGGCTGTGATCCATTCCACCGGATAGATCACCTTGTTATCGAAGGAAAAATGATTGATGAGCAGAACGGGAATTCCCGCGCGAGGATCGAGGATAAACGGAGGGCCGCCCGGCCAGCGGTAAATTCCAATCTGGTAGAGACATAGGCCGAACAGATATGCGCCCAAAAGGCGCTGTCGTTTGGGTTTAAGTGTAACCGCGGCCATCCGCGAATTATTGCTCGCCGCATCTCGCTGTGTCCATGTTCCATGTATTACTGGCCGCCGAAATGTTTGCAGCGCGCATCCATTTTTTGTTGTGGTTTTACCGCTCTGTGGTTCTCTGTGATTCTTTGTGGCCTCTGTGTCGTTCTTTTCGGAATTTAACACAGAGAACGCAGAGAAAAGCCACAGAGAGCACTGAGGACCCAATGAAGAACACAAGGAATGGACGATGCGAAGAGCAAGATCATCTTCACCTTCACAGCTCTTACTAGCCGTCGAAATGCTTTTACCGCGCGTACATCCTTGGTTGTGGCTCCGCCGCGCAGTGAACTCGAAGGCGCCATGTCGCGTGCTAGAATGCGTTTCGGGTCTATTGACGCGGCATGTTTAACAAAATCCTCATCGCCAATCGCGGCGAAATCGCCGTCCGGATCGTCCGAGCTTGCCGCGAGATGGGCATTCCTTCAGCCGCTGTCTATAGTGACGCCGACCGCGCTGCACTGCATGTTCGCCTGGCCGACGAAGCGTACCCGATCGGCCCGGCGCCTTCGCGCGAGAGCTATCTCCGGATCGACAAGCTGATGGACACCGCGCGGCGCGCTGGCTGCGACGCTTTGCACCCGGGCTACGGGTTTCTCGCCGAAAATCCCGCTTTTGCGCAGGCCTGCGCTGAAAATAACATCACCTTCATCGGCCCTTCACCCGAAGCAATGGAACGCCTTGGATCGAAAACCGCCGCACGTCAGCTCGCCGCGCGCGCAGGCGTGCCGATGGTCCCCGGCGTCCAGGATCCGATCGAGCGTCTGCAAGACGCCGAGCGCATTGCGCGGGAACTTGGCTACCCAGTGCTGCTCAAAGCCGTCGCGGGAGGCGGAGGAAAGGGCATGCGTTTGGTAGAGGAGGAGGCCCAGTTGCCTGCCGCGTGGCGCGACGCCTGCTCGGAAGCGCTTCATGCGTTCGGTGATGCGCGCGTCTATCTCGAACGGTATCTCGAACGGCCGCGGCATATCGAAATCCAGATTTTCGGCGACACGCACGGCCACATCGTGCACCTCGGCGAGCGCGAATGCTCGGTGCAGCGGCGGCACCAGAAGGTTATCGAGGAATCTCCGTCAACCTTTGTCACTCCCGAACTGCGCCGCGCCATGGGCGAAGCTGCCGTGAGACTGGCGCGCGAAGCGGACTACACAAACGCGGGAACAGTCGAGTTTCTGGTGGACGCCGCGCGAAATTTCTATTTCCTCGAGGTGAATACGCGCCTCCAGGTGGAGCATCCCGTCACCGAAATGGTAACCGGTTTCGATCTGGTGAAATTGCAGATTCGGATCGCCGCGGGGGAAACGCTTCCGTTCACACAGGAAGATGTCGTTCTCTCCGGCCACGCGATCGAATGCCGGCTCTACGCGGAAGATCCCGACAATAATTTCTACCCGTCGCCCGGAACGATTCTTTCACGGCGCACACCGTCAGGTCCGGGGATACGTCTCGACGATGGAGTCTACGAGGGCTTCACGGTCCCGACCGAATATGACCCGCTGCTCGGAAAACTCATCGCGTGGGGGAGCGACCGCGCCGAGGCTATCGCGCGGCTGCAACGCGCACTCGCGGAATACACCGTCACGGGCATCAAAACCAACGCGGCGCTTTTTCGCGGCATTTTGCGCGACCCGGAATTCGGCCGAGGTGAAATTTTCACGCGCTGGCTTGACGGGAGGCTTCCGCACCTCCGCGCGCATCGTGGAAACTTAACCGAACGCGATCCTGGCGCCGAAGATGCAGCCATTCTCGCTGCTCTGCTTCACCGCCAGGATGCGAACGGCGTTACCAACACGGCCGATCGTTCCGCTGAATCAGATTCGCGGTGGAAACGCGAGGCGCGCCTCGAACAAGTTGGCGGCGAGTGACTCGACGATGAAATATGACGTCCTCCTGGATGGCGTGCGGTGCAGCGTCGAGGTTACGCGATCGGCCGATGAACCTTCGCACGTTCTTGCTACGATCAATGGCCGGCGAGTCGAGGCCGACGCCGTCAAGATCTCTCCCGGCGTGTATTCAATTCTGCTAGACGGACGCTCCATCGAAGTGCGCGCGGAAACGCTCGCTGACAGCTTGCTCTTGCACGCGGCTGGCCGCGAATATCGCGTGGAAATTGTGGACCCGCGCTCGTGGCGACGCAGCCGCAGCGGAGGAATCGATCTCGCGGGCCGCCAGCAGATCTCCGCGCCGATGGCCGGAAAAGTTGTGCGCGTCCTGGTTGCACCGGGGCAGCAGGTGGAAACGAGTCAAGGTCTGCTGGTCGTGGAAGCCATGAAAATGCAGAACGAAATTCGCTCGACCAAAACAGGGACGGTCGAACGGCTGTTCGCCAAGGAAGGCCAGACTGTCAACGCCGGCGAAATTCTCGTGGTGATCGCGTAGGTGCGCAGTTCGGCAGCATTTAGTCGCACGTCTGAATCAAAGGTTTGCTAAAACTCGTCTCATGCATCAACGCAAACGTTGCGCGCTTCAAGCTTCAGCGGGTAGTAGAGTCCTTGTGGCAACTCGGCGCCGGCCCCTGTAGCGCTCACCTTTAGGTGAGCAGGTGCTTCACTCTGCAGTGCCCGCCTGAAGGCGGGCTCTACATAACCCCCAAAAAACTGCTCTGTTATACAGGCTCTAAAGCCCAGGTTTTATTGGTGTTTTGATGTCACGGCTGAGGCCGCGGCACAAAAATCCTGGTGTGAGATGGTTTGTAGTTAAATGTTTGCGTGCTACTTCGGAGGTGAACCAGGGAGGGAGTCAGCCGCCTTCGGCGTCACGACGAGAGGAAGTTTGCCGGAGGACTCGACCACCTGCTGCGCGAGGTAATTGGTGACTTTCGCGTCGCTCCGCGCCACGGCCAGATACGCCGCGCGCAGCAATTGTTCCTTGCGGTTGCGAATATTATCCCGAATGGATTGCTGTACAGTCGGATCGGACAATTCTCGCTGCCCCGGCGCCTCTTTCGCCACGAGTTTCAGGATCCGGTAGGAATCGCGCAGGACGATGACGTCGCTGACCTGTCCAGGCTTCAAAACGAGCACGGCCTTCTTCAATGCGGGATCACTTTGCGCCAGCGACGACTCCGGAACGTATCCCAGATCGCCTCCCGAACCTGAGGACGCCGGGTCTTCCGAGTAATCCATGGCGACTTGTGAAAAGTCCGCGCCGGTACTGAGTTGTTGCGAAAGCGCCGCGGCCTTACGCCTCGCTTCGGCATCGGTAGTTGCGTCGTCGTTCTTCCGGTTTCGCAATCCTGGATCCTTGTGCGGGGTGATGACGATCTGCGCGAGGCGGTACTGCGGCTCCGACACGTTGAATTGCGCGCGGTTCTGATTGTAGAAATCCTGGACATCCTGGTCCGTGACCGTAATCTTTGCGACCACTTCACGGTTGATCACTTTTTGGATCGAAAGCTGCTGGCGGATGGCGACCTTCAAGTCGTCAACGGTGTAGCCACGCGCTTTTAGTTGGCGCTGGAACTCGTCTTCCGTATAGGGGCTCTTGGATTCGGTAAACTTGTCCTCGACTTCGCCGTCAGCGGCCTCCAGGCCCGTTTTCTTCGCCCGTTGCAGCAAAATCTGATTATTGATTAGTTCATCCAGGATATTCAGTTTCAGCGAAAGCGCTTCGTCCTGTCCAGGTTCGGGCGAGTCGGCATTCAATTGCGTCCTGTAATATTTGTCCACCTCGGCCCGCGTGATATTCATGCCGTTGACAACGGCCCAGACTCCCTCCGCAGGTTGCGTTTGCTTCTGGCAGCCGGAAAGCACCGCCAGGGAAGCGGCTAGCAGTAACGTCCCTCGCGCACGTATCCTCACAAACTCTCCTCTGTAAGCGGGCGCGGGCTCTACTTTTACACTGAACGCCACAGCCTAGGTGGGGCGTGGAGCCCGCCACAGAATATAGCAATGCAAAAAAAGCTGGCTAGGCTGCCTTCTTGACGCGGCCTGACCTGATGCAGGATGTGCACACCCGTACGTGCTGTCGCACGCCGTCAATCACCGCGCGAACACGTTGCAGGTTTGGGTTCCAGCGGCGACGGCGCGTATTATTCGCGTGACTGATCACATTGCCAAAACTCGGCCCTTTGCCGCAAAGCTTACATCGCATGGCCATAAGTACTCCTCACCCCATCGTCAAAATTCACACAAAGCAAAGAGTTTAGCAAAGTTCCGCCTCTTGCGCACCCTATTTGTCGACTTTACAGTATGCGGAAAAAGTCATGATGCTGCGATGGAAACAGAATCAAGGCAACGCCAAGGAAAACATCACGGAAAGGGGACATTTCAAAAGAGGTTTGACACAGACGGTTTGCTGTTGTTGAGTTATCGTCAGGCGAAGCAGTTGTGGAGGCGGTATTGCCGGGGAGGTACGGCAGGGTTGAAGCACCGCGTGGGCAGGAGGGGCGATGGCCGAAGTCGGACTCCTGCCGTTTGCCCGCATTGCCCTGCACGTCTGCCGGTTTGCGGCAATTGGATTTCGTGTTTGAAGGAAATAGGCTGCACAATGGGACTGCTTTCGGGAGGAGCATTATGAAGAGTCACAATCCACGCCAGCATACTTCTGAGTTTTTACCGGAGTGTGCCAGGTCATGCAAGAAAGCAAGTTTGTCGCTCGCGGGACTAGCCATGATGCTGTTCGTACCGCTTGCTCTTGGGGCGTCTCCGGCGGCGGACTGCTCAAAGCTGCTCGGACTGAAACTGAAGGACACCGTCATCACCGGGGCGGCCGTCATTGCGGCGAAAGGTGATGTGCCGGAGTACTGCCGCGTACAGGGCGGTCTCGAAACCGTGATTCTGTTCGAAGTTGCACTGCCCGTCACCACATGGAACACGAAATTCTTCTACGTCGGCGGAGGCGGGTACAACGGATCGATTCCGGAGCTCTCCGACGCGCTAGCGAGAGGATATGCCGCGGCGGGTTCGGACACCGGACATCGCGGATTCCACTGGGATGCTTCGGCAATGTACGACAATCCGCAATCGCAAGTGAACTACGCGCATCGTGCCACTCATCTGGTGGCATTGCTGGCGAAGGAAGTCGTCAAGACATATTACGGCATGCCGGCGCGGCGTTCTTATTTTTGCGGATGTTCGAATGGCGGCAAGATGGCACTCATGGAGGTGCAGCGATATCCGGACGATTTTGATGGTGTTGTCGCTGGAGGCGCCGTAGTCGATCGAACCAAGGCCATGATGATGTTTGATTGGACCCAGCGGGCTCTCCTCGGTTCCGAGATCCCTCCGTACAAGATCCCCACGATGGAGAAAGCAACCCTCGCCGCGTGTGACGCTAAGGATGGCCTGGCTGACGGGCTGATTGACCGTCCCGACAAGTGCGCGTTCGACCCGAAAGTTTTGACCTGCGCGGGCGCTGACAATGCCAATTGCCTGACACCAAAACAAGTGACAGCGTGGCAGAAGATTCTCAACGGGCCGGTAGATTCCGCTGGGAAGCGATTGTATGTTGGATACTCAGCGGGGCATGAGGGCGACTACCCAGACTACATCACCGGGCTAGGAACGATGCACGGATATCCCTCCAGCAATTTCATGTATGAGGACAGCTTTATGCGCTGGATCGTCTTTGGTCCGAAATTCGATTCGGTCAGGGATTTCGATTACGACAAGAGTCAGGAATCGTTGATTCCATTTGAGAAGGATCAGGACGCCGCCAACACCGACTTATCGGCATTCAAGGCTCACGGCGGGAAACTGATTCTGTACAACGGCTGGGCGGATCATTCGACGCCTCCGCTCCGATCCGTCCAATATTACAACGATGTCCGGCAGAAACACGGTGAGGCAACCGACGAATATGTTCGCTTGTTTATGATGCCTGGCCTGTATCACTGCAGCGGAGGACCTGGGCCGAACACTTTCGGCGGCCTCGGCCAGAAGGGGTACAAGAAGAACGACCCCGAAAACGACATCATCGGCGCGCTCGATCGCTGGGTTGACCAGGGCGTTGCCCCCACGAAGCTCATTGCTACGAAGTTCAAGGACGATGATCCCAGGCAAGGCGTGGCGCGCACGCGTCCGGTGTGTCCGTATCCTCAGGTAGCGACGTACAAAGGTTCGGGCAGCGTAGACGACGCCGCGAACTTCGTGTGTGGTAGTTCTAAATAGCCGAAAGGGATTTTCGTCGTCGATAGTGGGCGGATTGCCTCATGAAAGTGGATAGGGTTTTGGCGAGGGACCAAAGCGGTTTTCCGGATCAGGCTTGAGGCGCAGGGCGTTGCAGCCCCATCGCTTCAGCCGTCACGTCCGTGTACTTGAGTCCGCCTCCGGTATTAAAGAGCACGACGCGATCCTCCGGTTTGAGGAAACCTGTCGCAAGTAGATGATCATACGAGGCGGTCGCGGCAGCTCCCTCGGGCGAAAGAAATATTCCTTCGTGTCGCGCCCAGTCCACGAGCGACGCCAGGATTTGCTCATCGGAGACAGCCAGTGCAACCCCGCCCGACTCGCGCAGGATTTCGAGCATGATGGAATCGCCGTAGGGTTTGGGCACGCGAAGACCGGCTGCGAACGTCGCCGCGTTCTGCCACATCTGGCTCACGTTGGCCCCTTGCTCGAAAGCGCGGGCCACAGGCGCGCATCCGGAGGACTGCACTGCGATCATGCGAGGCCGTTTGCCGGGGCGCACCCAGCCAAGTTCTTCTAATTCCGAGAACGATTTCCACATTCCAATCAGGCCGACGCCGCCGCCCGTGGGATAAAACACTGCATCGGGATATTCCCAACCCAGTTGCTCGACCAATTCATAGCCCATGGTCTTCTTGCCTTCAACGCGGAACGGCTCTTTCAGCGTGGAGATGTCGAACCAGCCCTCCTTTTCTTTCCGTTCCGCAACGATGCGTCCACAGTCGGAGATCAGGCCGTCGATCAGATTTATTTTCGCTCCGTAGACCACCGCCTCGACGTAATTGGCAAAGGGCACGTCTTTCGGCATGAAGATATGCGCTTCAATACCGGCCGCGGCTGCGTAAGCCGCGAGAGCTCCCGCTGCGTTTCCAGCCGAAGGAACAGCCAGTTTTTTCAGGCCGTAGTGCCGTGCCATGGTGACGGCGAGTGCGAGTCCGCGCGCCTTGAACGTGGACGTTGGGTTGGCGCCCTCCTCTTTCAGGAACACGTTCGGAAAGCGCCGGCTCGGCAGCATCGGCGTCCAGCCTTCGCCTAGCGTCACCGGCTGGACCTCGGGCAGCACCGAACTGTAGCGCCACATGCCGGACCACGGTGACGCAGCGGCTTGTTGTGCGATCTTGTCGCGGGCCGCGGTTCCGCGCAGCGAGCGCAAATCGTAGCGGACGTACAGTGAGCCTGAACAGTCCGGGCACAGCGTCTGCGGAGTTTGCGCGGAAACAAATTTGTGGCAACGAGAGCATTCTAAGTTTGCAATGGAGGGCACGCTTGGAAGATAACAGAAAGTGCGAACACGGAACAACACGTCAACACCTGACGATTCAAACCCTTCCTGCGTTACTATCTCGGTTCTAAAGAACACCGGCTCATACAATCTTGCGAAAATACTGGTTGGACTAGAGAGGCCCTGATGACGGCTGATACGACGGAAGCTCCGGCCAGAAAAAGTACGCCCGGAGCATACTTTGGTATTCCGCTGCCAATTTGTGTGATGGTCTGTTTGGCTGGTGGACTAGCCGTCGGCGTGTTGATTCCGGAAAATCGCTTGGCCAATGCGATCTACGCTAGTGGCACGTATTTCCCCAAGACTGTCGTCACATTTGCGACGCTCATTGTCTTTGCGATTCTTTCTGGGGCCACGGCAAAGTTGGTGCTGTTCCATCGGCAGGCGGCGGGACGCCTATTCGGGTTGATCCTGCTCGCGTACATGGTGTTGGGTTTTGCATCTTTGGTTTACGTTACGATTTGGATTCCCATCCTCACCAAATTGCCACTTACTTCGCCCGGTGTAGCCGTGCTGAGTTTCGGGCAATGGCTTCAACAAGTTGGGCAATCCTTTTCCACGCTCTTCTCCGATCAGCCTCTCATTCAAGTCTTGATCAGCGCCGTAGTGATCGGCTATTTGGCAGCAATAGCTCCAGGCCTCCGGTCCGTTGCGAGCGGTCTGATCATGGGAGGCCAATACACCCTGTGGTTGTTCAAGAAACTCCTCTGGTACTACCCGGTGATGATCGGTTGCCTGGCCATTGGCATTCCACTTAAATTTGGTCTCAATGGCATGACCGCCTACGGACGGACGACGATTTGGGTGGGTCTGGTAACAGTGAGCTGGTCGGTGATCCTCGCCATTATTGTGAAATTAACTACCAAGCGGTCGTTGAAGCAGATCGCATCGTACTACGCATCGGTGTGGCCAGCGGGTTTTGGCACGGGGGGATCTTACGAAACTTTGGCAATGAATATGGTTTCGGCAGAAAGCGATCTTGGTTTGCCCCGCGACATTGCCGAGGTGTCGATCGCGTTTGGCACCGTCATGAACAAGAGTTGCGCCACCATGTCCGTCATGCTGGTTACGATTAGCGTGGCCAGGTTGCTCAATTTTCCTATATCGTTGGCGGAAATCCTGACGCTGATTCCGCCCGTGCTCATTCTCGGCCTCGAATCTCCTGGTATCCCTGGCGGAGCGGCATTTTTTATGTCGCCAATCGTGGCTGTGCTCTTGCACGTGCGGGACATCGATGTTTTCGTCGCGACGTTTGTGTCGATGTATTCAGGATTGATCCCCATGTTCGCCACGGCTGGAAATACGACCAACGACGGTCTCGTGGGCGCGCTGTTGAATGACAGATTTGCCGGTTACCTGGGGCTGACAGAATTTGATTCGCCGCGTAGACATCAAGCTTCTGCTTCGCCCATCCGCCAAGGCGGGTCGCGAACCATAGGCAAACTGGCCGGTTGGGCTTTGATGACTTTGGGCGCGTGGATGCTGGTATCGCCCCAGGCGGTGATGGGGCTGAACCAGTTGAAGTGGATGCACAATTATGCTTTTCGTGGGGAAGTGTTGCTGGGCGTATTGGTCATGAGCGCATCGCTCTACTTGCTGGATGCGAATCGTGCGCTCGATGACATTGACAAGGTCAGGCCTGAGAGCCCGGCAAGACTGTAGCGCTCTCACTACGGCTTCCGTATCGAGGAATTCAACGGCACATCGCGTTAGAACCCCACTTGGCGGCGCGCGGTATAGGACAACGTCATTTCAATTGATGGCGAAGCAGTAGAACAGCCCCGCGCCGCCGGTGCTGATCAAATTGTCTTGGCTGCAGCCTCTGCTTGGATGCGATGAATTCCACGATGCGTTACCGCCACCGATGCGGTCCGAATGTCCGAGCTGCGCGGCGCCTGTGCCGCTGCTCGTCCAGTTGTTGCACGTGTGGTCGGCGCCATCGATAAATGCCTTGCCGTCCGGCTGCGAGCCGGTCAACATGTCGTGTCGATTAGGATTGTCTCCCACGCCGTTGATCACTTCGCCTTTCTCATTCAGCGCCGACTGCTTGAACAGATTACTACCGAGACGCGCGAGTTCGATTGTATCACCGTGCAGATCGGCGAGATTCTGCGCTATCGCTGCTCCTTTGGCGTTGTACCAGGGACCTTGTCCGATGCGGTCCCGTGCATTCACGGCTGGCTGGTCGCCGCGAGCCTGCGTACTTAGGTAAGCATGCCAAGTGCGACTGGCGGCGCCTACTGCCGTCGCGAGTGCGTGGCAATGGGCGTCGGCTCCGGTCAGCCCGCTGAGATCGGCGCCTTTGCCCAGGCCAACGCTGGTGACGAAGAAAGTCATGGGATGCGTCTGCACGTTGTTTTGCTGCGCCGGTTGCTGGGCCAGTGCCAAATACGAGCCCAGCAGCATGGTCACTGTGTGGACTGCAACAATCGTCAGGCTCTTCTTCATTCGCTTCTCCACGTCGTCAGTCGGACTGATCGCCGACCGTGATTGAACAAGTTCTTTCAGTTGATGGCGAAGCAGTAGAACAAGCCGACGCCGTGTGTGGTTGCCAAAGCGTCCTGGCTGCACCCCTTTGTTGGGTGCGAAGAGTTCCATGACCCGTTGCCGCCGCCGTTGCGGTCAGAAAGGCCGATTTGGGCTCCCGGCCCTCCGTTAGAGGCGACAGCATGCAAGCCTTCCTCTTTGCTGTTGGTCCAGTTGCTGCATGTGTGGTCCAAGTTATCCGTAAAACCGCGACCGTCTGTCTGCGAACCTGTCAGCATCTCGTGCCGATTCGAATTAGGATGTTGAGAGGCATACGCCCAGGTTCGATCTTGCGGATCAGGGTTGTCATTTAGGCCTGGAACCACCTCTCCCTTTTCCGTAAGTGCTGTCACCTTGTTCAGATTATTGCCGAGACGTGCGAGTTCAAGAGTGTCACCGTGCAGTTCGGCTAGACTCTGAGCTATCGCCGCTCCTTTGGAGTTGTACCAGGGACCCTGTCCGATGCGGTCGCGGGCATTTGTGGCTG
>Ga0208990_1000168_pt1 | contig 12996 bp, 12 predicted proteins | sample MedBloCARef_M3_FD_187854 | JGI IMG/M metagenome (GOLD analysis project Ga0208990, IMG submission 187854) | Forest soil microbial communities from El Dorado National Forest, California, USA - Mediterranean Blodgett CA Ref_M3 (SPAdes) (version 2) | ecosystem: Environmental > Terrestrial > Soil >...
GGCGGAGCCGATATTGCCGGGGTTGATGCGCAGACAGGCGGCGCCGCTCTCGGCCGCCTCGATCGCGCGTTTGTAGTGGAAATGAATGTCGGCGACGATCGGCACCTCGACCTGCCGCACGATGTCTTTCAGGGCCAGCGCCGATTCCTGATCGGGGCAGGAGACGCGCACGATGTCGGCGCCCGCTCGCTCCAGGGCCTGCACCTGCTCGACCGTCGCCTTGACGTCGTGAGTGACCGTGTTGGTCATGGATTGCACGGTAATCGGCGCGTCGCCGCCGACCGGCACCTTGCCGACGTAGATCTGCCGGCACGCGCGGCGATGAATATCGCGATAGGGCCGGACGCTCATGCTCAACCTCGCCGGATATAGCTCGTTCGGCTTATAGAACGCTTCGGTGACGGAAAAAAGACCGCGCTGCGACAGGAAGCGCTTGCCAGGCGCGGCTATTAACCCTGAACGGCGGTTCCGCCGACCAATGCCGCGGGATCGAGGACGACGTTGCGGCGCAGCGTGCCGAGCGGCCCGAGGGAGGGCACCGGCTTACCGTCCACAACGATGGTCAGCGCCCCGGCATTGCCGGTGCGCATGACCAGCCCGGAGCGCCCTGGCACGCGGTAGGTTTCGCCCGATTTCAGCACGCGCGAGAAGACAATCGACTGATCGGGCGCGCGCACCTGCACCCAGCAATCCGCGGTCGCGCGAATCTCGATGCGCCCGGCCGTCCCGGGGCCGCTGTCGCCGCCCGGCGCGGCACCGCCGGGCGGCGCTTGCGGTGTGGCCATCGCGGTCTGCGGCGCCGCCGGAGCATTTGCCGCCGCGGCCGGCGGATTGCTCGCCGCAGCCGGTGGGCCGCCAGCCGGCGCCGGCCCCGCGCCAGCGGGCGGTGCTGGAGCGGCGGCCGGAGGGCTAGCGGGCGGGGCGGCGGCAGGCTCGTTGGCGCTGGCCGCGGCGGAACCGGGGAAGAGGCCGGAGCTGAGCCGCGCGTTTGCCGGGTTTGCCAGGGCAGCCGCATCCGCCGCCGACTTGGCCCCCCCAACGGCGGCGTCGCCGTCGGGCCCGGCGGCGGCTCGTTCCGGCTGCATCTGCAGCGCCGGCGGCACGGCGGCGACGCGCTCGGGCCGGGTGCGTTCGCCGGTCGACAGATAGAACCAGGTGCCGTAACCGCATATCGCCAGGATCAGCGCCACCAGCAGGATCGGGCCGCCGGGCACGCTGCGTTCGCCGAGCGGCACCGGAAGGCTCAGATCGGGGCGGGCATGGACACCGGCCGATTCGGCCTTGTAGCGCGCCAGCACCCAATCGTGGTCCAGCCCGAGATGCCGCGCATAGGCACGGACAAATCCGATCACATAGGTCGGGCCGGGCAGATCCTCGGGACGGCTTTGCTCGAGCGCCGCGAGAAACGCCGGCTTGATGCGGAGGATCTCGCCGATGTCGTTGATGTCGAGACGCAATTCCTCGCGCCGCTCGCGCAGGATCTCGCCGACCGGGCGCTGATGCGGCGCCGCCGCCGCGATCTCGTCCTCGCCGCTCTCGGTAAAGGGCGCCTTTATCCGCTGGAATATGCTCACTGAGGGCTCTCGCTGTTGCAGCATTGTAAAAGATCGCGCCCAGCGCTGTCCAATTGTGCGCGGACCTCTCACACCGCCACCGCATGGTCGCGGGCGTAGGCCTCGATCCAGCGCCGCAGCGAATGGTCCGGACGATGCCCGATCTCGTCAAGGTAGCTGCCGAACGCGCTGGCATCGAGGCTCTGGGTCATCGCCTTGACCGGCCCGATGGCGGTCGCGGTCAGCGACAAGGTGCGAAAGCCGAGCGCGATCAGCACCATGGCCTCGATTGGGCTGCCCGCCATTTCGCCGCACATGCTGAGCGGTTTGTTCGCGGCGCGGCACGCGGCGATGACCTGGCGAAAGAGTGCCAGCATCGGCGCCGACAGCAGATCATAGCGGTCGGCGAGCCGCGGATTGCCGCGATCGCAGGCATAGAGGAACTGGGCCAGGTCGTTGGTCCCGATCGACAGAAAATCGACGCGCTCGAGAAGAGCCGGCAATTGCCACAACAGCGAAGGCACTTCGAGCATCACGCCGACGCTGATCGAGCGCGGCGGCTCGCGCCCCTCCGCCGCGAGCCGCGCGACTTCCTTGTCGAGCAGGGCGCGTGCCTCCTCGAGTTCGGCGATCTCGGCGATCATCGGGAATTTGACGTAGAGATCACGCCCGCCGGCAGCGCGCAGCAAGGCGCGCAACTGTTGCCGCAGCATGGCCGGGCGATCGAGGCCGATCCGGATTGCCCGCCACCCCATCGCCGGGTTTTCCTCGGGTGCGTGAGCCAGATAGGGCAATACCTTGTCGCCGCCGATATCGAGGGTGCGGAACACGACCGGCCGGCCATCGACCTGCTCGTAAGCCCGGCGATAGAACTCGGTCTGGTCGGCGACGTCCGGAAAGGCGTGGCGCGTCAACAGCGGGATCTCGGTGCGGAACAGCCCGACACCCTCGGCCCCGGTAGCCGAGAGTTGCGCCAAATCGAGCAACAGGCCTGCATTGAGCAGCAGCCTGATCACGACACCGTCGCGGGTCGCCGCCGGGGTGTCCCGCAACGAATCATAATAGACGCGGCGGCGGGTGCGCGCCGCGACCGTCGTGGCGACGCCCTGCTCGATATCGGCGCGCGGCCGGATCAGCACCTGGCCGTGGTCGCCGTCGACGATCACGATGTCGCCATTGTCGATGCGCTGCGTCGCCTCGGCGACGCGGCCAACCACCGGAATGTCGAAAGCTCGCGCGACGATCGCGACATGCGCCGTCGGCGAGCCTTCCTCAAGTACGAGCGCCTTGATCCGGCGGCTGGCATAGTCCAGCAGCTCGGCCGGCCCCATCGAGTGCGCGACGAGGATGAACTCGGCCGGCGCGTCCGCGGCGGCCATGCCGGGCGATTGCCCGGCGAGAATCTGCTGCAGGCGGTTGGCGAGATCTTCCAGATCGAACAGCCGCTCGCGCAAATAGGGTTCGGTGATCTGCATCATCCGGCTGCGCGTCTCGTCGCGCACCTTCTGCACCGCGGCTTCGGCCGTCAGGCCGCTGCGCACCGCCTCGTGGATTCGCCCGAGCCAGCCGCGATCGGCGGCGAACATCCGATAGGTCTCGATAATGTCGCGGTGTTCGCCGGGGCCGAGCCCGTGGCTGGTATCGACCAGCGCGTCGATAGCCCGCTGCATCTCTCGCACGGCCTGCCGCAGCCGCTTTTCTTCGGCGGGGACGTCCTCGGCGACGACCTGCCGGATCACGATCCTGGGTTCGTGCAATACCGCGGGCCCGATCGCCAGCCCGGGGTTGAGCCGGATCCCGTCGAGCCGCACCGGCATCGAGGCGCCGCTGCGACTCTGCGCCATCTCGAGCGGGTTGACGAGCTCACCGCTGGCGGCCAGCTCGGCGACGATCATCGCGATCGTCTGCAGCACCTCGATCTCGTCCTCGGTGTATTGCCGTGGCGTGCGGTTCTGCACGACGAGGACGCCCAGCACCTGGCCGCCGCGCAGGATCGGCACGCCCATCAGCGAGTGGTAGATCTCCTCGCCGGTTTCCGGGCGGTAGGCGAAATCGGGGTGCGATTGGGCGTCGGCGAGGGCAAGCGGCCGGGCATTCGCCGCGATCTGACCGACCAGCCCCTCGCCGACGCGCAGACGGGTGCGGTGCACCGCCTCGGGGCGCAACCCCTCGGTCGCGAACAGCTCGAGCACCTCGCCGGCGCGCATCACATAAGCCGAGCAGACCTCCGCGACGACTTCGGCGGCGATGACCCGCACGATCCGGTCGAGCCGCTCCTGGGCGCTGCCCGAGCCGGCCATGATGCCGCGCAGGCGGCGCAGCAGCCGGCGGATCGCGGTGACGTGCTCGGCGGAGCTCCCTTGGGATGCGCCCGGCGCGTTCCCGACATCGCTCATCCGCCGGCGCCCTGGCCCTCCGCCGAGCCGGATTGCAACGAGGTGAACCGCTGATCGCGGCCGGCAATCGCCGTCAGCGCCTGGCCGACCAGCTCGGCGAGGATCTCGGCGGTGCTCTGCTCGCGGGTGACCAGCCCGACGCTCTGGCCTGCCATCAGCGAACCCGCCTCGACATCGCCGTCGATGACCGCCCGGCGCAGCGCGCCAGCCCAGAAATGCTCGATTTCGAGCTGGGCCTCCTTTTGCGACAGCTCACCGCTGTTGAAACGGTCGATGACCTGCCGCTGGATCTCGCGGAACCGCTCGGTCGCGGGATTGGCGAGGCCGCGCACCGGGATTACCGGAAAGCGTGCATCGAGCTGAACTGAGGCGACCGCATCGCGCGCCGAGGCGCGAATGAAGGCGCGCTTGAACTGGGCATGGGCAATCGATTCATGGGCGCAGACAAAGCGGGTGCCCAGTTGCACGCCGGACGCGCCCATTTCGAGATAGGACAGGATCGCTTCGCCGCGCCCGATGCCGCCGGCGACGAACACCGGCACCTCGGTCAAATGCGGCAATACCTCCTGCGCCAGTACGGCGGTCGATACCGGGCCGATATGGCCGCCGGCCTCGCTGCCCTCGATGACGATCGCGTCCGCTCCCATGCGCACGAGCTTTTTCGCCAAGACCAGAGCCGGCGCGAAGCACAGCACTCGTGCCCCGCCGGCGCGGATCCGCTGGATCGCCGCGATCGTCGGGATGCCGCCGGCCAGCACGACATGGCCGACCCGGTGCTCGATGCAGACATCGATCAGCTCCAGCAGCTGCGGGTGCATCGTGATCAGGTTGACGCCGAACGGGCATTTGGTCAGCGCCGCCGTCGCGGCGATCTCGCGGCTCAGCAGGTCGGGCGACATCGAACCCGAGGCAATGACGCCGAAGCCGCCGGCATTGGAGATCGCGGCGACCAGGTTGCGCTCCGACACCCAGGTCATCGCCCCGCCCATGATGGCGAGATCGGTGCCGAGAAAGGCGCGGCCGCGTGCCCACAGCCGATCCAGTTCGGCGCGGCGGCGGTCCGGCACCGCAGCGGAGGCGCCTGCGCTGCGCGGTCGGGCCTCCGCCCGATCGGCCGCGGCCAATCCTTCGCTCATCCGGGGGCGTCGAGCCCGTACGCCGTATGCAATGCCCGCAGCGCGAGCTCGGTATATTCGGCGGCGATCAGCACGCTGACCTTGATCTCGGAGGTCGAGATCACCTGGATGTTGATCCCCTTGTCGGCCAGCGTCTGGAACATCAGCTTGGCGACTCCGGCATGGCTGCGCATGCCGACACCGATCACCGAAACCTTGACGACGTTCGGATCCGGCTTCAGGCCATGGAAGCCGAGCACCTCGCGGCAGCCCTCCAATACCTCCACCGCGCGGTCGAGATCAGCGCGCGCCACCGTGAACGTGAGATCGGTGGTCTTGCCGTCGGCCGAGATGTTCTGGACGATCATGTCGACATTGATTGCGTTGTCGGCGAGCGGGCCAAAGATCGCCGCCGCGACGCCAGGGCGGTCGGCGACTCTCTGCACGGTGATTTTCGCTTCGTCGCGGCTGTAGGCGATGCCGCTGACGACCCTTTTTTCCACGATTTCTTCCTCGTCGACCACGAGCGTCCCGGGCGTGTCGGTAAAGCTCGATAAAACCTGGAGGCGCACCCGGTGGTTCATCGCCATCTCGACCGAACGCGTCTGCAATACTCGCGCGCCCTGCGATGCCATCTCGAGCATTTCCTCGTAAGTGATTCTACTCAGCTTCTGCGCCTTGGCAACGATGCGCGGATCGGTCGTGTAGACCCCGTCGACATCGGTGAAGATATCGCAGCGATCGGCTTTGAGCGCCGCGGCGAGCGCGACCGCTGAGGTATCCGAGCCGCCGCGGCCCAGCGTTGTGACCCGCCCGCGCGGGCCGAGTCCCTGGAACCCCGCGAAAACCGGGACCTGGCCTTCGGCAAAGCGCCCCTCGATCTTGCTGGCGGCGATCGATTCGATGCGCGCCTTGCCGTGCACCTCGTCGGTGCGGATCGGAACTTGCCAGCCGAGCCAGGAGCGGGCGTGCACCCCGAGATCCTGAAGGGCCAGCGCCATCAGCCCGGCGGTGACCTGCTCGCCGGCCGAGACGACGACGTCGTATTCGCGCGCATCGTGGACTCGGCTCATCTGCCGTGTCCATTCGACCAGCTGATTGGTCGTGCCGGCCATCGCCGACACGACGACCGCGACCTCGTTGCCGGCATCGACCTCGTGCTTGACCCGGCGGGCGGCGTTCTGGATCCGCTCGATATCAGCGACCGAGGTTCCGCCGAATTTCTGAACGATGCGCGACATGCTTCTCTCGTAATGGGCTAGGCCTTAGATCGCAATGCTCGCAACCCGCTTCCAGACCCTGGCGGGGGACGCACGCCATATTGTCGGCGTGGCGCCCGCCCCCCATACTCGCCGGGACGCTTGGTTGGCGCCAGCGGCCATCCGAGCGCGGAATGCCGGCGGCATGAGTGAATTTGGCGACACCGTAGACCGTAACGACATCGATCGCTTCGCTGCGCAGAGTGCGGCCTGGTGGGACCCCGAAGGCAGCTTTCGCCCCCTTCATCGGATTAACCCCGCCCGCCTCGATTTCATCCGCCGCCAGCTGCTCGCGTCCTTTGGCCGCGACGCCAAAGGGCTGCGGCCCTTCGAGGGCCTGCGGCTGATCGATATCGGCTGCGGCGGGGGGCTGGTTGCCGAGCCGATGACCCGGCTCGGCTTTGCCGTGACTGGCATCGACGCCGACGCGTCGGGGATCGAGGTTGCTCACGCGCATGCCGAGGCGAGCGGGCTTGCCATCGACTACCGCACCGCCAGCATCGAAGAGATCGCCGCCACAGGCGAGCGGTTCGACGTCGCCCTCGCGCTCGAAATCGTCGAGCACGTCGCCGATCGTGACGCCTTCTTCGCCGCGCTGGGAGCGCTGGTCGGGCCGAGTGGGGCATTTATCGGCGCGACCCTCAACCGCACGGCACAGTCCTTTGCGCTGGCGATTGTCGGCGCCGAATATCTATTGGGCTGGCTGCCGCGCGGCACCCATGACTGGCGGCGCTTCGTGAGGCCATCGGAATTCGTGCTCGGGCTCAGGCGCCAGGGCCTCGCCGCGACCAGCCTTGCCGGCCTCAACTACGATTGGCGGCGCGCCATCTGGGCCGAATCGGAGGATTTGAGCGTCAACTATATGATTGCGGCGGTGCGGCGATGACCCGGGTCAGGCGTCGGTTTGAACCCAGGGGATGCGACCGAACTCGATGCCTTCCTCGCTCAGCGCCTGCGATTCTTCGCTGCTCGCCTCGCCATAGATGCCGTGCGGATCGACCTCGCCGTAATGAATGCGGCGCGCCTCCTCGGCAAAGCGCTCGCCGACGTAATCGCAATTGGTCTCGACCTGGCGGCGCAATTCCGTCAGCGCGGCGCGCATCTGGGCCGGCGAGATCGGGATCTTGTCGCGCGAACGGCCGATATTGGGCGCCATCAGCGCCTTCTCGACCTGCGAATCGCCACAATGCGGACAGGCGATCTCGCCCGCCTTGTGCTGCGCCTCGAAGCCCTCGCCGTCGCGGAACCACGCCTCGAATTCGTGGCCGGAAACGCATCGCAACGTAAACAGGATCATCGAGCCGACCTCCTGACCCACCTATCTATAACCGAACCGCCGCTTTAGCAATTCTGAGTCGAGAGTGCTAACGAACCACGAACACGCGACATCGGTCTGGGTGCGGCGATTTGCGCCGCTGATCCGGCCGGGCGGCCATGTGCTCGACCTCGCCGCCGGCGGCGGGCGCCACACCCGACTGCTTCTCGATATGGGCCTCAGCGTGACGGCTGTCGACCGCAATGTGGAAGCGTTGCGGCCGCTCGCCGGGGCGCGCTGCTCGGTGCAGGAGATCGATCTGGAGAGCGGTGTGCCGGAAAACGCCCTGGGCGCGCTCGGTAGCGGCTATGACGGGATCGTCGTGACCAATTACCTGCATCGGCCGTTGTTCCCGGTGCTCGCCGAGGCGCTCGCGCCGGGCGGCGTCGTGATCTACGAGACCTTCGCGGTCGGCAACGAGCGGCTCGGTCGCCCCAGCAATCCGGATTTCTTGTTGCGCATCGGCGAATTGCTCGAGGTCTTCGCCGCGCTGACCGTTATTGCTTTCGAGCAGGGGGAAGTCGCTGTACCGCGCCCCGCCGTGATCCAGCGCATCGCCGCCATCGCCGGCCCGCTCGGCCGGCTGCCAGAGCCGGCCGAGTAGCCGAGGTCGATCCGCTCCGCTCCTTGAGGAGCGGAGCGGGTCCGTTTCTGCTTAGAAATCCATCCCGCCCATGCCGTGGCCGTGATCGTGCGGCATGCCGGCGCCGGCCTTCGGCTCCGGCCGATCGGTCACCATCGCCTCGGTGGTGATCAGCAGGCCGGCCACCGACGCGGCATCCTGCAAGGCGACGCGAACGACCTTGGTCGGATCGATGATGCCGGCGGCGACCATGTCCTTGTACTCGCCGGCTTGCGCGTCGTAGCCGTAATTCGGGTCGTTTTTTTCAGTCAGCTTGCCGACGATGACTGAACCATCCGCTCCGGCATTCTCGGCTATCTGCCGGGCCGGCGACCGCAAAGCCTTGCGAACGATTTCGATCCCGACCTTCTGGTCGTTGTTGGCCGGGGTCAGACCGTCGAGCGCCCTGATCGAATAGAGCAATGCCACGCCGCCGCCGGCGACCACGCCTTCCTCGACAGCGGCCTTCGTCGCATGCATCGCGTCATCAACGCGATCCTTGCGCTCCTTGACCTCGACCTCGCTGCCGCCGCCGACCCGGATCACCGCGACGCCGCCGGCGAGTTTCGCCAGCCGCTCTTGCAATTTCTCCTTGTCGTAATCGGAGGTGGTTTCTTCGATCTGCGCGCGGATCTGGGCGACGCGGGCGGCGATCGCGTCCTTCTTGCCCGCGCCATCGATGATCGTCGTGTTCTCCTTCTCGATGCGCACCTTCTTGGCGCGGCCGAGCATGTCGAGCGTGACGTTCTCGAGCTTGATGCCGAGCTCCTCGGAGATCACCTCGCCGCCGGTCAACGCAGCGATATCCTCGAGCATCGCCTTGCGCCGGTCGCCGAAGCCCGGCGCCTTCACCGCAGCCACCTTGAGGCCGCCGCGCAATTTGTTGACCACCAGGGTGGCGAGCGCCTCACCCTCGATGTCCTCGGCGACGATCAGCAGCGGCCTGCCGCTCTGCACCACCGCTTCGAGCACCGGCAGCAGCGACTGCAGGCTGGAGAGCTTCTTCTCGTGCAGCAGGATGTACGGGTCGTCGAGTTCGGCCACCATCTTCTCGGCATTGGTGACGAAGTACGGGCTCAGATAGCCGCGATCGAACTGCATGCCCTCGACGACGTCGAGTTCGGTGTCGAGGGATTTCGCCTCCTCGACCGTGATGACCCCCTCATTGCCGACCTTTTTCATGGCCTCGGCGAGCATGCGGCCGATCTCGGCATCGCCATTCGCCGAAATCGTGCCGACCTGCGCGATCTCGTCGTTGCTGGCGACCTTCTTCGAACGCTTTTTCACATCGGCAACGACGGCCTCGACCGCCAGCTCGATGCCGCGCTTCAAATCCATCGGGTTCATCCCGGCAGCCACCGCCTTCACGCCCTCGCGCACGATGGCGTGAGCCAGGACGGTCGCGGTCGTCGTGCCATCGCCGGCGATCGTGCTGGTCTTGCTGGCGACTTCCTTGACCATCTGGGCGCCCATGTTCTCGAACTTGTCGGAGAGTTCGATTTCCTTGGCGACCGTCACGCCGTCCTTGGTGATGCGCGGCGCGCCGTAGGATCTGTCGAGCACCACGTTGCGCCCCTTCGGCCCCAATGTGACCCGCACCGCGTCGGCGAGAATATCGATGCCGCGGAGCATGCGCTCGCGGGCATCGCTGCTCAGTCGAATGTCTTTCGCAGCCATGATTGTCTTTCCCTTCAGTTGGCAATGATGCCCATGATGTCGGATTCCTTCATGATGATGAGGTCTTCACCATCGATCTTGATCTCGGTGCCGGACCATTTCCCGAACAGCACCCGGTCTCCGGTCTTGATGTCGAGCGGTTGGATTTTGCCATCCTCGCCGCGCCCGCCGGGACCGACAGCGACGATGTCGCCCTCCATCGGTTTTTCCTGAGCGTTGTCGGGGATGATGATTCCGCCCTTGGTCTTCTCCTCGCCCTCGACGCGCCGGATCAGCACGCGGTCATGCAGCGGACGAAAATCCATCGATTAAACTCCTTTGTGCGGATGTGATCGTGACCCCGCGGCTGCGGCACCGATGCGACGCCGCCAAAGCGGTTGCCGCGACCGTCATTTTGAAAATTCAGCCCAGGATTTTGCCTGAACAGAACGTTATCAGCGCCTTGCCCGTCGGGCCATTTTTTAATTTGCAGAGGGAAAATCCAGAGCGACGGATGTCCGTCGCAGGAAGCCTAGATACTATATGCGTTGTGGCAGAGATGCAAAATAATTCTATCAGGCGAACCAATGATTATCTGTATTGAATAACGTCGCTGCTCTTCCCATTTATTATTTCCCGGCCAAGCAGATCGCAAGCAAAGCGAGGTTGCGCGATTGCGCGGCACGCTACCGGGCGTGCTGCCGTAGCGCGATAAAGAGAGGGTCGGATGACGATCATGCATCGCGGGGCAGCGCAGTCCAATACCAACCGACCCGCCGAGGAACTGGCACAAGCGCTTTACGAAGCCAGCGATCCCGGCGGCATTCCTTGGGCCAAGCGGGGACGCATCGTGCGCGAGGCGTGGCTCGATGCCGCCAGGCTTAAGCTCGCCGCGCCCGACAATTTACCCAAGACCTGAGGGAGACCCGGCCGTGTTCGTGAGATTGACAATCCAGGAAGCTACCGATGGTTTTCGCGCGACGCTCTCGCGGCGCGATGACGACAGCAAGGCGACGATAGGCCAGCCCGAGACCTTCGTCGCTAAGACCAAAGACGAAGCCAAGCGCCGCGCCCGTCAATTGGCGCGCGAGTTGGGCCTTCCCACCTATCGCGTTATCGACAAGGCGCGATAACGATCGTTCGCCACCGGACAAACCAGGCTACTCGGCGGCAAGCGGAGGGCGAACCACCTCCGGCGGCGCAAAGCCGCGGTCGTGCTGCAGTGACGGCACCATGCCGCGCGCCTTGGCGATGCGCGCCGGATCGATTTGCGCCGTAATGATCCCGGTCTCCTCGCCGCGATCGGCCAGAACCTCGCCCCACGGATCGACGATCAACGAGTGGCCGTAGCTGCGGCGCCCGCCGGCATGCTCGCCCCACTGCGCCGGGGCAAACACGAAGCAGCCATTCTCGACCGCCCGCGCCCGCAACAGCACATGCCAATGCGCCGTCCCGGTCGGCACCGTGAACACCGACGGGACCGCGAGGAAATCGGCGCCGGCCTGCGCCAGCGCGCGATAGAGGTGCGGGAAGCGCACATCGTAGCAGACCGTCATGCCGAGCCGGCCCCACGGGGTCTCGGCGACCACTGTCTTGCCGCCCGGGCGATAGGCGTTGCTCTCGCGGTAGCTCTCGCCGCCCGGCAGATCGATGTCGAACATGTGGATCTTGTCGTAGCGGGCGACGATCGCGCCCTGGGCATCGATCAGAAACGAGCGGTTGGCGAGCCGCTCCTCGCCCGGTTCTGCGCCGGGCTCGCCGGCCGGGTCGATAACCAGCGAGCCGACCAGGATCCAGGCGCCGGTCTCGCGCGCCACATCGCGCATCCCGGCGAGGAACGGGTCATCGGCCTCGCGCCGCGCCTTGTCGCGCCGCTTCCGGCCGCTCTCGATGAAATTGCTGACCTCCGGGGTCATGATCAGATCGGCGCCGGCGCCGTGCGCCTGCCGGATCAGCTCGGATACCTGCTGCAGATTGGGCTCGGGATCGGGCCCGGCGGTGAATTGGATGCAGGCGGCCGTGAAAGCCGCGCCGCTCATGATCCGATCCCCAATTTGGGATCAAGACCACCGGCGCGGTCGAGCGCCACCATGTCGTCGCAGCCGCCGATATGCTCGCCATCGATAAAGATCTGCGGCACGCTCGTGCGGCCGCCGGCGCGCCGCATCATCTCGTCGCGCCGCCCCGGCTCTTCCATCAGGTCGATCTCGGTGAACTCCACCCCTTTGCGTTCGAGCAGCGCCCGGGCATGCGCGCAATAGGGGCACCACATCGTGCTGTACATCTCGACCTTGGCCATCGAGCCGGTGAGGAAGAACTCGAGCGTCGACTGCGACTGCGAGATCGTGAGTGCGGAGGCGATGGTGCCCAGCAAGCTCTGTGCGCCGCCGAAGACCACGACCAGGAATGTGTCGACGATATAGAGCTGGCCGGCAGTCGGGCCGGTCGAGCCGATCATCGTGAATGCGCTGCCGGCGACGCCGGCGATGCCGCAGCCGAGCCCGAATGTCAGGCGGTCGATACGACGGGTGTCGATGCCGGCGGCGCCGCTCATGGTGCGGTTGGAGACCACCGCGCGCACCTGCAGCCCCCAGCGCGAGCGATAGAGCAACAGCGCGACGATGGCGGTGATGAGGATCGTGAGCCCCATCACGAACAGGCCATTGATCTGCACCTCGATCGAGCCCGCCACGGGGAGCGAGCCCATCATCCAGGGCGGCAGCTCGACGCCCACCTCGCGCGCCCCGAAAGTCGAGCGGAACGCCTGCTGCATAATCAGACTCAGGCCCCAGGTCGCCAACAGCGTATCGAGTGGCCGTGCATAGAGGTGTCTGATGAGTGTCCATTCCACCAGCAGGCCAAGTGTTCCGGAGGCAATGAAGGCAACGATCATCGCCATGAAGAAGTAGCCGCCATAAAGACCTGGCGCGTAGGTCTCGCACAGGTGCGACGTGAGAAACGTCATGTAGGCGCCGAGAATCATGAACTCGCCGTGCGCCATGTTGATGACGCCCATCTGGCCGAAGATGATGGCAAGGCCGAGCGCCATCAGCACGAACACTGAAAATAGAATGAGCCCG
>Ga0208990_1000170_pt1 | contig 12979 bp, 12 predicted proteins | sample MedBloCARef_M3_FD_187854 | JGI IMG/M metagenome (GOLD analysis project Ga0208990, IMG submission 187854) | Forest soil microbial communities from El Dorado National Forest, California, USA - Mediterranean Blodgett CA Ref_M3 (SPAdes) (version 2) | ecosystem: Environmental > Terrestrial > Soil >...
TCGGCAAGGAGAAGACTACGCGGGCCGCGTGAGCTCTCAGCTGTGGGGCAGTTCAAACAACTGACGGATCCGGTCAACCAACCCTGGAACCGCTGCCATCGCCGCAGTCCTGTCCGTGTCGCTGAGCAGGGCCTGCCCCCGTTTGGCGCGGCGTGAAAGGGTGATGCTGACTTCGTCGGCAATGCTCGGCCGGTCGTGCACGAGTTTGGCCAGCGCCGCCTGCCCGACTTCGTAGACGACGACGGCCGTCAGTGCCCGAATGGTTCCCTCCTCACAGGAACCGGTAAACAGTCCATCCTCGCCAAAGTAGTCGCCGGGCGCGAGGCGGCTCAGCTCGACCTCCCGGTCCTGCTCGCGGCGCGAAACGACGAGCACGCCGCTGCGAATGATCATGAGGGACTTCATATTGGCGTCCTGCTCGACCACGAGATCGTCCTTGCGGTAAGTCCGTCGTGTCATCGTGGCGGCGAGCGCTTCTTTTTCATCCTCGCTCAAGGACACGAACAGGGGAACCGCGTCGAGGAGCCTGAACGCCATGCTTCGTGGTGCGTGGGCGGCAGCCGTCTGCGACGAGCCGACAAACACGGCCGACGCCTGCCGGGGCTGGGCGAGCGTCAACCCGGCCGCCTTCGAATGGCGATAGATCAGGTCGTAGACCTCGTGCTTGACCATCGCAGCCGTCCCAAAATCCTGAACGCGGAACGACAGCTCGAACTCGATCGCCTGTGCGTCGAGCGACATGATCTGGACCGTCGGAGCAGGCACGGGAGCAATCGAGTTGGTGCTCAAGAGCACGGAATGCATGATGTCTGAAATCGCCGACGGCGCCATCGTCGGCGCGACGCGAATGTGGAGCGTTAGCCCGTGACTCCGGTTGGGACTGCTGAGGTTCGTGAACCGGGCTTTCGCCAACACGCTGTTGGGCATCACAACGAGGTCGTTCGAGCCATTGAGAAGATGGGTCGCCCGCCAATTGGTCTCAACGACGCGCCCCTCGATCCCGTCGTCCAGCACGATCCAGTCGCCGACCGAGTAGGGCCTGCTGAGATTGAGAGCTATGCCGGAAAAGACGTCGCTCAGCGTACTCTGCAGCGCCAGGCCGAGGATGATGGCGAAAACGCCCGAGGTGGCGATCAGCGTGCCGACCGGCGCGCTGAACACATAGGCCACGACGGACAGTCCGGCGCCGAGATAGATCGTGGCGACGAGAAGATCCTGTATCAGGCGGCCCTCGCGCGGCAGTCGCTCGAAAATCAGGAACACCCGGACGCAGGCAATGAGGACCCAGGCCGCGTTGGTCCACCAGATGATCTTCGACAGGGCCACGAAGACACGCTCGAACACCGGCGTATCGGCGGGGGCGACTTCGTAGGGGATAATGCCGTAGTGCAGCAACAGCACGGTCAGCGCCACGAAGAACGTGATCTGGACGATCAGGCGTCTCGTCGGATAGTGGCGCAGCAGGACATGGGTGAGAAGTGCGCCGACCAGGGCGAGCAATCCGGTCTGCACGAACGGATCGGCCGCTATCTCGAGCATGTTCAGATCGCTGATCATCCCCGCAACCACACGGTCATGCCCGGCTGGAGCCCGTCGGTCGCGGCAACCGGGTCAAGCCTCAGGCGAAAGCTGTTGAGATCGTGGTCGCCAACGGCGCGCGCAGCGCGCCACGTGGCGAATTCACCGAGCGGCCGGAGTTCCGTGACCCTTGCCGCGATGCGGCGACCGTCGTCGGTGGTCAGCGTGACATCGCTTCCGACCGTCAACTGCTTCAGGTCGTCCTCGCGCAACGTGAAGGCGAACCACCAGGCCGCATTCGCATCGATCGTCATCACGGGCTTGCCGACCGGAACGACCTCGCCCAGTTCGGCGACAAGGATGCCGACCGTGCCGTCGACCGGTGCCACCAACCTGGTCTTGTCGAGCTTGGCCTGCAAGTCGGCCACCGTCGCCTCGGCCAGCGCGACCCTGGCATCGGCCAGCGCGCGCTCCTCGGCGATCGGGCCGGCGCTCGCAGCCGCATGCTGGGCGCGCTTGAGATCGAGATCGGCCTGGGCCTTGGCCAGCGAGGCCTTGCTCTCGTCGAGCTCCTGGCGGCTGGCGAAGTCCCGCGCCGCCAGCGCGACGGCACGGGCGTTCTGCTGCTCAGCCAGCAGCAGGTTGGCCTCGGCCGTTCGCATGCTGTCGGCCAGGATCGCGACCTCCTCGGCGCGGACGCCGGAGTAGACGTCGGCGCGCTGGGCGCGCGCGCTGATGGCTGCCGCCTTCGCTTCGCCGAGAGAGGCGGCCAGCTCGGGATTGTCGAGCACGGCCAGCAAGTCGCCTTTGTGGACCTCCTGGCCGACGCGAACCGGGATGGACACAAGGCGTCCTGAAATCTCGGGGGCGATGCGGATCTCGGTCTGCCGGACCATGCCGGAAAGCGGCGGCGCAGCAGCATGTCGCGGCAGGAACACGACGACACCGGCGATTGCAACCACCGCGATGACGGCCAACGCCGCGAGCAGACGTTTCCTAGGCCGCGCGTCCATCGGGTGCTCCTTCGGACATGAAAAACCGGGCGGACAGGATGGCGAGCACGCCGTAGAGCAGGGCGAGGCCCCACAGCACCGCCCAGTCCCTGAAGACGTCGCCCAAGGTTGCGTCCATCTGGTTGATTCGCACCAGGCCGTCGATTGCCGACGTGCTGGGAAAGATGAAGCTTGCCGCCCGCACCAGGGGCGGGATGGCTTCCGCCGGCCACGCCACGCCGACCAGGAAGAACAGCGGCAGGCTCAAGGCAATGAAGAGCAGGATCGCCGTCTCGCGGCGCTGGAACCAGCTCCCGACGAACTGGCCGAGGAAGCTCACGGAGAGGATGAAAGGCACGACCATGGCCAAGAGATCGCCAAAGTGGGCCGTGGCCGAGAAGCCGTAAACACGCGGCAGAACCACCAGGAAGAGCGCGGCGCCGGGGAGCGCCAGCAGCAAATGGGCGATGCCTTGCCCGACGATGGCGAAAGCGCCGCCGCGACGGCGGCGAGCCGCCGCTCCCCCCTGCTCGAGGGCGACGCCCCCCATCGTCGCCGTGCCGAGCAGCAGGGTCTGCTGGAGGATCAGCACGAAGGCCGCCGGCACGACATAGCTGCCATAGCCGCCGGTGGGATTGAACAGTGGCTGGTTCAGCACCTCCACGGGAGAGCTTTTCGCCAGCGCGGCGCGATACAGGCTGCCGTCGGTCCGCGCATCGCGCGACAGCAGCTCGGCGGTCACGATCCCCGTCGCCTCGAGGATGCCCTCTAGGGTCCGGTTATAGAGCAGGAAGTAGACGGAATCGACATACGCCGGCAGGCGCGCCTGGCGGCCGGCAAGAACATCGCGTTCGGTTCCCGCCGGAATGTCGAGGATGGCGAAGACCTCGCGTCTGGCCAGCGCCTGCTGCGCTTCGGCGAGCGTGCTCGAGCGCGCCGCCACCCGCAGCGCCTCCGAGGCGTTCAGGCCCTGGATGATGTTCCGGCTCAGCTCGGATGAGTCGCTGTCGACGACGGCGATCGGCACGGAACGAACCAGCTGTCCGAGATAGGGCTGCGGATAGAACACGCCATAAAGGATGGGCGCCAGCACGAACAGACCGAAGGCGCCCCGGTCGCGCAGGACGCGTCCATATTCCGTGACAAAGGCGCCGGCGATGCCGGTCCGTGGCGGCCCGTCGTGTATCGTCTCCGGCGCCGGCGCGGATTTGCGGGCGATCGATCGCAGCCGAAGCGCCGCGAGGCCGAAATAGGCCAGCGCCAACGCCGCAAGGGCGGCAAACGGCTCGAGCGAATCGATGGGCGGCACGCCCCGCGCCGCCTGGTCGAACAGGATCTGGATGTACCAGCGCAGCGGCAGAAACGAGCCCCAAGTCTGCGCGAAGCCGCCCATTGCCAGGACCGGAAAACCAACTCCCGCGAAGCCGAAGGCGGGCGAACAGACGATGCCCGTCAGGCTGAGGCCGAAAGCGAGGTTGCGCGCGAGCAACTGGAGAAGCGCGCCGAGCGACAGATAGGCCACGACGAGCAGGCATCCGGCTGCTCCCGTCAGCACGGCGCTGCCGCGGAACGGCACCTCATAGCCGCGATGAATGGTGAGGCCGGCCGCGACCATGAGGAGCAAGAAGATGCCGAAGTAAGGCGCGAGCTTGCCGACCAGAGCGGTCAGCGGATCGCCGCCGGCCGCCTCCAGCCATTCGCCGAGGTTGCGCGAGCCGAACTCCGATCCCACGGCATAGCCCGCGGCTATGGCGACCACGATGTGCAGGACGGTCGGCAGGATCGCGCGCAGCAGGAACTGAGCGTAGTTCAGGGCGGGATTCGTCAGCACGTATTGTTCGACGACCAGCGGACCCGGCGCATAGCCCGACGACGACGACGCTGGCAAATCGGCGGTGCCGGCCGAAACCGCGGCGGCCAGGCTGCTGGAAGCGACGTTGCCGGACGTAAAATACTGCTTGTTGTAGAAGATGACGATCTGGGGCCGCTTGCCCGCGGCGATGTCACGCTCGAGGTCGCGCGGCAGGTAGACCGCCGCGAGCGCCGCGCCGGAACGGATGGCGTGCATGGCCGCGGTGAGGTCGGTCGATCGCTGGGTGACGTTCACGCCCGGCGCGGAATTCAGGGCCTGGACATAGGTCATCGACGTCTGCGTCTTGTCCTGGTCGACGACATCGACGCGCAGATCGCGGATGACGGCATTGCTGAATGTCAGGGACAGCAGCGCGATGGCGAAAAGCGGCACGCCGACTACGAGCGCCAGCGCGACGCGGTCACGCCAGATCCACAGCGCTTCGCGCACCGCGACATTGACGAGTCCCGGGCTGAGCGGCGCCGACATCAGGGCCGGCTCTTCCAGTCCGCGTAAGCGCTCATGCCGGGCCGCAGCTCGGGCACGGGGTCGACGGGATAGGCGCGGACGTTGAAGGTCCTGAGGTCGAAGTCGCCGGTCGCGCGCGTGGCGCGCCAACCGGCATATTCGCCGCGCGTGGCGATCTTGCGGATGGCGACGGTGATGAGCCTGTCGCCCAGCGCCGGCACCCGCACCTCGAAGCGGTCGCCGATCTTCAATCCCCTGACCAGATCCTCGCGCAGGTCGAAGCGCAGCCAGACATCCGAGAGGTCGATCAGGGAGAGGAGCGGAACGCCGGGCGACACGAACTCGCCGACTTCGGCGCTCGTGTGATAGACCTGTGCCGCCAGCGGCGCCTTGACCGTCAGTTCCGCGACCTGGGCCTCGAGCGTTGCGATCGCGGCGTCCGCCTTGACGACATTTGCCTTGGCGACGCCGCGTTCCTCGACCGTGTAGCCGGCGACGGCCTCTTCGTAGGCAAGCTTGGCCTCCTGCCGGCTGCGTCGGGCCACGTCGAGGCTCGCGGTCGCCTCGTCGAGCTTCTGGACCGAAGCGAAATCGCGCGCCGTCAGCTGCTTGGTGCGGTCGTAGGTCTGCTGCGCCAGCCGCTCGCTGGCCTCGGTCGAGGCCACGGCCGCCTTGCGCTGGGCGATGACCTCGGCGCGGGTGCCGACCTCGATGCGCTTGAAATCGGCCAGCGCGACGGCTTGCGCGGCTTGCGCCTCCTTGAGCTTGGTCAGCAGCTCGGGATTGTCGATCGTCACCAGGATCTGGCCCGCGGTGACGTTCTGGCCGCGATCCACCGGGCGCCGGGCAACGCGGCCGTCGACCCGCGCCGAGATGTCGATCCGCGTGGCATCCGCCTCGCCCTGAACCAGCAGCGGCTGCGGCTGGACGAAATACCAAAGCGACAAGGCGAAGATCGCGACCACGGCAAGCGAGACGATGACGACCGCCGCCCGCGGCGTCTTCTGTGGCGAGTCCGGGCCGTCGGCCGTCCTCTGTTTCATCTTTGCTACGCGCGCGCGCAGCCATTGCAGGGGGCTGACCATGTTTCACCATGCGGCAAAAATGGTCGGCACTGCAAGGCGCGCGCCAGACCGCGACGTCGTGCGCATATTCACATGTTGTATGCAACGCCCACGGACCCGCCGATCGCAAGCGCGCCAGCGCAATGCAACAAAATGGTTGCACATTAACGCGATGCGATCTACATCACAAAGCAACCAGGAGGTTGCACATGAGCGATCGCATCGAAAAGATCATCGAACTCAAAGCGCCCGTGTCCCGCGTGTGGAAGGCGCTGACCGATCACCACGAGTTCGGCAAGTGGTTCAAGGTCCGGTTGGAAGGCCCCTTCGTGCCGGGCAGGGTCTCGCGCGGCCAAATCACCCATCCCGGCTACGAGCATGTCACATGGCAGGCCGTCGTGCAGAAGATGGAGCCCGAACGGCTGTTCTCCTTCACCTGGCATCCCTACGCCATCGATCCCAAGCAGGATTACAGCGGCGAGACGCCGACGCTGATCGAATTCACCCTGGAGAAGACGGCGACGGGCACGCGGCTGCGCATCGTCGAATCGGGCTTCGACAAGCTGCCGGCGCACCGCCGCGACGAGGCCTTCCGCATGAACGAAGGCGGCTGGACGGCCCAGATCCAGAACATCGCGCGGCATGTCGAACATGAGGCGTAGCAGCGCGGCCGCCTTGAGGACCAGCGCATCGGTCTTCGCCGCCCTGGGTGATGAGACGCGTCTTGGATTGCTGGCCAAGCTGACGACCGGCGAACCACAATCGATCTCTCGCCTGACGTCGGGCACGCGGCTCACGCGACAGGCGGTGACCAAGCATCTGCGCGTCCTTCAGGGCGCCGGTGTCGTTCGCGCCGCCCGTGTGGGCCGCGAGAGCCGGTTCGCGCTCGATCCCAAGCCCATCGTCGACGCGCAGACCTATCTCGAGCACGTTTCCCGGCAATGGGACAATGCATTGGCGCGTCTGAAAGCTCTCGTCGAAGAGCAATAGCTTTTGTTTCACCGTCACCTCGAGCGCAGCCGAGGGGCACAAAGCAGTCTCTGACAATTCGATCGCCACCGTACCGACGGCCGATCGGAAACACGTACGTTGACCTCGGTCGCCACGATCACGGAGGAGGTCACACATGAGCGATGTCATCTGGACCAGCTTCAAGGTGGGTGCCACCGACGTTGAGTGGGAACCCGCGAGTTACAACGTGAAGTGGGAAGACGGACGCGAATATGGCCGCTGGAGGCGCATACTACGAAAGCACAGCCACGGGCTGACCGTGATCTCTCGCTACACCGCCCCGCCAGGCAAAGCCTGGAAGATCGTCGGCAAGGCGCCGAAGCTCGGTGAAGAGGTCTACATCATGGAGGGCGCCTACTACAACGCGGCGGGGCGGATCGTTGCCGGGCCAGGAACATTCATGTTCAACGCCCCCGGCGCGGTCCACGGCGGCATCTCCAGCGATCTGACTTTGTTCATTCACTGCTGCAGCGGCGAGCCCGACGAGTTGTTGTCGGTAAGTCTCATCGACTTCGAGCCAAAAGAGCGGCCGCAGTAGCGCCAGTCCCGCTCAATTTCCCTTCAGGATCTTCGCCGCGGCATCGGCGAAGACCTGGCAGCCCAGCACGATGTCGGCGTCTTCGGTGTTCTCGGTGAAATGGTGGGAGATGCCGCCGATCGAGGGCACGAACATCATGGCCGACGGCAGGCGCTGCGCCAGGATCTGCGCATCGTGGCCGGCCCCGGAGGGCATGCGCGTGTGCAGGCCCGCCGCGTGCTTCTCGGCCGCGTCGTCGAGCGCGTCGAGCAGGCGCTCCTCCATCGGCGCCGGCATGGTGCGCGAGAGATTCGTACACTCGATGGTGCACGGCCCGCGCTCCTGGTGCGCCGCGACGATCTCCAGCAGCGCCGCTTCCATGCGTTGCAGGACGGCGGGGGCGGCGTCGCGGAATTGCAGGATCATCTCGGCCTTGCCGGGGATGATGGCGGGCGCGCCAGGTTCGACCGACATCTTGCCGACCGTCCATACGCTGCGCGGTCCGGCCAATGAGGGGAAGCGCTCCATCACGTCGTGATAGAGCCGCATCATGGCCACACCCGCGTCCTTGCGGATCGGCATGGGGGTGGTGCCGGCGTGGTTCTGGATGCCGCTGAAGGTCAGGCGGTACTGGTAGATGCCCACGATGGCCGTGACGACGCCGATCTTCTTGTCCGTGGCCTCGAGCAGGCCGCCCTGCTCGATATGGGCTTCCAGATAGCAGCGGTAGCGCCCGTCCTCGAGCTCGATGCGCGGCGCATGCTCCAGCCCGGCGGCCTTCAGCGCATCGCGCATCTTCGAGCCGTCGTCGCGATGGCGCGCCGCGTCGATGTCGGCATCGGTGATACGGCCGATGAAGGACTTGCTGCCGATCATGCCGCCCCAATGGCCCTCCTCGTCGGCCCACGAGGCGACGTCGACGGCGAGGTGCGCCGTGTCGGGATCTTCGGCCAGCGCACGCGCCACTTCGAGCCCGTAGATCACGCCCATCACGCCGTCGAGCCAGCCGCCGCGCGGTTGGGTGTCGGTATGGGAGCCCATCAGGAGCCGCGGGCCGCTCTTGGGACTGCGGCCGATCACGTTGCCCACGCCATCGATCACCGGCTCCAGCCCCGCCTCCTTCATGCGGTTGGCGAGCCAACGGCGGCTCTCGACGTCCTGGGGCGAGAGATGCGGACGATGAACACCGGTCTGGTAGCGGCCGAAATCGGCGATGCGGCGCAGGTCGCCCAAAAGTCTTTCGCCGTTGATGCGGGGCATGACGAAGCCTCAGTCGAGATGGGCCGCGACCCACGCGGCAGTGGAGAGCAACCGGTCGTCCTCGTGGCGCAGCCCGACCAGCTGCAGGCCGAGCGGCAGGCCCTTGGCGCCGGTGCCGACCGGCACCGTAACACAGGGCGTGCCGGCCAGGGTCCAGATCGAATTGAAGCGCGGGTCGCCGGTGAACTCGACGCCGGCCGGCGCCTCGCCCGGCGCGCTGGGGCAGACCAGCACGTCGACCTTGTCGAACAGCGAATCGACGTGGGCGCGGAAGGCGGTGGACTTGCGTTGGGCGGCGACATAGCGCTCGAAGGAGACTTCCAGGCCGCGCTTCATGGCGCCGCCCATCAGCTCCTTGCTCACCTTGTCGGGATTGCGCAGCCGCTCGTCGGCGTAGTTGCGCGTGCCTTCGTAATTGGTGATGGCGCCGTGATCGTCGAGGATGGCGGCGAACGGCGCGGCAAAGGCGACATCGACCACCGACGCGCCCTTGTCGGCAAGCTTCGATACGGTCTTTTCGAGCAGCGCCTTGGTATCGGGCGATGCCTCGTCCCAGATCGGCGTGCGGCAGAAGCCGATGCGCGGCCGCGCGATGCCGCGATCGATCCGGACCGGCGGCAGCTTGAGCACGGCGGCGCGGAACAGCGCAATGTCGTCGAGCGTGCGCGCCATCAGGCCCAGCGTATCGACCGAATGGCATTGCATCTTGATGCCGACCCGCGAGAAGTCGCCGTAGGTCGGCTTGTAGCCCACCACGCCGCAATAGGCGGCGGGACGGATCACCGAGCCGCCGGTCTGGGTGCCGAAGGCCAGCGGCACATGGCCGTCGGCCACCGCGGCGGCCGATCCCGACGACGAGCCGCCCGGCGTGTGAGCCGCGTTGTGCGGGTTGGTCGTGGCGCCAGGATGACGGTTGGCGAATTCCGTGGTCACCGTCTTTCCCAGGATCACCGCGTTGGCGGTCCGGCAGAGCGCCACGCAGGCGGCATCGCCGAACGGAACCTTGCCCTTGAAAATCGGCGAGTTGTGGCCGGTCGGCATGTCGTGGGTATCGATGATGTCCTTCACCCCCACCGGCACGCCGCGCAATACACCGCCCTTTGCGGCGTCGGCCGCCTTGGCCTGCGCGAGCGCCAGCTCGGGATCGAGATAGGCCCACGCCTTCACCGTGGGCTCGCGCTCGGCGATGCGCTCGAGGCAGGCGCGCACCAGCGCCTCCGACGTAAGCGTGCCGGCTTCGATCCTGGCGACGGCGTCGGTGGCGGAAAGCGGCTTCACGTGAGCGCGCTCCGCGCCCAGGCGGCGATGTCGAGCAGGGCCGCGTCTTCGTGCTGGCGGCCGACCAGCTGGATGCCGACCGGCAGCCCGGTGGGGCCCTTGGTGAAGGGCAAGGTCACGCACGGCATCCAGAGATAGGTCCATAGAAGATTGAACGTGGCCTTGCCGGTGGCCTGCAGGCCGAGCGGCGCTTCGCCCGGCGCCGGCGCGGTCAAGATGGCGTCGAACTCGGTGAACAACGCGTCGACCCGCGCGCGACCGGTTTCGCCCAGCTTGCGCGCGGCGACCCAGGTCGCGTAGTCGATCGCTGCGCCGGCGGCGAGCTTGTCCTTCTTGAGGCTTTCGCTCAGCAGATCCGGGAAGCGCCGTGCCTCGTCGGCATGGGCGCGCGGACCATCGAAGGCCGACAGGATGCGCTGGCCTTCGGTCATGTCGCGCACCGGCGCCGGCAATTCGAGCTCGGAGATCGCAGCCCCCGCCTTGCCAAGCTGGACCGCGGCGTCCTGCACGGCGGCCAGGCCCTCGGGCGAAAGCTCCGATTTGTGATGGGTGAAGCAGACCGCGATGCGCGGCGGCTTGCCGAGCCTGGCGATCGGTCTGTAAGGCATCGCCATCAGCGCGGCGCGGAACAAAGCGATGTCCTCGACGCTGCGCGCGTAGGCGCCGATCGTGTCGAGCCACTCGGTGTTGGCCTTCATGCCGGCAACGGCGAAGTGGCCGTAACTCGGCTTGTAACCGACGATGCCGCAGAAGGCGGCGGGGCGGATCACCGAGCCGCCGGTCTGCGTACCGGTTCCCAGCGTCACCTGGAAGTCGGCGACCGCAGCCGCCGAGCCGGACGACGAGCCGCCCGGTGTATGGGCCGGATTGTGCGGGTTCTTGGTCGGGCCCGGGAAACGGTTGGCGAATTCCGTCGTCACCGTCTTGCCCAGCAGGATCGCGCCTTCGCCGCGCGCCAGCGCCACGGTCGCGGCATCGGCCAGCGGCTGATGGGTCTTGTAAATGGGCGAGCCGTAGGTCGTGGGCTGGTCCCACGAATCGATGATGTCCTTCACGCCCATCGGGATGCCGTGCAGCAAGCCCTGGCGTGGTCCACGATCGAGCACCCTGGCGCGTTCCAGTGCAGCCTCGCGCGCCAGATGCGACCAGGCCAGCACCTGGGCATCGCGCTGGTCGATGCGCTCGAGATGGGCGCGCACGATCGCCTCTGCGGTGGCCGCTCCAGAGTCGATCTTTTGCCCGAGTTCCGTTGCGGAGAGCGTATTCAGCGCGGCCATGATCAATGCAAGAACAGCAAGAAACATGCCGCCCCGCAATGGCGCAATTCATGCTTCGTGCAGCGGAACCCCGGAGGTTTCGCATGCTGTCACGTCGTGCCGCTCTCCTTTCGACCGCCGCGATTCCCTTCGTTCGCGGCGCACAAGCCCAGCAGCAACAGACGCTGCGCATTGCCATGACGGTGGCCGATATTCCGGCGACCGATGGTGCGCCCGACCAGGGCACCGAGGGCATCCGCTTCATGGGCTATACGCTCTACGACCCCCTGATCATGTGGGACCTCTCTTCGGCGACCGAGCCTGCCAAGCTGGTGCCCGGCTTGGCCACCAAGTGGTATCAGGACCCAGCCGATCCGACGAAATGGATCTTCGAGCTGCGCCAGGGCGTGAAGTTCCACGACGGCTCGACCTTCAACGCCGACGCCGTGATCTTCACCCTCGACCGCGCCCTCGACGACAAGTCGCCCGCCTTCGACCGGGTCGGACGCAATGTCATGATCGCCTCGCTGTGGCCGATCGCTTCCTACAAGAAGATCGACGACTACAAGGTCGAGATGCAGACCAAGGGCATCGATACGCTGATGCCTTCGCTCTTGAATCGCATCATGATCGCGAGCCCCGCCAACTTTCGAGAAAGTCGGCAAGGACTGGCAGGCCTACCGCAAGTCCCCTTCCGGGACGGGCCCGTGGAAGATGAAGGCATGGACGCCGCGCGAGCGCGCCGAGCTCGAGCGCAACACCGACTACTGGAACAAGGACCGCATCCCCAAGACCGCGAGCATGGTGGTCTTGCCAATCCCCGACGTCTCGACCCGCACCGCGGCGCTGTTGTCCGGGAGGGTCGACTGGATCGAATCGCCCGCGCCCGATTCGCTCGAGAAGCTCAAGGCGGGCGGCTGCAAGATCGAGACCAACGCCATCCCGCACATGTGGCCCTATACGTTGAGTATGGTGCAGGGTGCGCCGACCGCCGATATCCGTGTGAGGAAGGCGCTCAACCTCGCCATCGACCGCGACGCCATGGTGAAGCTTTTAGGCGGGCTCGCGGTGCCGGCGGTGGGCTGCGTGCCGCCCGACCATCCATGGTTCGGCACTCCCAGCTTCAAGATCAAGTACGATCCCGCCGAGGCCAAGAAGCTGATGGCCGAGGCGGGTTACGGGCCCGCCAAGCGGCTCAAGATCAAGGTCGCGATCTCGACCGCGGGATCAGGCCAGATGTATCCGCTGATCATGAACGAGTTCATCCAGCAGCAATACGCCGAAATCGGCGTCGATCTCGAATTCCAGGTGATGGACTGGAACGCGCTGATCAACCTGACCCGCCTCGGCGCCAAGTCGCCGGAGGGAATGCAGCTCGCGGCGATCAACTCGAGCTGGAACACGATGGATCCTCACAACGCCTTCATGCGCTTCGTCGACAGCCAGCAGATCCCGCCCAAGGGCTCGAACTGGGGCTACATCAACGATTCGGAATTCGACAAGCTCGCCACCGAGGCGCGCAGCACTGCGGACCCCAAGGAACTCGACAAGGTGCTGGCCAAGATCAACACCCGCATGGTCGACGAGGCGGTGTTCGTGTGGGTGGTCCACGATGTGTGGCCCAACGCCATTTCGAGCAAGGTCAAGGGCTACGTGCACCCGAAGAGCTGGTACGTCGACTTCTCGCCCGTAACCGTAGGCTGATGTCTTGCCGGACCGCGGGCCTCCAGGCCCGCATCATGAGTCATGAGCGGGCCTGGAGG
>Ga0208990_1000171_pt1 | contig 12891 bp, 7 predicted proteins | sample MedBloCARef_M3_FD_187854 | JGI IMG/M metagenome (GOLD analysis project Ga0208990, IMG submission 187854) | Forest soil microbial communities from El Dorado National Forest, California, USA - Mediterranean Blodgett CA Ref_M3 (SPAdes) (version 2) | ecosystem: Environmental > Terrestrial > Soil >...
TTCACATCCAGCGTCGCCTTGCCCGCTGTGACGGCCTTGATCGCAGCTTCCACCCGCTTGACGTAACCGCCGTGATCGGCACCCCAGACATCTACGAGATTGTGAAAGCCGCGGTCGAACTTGTTCTTGTGATAGGCAATATCGGAGGCGAAATAGGTGTAGCCGCCGTCGGATTTCTTCAGCGGGCGATCGACATCGTCGCCATAGGCGGTGGCGCGAAACAGCGTCTGCTCGCGATCCTCGTAATCTTCGACCGGCGCGCCCTTGGGCGGCGGCAGGCGGCCTTCATAGACGTCGCCCTTGGCGCGCAGAAACTCGATGGTCGCGGCGACCTGATCGGTACCGCCCTCAATCAGCGAACGCTCCGAGAAGAAGACGTCATGCTTGATATTGAGCGCGGCGAGATCGCCCCTGATCTCATCCATCATCATCGCAATCGCCTTGGCACGCGCGATCGGAAGCCACTGCTCCTCGGGCATCTGGTTCAGGGCGCCGCCATACTCAGCGGCCAGCGCCTGCCCCACCGGCTTTAGATAGTCGCCGGGATAAAGCCCTTCCGGAATTGCGCCGATGTTCTCGCCGAGCGCCTCGCGATATCGAAGGTAAGCCGAGCGCGCGAGCACATCGACCTGGGCGCCGGCGTCATTGATGTAGTATTCACGGGCGACATCATAGCCCGTGAACACAAGCAGGCTTGCCAGCGCATCGCCAAACACCGCGCCCCGGCAGTGCCCGACGTGCATGGGCCCCGTCGGATTGGCGGAAACGTATTCGACATTGACCTTCTCGGCAGCGCCCATCGTGCTTCGCCCGTATGAAGCGCCCTCGCGCAGTACGGTACGCAGTGCATCCGACCAGGCGGATGCCTTCAAAGTGAGATTGATGAAGCCGGGACCGGCGACATCGACGGAGGCAATCAAATCGTCCGCGCGCAGCCTGGCTGCGATCTGTTCGGCGAGATCGCGCGGCTTTGACTTAGCCTCCTTCGCCAGCACCATCGCGGCATTGGTCGCCATATCGCCGTGCGCGGCATCGCGCGGCGGCTCGACCACGACACGCGACAAGTCCACGCTCGCGGGCCATCCGCCCTCCGCCGCCAGCGCGCTGCAAACCGCATGCACGCGCGCAAGCACGTTGGCGAAAAGGTGCTGCGATGAAGCTTTATCGACCATGGGCGTGACTGGGACCGGAGATTGCGCCTGATATCGCGGCACACTAGGCCGCCGCCTAACGCAAATCCGGGGTCGAGTCAAAAAGCCTTTGATGCTCGGTCAGCGCGAAGCGGTCTGTCATCCCGGCAATGAAGTTGCCGATCCGCCGTGCGCGCTCGGTTTCAGTTTCAGTGTCCCAGCCATGGGGCGGCAGCCATTCGGCCGGCAGATCGCCGGGCATGTTCTGATAGCGAGCGAACAGATCGAACAGGATCTGTTCGGCCTCGCCCATGACACGCATCACCCGCGGATGCCGGTACATCCTTAGTTTCAGGAAGGACTTGATCTCGGCTTCCGCTTGCGCGGCGCCTGCGGAAAACGCGATCAGCACCTCACCATGGTTGCGGACATCGTCGACCGATTTCGGCTGAGCTAATTCCAGACGCCTGCGCGCTTCCAAAACGACGGCCCCGATCAGGTACGAAATCAGTTCGCGCACCAGTTCCGCACCGCGCCTGATGTCATCGAGATCGGGATAATGCTTTGCGATATCAGCGATAATCTCGGCTGTGAGCGGCATCACCTTCAGATCGTCCACCCTGAACAGACCGGCCCGCAGGCCATCGTCGATGTCGTGGGCGTCATAGGCAATGTCGTCGGCGATCGCTGCGACCTGGGCCTCCAGCGACGCAAAGCTCCATAATTCCAGATCGTATGTCCTGATGTATTCGGAAACGCCATCGGGAATGCCGTGGTCGCGATAACGTCCGACCGCCGCCCCGCTTCGCTCGGTCAGCGGACCATTGTGCTTGACGATGCCCTCCAGCGATTCCCAGGTCAGGTTGAGCCCGTCGAAATCGGGATAACGATGCTCCAGCGATGTGACGATGCGCAAGGTCTGCGCATTGTGATCGAACCCGCCATGGGCTTGCAGGCAGGCGTCAAGGGCGCGCTCGCCGGCGTGGCCGAACGGAGGATGGCCGAGGTCATGCGCCAGCGCCAGCGTTTCTGTGAGATCCTCATCGAGACCGAGCTGCCGGGCCAGCGCGCGGGCGATCTGCGCCACTTCGAGCGAGTGGGTCAGCCGAGTGCGGTAATGATCGCCTTCGTGGAACACGAAAACCTGGGTTTTGTGCTTCAGGCGGCGAAAGGCGGTAGAATGGATCACCCGGTCGCAATCGCGCCGGAACGGGCTGCGGGTCTTGCTGGGCGGCTCCGCGAACAGCCGTCCGCGGCTGCGGTCGGGGTCGCAGGCATAGGCCGAACGAGGAGCAGCCATTCCGACCGACACGATGTATTAATTCCCTAAAGGTTTGATTCCGGCGTCTGGCGCACTTAACTATGCGGAGCGCCGGATACCAAATATTTGGGTATGGCACCGGCGATCGGGAGACTCGTCATGACTGCAGCCGTCACCATCAGCGATCGGGCGGCCCGCCGCATCGGGGAAATCCTCAAGACTGAGGGCGATGGCGCCATGCTGCGAATCAGCGTCGAGGGCGGCGGCTGCTCCGGCTTTCAGTATAAGTTCGACGTCGAGCGGGCGCAGGCTGAAGATGACCTGGTAATCGCGCGCGACAGCGCGGTGGTGCTGGTCGATCCCGCCTCGGTGCCGTTTCTGGCCGGGTCCGAGGTCGATTTCGTCGACGACCTGATCGGCGCGTCGTTCCGCGTGGTCAATCCCAATGCCACCGCATCCTGCGGCTGCGGCACCAGTTTTTCGATCTAACCAACGCCAATCCTACTCCGCCGCCACGACATGCGGCCGCTCGAGGCCCTCGGCCTCGTCGAGCTGCGGATCGAGGCGGCGCTTCAGGCGGCGGTCGATCCGGTCGAGATAAATATAAATCACCGGCGTGATGAACAGGGTCAACAGCTGCGACACGCAGAGACCGCCGACCACGGCGACGCCGAGCGGCTGACGCAGCTCGGCGCCGGCGCCGGCGCCGATCGCAATCGGCAGCGTGCCGAAGATCGCCGCGAATGTCGTCATCATGATCGGCCGGAACCGGAGCAGTGCGGCTTCGCGGATGGCGTGCTCGGCGCTTAAGCCGACGCGGCGGCGTTCGAGCGCGAAGTCCACCATCATGATGGCGTTCTTCTTGACGATGCCGACCAGCATCACGATTCCGATCATCGCGATCACCGAGAGCTCCATATTGAACAGCATCAGCGTGAGAATCGCGCCGATGCCTGCCGACGGCAGCCCGGAGATGATGGTGATCGGATGAATGAAGCTTTCATAGAGAATGCCGAGGATCACGAACGCGGCAAACACCGCCGCCAGGATCAGCACGCCCTGCCCGCGCAATGAATCCTGGAACACCTGCGCCGTGCCGGAGAAGCCGGTGGCGATCGTGGCGGGAAGGTTGGACGCCGCCTCCAGCGTGGTGATCTGATCCACCGCATAGCCCAACGAATATCCGGGCGCGAGGTTGAACGAGATCGTCACCGCCGGCTGCTGGCCCTGGTGATTGATTTGCAGCGGGCCTACCGTCGGCACCATTTTCGCCACTGCATCGAGCGGAATGGTCTGGCCGTTCGCGGTCTTCATATAAAGCTTGGAGAGATTGGACGGATCGACGCGAAACTGCGGCTGCGCCTCCAGGATGATCTGGTAGTCGTTGGACGGCATGTAGATGGTGCCGACCTGACGCGAACCATAGGCGTTATAAAGCTGGTTGCGCACCTGATCGACGGTGATGCCGTAGACCGCGGCTTTCTCGCGGTCGATGTCGACGGTCATCTGCGGATTCTTGATGTAGAGGTCGGTGGTGACGTCGAGCAGCCCCGGAATCTTCTCGATCTTGTCGCGCATTTCAGGCGCAAACCGGTAAAGCGAGTCGGTATCGCCGCTCTGCAGGACGTATTGATACTGGCTCTTTGAAATCCTGCCGCCGATATTGAGATTTTGGATGGCCTGGAAGAACGCCTGCATGCCCGGAACCTGCCGCGCCTTCTGGCGCAGGCGTCCAATGACAGTCGCGAGGTTGTCGCGGGTGTTCTGCGGCTTCAGCGCGATGAAGAGACGGCCATAATTCGCGGTCGGATTGGGTCCGCCCGAACCGACGGTACTGTTGATGTATTCGATTGCCGGATCCGCCTTGAGGATCTCGACCAGGGCCTGCTGCCGTACCTTCATCGCCTCGAACGACGTGTCGGTGGCGGCCTCGGTGACGCCGATCAGGAAGCCGGTGTCCTCCTGCGGAAAGAAGCCCTTGGGTACGATCATGTAGAGATAGACCGTGCCGACCAGGGTCGCCAATGTGACCAGCAGCATCAGCGCTTTCTTTGCCAGCACCCAGTCGAGCGCCCATTCGTAGGCACGAAGCCAGGAGTCGAACATCCGTTCGAAGACGCGGAGCACGATGTTCGGCTTCTTGGCGGGGTCGTGCGCCTTGAGCAGGCGCGCGCACAGCATTGGCGTCAGCGTCAGCGACACAAAACCGGAAACTACGATCGCGACCGAAACCGTCACCGCGAATTCACGGAACACGCGCCCGACGATGCCGCCCATCAGCAGCACCGGGATGAACACCGCGATCAGCGAGAAGGTGATCGAAATGATGGTAAAGCCGATCTCGCGCGCGCCCTTGAGCGCTGCCTCATAAGGGCGCATGCCATGTTCGATATGGCGCACGATATTTTCCAGCATGACGATGGCGTCATCGACCACGAAGCCCACCGACAAGGTCAGCGCCAGCAGCGTCATGTTGTTGATGGAATAATCCAGCGCATACATCACGGCGCAAGTGCCGAACAGGGAAATCGGAACCGCAAGCGCCGGAATGAAGGTGGCAGATGCCGAGCGCAGGAATAGGAAGATCACCAGGATGACCAGGGAGACTGCGATCAGGAGGGTTTCCTCGACGTCGGCCACCGCCTGGCGGATTGAAATCGAGCGGTCCATCATCACGTTGATCGAGACCGACGGAGGAATTTGCGCGCGCAACGCCGGCAATTTTGCCAGCACGGAATCGACCACCGCCACGGTGTTAGCGTCGGGCTGCTTCTGAATCGCAAGCACGATCGCGCGCTCGTCGCCCAGCCAGGTCGCGATCTTGTCGTTCTCGACGCTGTCATAGATCCGCGCGACTTCGTCGAGCTTGATCGGCGAACCGTTCTTGTAGGCCACCACCACCTGACGGTAATCGAACGCCTTGTCCATCTGGCCGGAGGCCTGGAGGGCGACGTCCTGCTTCGGTCCGTTCAGGGTACCGACCGGCGTCGAGGAGTTGGCGCGCGCAACCGCGATCCTGATGTCCTCGAGCGACAACCCCCGCGCCGCGGCGGCTTCCGGATCGGCCTGAACGCGAATAGCGAATTTCTGCGCGCCGTAAATGAGGACCTGGGCGACACCGGGGATTTGCGATAGCGCCTGGCCGATGGTGATGTCGCCATACTCATTGACCGCCGATAGCGGCAGCGTCGCCGAGCCCAGCGATACGAACAGCACCGGGAAATCTGCCGGATTTACTTTGCGGAAACTCGGCGGAGTCGTCATCTCGATCGGCAACCGGCGCTGTGCGATGGTGAGCGCGGTCTGAACGTCGAGCGCCGCAGCATCGATGTTGCGATTGAGATCGAACTGGATGGTGATGACACTCGTGCCCTGCGACGAGCTCGACGACATCGAGGAGATGCCGGCGATGGTCGAGAGCTGCCGCTCGATAATGCCGGCGACCGACGCCGCCATGGTATCCGCGCTGGCGCCCGGCAGGGTCGCGGCCACCGCGATGGTCGGAAAATCCACCCGCGGCAGCGCCGAAACCGGCAGCAGCCGGAAGCCGAACACGCCGAACGCGATAATCGACGCCGTGATCAGCGTCGTCATCACTGGCCGGCGAATGCATAGCTCGGAGAGCGTCATCGCTCAGGCCCCGGCCTTGCGAGCTCGCGTCTCGATCCGCGAGCCATCGGACAGCAGCAATTGTCCATCGACGACGACGTCCTCATTGCCTGAAAGCCCCTCGGAGATGACCGAAAGACCCTGCAAGGTACGCTCGACGTTCACCGCCTGAACCTTGGCCACGCCATCCTTCACCACGAATACGAAATTGCCGCTCTGGCTGCGCTGGACCGCCACTGTCGGTACGACCACGGAATTCTCGGTCCGGATGATCAGCCTGGTGTTGACCAATGTCCCCGGCCACAGCGTTTCGTTCTCGTTGTTCATGATGCCGCGCACGGTGACCATGCCGGTGGTGGCATCGACGGTATTTTCGACCATCGCGACCTTGCCGTCCTCGGATCGCTGGTGGCCCGGGATGGTCGCGATCACCTTGGAGCCGCCGGTCGCCATGGCATCGCGCAGGTCGACCAGCACCCGCTGCGGAATGGCGAAGGTCACGTAGACCGGCGCCATCTGGTTGATGACGGCGAGCGGCGCAGTATCGGCCGGCCGCACGAAATTGCCGATTTTCACATTGGCCGCGCTGATCCGTCCCGAAAACGGCGCACGGATGATGGTGTAGCTCTTCTGAACCTTCAGATTGTCCAGCGCGGACTGGTCCGCCTTGATGGTACCGATCAGGATGTCGGCCTGGGTCTTGGCATTATCGACATTGACCTGGGTAGTGGCGCCCTTGCCAATCAGGTCGCTGTAACGCCTGAGATCGCGCTGCGCGCCCTCGAGCTGCGCCTGGTCCTTGGCGAGCGTACCCTCGGCCTGTTCGATCTGGGCGTCGATCTGGCGCGCGTCGAGCGTAAACAACAGATCGCCTTGGCTGACTTTGGCGCCGTCTTCAAAGTGCACCGAGACGATGGTGGTCTCGACCCGCGATTTCAGCGCCACGCTGGAAATCGGCGTCACCGTTCCGATCGAATCGACATCGACCGGCACGGGCTTGCGCTCGGCCTTGGCCAGTTCGACCGAGATCACGCGCGCGCGCTGCGGTCCCTGCGCACTGGCGCCGCCGCCCATCCACGACGCGCGGCTTACAAAGGCGGCCACGGCAGCGATGCCCAGCACGCCTGCGAAAAACAGTAAAGTACGCTTTTTCATAGCATTTCACGTTAGCCGGTCCGCAAGGCCGGAACGGTCCGGTTTTCTGCCCCTTGACGGCGACTTTTACGCCTTGTTCTAAACGATTATCACAGCCCTGCTGTACATGGTATGCCACAGAACCGAAAATGTATGGTGACCGACGGGACCCTCTCGATGCGTATTGCTACGTGGAACGTCAATTCGATCAGGCAGCGGCTCGAGCATCTCCTGATCTGGCTGAAGGATTGCTCGCCTGACATTGTTTGCCTGCAGGAGACCAAATGCGTCGACGATGCGTTTCCACGGCTTGAGCTCGAGGCGCTTGGCTACAACGTGATCACCCACGGCCAGAAGACCTTCAACGGTGTCGCGCTGCTGTCGAAGCTGCCGTTCGATGAAACCACGCCGCGGCTCGCCGGAGACGACGAAGACGTCCATGCCCGATTCCTCGAGGGCGTGGTCACATTGAAGCGTGGCGTGCTGAGGGTTGCCTGTCTTTATCTGCCCAATGGCAACCCACCGGAGACGGAGAAATACCCCTATAAGCTCAAGTGGATGTCGCGACTTCTTGAGTATTCAAAGCAACGATTGAAGACCGAGGAGCCGCTGGTGCTTGCCGGCGACTTTAATGTCATCCCGGCGGCGCAGGACGTGCATAATCCGGCGGCCTGGGTCAACGACGCCTTGTTTCGCGCCACGACCCGCGAAAGCTTTCAATCCCTGCTCGGCCTCGGGCTCACGGACGCGCTGCGTGCCGTCACCGATGCCCCCGGCCAGTACACATTTTGGGATTATCAGGCCGGCGCCTGGCAGAAAAACCAGGGATTGCGCATCGATCATCTGCTGCTATCGCCGCAGGCCAGCGACCGGCTGATCGATGTTGGAGTCGACAGCCACGTGCGCGGCTGGGAAAAACCGTCGGACCATGTCCCGGTGTGGGCGGACTTGGATCTCGAGACGGCGTGAAATCTGTCCCTCCCCCGCGTGCGGGGCGAGGTGAAGATCAGTCCTTGCGGCCCTGCACCCAGTGCTCGAGCATCTGCAGCGCCATCGCGCGGTCGTTCTCGGACGCCTTGGCGATCGCCTTGTTGTAGCTTTCCTTGATCCAGGTTTCGTCCGACGCGGCGCTGTCGCGCGCCAGCGTCAGCCACATCAACCCGCGGGCGGCCTGACGCGGCAGCTGCTCGCCGTTGAACAGCATCTGACCGAGCAAAGCCTGCGCCTGATGCTGGCCCTTCTGGGCGGCAAGACCGAGCCAGCGTGCGCCATAGCGGAAATCATCCCGCGACGAGCCGACGCCCTTGAGATAGAGCCGGGCCAGATCGTATTGCGCATCGGCGTTGCCGAAATAGGATGCTGCGTAGGAGAACATCTCCCTTGCCCGCTCCGGATCGGACTTGATCTTCGAATTGGGAATGCCGTTGAGGTAGTAGCGCCCCAGCGCGACAAAGGCGTTGGCGACGATCGCCGCCTGCGGCGCCGACGGGCTGTCTTCCGCGTGGGCATTGGCGATGCGGCTGAAATACTCAAAAGCGCGAAGATCGTCCTGGGTGACGCCATCGCCATCGGCGTACATCCGCCCCAATTTCCACTGGGCCACGGGATGACCGCCTTCCGCGGCATATTGCAGCGAGGTCAGCGAGGTATCAGTTGTGGACGGCGGGATCGCCTTCTTCAGTGCTGCGGCGGCCCCAGGCTGGGCCGAAACCACCGGAATCGCCACATCTGGCGCTACCGGCGCCCCGTCGAAGGCGAATCCGGGCGCCACCACCGGCATGGCTCCTAACATCAACGCAAAAATGGTACGCCTAGATATCCGCATAACACTGTTTCTCGTGCGCCCCGCCCGGATGGGTTACGGCGCCATCCACCGCCGGCCCAACCTGTTGGGCATATTTCCAGAGTGCACCTGACGTATGATTGGTCTCGCGAGGTCGCCATTTGGTCTTGCGCTCAGCCAGCTCCGCGTCGGTCAACTTTACGTTAAGTGTCCCGACGACAGCGTCGATTTCGATGATATCGCCGTCCTGCAAGAGCGCGATCGGTCCGCCCACGGCCGCTTCCGGCCCGACGTGGCCGATGCAGAACCCGCGGGTCGCACCGGAGAACCGGCCGTCGGTGATGAGCGCGATCTTGCCGCCCATGCCCTGCCCGGTCAGCGCCGCCGTGGTCGAGAGCATTTCCCGCATACCGGGACCGCCGCGCGGCCCCTCATAACGGATCACGATGACCTCGCCCTCTTTGTAGGTTCTTTTCTGCACGGATTCGAAGGCATCCTCTTCGCGATCGAAGCAGCGGGCAGGACCGGTGAACTTCAAATTCGACATGCCCGCGACCTTCACGATCGCGCCCTCGGGCGCAAGATTCCCCTTCAGGCCGACCACACCGCCAGTGACGGTGATCGGCTTGTCAGCGGACCGCACCACATCCTGATGCGGATTCCATTTCACGCTCTTGAGGTTTTCGGCGATCGTCCGGCCTGTGACTGTCAAACAGTCGCCGTGCAAGTGGCCGTTATCGAGCAACGTCTTCATCAGAAGCGGTATGCCGCCAACTTCAAACATGTCTTTGGCGACATAACGACCGCCGGGCTTCAAATCCGCGACGTACGGTGTCTTTTTGAAGATTTCCGCGACGTCGAACAGATCGAACTTGATGCCGCATTCATGCGCGATCGCCGGCAGGTGCAGCGCAGCATTGGTCGACCCGCCTGATGCGGCGACCACTGCGGCGGCATTCTCCAGCGACCGGCGCGTGACGATGTCGCGCGGACGGATATTGAGGGCGATCAGCTCCATCACTTTCTCGCCCGCGGTCATGCAGAACGCGTCGCGGATTTCGTATGGCGCCGGCGCTCCGGCCGAATACGGCAGCGCAAGCCCAATCGCCTCGGATACCGTCGCCATGGTGTTGGCGGTGAATTGTGCACCGCACGCGCCGGCTGACGGGCAAGCCACCCGCTCGATTTCGTCGAGATCGGCATCGGACATTTCGCCGACCGAATGCTTGCCGACCGCCTCGAACATGTCCTGCACCGTGACCTGCTGGCCGCGGAAATTGCCGGGAAGGATCGAGCCGCCATAGATGAAGATCGACGGCACGTTGAGCCGGACCATCGCCATCATCATCCCCGGAAGCGACTTGTCGCAGCCGGCGAGACCGACCAGCGCATCGTAGGCATGGCCCCGGATCGTCAGTTCGACGGAATCGGCGATGCATTCGCGCGATGGCAGCGACGAGCGCATGCCGTCATGGCCCATGGCGATGCCGTCGGTCACGGTGATGGTGCAGAACTCGCGCGGGGTGCCGCCGGCGGAGGCAACCCCCTTCTTGACCGCCTGGGCCTGACGCATCAGCGAGATGTTGCAGGGCGCGGCTTCATTCCAGCACGACGCCACACCGACGAACGGCTGATGGATCTGCTGGGTAGTCAGCCCCATGGCATAAAGATACGAGCGATGGGGCGCCCGTTCCGGGCCCTCCGTCACGTGACGGCTCGGTAGTCTCTTCTTGATGCTGTTCTTGGCGTCCATCGCGAACCTGTTTCCCCAGCCAACTCTTGTTGGACCCGGGAAATGCAGGATTTCCCTTCGCCTTCGCGAGCGCCGTGGCCGTCAGCCTACGAAGGAATGATTTCATGGAGGGGTGTGGCTAAAAAGCGGCGCGCGCAAGACCTTGCTGGAATGACGGTTAAATCTTCGGTGAGTGTTGCGAGCAAGCAACAATCGTGGCGCGGCGGCAACCATTTGTTATCGTGCGGCAGGACACCCTACCCAGCGGATGTGAATCCGTATTCCCGCGGCGCGATGCGCCCGAGGCTTTGACCGAATTTAGACCCTCTTCGTAACCAGAGGGCGCAGGGAAAGCCGGGGGTGCGGTGCACCCGCAGCCCGTGTGCAATGGTAGTAAGCACACGGTAGTCACCACAGGTACGCCGGAACTCCCGGCCTTCCCTGCGCAATGGTTTTACGGCTTATGTCGTGCTCTCCCCGGCGACGAATTCGTTTTGTCACCGTCGTCGGCGAATATGGATTGTCTAAGCCCGGTCGGGCCGACGCACCTCCGCCGACTTGACACCAGCAACGGGTGCCAGGACCACACGGTTTTGCCGTCCGCGTTAGCGTCGTTCGTCTGCGCGCCGGTTGTTCGCTCACGAACCCCGTGAGGGGCCGCCCTGCGATTCCAGTTGCGCGCTCGACACTGCCGCGTCCACCGCATCCCACCGCGCGTTCGTGACGATCGCGACCCGCCCCTCTTGTCGGGTGAGACGGGCGAGCTTGTAGGGGTGATTTGCCCGACGGCGAAAGGGACTTATTTTTTGCGACAGGACTGGACTGGCCAAATCGCGTTGGAATCGTTGGGGTAAATCGCTATTTGCGAAATCAGCTGCTGCTGCACGGCAGAACATCATTCAATGTTTGCTGCGGATTGGCACCATCGCGCGCGCTCAGGCGCGGCAATCTGTGGCGCAGGCAGCCACCCGCGTCCGTCTCCGAATACTGGATGACGCGGATTTGCCCGCGCTGTGAAGTTCGCGCCACAGCGGAAACCCGCCGGGAACACCAGTTTCGGTGTCGGCGAGGCGGTCGCATTACTGCCGTAACCGCATCATCGTCAAATCAGCGCCAGCCTTCACCACGCATAGCGCACCACGCCCTTGCCGGCGTAGCTGCGGGTCACTTGGGAGAACTCGCCCTCGAAGGTGGCAGCGGCCGACCAGCCGTTCAGCCATTTCATTTCGGCTGAAGCCGTGGTCAGAGCCGAATCATGCGCCTGCGCCGCGCCGTTGACGACGAAGGAAGCCCCCGGCAGCGTCTGGAAGGTGGCGGCGATGGCGCGGTCGGGATTGAAGTCATGCGCCCACGCGGCGCGGCCGCGCAAAGTCAGGATCGCGTTTTGCATCGCAAAGGATTTGTCGGTGCGCAGGCCGAGTTCGGAACGTGTATCGGTCACGCTCTTCGAACCGTAAGCCAGCGCGAAGCCGTTGCTCCCGGCGGCAGCGGATTCGGCGTAAGCCGGCAGATCGAAGGTGGTGAACTGTGCGGCCGCATAAGGCGTGAGGCCCATTCCACCGATCCACGGCGTCGCGAAGCGGTAGCCGCTCTCAAGGCGACCGGAGAACGCGTTGGCGTTGAACGCGGCATGCAATCGGTCGATGCCGGCCGCCGTCACCGTGCGGTCGGTGGTGATGTCCTGCCAGCCATAAGCCAGGGCGGCGGAGAGGTAGGCCGGCCCAACCGTGTGGTGCAGGAACGCGCCGGCCTGGAACAGGTCGGAGCGTCCGCTGCCGCCATTGGCGACGCTGAAATTGGTGCCGCCGCCGGCCAGCGCGAAGCCCGCGATGGTGAAGGGCGAGAAGCGGTAGTCTGCACCGACGGCGGTGCCGAACACGCTGCTGGTCGTGGTGTTGGACCCGGCCGAAGTGCTGCCGTCGGTGGTCTGCGAACCGCCGAAGCCCGCCGCCCACACGCTCCAGCGTGGATCGTAATTCTGCGTCAGCGGCGCCTTGGCGAACATGCCGTAGGCGTCGCGCGCAGTTTTGCCGGTGTTGTTTTCATCCGCGAACGATGTCGCGCCCGCGCCAGTGATCGCACCGCCGCCGCGTCCGGCCATGAACGGATCGGTCATCACGCCCATGAACTGCGTCATCGCATTGAAGGTGGTTTGCTGACTACCGGTCGCGGTCTCGCCCGACAGTTGCGTCAGCGCGTTGGCGGCGGCGGCGCCGGTAAGCCCGAACACAGTGACAAAACT
>Ga0208990_1000174_pt1 | contig 12880 bp, 9 predicted proteins | sample MedBloCARef_M3_FD_187854 | JGI IMG/M metagenome (GOLD analysis project Ga0208990, IMG submission 187854) | Forest soil microbial communities from El Dorado National Forest, California, USA - Mediterranean Blodgett CA Ref_M3 (SPAdes) (version 2) | ecosystem: Environmental > Terrestrial > Soil >...
ACGATTTCGCGGATCGCTTCCAGCGCCATCATCGACCCCAATACGCCGGCGAGCGCGCCCATCACGCCGGCCTCGGCGCAGGCCGGCACCGTGCCCGGCGGCGGCGGTTCGGGAAACAAACACCGGTAGGTCGGATTGAACTCGCCTTCAGCGTTTCTCTCATGCGCGCGTATCGTGGTCAGTGATCCGTCGAACACGCCGAGCGCGGCCGTGATCAGCGGCTTGCCGGCGAGGAAACATGCGTCGGAAACCAGATAGCGGGTTTCGAAATTGTCGGATCCATCGAGCACCAGATCGTAACTGCCGATCAGCGCCAACGCATTGTCGGCATCCAGTCGCGTGGCGTGCGCCGCAAACCGGACATGGGGATTGAGCGCGTGAATCTGCTCGGCGGCGCTGTCGACCTTGCGCCGGCCGATGTCCGGCGTGGTGTGGATGATCTGACGCTGGAGATTGGACAGCGACACGACGTCGTCATCGACCACGCCGAGCGTGCCGACGCCGGCGGCGGCGAGATACATCAGCGCGGGCGCTCCGAGACCGCCGGCGCCGATCACCAGCACGGAGGCTTCCTTCAATGCAGCCTGGCCGGGGCCGCCGACTTCGCGCAGCACGATATGGCGGGCGTATCGTTCGAGTTCTTCGGCACTCAGCATGACGCGGTTATGTCCCTCAGTTACATCTCGTAGCGTAGCGTTGCCTCGCCGCAATCACCATGCCCTCATGATGAGGAGCCCCGTCTTCGCGCGTCTCATTTCTGACATTTCGGACACCAGAAGGTCGAGCGCCCGTTCTGGGTGAATCGCCGCACGATTCCGCCGCAACCTGCGGTCTGACATTTCTCGCCTTCGCGATCGTAGACCTGAAATGAATGCTGGAAATAACCGAGTTCGCCGGAGGTCTGGCGATGGTCGCGCAGCGACGAGCCGCCGGCCTTGATGGCCTGATTGAGCACCGCATGAATTGCAGTGACCACCCGTTTGGCATGATCGGTCGGGTCACCTTTTTTAGTTGCCAGCGTCGCGGCTAATCTTCGCGGTGACAGATGCGAGCGATACAGCGCCTCGCAGACATAGATGTTGCCGAGCCCCGCGACCACGCGCTGGTCAAGCAGCGCCGCCTTCAGGCTGGTCTTCTTGTTGGCGCAGGAGCGCGCCAGCATCGCTGCATCGAATTCGTTGCCGAGCGGCTCGGGGCCGAGACCTCTCAGCAGCGGCTCATCGTCGAGTGCCCTACGGGCGATGATCTTCATGTAACCGAAGCGGCGCGGATCGTTGAAGACAATGGCCGCGCCCGATGACATGTGAAACAGCACATGATCATGCGCGCGATCCTCAGCTCGCGCGTGGTGGAATTTGCCCGGCGCGTTCTTTTCAGCGTCCTTGATGACGCGGAACGAGCCCGACATGCCCAGATGCATCAAGAGCACGTCGCCCGAGGCAAGATCGGCCAGCAGGTATTTGGCGCGACGGCCGAGACCCGTCACGATCTGACCCTCGAGCCGCGCGACAAAATCCTTCTGGAACGGAAACCGCAGGTCTTTTCGCCTGGCCTCGGCTTTCACAATCTTCGATCCCTCCATGACAGGCTGCAGGCCGCGGCGGACGGTCTCGACTTCGGGTAATTCGGGCATGGGTGGCGTTCACCTTGAGATGCTGACGTGATAGCGCCATTGCGGCGGGCGCGCTATGGTCCGGCGATGGAGACAAGTTGATGGATCGGCCGGACCAAACCACGCATTTTGGCTTCAAGGACGTCCCCTTGGGCGACAAGCAGACGCTGGTGAACGACGTGTTCCACAGCGTGGCGTCGCGTTACGACCTGATGAACGATCTGATGTCGGCGGGCCTGCATCGCGTCTGGAAAGAGGTGATGATCAATGCGCTCAATCCGCCGCGCAGCGATACGCCGTTTGGGCTGCTGGATGTTGCCGGCGGCACCGGCGACATCGCATTTCGGGCGGCGAAGGCATCAGGCGCCGGCTTTCGGGCCACCGTATGCGACATCAATTCCGATATGCTAAGCGTAGGCCGCGAGCGCGCGGCGGCGCGGCATTTCGACGACCGGGTTTCGTTCGTCGAGGGCAATGCCGAGGCGCTGACTTTCCCTGACCGCAGTTTCGACGCCTACACTATCGCGTTCGGCATCCGCAACGTGCCGCGGATCGATCTCGCGCTGAGCGAAGCATTTCGCGTGCTGAAGCCCGGCGGCCGCTTCCTGTGCCTGGAATTCTCCACCGTCGACGTGCCCGGGCTAGATCGAATTTACGATCTGTTTTCGTTCAAGGTGATTCCGCAACTCGGCCGCGAGGTGACCGGCGACGCCGAATCCTATCGCTACCTCGTGGAATCGATCCGTAAATTCCCCAAGCCGAACGCATTTGCCGAGATGATCCGGGCGGCGGGCTTCTCTCGTGTCAACTGGCAGAGCCTCTCGGGCGGCATCGTGGCGTTGCATTCGGGCTGGCGTTTGTGATTTCTGCAATGACCCACATCGCGCGGCTCGCCCGCGCCGGTTTCGTGTTCGCGCGCGAAGGCGTGTTTGGCGTCGTCGATCCGAGCCTGGTGCCGCCGCCCGGGCAGCTCGCGCTACGCCTCGCGCGAATCATCGAGCGCCCCGGCGCCAAATCCGGTCCGCGCCTGTCGCGCGCGCTGACCCGGCTGGGACCGGCCTATCTCAAGCTCGGACAGTTTCTCGCCACCCGGCCCGATGTGGTCGGCGTCTTCATGGCGCGCGATCTGGAAAGCCTGCAGGACCGGCTGCCGCCGTTTTCGCAAACTGAGGCCGAAGCCGTCATCGCCCAGTCGCTGGAACGTCCCTTGGCACAGGCATTTGCGAGCTTCGGTCCCGCAGTCGCCGCGGCCTCGATCGCACAGGTGCATCGCGGCGAAACCGAACGCGACGGAGTGCGCAAATCGGTTGCGGTGAAGGTGCTGAGGCCCAATGTTGCCGCACGCTTTCGCCGCGACCTGGCCGATTTTTTCTTTGTCGCGCACAATGCCGAAGCCTACTCGGCTGAAGCGCGGCGGCTGCGGCTGATCGAGGTCATCAACACGATGTCGCGCTCGGTGGCGATGGAGATGGATCTACGGCTGGAGGCCGCCGCGCTGTCCGAAATGGCCGAGAACACCCGCGACGATCCGGACTTTCGCGTCCCCGCCGTCGACTGGGACCGCACCACGCATAACGTGCTGACGATGGAATGGATCGACGGCATCGCGCTGAGCGATCATGCGCGCCTTAAGGAATCGCAGGTCGATCTGCCCGAGCTGGGGCGCAAGGTGATCCAGAGTTTCCTGCGCCACGCGCTGCGCGACGGCTTCTTTCATGCCGACATGCACCCGGGCAATCTGTTCCTCGACGATACCGGCCGTCTCGTCGCGGTCGATTTCGGCATCATGGGCCGGCTCGGCTTGAAGGAGCGGCGCTTTCTCGCCGAAATTCTCTTAGGCTTCATCACGCGCAACTATCGCCGCGTCGCCGAGGTGCATTTCGAGGCGGGCTACGTGCCGGGACATCACTCGGTCGAGAATTTCGCGCAGGCCATCCGCGCCATCGGCGAACCGATCCACAACCGCACCGCCGAAGAAATTTCGATGGCGAAGCTGTTGACGCTGCTGCTCGAGGTCACCGGCCTGTTCGACATGCGAACCCGCCCCGAACTGATCCTGCTGCAAAAGACCATGGTGGTGGTCGAAGGCGTCGCGCGCAGCTTCGATCCAAAGCTCGACATCTGGAAGGTCGCCGATCCCGTGGTCCGCGAATGGATCGAGCGCAATCTCGGGCCGGTCGGACGCATTCAGGGGGCGGCGTCCGGCGCCGGCGAGCTCGGCCGCGTGCTGGCGGGCCTTCCGGCGATCGCGGCGCGGTCGGTGGCCGTGCTGGAGCAGCTGGAGACCATGACCCGGGAAGGGCTGACGCTGTCGCCGGAGACTATCGCCGCGATGGGCCGGACCGAGGGCCGCAAGAGCCGGTGGCGCACGCTGGCGCTCTGGATCATCGCCGCTACGTTTATCGGGATTCTGGTGGCTATCCGACAGATGTGATTGCAATGTATGCATGATGTGCTAGCATTGCTGTCAACATTGGCCGGAAACGCCCCATGGCTAACCTGACGATCCGAAAACTCGACGACGCCATTCGGGATGAGCTGCGGCTGCGCGCTGCCCGCAACGGCCGCTCGGTCGAAGACGAGGTGCGGGTGATCCTGCGCGACGCGTCACAGCACAGCCCTTCCTTCGTTGCGGCCGTCTCTCAAGCCGTTTCGCAGGGCCCCGTGACGCACCCTCGCACCCCCAGCGGGGATGCCAGCAACCTCCCGCGCGTCACCCTGATCATCGGCGGCGGCATCGCCGCCTACAAGGCGCTGGACCTGATCCGGCGGCTCAGGGAGCGGCACATCCGCGTCCGCTGCGTGCTGACCAGAGCCGCGCAACAATTTGTCACGCCGCTTGCCGCCAGCGCACTGTCGAACGAGCGTTGTTACACCGATCTGTTCGATCCCGAGAGCGAGTTCGATGCCGGCCATATCCGTCTTGCGCGCGACTGCGACCTGATCGTGGTGGCGCCTGCGACCGCGGACCTGATGGCGAAGATGGCGCAGGGTCATGCCGACGATCTCGCCAGCGCCATTTTGCTCGCGGCCAACCGGCCGATCCTGCTGGCGCCGGCGATGAACCCGCTGATGTGGAACAATGCCGCGACGCGCCGCAATGTCGCACAGCTCGAACGCGATGGCGCGGCCATGATCGGGCCTAATGCCGGCGAAATGGCCGAGGCCGGAGAGGCCGGTGTTGGCCGGATGGCAGAGCCTTTGGAAATAGCTTCCGCTGCCGAGCGCTTTCTGCGTCCGCCGCAACCTCGGCCGCTTGCCGGCAAGCGCGTCCTCATTACCGCAGGGCCAACGCACGAACCGATCGACCCGGTGCGCTACATCGCCAATCGTTCATCCGGCAAACAGGGTTATGCCATTGCGGCTGCGGCACAAGCCGCCGGTGCGGACGTCACCTTGATCTCAGGCCCGGTCGACCTGGGTGATCCCGCCGGCGTAACGGTGAAGCACGTGGAATCCGCGCGCGAAATGCTGCACCGGGTGGAAGCAGCACTGCCGGCGGATATAGCGATCTTCGCCGCCGCCGTCGCCGACTGGCGCGTCGCCAATGAAGGGGAGCAGAAGCTTAAAAAGACTGCGGCGGGCATGCCGCCGCTGCAGCTGGTCGAAAACCCCGATATCCTGGCAACGATTGCAAAGTTGCAAGACAGGCGGCCGGGACTGGTGATCGGATTCGCCGCCGAGACCGAGAATCTGCTCGACAACGCCAAGGCCAAGCTCGCGCGCAAGGGCTGCGACTGGATCGTCGCCAATGATGTCTCACCGGCGTCAGGCGTGATGGGCGGCGACCGCAACACCGTCCATCTGCTGACCCGCGATGGCGACAAGATCGGGGTCGATATCAAAATCGAATCCTGGCCTGCGATGACCAAAGAGGAAGTCGCCGCGGCGCTGGTGGCGCGCGTCGCCAAGACCTTGATAGCCAAAACTACGGAGGATCCATCTTGAGCGTCACAGTAAAGGTCGATATCCGGCAATTGCCGCATGGCGAGGGCCTGGCGCTGCCGGCCTATCAGAGTGCGCACGCCGCGGGGCTCGACCTGCTGGCGGCGGTTCCCGAAGCTACGCCCCTGGTCCTATCGCCGGGCCAGCGCGCGCTGGTGCCGACCGGACTTACGATCGCGCTGCCATCAGGCTATGAGGCGCAGGTGCGTCCGCGCTCCGGCCTCGCATCGAAGCACGGCGTCACCGTGCTGAATACGCCCGGCACGGTTGACGCCGATTATCGCGGCGAGATCGGCGTGCTCTTGATCAACCACGGCGACGCGCCGTTCCCGATCCGGCGCGGCGAGCGTATCGCGCAGATGGTGATTGCGCCCGTGGCCCGCGTGGAACTTGTTCCCGCGGCGGAGCTTTCCGCGACCGACCGCGGCAGTGGCGGCTTCGGTTCGACCGGCCGCTAATTTGAGTAAAGAGCGGGTAGATTTCACGAAATCGCGCCGGAACACCGCATTTTTCAGCGATGCAGTTTGCGTTCACGGTCTGGACTCTTCCCCGTCGACTCCGGATGGGGATATTGTCATCCGATTCGCGAACGCGAGCGCGATCAGCAAAAGTGGGCACCGGTTTTGCGTCCGATCACGCTCTAAATTATCAAGGAAGCATGATCTTATCGCCAAACCGCTCACACTTTGGCGGATCATGCGACCAAGCGCCGAGCGTAAAGTCGAGCGGTTTGGGGCAAACCATGTCGGGCGTGATCGTGGCGATACGTCGGACCCTGCTGTCGTGCACATCACTGGCACGCAACGGCCTGATCGCACTTGGCGCCACCCAAGTCTCGATCGTACCGGCCCGGGCCAGCGATTTGGCTCTCCTGGATGCGATCTCAATCTTCTTCGATTTCAACCGCCAGGAAATCGCGGTACTGACGACCGCACTGGCGCTGCTCGGCTTTTCGGTGGTGGCGGCGATCCTGCTAATGCACACGCGCGTCCGCGCGGCAGGAATCGAGGCGCGGCTGCGCTCCGAAATCGGGGATCTGCAAGCCCAGGCCGACCGTTTCCGGACGTTGCTGTTCGCGGAGCCACAGATATTGATATCGTGGGCTGCAGGCGACAATCGCCCGCAAATCAGCGGTGACACTGCGCTTTTGATGCCGCAGGAGTTCCGGCAATATCAGCCGCAGCGCGTCCTTGCCTTCGGAACCTGGCTGCCGCCGGAGCCGGCGCTGCAGATGGATCATGCGGTCGACGCATTGCGCGAGGCCGGCGAGGGTTTTCTGCTCAATTTAACGACCGCGAATGGACGCGCGATCGAGGCCATGGGCCGCGCCGTCGGCGGCCAAGCCATTGTGCGGATTCGCGAACTAAGCGGATTGCGCCGGGAACTGGCTGAAACCAACCGCCGACACAAGGCGCTGCTCGAGGAAACCGAAATGCTGCGCGGCTTCACAGCCGCGGTGCCCTGGCCGATCTGGGCCAAAGGCGCCAAAGGCGGCCTCAGCTACGCCAATGCCGCCTATGCGCGAGCGACCGAGGCCGTTAGCGTTGCGGATGCAGTCGATCGCGGCCTTGAACTGCTCGACAGCGGCGACCGCAGCGATATGGACCGCGCCTTGAGTGGCGCGATGGCGTTCACCGCGCGGCTGCCGATCGTGGTCGGCGGCGAGCGGCGCATCTACGATGTGCATGCGCTGAATGTCGGCGGCGGAAGCGTCGGCATCGCCATCGACGCCAGTGAGGCGACGGCGCTGCGCGCGGCGCTGGTGCGGATGGCGGAGGCACATCGCCGCACGCTCGATCAACTGTCGTCCGGCGTCGCCGTATTCGACGTCCAGCGGCGGCTGGCGTTCTACAATGATTCCTATCGCCGCCTGTGGGACCTGGACCGCGCGTTTCTCGACGGCAACCCCGACGATTCGAGCGTGCTCGATCGGCTGCGCGCCGCCCGCAAACTGCCCGAGCAGCCGGATTTCCGGGCCTGGAAGGCAAAGCTGCATGAGGCCTATCGCGCGGTCGAGCCCGAAAAGGATACCTGGTATTTACCCGATGGCCGCGCGGTAAGCGTCGTCACCACACCAAATCCGGAAGGTGGCGTCACTTATTTGTTCGACGACGTTACCGAAGGCCTGGACCTCGCGCGGCGCTTTGACGGCCTGATCCGCGTCCAGCGTGAAACGCTCGACAATCTCGCCGAAGCCGTCGCGGTGTTCGGCAGCAATGGCCGCGCGCAACTGTTCAATCCGGCATTTGCGAAAATGTGGAAGCTGTCACCAGAGGCGCTGCGGGAGCAGCCGCATATCGAGACCGTGGAAGCCTGGTGCAGGCCGCTGTTCGATGACGCTATTACGTGGCGGACGTTGCGCGAAGCGATTACCGCGATCGAGAACCGGGTCGAGGTGCCGCTGAAACTGGAGCGCAAGGATGGCAGCGTGCTGGACTGCATGACCATGCCGCTGCCCGACGGCGCCACCATGCTGACATTCCAGGACATCACCGATACCGAAAACGTCGAGCGTGCGCTGCGCGAGCGCAACGAGGCGCTCGAGACCGCCGACCGGATGAAGGTCGATTTCGTCCACCACGTGTCCTACGAATTACGCTCGCCGCTGACCACCATCATCGGTTTTGCGCACTTCCTGAGCGACCCGGTCACCGGTCCGCTGATGCCGAAACAGGCCGAATATCTCGGTTACATCACGGCTTCGACCAACGCGCTGCTCGCGATCATCAACAACATCCTCGATCTCGCCACCATCGACGCCGGCGCGATGTCGCTCAATCTGGGTTCCATCGACATCCCAAAGACCATCGAAGCCGCAGCGGAGGGCATCCAGGACCGGCTCGCAACCGACCGCATCCAACTCCAGGTCGACGTCGATCCCAACATCGGGGACTTCGTTGGCGACGAACGCCGCGTAGTGCAAGTGCTGTATAATCTGCTGGCAAACGCCGTCGGATTTTCGCCTCCGGACGCTACCGTCGGCCTGAGCGCCCGGCGAACCGAGCACAACGTCATTTTCAGCGTGACCGATTCCGGTCCGGGTATTCCGCCTGACGTCAAGGACAAGGTGTTCGACTGGTTCGAGAGTCATTCCCATGGCTCGCGACACCGCGGCGCCGGCCTCGGCCTGTCGCTGGTGCGCTCCTTTGTCGAACTGCACGGAGGCAAGGTGCACGTCGATTCGATCGTCGGCAAAGGCACGACCGTCACGTGCGACTTTCCGGTCGATCAGGCTGCGCATCGCAACGCCGCGGAATGACCGTCCCCACGACATTCTCGCTTGCCTTATCGAACGAGACGGCAACCGCGCATTTGATGGCCGACCTTGCGTTGCTGATCGGCCCCGGCGACGTCATCACCCTTTCCGGCGACCTCGGCGCCGGGAAAACCGCAGCCGCCCGGGCCATGATCCGATATCTCGCCGGCGACGACGCGTTAGAGGTTCCAAGCCCGACCTTCACGCTCGCGCAAGTCTACGATCTGCCGGCGTTTCCGCTGGTTCATGCGGATCTTTACCGGGTCGACGAAGCAGCGGAACTGGAAGAGATCGGCTTGTCACCATTGCCAGAGGGCATGGTGGCACTGATCGAATGGCCGGAGCGCGCACCAGGCGCACTTCCCCAGGACCGAATCGATATCGCGCTGAGCCATCGTCCGGCGCTGGGATCGACCGCCCGCGCTGCCGAAATCACCGGCTATGGAAAAGCCTCCGCGCAGGTCGCAAGGCTGAAGGCGTTACGGCAGTTTCTGGCCGAGGCAGGCTATGCCGAGGCAAAACGCCAGCGCATGCCCGGCGACGCGTCGACGCGTTCCTATGCGCGGCTGATCCGCGACGATGGCGTTGTCATCCTGATGAATTCGCCGCGCCGCCCCGACGGGCCGGCGGTCTATGACGGCAAATCGTATAGCGCGGCCGTGCACCTGGCCGAGGACGTCAAGCCGTTCGTCGCCATCGCCAACGGTCTGCGCGAGCACGGCTTCTCGGCACCTGTCATCCATCACGCCGACCTCGACGCTGGCTTCCTCGTCACCGAGGATTTCGGCAGCGCGGGTTTTATCGAAGGCGAGCCACCCCGGCCGATCGCGGAGCGCTATGAAGCCGCGACCGACATGCTGGCGGCGCTGCATCGCGAAATACTGCCCGAAATCCTCCCCTTGGCGCCGCAGATTAGCTACGTCATGCCCACCTTCGACACCGACGCGCTGCTGGTCGAGGTCGGATTGATGCTCGAATGGTATCTGCCGGACCGCGGGGCGGAGCTGACCGACAGCATGCGCGCCGAATTCGTCATGATGTGGCGCGATTTGTTGAGCAAGCCGGCATCTGCCCCCAGAACCTGGGTGTTGCGGGACTTCCATTCCCCCAATCTGATCTGGCTCGGCGAACGGGCCGGGACTGCGAGAGTTGGCATCATCGACTTCCAGGACGCCGTGCTGGGCCCAGCCGCGTACGATCTGGTATCGCTGCTGCAAGATGCGCGGATCGATGTACCCGAGCAGCTCGAGCTTGCGCTGCTGACGCGCTACATCAAGGCGCGGCGCGCGTCCGACGCCACGTTCGATCCGGCTGGGTTCGCCGAGCTCTACGCCATCATGTCGGCGCAGCGCAACACGCGGCTGCTCGGCACCTTTGCGCGGCTCAACCGGCGCGACGGCAAGCCGCAATATCTGCGCCATCAGCCCCGAATCTGGACCTATCTCAGCCGATCGCTGGCGCACCCCGCGCTCTTGCGCGCGCGCGAGTGGCATTCCGCTAACGTTCCCCCGCCGGTTCCCTGATTTACCACTTGTTAGCCAACTGCGCCTTAATCTGGAGGCTGAGGCCCTGCCCTGGAGCGCGTGGGGCGCGGCTGTTTCGAGGGCGGGAGCGAATCCATGGTGTCAGAACGTCGCAAGGGCGAGCGCATCACATTCGAACACGGGATAGCCGCGCAGATGATGGGCATCGACGGCACCTGGCGGCGCGAGTGCACGATGGATGACATTTCGGAGACCGGCGCCAAACTCACTGTTGAAGGCTCCGTCGAGGGGTTGCATCTTAAGGAATTCTTCCTGCTGCTGTCCTCCACTGGCCTCGCTTATCGCCGCTGTGAACTGTCCTGGGTCAACGGCGACCAGATCGGCGTCAATTTCCTTAAAACGGGCGACAAGAAGAAAAAGGCGGGCAAGCGCACGCCTCACGGCGTGGAAGTCTGATCGGGCCGGCTGGTCGCACAATCGTCATCTGAGGCGGTTATGGCATCAGCGATCGATGCGCGGTGCGAATCCCCGTGATATGATTTGTGAAACGGTTCGAGAAACCTCCCAAAATGTCCGTCAAACCTACCAAAGCCATGGTCCTTGCTGCCGGCCTCGGCGTGCGCATGCGCCCCCTGACGGACCGGATGCCAAAGCCGCTGGTACGCGTCGCGGGCCGCGCGCTGCTCGACCATGTGCTCGACAAGCTCGGCGACGCCGGCGCGAGCGAAGCTGTCGTCAATGTGCATTATTTGCCAGATCAGATCATCGATCACGTCGCCGCGCGCGCGCGGCCCCGCGTGATCATCTCGGATGAGCGTGACGAGGTGCTCGGCACCGGCGGCGGCGTCGTCAAGGCGCTGCCTTTGCTTGGCTCTGCGCCGTTTTTCCATGTCAATGCAGACACCATGTGGATCGATGGCGTGCGGCCCAATCTGGCGCGGCTGGCCGAAGTCTTCGACCCCGCGCACATGGATATCCTGCTTTTGATGGCGCCGACGACGAACAGCATCGGTTATGGCGGCCGTGGCGACTACGCGATGCTGCCGGACGGCGCGTTGCGCAAGCGCAGGGAACATCAGGTGGTCCCGTTCGTCTATGCCGGCGCGGCGATCATGTCGCCGTCCCTGTTCGCCGATGCCCCGTCGGGCGAATTTTCGCTGACGAAAATGTTCGATCGCGCCAACGAGCAGGAGCGGCTGTTCGGCCTGCGGCTGGATGGCGTGTGGATGCACGTGGGAACCCCCGACGCGGTATACGCGGCGGAAGAGGCTTTTCTCGCCAGCGTCGCGTGATCGCATCCACGCTTTTGGAGTCAATTAGAAATCGCGCCCGAAATATGCCCATGCCATGATGCGCAGCATCGCGAATCAGGAAGCCCATGCGCGTTTTCAGCGTTCCAGTCTCAGTGCCGTTCTTGCGCACCGTCATTGCCGCGTTGGTCGATGGCAGACTGGTCGATGGTTTTGAAGCCCGGGCGCATCCGGAAAAACTGGCGCAGGCGACGCTCTATTTGCCGACCCGGCGCGCCGGACGCATGGCACGGGAAATCTTTCTCGATGTGCTGAAGACTGACGCCGTGGTGCTGCCGCGCATTGTCGCGCTCGGCGACATCGACGAAGACGAACTGAGCTTCGCGGAGGACCCCGAGCAATACGGCGGAGCGGCGCCGCTAGACATTCCGCCGAAGCTAGCCGAACTCGAGCGCAGGCTCACGCTGGCAAGGCTGGTCGCCGCCTGGGCCAAGAGTCCCGTCTCCGCGCCGCTTGTGGTCGGCGGCCCGGCATCGACCCTTGCATTGGCTAGCGATCTGGCGCGCCTGATGGACGACATGGTCACCCGTGGCGTCGGTTGGGAAGCACTTGACGGGTTGGTGCCGGACCAGCTGGACAAATACTGGCAGCACTCGCTCGAATTCCTGCATATCGCGCGACGGGCATGGCCGGCTCACCTCCAGGAAATCGCGAAGATCGAGCCGGCGGCGCGGCGCGATCTGTTGATCGAAGCGGAAGCCGCGCGCCTGACCGCGCATCATGACGGTCCGGTGATCGCGGCCGGCTCGACCGGATCGATGCCGGCGACCGCAAAATTCCTCCGCGCCGTTGCCGCTCTGCCGCAAGGCGCGGTGGTGCTGCCGGGGCTCGATACCGATCTCGACGACGATTCGTGGCAACTGATCGGCGGTATCCGTGACGCGCAAGGGAAATTCACCACGTCTCCGGCCTCGAACCATCCGCAGTTCGCGATGCACGCGCTGCTGCATCGATTTGGAATCAAGCGCGGCGATGTCGAAATCCTGGGCCAGCCGGCGCCGCATGGGCGCGATGTGCTGGTCTCCGAGGCGATGCGGCCTTCGAACGCGACCGCTCAATGGCATCGGCGGCTGGCCCAACCCGAGATCGTCGAAAAAATTTCAGGCGGCATGACAAACCTCGCCGTCATCGAAGCTGATAATCCCGAGATGGAGGCGCTGGCGATCGCGGTCGCGATGCGCGAGGCGCGGCATCTGAACAAATCGGCGGCGCTGGTGACGCCGGATCGCGCGCTGGCGCGGCGCGTGACGGCGGCCCTTGGCCGCTGGAATCT
>Ga0208990_1000176_pt1 | contig 12855 bp, 10 predicted proteins | sample MedBloCARef_M3_FD_187854 | JGI IMG/M metagenome (GOLD analysis project Ga0208990, IMG submission 187854) | Forest soil microbial communities from El Dorado National Forest, California, USA - Mediterranean Blodgett CA Ref_M3 (SPAdes) (version 2) | ecosystem: Environmental > Terrestrial > Soil >...
GGCATCGGGCTTGCGGGCCTTGCCGGCGTGCTGCTGGCGCCGATCTATTCCATCCATCCGGCGATGGGCCAGGAGATCATCACACCCGCCTTCGTCGTCGTGGTGATCGGCGGCCTCGGATCGTTCTGGGGCGTCGTTGCCGCGGCGTTGCTGGTTGGCCTCGTCAAAGGCCTCATGGTCGGCATCGGCTATTCCGCGGCTTCGACCGCGGCGATCTATCTCCTGATGCTGCTGGTACTGCTGTTCCGGCCCCGTGGCCTGTTCGGCGAGCGCATCATGCGGTTCGAGTGAGGCGCTCAAGATGGTGAAGCGCCTGCCAATTCCGCTGCTGATTACCGCGCTAGGGCTAATAGTGCTGCCGCCGGTGCTGCTCGCGCTGGGCCTCACCATGACTTCGGCCACGGAAGTCGTGGTCTACGCGATCGCCTGCATGGCGCTGAACATTCTGGTCGGGCATACCGGCCTCGTGTCATTCGGCCACGGCGCCTGGTTCGGCCTCGCGGCCTACGCAGCTGCGCTGATCCAGCGCAACCTAATGCCCGACTCGTTTTTCGGCCCGACCATTGCGGGCGTTCTGATCGTGGCGGTGGCCGCAACGGCGTTCGGATTTTTGATCCTGCGGCGGCGCGGCGTGTATTTCTCATTGCTGACGCTCGCGCTGGCGGCGATGCTTTATGCGGTGTCGTTTCGCTGGACCGAAGTCACCGGCGGCGAGAACGGTCTCGGCGGCATCACGCGGCCGACGTTGCTCGGCTTCAACCTGGAATCCTCGACCGTCTATTACTGGTTTGTGGCGCTGATCGCGCTGCTGGTGCTGGCCCTGTTATGGCGCTTCCATAATTCGACCGTCGGCACCGTGCTGGTGGCGATCCGCGAGAACGAGCAGCGCGCGCGCTTTCTCGGCTATCCGACCAATCGCTACAAGCTCGGCGCGTTTGTGCTGTCCGCCGCCATCACCGGGCTTGCCGGCATACTGTTGCTTTACCAAAACCGCATGACCTCAGCCGATCCGATTTCCGTCTCGTTCTCCGGCGATTTGCTGGCGATGGTCGTGATCGGCGGCATGCGCAGTTTCTTGGGTCCCGCGCTCGGCGCGCTGTTCTTCATCCTGTTCCGCGAATTCCTCGGCATCTACACCGAGAACTGGCTGTTCTGGTTCGGCCTGGTGTTCGTCGGCTTCATCGTGTTTTCGCCGAGCGGTCTGGTCGGCGTCGGCGAGCGGTTGATCGCACCATTCCGCAAGAAGACAACAGAAGATGCCGCGATGTCGGCTCGCCGGATCGAAGTGCTGCCGCTGCCTGAATTTCTGCGGCCCGAATCTCATGTCGACGGTGCGGTGCTTTCAGCCCGCCACATCGTCAAGAGCTTTGGCGGCATCAGGGCGGTTCAGGGCATCGATATCTCGATTGCCGACCGCACGTTGCACGCGCTGATCGGCCCCAACGGCGCCGGCAAGACCACGGCGTTCAATCTGTTGTCGGGGATGTATCCGCCGGACGAAGGTACGGTATCGCTGATGGGCCAGCCGATCGCCGGACATACGCCGGAGGAGATCGCCAGCGCCGGCATCGGCCGCTCGTTCCAGATCACCAATCTGTTCCCGGCGCTGAGTGTCGGCGAGAACATTCGCCTCGCCGTGCAGGCGCGGCATCCCCGCCGCTTCGATCCCCTCACCAATGCGTTGTCGATCGATGCGATCAATGCCGAGACCGACGCCACCATCCGCTATCTCGGCCTTGCCGGCATCGAAAAGGCCGAAGCGGGCATGCTGTCTTACGGCGGCCAGCGCCTGCTCGACATGGGCGTGGCGCTCGCCACCGCGCCCCGCATTCTGTTGCTTGACGAGCCGCTCGCCGGGCTTGCCGCGGCGGAACGCGAGCGCATCGGCGCCATCATCAAGCGCATCTCGGCCGACCTGCCGGTGCTGCTGGTCGAACACGACATCGACCGGGTGTTTCAGCTCGCCGATCAAGTTACTGTCATGAATGAAGGCCGCGTGCTGCTCGACGGCTCGGTCGAGGACGCGCGCGCCAGCACGAAGGTGCAGGAAGTGTATATCGGCTCCGGTGCGACCGAAATTGCCGCGCGCCCGCGCGAAACCGCCGCCCGTGTCAACGCGCTGCTGACGGCAACGCATATCGACACCTTCTACGGCAAGAGCCACATTCTCAACGACGTCAACTTCACGCTGCATGAAAACGAGATCATCGCGCTGCTCGGCCGCAATGGCGCCGGCAAGTCGACGCTGCTGAAGACGCTGATTGGCATCGCGCCGGCCTCGAATGGATCGATCAAGCTGGTGGACAAAGAACTGATCGGGCTTTCGTCCGCAGAGCATGCCCGCCTAGGCATCGGCTATGTGCCGCAGGGCCGCGGCCTGTTTGCCGGCATGAGCGTCGGACAAAATCTTGAGCTCGGCGGGCTGAAGCGTCAGACCGGCAACGGCGTGCACTGGACGCGCGAACGCATCTACGAATATTTCCCGCGAATTCGCGAGCGGCTCGATAGTCCTGCGGATTATCTCTCCGGTGGCGAGCAGCAGATGGTCGCGGTGGCGCGGGCGCTATCGGGCGACGTGCGGGTGCTGCTGCTCGATGAACCGTTCGAGGGCCTCGCGCCGACCGTGGTGGAGCAATTGTTCGAAACCTTCGATCGCCTGCGCAAGGAAATCGCCATCATCATCGTCGATCACAATCTCGATCTGGCGCTGGCATTGTCCGACAGTACGGTGGCGCTGGAGCGCGGCCGGGTGATTCACCAGGGGCCATCCAGGGCATTGCGTGACGATCTCGATCTGCGCCGCAAGGTACTGTGGCTGTGAGAGGAAAATGAAAGAGCAAAATCGAAACGTCGCCATCGTCGGCGTCGGCCTGATCGGACGCGCCTGGGCCGCAATCTTTGCCCGCGCCGGGTGGAACGTGCGGCTGACCGATCCGCATGTTCCGACACTCGCAGCGGCGCCCCGCCTGATCCGCGATGAATTGCACGCGCTGGCACACCACGGGTTGGCCGACGATCCCGATAGCGCTGTCGCACGGGTCTCAATTGCGGCGAACCTCAAAGAGGCCGTGATGGACGTCGAGTTCGTCCAGGAAAACGGGCCGGAGAACGTCGAAGAGAAGAGAATCATCTTTACTGAGCTCGACAAGCTTGCGCCGCCGGACGCGCTACTGGTCTCCTCGACCTCGGCCATAACAGCGTCGCGCTTCACGGAAATGCTGCCGGGCCGGGCGCGTTGCCTTGTCGGTCATCCCGTCAATCCGCCGCATCTGGTGCCGCTGGTCGAATTGTGCGGCGCCCCGTGGACCGCGCCCGAGACAATCGACCGCGCGCGCAAGGTCTATCGCGAGATCGGGCAGGTGCCGGTCACTATCAACCGCGAGATCAGCGGCTTCGTCCTGAACCGGCTGCAGGGCGCGTTGCTTGCCGAAGCGTTCCGGCTGGTCGGCGAGGGTTATATCTCGGCGGAGGATCTCGATCACACGGTGAAAGATGGCCTCGGGCTGCGCTGGTCGTTTCTCGGGCCGTTCGAGACCATCGAACTCAATGCGCCCGGCGGCATCCCGGATTATTGCGCGCGCTACACCGGCTTCTACAAGGAGCTTGCGTCGGCTTCCGCCGGGCCCGAGGTGTATCAAAGCCCGAATGTGGACCGGGTGATTGCGGCGTGGCCGCATCAGCCGACCCCGGAACGCATCGCCGCGCTGATGCAGCGGCGCAACGAGCGCCTTGCCGCGCTGGCGGCGCACAAGGCTGCCCACAATGACAAATCGGTATCGACCCGCAAGAAAGAGAGCAAAGCATGAGCCGCAAAGTCATCATCACCTGCGCCGTAACCGGCGCGATTCACACCCCCTCGATGTCGAAGGCGTTGCCGGTGACGCCGCAGGAAATCGCGGACGCCGCGGTCGACGCCGCGGAAGCGGGCGCCGCTATCGTGCATCTGCACGCCCGCAATCCCAAGACCGGCCAGCCGGACCAGAGTCCGGAGGCCTTTGCGCCGTTCCTGAAAGTCATCAAGCAGCGCTCGAACTGCGTGATCAATCTCACCACCGGCGGCGCGCCGACGATGACGGTGGACGAGCGCGTCCGTCCCGCCGCGGTCTACAAGCCGGAAGTCGCTTCCCTCAACATGGGATCGATGAATTTCGCGTTCTTCGGCATGCTCAACCGTTTCAAGAAATTCGATCATGAGTGGGAGCGCAAGCATCTTGAGAACAAGGATATCGTCTTCCGCAATACCTTCCAGGACATCGAATACGTGTTGAAGACGCTGTCGGAGACCGGCACGCGCTTTGAGTTCGAATGCTACGATACCGCGCACCTCTATAACCTGAACTACTTCCTCGAGCAGGGCATGGTGAAGCCGCCGTTGTTCGTGCAGACGGTATTCGGCCTGCAGGGCGGAACCGGCGCGCATCCGGAGGACGTGCTTCACATGAAGCGCACTGCCGACCGTTTGTTCGGCGACAAATTCGTCTGGTCGGTGCTGGGCGCCGGCCGCAACCAACTGCCCATTGCGGCAATGGCGGCGGCGATGGGCGGCAATATCCGCGTCGGGCTCGAGGACTCGCTATGGGCGGCGCCCGGCCGAATGGCGGCATCGAACGCCGAGCAGGTGCAACTCGCCCGCAAGATCATCGAAGGTCTCGGCCTCGAAGTCGCGACCTCGGACGAGGCCCGTGAAATTCTCGATCTGAAGGGCGGCGACAAGCTGGAAGTTTGATGGATTCAGGCAAGCGTGGCTACGCTCTTCGGTCGCACCGGCAAGCGCCTTCATAGGCTCTTGACCGCACCGCCTCGCGTTGGTCCGAAGTACCAATATTGACATCGGTGCTTGCTGGTTGCGCAGACGCCCCGCCATGATATCGTTTGACACAATCGGCCCGATATGAGGCCGAATATCGAGGGAGGAAAGCATGCGGAGCGTGCGAGTGGTTGCCGCCGCGGTGTTGTCTTTGCTGGCGGTCTCCAGTGTTGCGCTTGCGGTTGAGAAGCAGGGCGGCATCTTGCGGGTCTATCATCGGGACAGTCCGGCCAGCGCCTCCATCCACGAGGAGGCGACCTACTCGGTCAACGTTCCCTTCATGCCCGTCTTCAATAACCTCGTCATATACAAGCAGGACGTGGCGCAGAACAGCATGGACTCGATCGTCCCGGATCTGGCGGAGAGCTGGGCCTGGAGCGGCGACAACAAAACGCTCAACTTCAAGCTGAGACAAGGCGTCAAGTGGCACGACGGCAAGCCGTTTACGTCCGCCGACGTGAAATGCACATTCGACATGCTGATGGGCAAGTCGCAACAAAAATTCCGCAAAAACCCGCGCAAATCCTGGTACGACGAGGTCGTCGACGTCACGCCGAACGGCGACTTCGAGGTCGCTTTCAACCTCAAGCGGCCGCAGCCCGCACTGCTGGCCCTGCTCGCTTCCGGTTATACGCCCGTCTATCCCTGCCATGTTTCGCCGGGAGACATGCGCACCAAACCGATCGGCACCGGCCCGTTCAAGTTCGTGGAGTTCAAGGCCAACGAATCGATCAAGCTCACCCGGAACCCGGATTATTGGAAGAAGGGCCTTCCGCATCTCGACGGCATCGAGTTCACCATCATCCCCAATCGCTCGACGGCTATTCTGGGATTTATCTCCGGGCAGTTCGATATGACATTCCCGACCGAAGTGTCGATCCCGCTTCTGAAGGACGTCAAGGCGCAGGCCCCGAAGGCCGTATGCGTCGTTGAACCGAACAACGTCAGCACCAACATCATCGTCAATTCCTCCTCGCCTCCCTTCGACAATCTCGATATTCGCCGTGCGATGGCGCTGGCGCTCGACCGCAAGCCCTTTATTTCGATCCTGTTCGAAGGCCAGGCTGATATCGGCGGCACCATGCTGCCAGCGCCGGGCGGGTTATGGGCCATGCCGGAGGAGATGCTGGAAACGATTCCGGGCTACGGCCCTGACATCAACGCCAACCGCGAGCAGGCGCGCAAACTGATGCAAAAGGCGGGCTATGGACCGGACAAGCATCTCGCGGTCAAGGTCTCCACGCGCAATATTCCGGTCTACCGCGATCCCGCCATCATCCTGATCGACCAGCTCAAGAGCATCTATATCGATGCCGATCTTGACGTCGTCGAAACCGCCAACTGGTTCTCGAAGGTTGCGCGCAAGGATTACGCGCTTGGCCTCAATCTTACCGGCAATGCGGTCGACGATCCGGACCAGGCGTTCTACGAGAATTATTCCTGCAATTCGGAGCGCAATTACACCAACTACTGCAACAAAGACATCGAGAAACTGTTCGATCAGCAATCCCAGGAGACCGACGTCGGCAAGCGCAAGAAGCTGGTCTGGGAAATCGACAAGAAGCTTCAGGAAGACGTCGCTCGTCCGATCATCTTCCATAGCCGCACCGGCTCGTGCTGGCAGCCCTATGTAAAGGGCATCACCATCATGGTGAACAGCTCCTACAACGGCTATCGATACGAGGACGTTTGGCTGGATAAGTAACGTCCATCGAATGTAGAACCTCGCGCCGGCCAAGGGGAATAGTCAGGTGTTTGCTTATATCGTGCGGCGCCTCGGACTGATGCTCGTGACCCTGTTCGGGATCTCGGTCATCATCTTTGTGCTACTGCGCATCGTGCCAGGCAACATTGTCGACATCCTTTTTGATGCCGCGGGATTCGTCGATCCCGCAGACAAAGCCAATCTGGAGCGGGAACTCGGGCTCGATCAATCGATCGTCGTGCAATATTTGCACTGGGTCGGGGGACTGCTGCGCGGCGACCTCGGCTATTCCTTTGTGTCCGAAAAACCCGCGCTCGATGAGATTCTGCCTCGAATTCCGATCACCGCGCGGCTGGCTGGTCTCGCGCTATTATTCTCGGCGTCAATCGGCATTCCCTTAGGTGTCATCAGTGCGGTCAACCAGGGCACGCGGCTCGACTATGCCTTGCGCGTCGTCAGCCTGAGCGGCCTGTCGCTGCCCTCCTTCTGGCTCGGCCTGTTGATACTGATGGCTTCCGTCTCCCTGTTCGGAACCATGCCGATCTTCAATCCGAATCCGAAAACGTGGACCGAGGCATTCGCGATTTATTGCATTCCGGCGATGGCGGTCGGCTTTCGCAGCGCCGCACTTACGATGCGAATCACGCGCTCTTCGATGCTCGAAATCTTGCGGCAGGATTACATCCGCACCGCCCGCGCCAAGGGAGCGTCCGAGGCGGCCGTCAACTATCACCACGCCCTGAAGAACGCCATTCTGCCGGTCATTACGGTCATCGGCATCGAGGCGGCGTTCCTGATCGGCGGTTTGATCGTCACCGAAACCGTTTTCAATATCCCCGGCGTGGCCCGCTTTCTGGTCGAAGCGCTGCGGTGGCGCGACTACCCGATCGTCCAGAACCTCGTGATGCTGATCGCGGTGGTCGTCGTGGTCGCAAACTTTACAGTGGACATGCTCTACGCGGCGGTCGACCCGCGGATCAGGTATACGGACTAGGAGCGAGCTTGGACGCGATCAACTACGATACCGAACTGAGACGCGCCGGCGCCCATTCCACGCACGGCTGGCGCAAGCTCACCTTCCTTGCGCAACGTCATATCCTCGGCGCTATCGGTCTCGTCATCATGGTGACATTCGTGCTGGTCGCAGCGTTTGCCGATATCATTTCCCGCTTCGACCCTCTCTCCGTTGATTCCCTGCATCGGCTTGCGGCCCCCGATGCACGGCACTGGATGGGCACGGATTCGTTCGGCCGCGATGTCTGGAGCCGGATCATTCACGGCGCGCGCATTTCGCTCGCCGTCGGCATCGGATCGACCGCGCTCGGCTCATCCATCGGCGTGATGGTAGGCCTCGCGTCGGGTTATCTGTCCGGCTGGGTCGATCTAATCTTCCAGCGGATTACCGATATCCTGCAAGCCTTGCCGCTATTGGTCCTTGCGCTGGTCATGACGGCGGCACTGGGGCCTTCGCTTCCGAACGTGATCATCGCGATCGCCATCCCGCTGATCCCCACCGTCGCCCGCGTTATCCGCGCCAATACTTTGGCGCTGCGCGAGCTTCCCTTTATCGAGGCCGCCAAGTCGATCGGCATGAGCGAGACGCGAATTGCGCTTCGCCACGTGTTGCCCAATACGCTCGCGCCGCTGATCGTGCTGGCCACCGCGCAGCTCGGCTCGACTATTCTCACTGAAGCGTCGTTGTCGTTCCTCGGCCTCGGCATTCCCGAACCCTATCCGTCGTGGGGGCGCATGCTGTCGGAATCGGCGGCAGAATATGTCCGCGTCGCGCCATGGCTGGTGATTTTCCCGGGCGTGGCGATCAGCCTGGCGGTGTTCGGAACCAACCTGTTCGGCGACGCGCTTCGCGATATCCTCGACCCGAGGCAGCGCGGCTGATGAGTGAGACGCAAGTCGAAGAGACGGTTCTCGACGTGAAGGGCCTGCAGACGGTTTTCTTCACCAACTCGGGATTGTTCAAAGCTGTCGATGACGTTTCATTCAGTGTTCGGCGCGGCGAAACCCTGGCGATCGTCGGCGAGTCCGGTTGCGGCAAGAGCGTGACCGCGCTTTCGATCATGCGCCTCGTGCCCGACCCGCCGGGCAGGATCGTCGGCGGCTCCGTCGTGCTCGAAGGGACCGATCTGCTCGGTCTCGACGAGCCCGAAATGCGCCAGATCCGCGGTAATCGCATTTCAATGATCTTCCAGGAGCCGATGACCTCACTCAACCCGGTGATGCGGATCGGAGACCAGATCACCGAGGCGGTCCGCCTGCATCGACCGATGACCCGGAAGGAGGCATGGAACAAGGCCGTTGAAATGTTGCGCCTCGTCAGAATTCCCGTGCCCGAGCGGCGGGCGCTGGAATATCCGCACCAGCTATCGGGGGGAATGCGCCAGCGCGCCATGATCGCCATGGCGCTCGCGTGTCGGCCGGCGCTGCTGATCGCGGACGAGCCGACCACTGCGCTCGATGTCACGATTCAGGCCCAGATACTGGCATTGATACTCGAGCTGCAGAAAGAGCTCGGCATGGGACTGGTTCTCATCACCCACGACCTTGGCGTGGTCGCCCAGACGGCGCAGCGCGTCATCGTCATGTATGCCGGCAAGAAAGTCGAAGAGGCTGACGTCGAAACCCTATTCGCTCATCCGAGGCACCCCTACACCCGCGGTTTGATGGCCTCGATCCCGGCCGTGCCCTCGCTTGGCACAAAAGCCGATGCGCGCCTGGTCGAGATTCCCGGCATGGTGCCCTCGTTGACCAGGCTGCCAAAAGGTTGCGCGTTCGCGCCGCGATGTGGACTCGCGATTCCGCGCTGCCGCGAGGAATATCCGCCTCTCGAGAGCTGGGGCGCCGATCATTTGGCGGCATGCTGGCGCGCGGCCGAAATCGCAGGCCCGCCATGACCGAGGCGCGCGCCCTGCTCGAGGTTTCGAACCTGGTCAAACATTATCCGGTGCGAAGCGGCATTCTTCGCCGCAAAGTCGGTACTGTGCATGCCGTGGACGGCGTAAGCTTCACGGTTGGCGTGGCGGAAACCCTCGGGCTTGTCGGCGAATCCGGCTGCGGCAAATCGACAGTAGCGCGCAGCATTCTGCGTTTGGTCGAGCCGACCAGCGGCAGCATCGCGCTCAATGGCCTGGATATCACCCATCTCGGCAAGGCGGACTTACGTCCGCATCGACGTTCGATGCAGATCATCTTCCAGGACCCGTTTGCCTCGCTCAACCCGCGCATGACGGCCGGCGATATCGTCGGTGAGCCGCTCAGCGTCCACGGCATGGCGGCGGGCCGCGAAAAGCGGGAGCGGGTCGCCGGACTGTTCGAGCAGGTCGGGCTCCGGCCGGATCAGATGCACAATTACCCACACCAGTTCTCCGGCGGCCAGCGCCAGCGCATCTGCATCGCGCGGGCCCTGTCGCTAGGGCCGAGCCTGATCGTGTGCGACGAGCCGGTATCGGCGCTCGACGTATCGATCCAGGCCCAGGTCATCAATTTGCTGATCGATCTGCAGCGCAAGCACGACTTCTCTTATCTGTTCATTGCACATGATCTCGCCGTCGTGGCCCATATCAGTCACCGTGTCGCCGTGATGTATCTCGGGCGCATCGTCGAGATTGCGGAGAAGCGTGAGCTGTTCGCAAACCCCCGCCACCCCTATACGCAGGCGCTGCTCGCCTCCGTTCCGGTCGCGAATCCCAAAACAAAGCGCCTCAAAGCGCTGATCGAGGGTGACGTGCCGAGCCCGATCAATCCGCCATCAGGCTGCGCCTTCCACACCCGCTGTCGTTATGTGATGGAGCGCTGCAGGATCGAAACGCCGAAGTTGGCTGAAACCGGATCGCAGCATAAGGTCGCCTGCTTCCTCAATGAGGGAACGGGGCGGAAGCCTGAAAACTATCGTCCCGGCTCGCCTGATGCTGTCGATATCGCCAAAGCCGTTACCTCGTAACCGCGCGATCACAACGGCCTCCGGCGCCGTTTTGGATATTTGTAATCCTTGTGATCCCGTGAGATGGTTCCCAAATAAATGGCGAAGCTGAACCAACCGACACTGAACCGCCATGGATTCCCAGGTCCACTATCTGCCGCTGACGCCGGGATTTTTTTCGATCCTGATCTTTTTGGTGGCGGGGCTGATCATCCTGATTCAGCTTCGCATTCTCAGATATGCGTATATGCGGCTCGGTGTGGGTCCGGGCGCGGCTCTCGTTCTTTTGTTCGGCTCGCTGATCGGCAGCTATTTCAATATTCCGATCACGGTCCTGCCCGGTCCGCCTGTCAGGTCGGGGCAGATCGTTGATTTCTACGGGATGCGTTATGTCGTGCCTGTTGTTGTGTCATGGCCGGGCACCGTTCTTGCCGTGAATGTCGGCGGCGCCGTCATTCCGACGATCATGTCCACCTATCTCGTTATTCGATATCAACTCTGGCTCAAGGCGGCACTCGCCACGGCTGCAATCGCTTTTATTATCCATTCGATGGCCACGCCGGTGCCGGGAATCGGTATCGCGGTGCCGGTATTTGCGCCCGTCGTGGCGACGGCAATCCTTGCCTTCATCCTCTCCCGCGAGTACGCACCGCCCCTTGCCTATATCGGCGGCTCAATGGGCACGCTGATCGGCGCCGATCTTCTCAATCTCGACAGGATCAGTGACCTTGGCGCTCCAGTCGCCTCGATTGGCGGCGCGGGAACATTCGACGGCATCTTTCTCACTGGCATTCTTGCCGTCCTGCTCGCCGGCATCGCCTCGCCATCGCGCCCGCGACCAGCCTGGTAAGCTTATGGAAGTGGAAGTCGCGGCAGACGGCGCCTAGAGCCTTTTCCGTTTCGATAAAATCGAAACGCGGTTCTAGATTCTTGATTTGACGCGCTTTCTTGACGCGAACCGGTCTCCACTTCGCTTGAAAGCGCTCTACCCGTCTTGTTCGTGCCGGAACGTGCTGAATTGAAACCTCTGTGTAACGCCCCATGGCGTGGTGTGCTCATGCCTGCGGGTGTCGATTAGTTTAAAACCGCCCCCAAGCGTTGCGGCCAGACTGTCTGCGTCGTAACGGCTGACGGCAAGGCCGCTGCACCGTTCCGGGCCGTCAAGCGCGAACGTGCCTATTATGGCATGTCCGCCCAGGCGCAAGGCGTGTCGAAGCCGCGCAACATAAGCGGTCTGATCGTTCGGATCGGTGAGAAAGTGAAAGGCCGCTCGGTCGTGCCAAACCTCATAGGTCCGCGACGGCTCCCAAGCGGTTACGTCTGCTGCAATCCATGTCGCCTGGCTTGCTTTGCCGCCCATACGAGATCGCGCGGAAGCAAGCGCTGCGACCGACAAATCGAGCACTGTCACGTCCTCGTAACCTTGCGAAACGAGGCTATCCACTAGGCGTGAGGCTCCGCCGCCAATGTCAATTATGGCAGAGCTGCGGATTGCCCCGACGAGCTGGATCAACTCCAAGGAGGCAGCAGGCGTTTCCTCAAACCAACTCACCTCATTTTCGCTTTTGGTGGTGTAGACCTTTTCCCAATGATTCTGACGGCTCACGTCGTTCATGGCCTCTCTCCGCTGGGCAGCGCGTAGCGTAGCAAGAACATGCCATCCCGCCTATTGTTCTGCGTGAAGGCACGGCGAGCAGATGCTCGCAAGGTCTCGGCAGGGACAGGCCCCGGAATGGCAGACCTGCGGACACTGTCCAGCCGCGCGAGTTGCCACCCTCCCCGACTATCAATAATAAGAAATGAAAAGTCGTGGAAAGTGGCGATCTCGGTCGATCGTTCGTTTTCGGGAAAAAGCGAAGGGTAAAGGGTTACGCCTATGGAAGCTCAGGTAAGCACCGCGTCTGTTTCGGCCGGCAAATGGTCGCCTTCGCGTGAGGCAAGCGACCTCGTCAAAAGCATTCATGCGATGCTGCATCCGCGGAATATTGTGCTGGTCGGTGCAACGGACAAGCCGGGCAACTACGCCGAGCGCATCTGGAACAATCTGATCAAATACCAATACGAAGGCGGCCTTTATCCTGTTAACGCCAAGCGCGAAACGATCTGGGGAGTTCCCTGCTACAAGGATTTTGCCAGCCTGCCGGACAAACCCGATCACGTGCTGGTGCTGGTGCCGGCGCGCTTCGCGGTTCAGGTCGTCCGCGACGCCGCGGCGGCCGGCGCGCGCTCGGCGACCATCGTAACCTCCGGCTTCAGCGAATTGCAGGACGACGAAAGCCAGAAGCTCGCCGCGGAGTTGCAACAGGCTATCAGGGAGACCGGGCTTGCCGTCACCGGACCGAATTGTCTTGGCAATCTGAGCGCCGGCGAAAAGCTGTTCACCAACATCGACGACCGCGTCGTCACGAT